>ERZ827496.619-NODE-619-length-48616-cov-21.560903_pt1 | contig 48616 bp, 43 predicted proteins | sample MGYA00519769_ERZ827496 | MGnify/ENA primary metagenome ERZ827496 (study PRJEB31778, sample SAMEA3449327) | human gut metagenome | biome: human gut; feature: human-associated habitat; material: faeces | place: United Kingdom | collected 2010/2012 ...
ACTGTATTTCAATAATTTCAAAGACCGATTAGCTAACTTTTATTGGACAGTAGTGAGAAGATATATTAACATTAGATGGTGTTACAATTACAGGAACACTACCAACAACTCAATTAAAAGGTAATACTCTTGTTACTCATGTTGCTAACAGTGCATTGTCTAAATTAGGTACGGCAAAGAAAGTATTATCAAAGATACCAGGTATAATAGAGCAGAATGGCAGCCTTGAAGTTGTTGGAAAGGGGACTCCACTAATCTACATTAACAGTAAAAAAATCCGTAATGAGGACGAACTATATCAACTCTCCGCTGATAATATTAAAGATATTGAAGTTATCACAAATCCCGGGGCAAAATATGACTCGGAAGTAAATGCTGTTATTCGTATCATTACTCGAAAAACAAATAATGGATTCGGAATCAGCTTGCGGGCGGACAATGAATTTAGTCGTTATTATTCTGGAGGCCAACAGTTGGATGTTAATTTAAGGAAAGACAAATTTGAATTATTCGGAATGGCCAATATCATGGAAAATAAGAAACGGACAACCATAAACTCCGAACAAATCACAAATGTGTCAGACGTATGGACATTAGATAATTCAAATAAAATATTAAGTCGAAACAATGATTATGTAGGAAAAATAGGATTCGCTTGCATGCCGAATGACAAACAATCTTTCGGTATGTCTTATCTTTATGCAAAGAGTAAAGATAGGGAAGTATTTACTAATAACAGTAATGTATATCAAGACGGACATGAGTATGACAAATGGGAGAGTATTGGTAATCTTATGGATAATACTGATCCAAGGCATGAGATGAATGCGTATTATAACGCAACTTTGGGAAAGTTCAATATTGACTTAAATACAGATTATCTATACTCCGAAACGAATTCAGCTAGTAACCAACAGGAAGAGAGTCTGAATTTTGAAAATAGAACCATATCAACTTCCTATACCAAACGTAACAAGTTATTTGCAGAAAAATTAACCGTAAGCTATCCATTTAAAATCGGCGATCTATCCATTGGAGAGGAATACACATTAACCGAAAGGTTTAATCAATTTACCAACCAAGAAGGAATATTAAATAGTAGCATTAACCGTATAAAAGAAAAGAATATGTCACTCTTTGTAGAACAATCATTTCAACTTGGAAAAGTCTCTGTCGATTTAGGAATGCGATATGAGCATATTCAATCTGATTATGCGTCCGACGTAAATAATCAAAGTAAAATGTATGACAACATATTCCCTTCTTTTGCGCTTTCTACTCCATTAGGAGCCACTCGAATATCTTTAGGATATAATATGAAAATGACTAGACCAACATATAGTCAACTTGACGGTAATGTATCATATATAAATCGTTTTCACTATTTGACAGGAAACCCTTTCCTTCAACCGGTTAAACATTCTAACGTTACGGCTACGATAGCGTACAAATGGTTCTATTTTATGGCCAATTTTACACACTCAAAGGATGAAATTATTTATTTTTCCCAGCCATTAGATACAGACCCCAAAATATCTATAGTATCATATAAAAATTTTGATAAATTAGATAAGCTTACATTGTATTGCAGTTTGTTCCATAAATTTTCATTTTGGAAGCCTACAATGAATATTGGATACATTCAACAATGGTTTAAAACAGACTATATGAATGGCGTAAGGCCATTTAATAAGCCTATTATATTACTTCAATTATATAATACGGTTGAGCTTCCTTATGATATTATATTAAGTTTGGATGCTAGCTTTCAAGGTAAAGGAAATAATCAGAATATGTTGTTGAATAATCAATTCAGGATGGATCTCAGTATTAACAAATCTTTTTTCCGAAACAAAGTGAACATTAGGATTGATGCAAATGATTTTCTTGGGACATATAAATTTAGACCGTCTTTATACAATTTCAATATGATTATAAATCAAGAAAATATCAATGATACAAGGAATTTACTCATATCAGTTTCATACAAATTAAACACTGAAAAGAGTAAGTATAAAGGAAAGGGAGCGGGAAATACAGAAAAAAGCAGATTATAGCACTTATGAAGAAATTTACTTTTTACAAACAATATGATTCTATGCAATGCGGCATTGCCTGTCTGCAAATGATATGCAGTTATTATGGAAAGAACTATTCACAAAAAAGTTTATCTAATTACTGCCATGCAACAACAGAAGGCGTGTCATTGCTAACTATAAGTAAAACGGCCGAAAAATTGGGACTATTAACATTTAGCTGTAAATCAACAATAAGGCAATTATCTGAAATATCACTTCCTTGTATACTTCATTGGAATCAGAATCATTTTGTAGTCTTATACAAAATAAAGAATGGAAAGAAATTTTATATTGCAGATCCAGGATATGGGTTGATTACGTACTCTTTTGAGGAATTTAGTAAATATTGGATTGGTGGTGTTGTTTTAGAAGAGGAAAAAAAAGGAGTCGCAATGTATTTTAAACCGACTGAACAGTTTGAGAATGATGACATTGTTGATGAATCCTCCCAAAGACGTTCTTTTCGTTTTTTGTTTTACTATATAAAACAGTATAATAAATATTTTTTACAGATAATCTTAGGGCTTATTCTGGGATGCGTTCTCCAATTAATACTACCATTTTTAACCCAATCTATTGTAGATATAGGAATAAAGCATAATGATATTGGGGTTATATGGCTTATATTATTGGGTGAATTAATGATTGTTTTAGGAAGGACGGCAACGGATTTTATACGCCGGTGGCTGCTATTGCATATTTCTATGCGTGTAAATATTTCGCTCGTAAGTGATTTTTTTATCAAATTATTGAAACTTCCAATGTCATTTTTTGACACAAAATTAATGGGAGATTTACTACAACGTATGAATGATCATAATCGAGTACAATCGTTCCTTACCTCACAGTTACTCAGTACTTTGTTTAGTATGTTGAGCTTCTTCGTTTTTGGTATGGTACTTCTCGTTTATAACAAAATTATTTTTGGTGTTTTCTTTATCGGTAGTGTCTTTTATAGTTTATGGATAGCAATATTTTTGCGACATCGAAAAATAATTGATTATGAATTGTTTGAACAGCAGGCAATAAACCAAAATAAGACTTACCAATTTATTACGACAATGCAAGAGATAAAATTGCAAGATTGCGAACGTCGACGTCGTTGGGAATGGGAGGATGTACAAGCTGACCTGTTCAAAGTTCAGATGAAATCGCTTAAATTGCAACAGACGCAGGAAGCAGGAAGTATTTTTATCAATGAGGTTAAAAACATTCTAATTACAGTTCTTGCTGCGACTGCAGTGATAAACGGTCAGATAACTCTTGGTTCCATGCTTGCTATTCAGTATATCGTAGGACAGCTTAATTCTCCAATAGAGCAGTTTATGTCATTCATTTACTCTTTACAGGATGTGAAGATATCCCTTGAACGAATCAACGAGATTCACGAAGGTAAAAACGAAGAATCTATGGAAAATCAAGCTAAAACATTTACCAGCGAAAAGTCAATCAATATAGAAAGCATTGATTTCAAATATGACCCCCATGCTTTGAAGAAAACGCTTGATGGTGTATCATTCAACATTCCGGAAGGTAAAGTGACTGCCATAGTAGGAGCGTCTGGTAGTGGAAAAACCACATTAATCAAACTTATACTTGGTTATTATCCAGTTATGTCTGGTTCTATCACTATAGCTGGGCGAAACATTAATGAATATAACCTCAAATGGTGGAGACGTCATTGTGGAGTGGTAATGCAAGATGGAGTAATATTTTCTGAGTCAATTGCAAGAAACATCGCCGTTGATGACGGTGATGTCGATGTAATTAGGCTTGAAAGAGCTGCCCGAATTGCAAATATACATGATTATGTGATGGGGCTTCCTCTAAAATATAATACCATAATTGGCAGAGACGGCATAGGTTTAAGCCAAGGGCAAAAGCAGCGTATCCTCATAGCCCGTGCAGTCTATAAGAATCCAGACTTCATTTTTTTGGATGAAGCCACCAATTCACTTGATGCCAAAAACGAGAGAGCAATTGTGGAGAACCTTGATGAATTTTACAAAGGCCGTACTGTTGTTGTTGTTGCACATAGGTTATCTACAGTCAAAAACGCAGACCAGATTATCGTTGTTGATGGAGGAAAAATAGTTGAAACCGGCAATCATGTATCTCTCATCAAAAATAGAGGCGCATACTTTAATTTGGTCAAGAATCAACTTGAATTAGGAACATAATTGTTGAAGAATGGTATGAAATAGAATTTTGAACTCAATAATGCGTACAATAGATATGATAAGCTCAAACAAAAAAAAATCATCTGAAGAAATAGAGTTACGTTCTGAAAAAGTTCGTAATCTTTTAGGAGAAATACCTCCATCCCTTATAAAATGGGGTACAGCAATAATTGTAGCCATATTTTTGATATTACTATTAGTCGTTTGCTTTATGCCTTTTCCTTATTCTAATGGAGAAAGTATACTTCAACATATCATTTTTAATAGTAATTAATTAGAGAAAAGTCAGACAGATTGGTTTGCCTTTCTACCGTTAATAACTTTGTAAAGCATATTATCTTTAACTCTTGTTTCAAAAAAGTATGCATATTGATTGCTCCTATCTAATGGTAAAATTTAGCTCATGGACAATAAACTTCAAACTAAACTCAATAGTGTCACTGTCAAAAGCATAAATCATTTCGTCTAAATCAAGATAGACACTTAATACTCTCATTGAATGGATTACAACAGATATAAATATATTTATAATATCCGATCTAAAAAAAGAGTTAACGGGTAAATATATCTGTTATACTGTTTCAACGCATCCATATCCAGCTTCATGTTTTTGTAAGGATTTGAATCGTCTGTATAGAAATAGATGTCTGTTGTCTGGTTACCATTTTTTATAATTTTCCCGTTCAATGGTATCGCGTCCACATCCTCGAACTTTTCAAGGGGAAGGCCTTCAATAGAACCGGTTTCCTGTTTGCCGAGACTATTTGTATAGTGATTGAACAGTACAAATCCTTTTCGGGCATAATCAATGTGAATGCCGTATGGACGGTTGCGGTAAAAGTTTTCTCTGGCTTTTTCCTGATAATTTTCCATTATAATACCGGTTTGACAATTTCAATCTTCAATCCGAGTGCATCAATGATACGGCAGAACGTACTGATACCCGGATCTACAATACCTTTTTCTATTCTGGAGATATAGGACTTGTTGGTCCCGATTTTTTCAGCCAGTTCGGACTGGGTCATCTTTTCCTTCTTTCTGGCATCGCATATAATCTGTCCCATGCAGTAGGCGTATGCCTCCTTACGGAACTCCTCACGTTCAGGTGTTCCCGGCTTGCCGAATTCCGCATCCATGATAGCATCGATGCTGGTCAGGTTTTCATTTCTTGCTTTCATAATACTCCTCCTTTATCTTTAATGCCTTTTCTATTTCAGAAGGCGGTGTCTTCTTTGTCTTTTTCTGAAATCCGTTGAACAGGATTACGATGTTCCCGTCATCAAATATGAAGAATACCCGGAAGATGTTGCCTCCATATTCAGCACGGATTTCATAGAGCTCTTCGCGCAGATACTTTACGAACTTGCTGCTTACCCTTTCCTGTACTTTCAGCATATCAAGAATGTAGTATATCTTACGGGCTTCCTCTTTTCTGAGAGATGAGATAAAGTCCATGAAATAATTCTTGTAGGCTGATATGGTCCTTTCCTGTTTCATGCTGCAAATATATATAAAGTTTACATATCAGGCAACTTTGAAAAGATGAAAATAAATTATTCCTCATTTTCCAAGTTGGTAAAGTTAAAACATTCCGTAACGATGAAGTCTTCTCCTCCGTATTCCGCCAACGCCATGAAATCGGACAGGCTGTCGCAATAGAAGAAGATGGCATCATCATGCTCTTCCGGAATGTTTTCGAGTGCTATGGAAACTTCCGTTTCTTTCATATCATCTTTCCAGATGATACGGCATAAGGCCAGTTGCGGTTCGGTATTGTAAGTCTCTGTAAACTCTTTATATTTCTGAGATATTCCCTTCTTTACTTCAGATGTGTCGCTTATGACTACTCCGGTTTTACAGTTGTCGCACCACCCATACTGAAAAGAGTCATCTGTATAGTGGTCAAAGTCCTTTGTATTGGGATTTATCATCGCTTCACAGGTTACGTTTGTACTTCCGCATTTGCAGCATATAACATTATCTTCTTTTATATGGAAGATGTTTGTTATGGCTTCCAGAATATCGTTAAGCCATACCGGATTGGCCAGAGCCGCCTCATGGCGGCTTGTTACCTTATAATTTTCTCCGGTTATCTTATCATGGACTTCAAGTGTGATTCCTTTTCCGACAGCAGTTACCTTGTGTACGGAACATTCGCACGGATCACCTATCTTGTCAAACCAGATTACGTAAACCGGATTGTCATTGTCTGTCAGTATTACTTCGGAAACCGAGTTTATCTTCATCAGTGCAAGTATCCTGCCGATGATTTCATCGCACAGGTTTTCAATTCTTTTTTGGAGAATATTCATATTCAGATAAGATTTAGATGTTGGACTTCTTTTTTGTATTTCTCCAGTGAAGGCTTGTATCCCTGTTCATGGATAACGTCCTTCAGCTCTTTCAGGGTATAGGTCCGGGCTATGTCCAGTCCGTAGTCTTCCGCAAAGGCTTCTATTCCAATCAGACAATACCCCATATTGCGGTGTACCGTTTCTGCATTGATTTCCATAGAGTCATCTGTTCCTTTGGGGAGTACAGCCTGCTCCTTCAATTGACGGATCTTGTATTGTAGGCCGGAGGCGAGCCTTTCCATGTTCCTGTCATGGTAGGTCAGCCCGTCCTTGCGGATACAGTATTCCACTGTCTGCCCCATGAAAGAGTTGCGGAATATTTCGCAACCCAGTATGGTACGGATATGTTCCACCTCATAATACCGCATGGCCTGTACATCCTTCAAATCCTTTTGAATCTTCGGAATCCGGAATTGCGGGTCGTTGTCACATATTGTCTTTTCCAGCCATGTCCGGTGGAATGTAGTAATCTGTTTTCTGAACACTGTCTTGGCAGGCATATATCGGTTGGGATGGCGTGTCATGATAAGATAGTATTCACTTTCATGCCATCCGCGTTTACATTTTTGTAAGGCGATGTAAACGAGTCCTATACGGCAGTATCGGCGGCTGTCATCACGGTCCCTGATATGCTTGAAATCCGTTTCACATCCATAGAATTCGGCTGGAAGCCCTGTATATTTTTGGAATTCCATGACCCGTTCCTTGAAATACCGAATATTATCCTGGTCTTTTTGACATAACAGCCTTGACATTTCAGGTGTGATGAATTCCATCCGCAGATAATGGAAGTATTGCGGCTTCTCTTTGAGAACCTTCTCGGCAAGTTTTCTGGTCTGTAGTTTTTTCGGCAGTTGAGGAAACCAATACATGCTGTTTCCGTATTCGGTGAAATATTCCACAAGTTCCCTGTTCCAGCGTTCCGATGGAATATCAGGGTAGAACGAATCCCTTCTGGCCAGTGCCATACAAACCTCTTTCGTCATCAGGTTCGGTTCAAGAATGAAGTTGTAACTGTTGATTTCTCTTTTTACTTCAAGTGTATGAATAAGTCTTTCCGGTGTCCGGAACCGTCTGGGAAGTTTGTTAAACAGGTTAGGTTCCAGCTCCATTGCTTTGTCAGCCATGGCATCATCCGCATGTTTGGAGAACCACTCGTAATGTCCGTATGAATCGAAAATGCCATGCAGGTTGCCTGTCTTGTGACAGATGGCCTTCCATACGGTGTCATAGTCAAGCCAGCGTGTATCCACTTCCTTGATACAGCGTATGGCCCATTCCTTGTAGTATGCTGCCTGTTTGAAACATTTAGGCATCATTTTGTCGATAGTCATGGTTGCGATACGTCCGTCATGGATCAGTTCTTTCCAAAGTCTGAAATCCTTGGCTTGTCGCGGAACGAAAGAAAGCATGACGCTTGTTTCATATAAGAACTGCTGTTCATACCTCTCTGAACAGTACCGGTAACCTCCGTTTTGCTGTACGTCACGGTAAAGGGAGTATATTGCATCACGGACTGGTCCGTTGTTCCATGAGGATGAAGGTATCAGATGCAGGTAGTGCATGAAATTCCTGTGTGCGAACAGCGATTCAAGTATGTCACTGTTCCTGTATTTTTCCGGTATGTCAGGAAAATTACTCTTTTCGGCCTTTATTGCCCTTAGACAAATCTGGCGGTTACGTTTTTCTTCAGGTATCTTCGAAAGCTGCCAGGAACGCCATCCGTAATCATCTGTTTTGAATATACTGTCAAGTATTTCAGAAGTAATATATTTCTCCGGCAGATAGTTGACCAGTTCCGGACGGTGTTCGGTCGCGGCCAGTTCAACCATTTCCATTGTGATGAATTTGTCCGGCATATAGGATATAGCCTTTGTCATATTGATTTCTTTCATGATTCCAGTTTTTTAGGTTTGATGACTTTTATAAGTTGTGTTTTGCGGAATACATATACCGTTTTTCCTTTTTCACTGACTCTTTTGGGAAGGCTTTTCCAGGTATCCCATCCGTTGACAATTTCCGGAGTGAATTCCAGTTTTCCCGTTTCGCCGATTACGGCAAAGGAAAGTCCTTTGTCCAGAGGGGAAGGTGTATGATCCTTGTCGGGAACAAAGACAGAAAATTCAGGATTGCTGATTTCATAGATTTTTCCTTCATAGCCCAGAAACCATCTGCCATTTTCATACAGGTAAGTCCAGTCACCGAGCAGGAAGAACTTTTCCTTGCCTGATATTTCCTTTGCTTCGTGAATGGGATTTCCATTATTCAAAGGCCAACAGCTTGTCTTGTTTTCATTTGATGAGAGACTGCCTCCCAGATGGAGCAGGTTCCCCAAAGCGAGCAATTTTCTCACCCTGTCTTCCGTACGATAGAATGTCCTGAGTATTCTTCCGCAGTTTTCAAAATCCCCTTTTTCAAAAACGGTGATGTACCGTATTCCTTCCGGCAGGGACATTCCGATGTAAGTGTTTTCATCATTTGTCATAGTCGTATATTTTTATATGATTGTTTATGAATGGATTCTTTGTCATTCCAAGTCTCTTGCGCGGACTGGATTGTAGGGACAGGACTGTACCAGGTAATTGGTATTCCTGCCCTGAGTCTGACTGTGCTGTCTGAAACATTCGACGTCATCTTCCTCCAGTTTCAGTTTTCTTCTGTTCTTTTGCAGGAAGTCTGCTGCCTTTTCTAGGGAAGAGAAAACCGCCTTTGGCTCGAATGAACTGTATTCGTGCCATGCGTTGCAGCTGAAAAGGATATACATTTCAGCCTTTTTTCTGTTACTTGCTGCCATATCTTATTATTATGGTTGATAAACGACAAAGCCCGATTCCGCTGGTGACGGAACCGGGCCTGTCGTATTCGGTTTCAGGTTTTAATTCTGGTTATATGAAAGCAGGAAATCGGCCATAGCTCCATTTTGTGGAATCATGGCAGGAAAATCAGTCTTTCCCGGTTTATAGATTTCTGTCGCTACATTGTAGACATCCCACGCTGTAATGCGTGGCTGTTCAAGTGAGAGTTTGAGCAGTTCTTCCGTAAACACGGAAATCTGTCCCTGGTTAAGCGGATAGGTGTCCACCTGTGATGCCAGTCTTTTGTCTGCACTGTCATGGGATACACGCAGAGCCGTCAGCATACCGATGATCATGTACAATTCACCGGGTGTCAACACCTTTTCCTTGAGCCTTTGGATTCGGCTTCTGTCCGCATCCATGTCACGCTCAAAATTGCGCATCCAGTCATCTACCTTCCCGAACAGTTCCTCGGTAGTCACCTTGTCCTTACCGTAGTTGGCAACGCTTCGTTCGGGTGAAAGGATACACTGATTGTGGCAGATACGTACGCAGGGACCTATTGCCGCCTGGATACCGTCCTGATGGTAGGCTACCACGAGTGTGGTTGTCAGTTCGTCGGTATCTCCGTTCAGAATACGGATGGTGGTGAATATTCTGCGCAGTACATGTGCTTCTACCGCCTTCTCTCCATAGGTCTGTTCCACCTGCGGCAAGATGACCACTCCGGGCTGTGTCCGGTTCTTGTTCTGGGCGGCGAAGATTTCCTCCACCTCGTAGTTCAGGTTGTGACGGCGGCAGATGTCCGTCATGCGCTGGATGACCTGGTAGTGGTAGATTCCCCTTACCGGATTGCCGTAGATATCGTTCTCCTTGTAGGTACGCTGTAGTGTTTCAAGGTCCATTACTTCGATTCCGTTGTTCTGGAAATCAAACTGTCTCTGATTGTTCAATGTTGCTAAAGCTTCCATAATTATATTTTTAAATGGTTGGTAATTATTTGTTCAATAGGTTGATGATACGGACTGCCTCTTTGAAGCGTCCGATATTTTCCGGAAGAGGATTCCTGTATTCCTCTTCCTTCATGCGTCTTATAGAAGGTATTCCCGTCAAGGGCAGAGCCTGGTTGACTTTCCATCCGTCGGTGAATGCCTTCGGCTGGAGACTGTCATGACAGATCACTTCCCCGACACATCCGTGGACGAGCATGTTGCATACAGTCATCATGCAGCAGGTCCGGCTGATGTCTTCTCCGACCAGATAGTTTCCCGGATTGTGCGCATGGTATGCCAGCAGGAGTCTTCCGCTGCCGCATGTGGGGTCTCCCATCCTCTGTCCGGTCTCTTTTTTACCTGCCGCGCACATGACCATGAGTTCACAGATATGTGACGGCGTGAAGAACTGTCCGTTTGCCTGCTGTCCCGGTTTTGAGCAGTAGGCCATGTGGAGTTCACCGAAAGCGTCGAACCAGCCCGACCTGCCGATTTGTTTCTGCATGATACGTGTCCATTCGGCTGTCATTTCCATGAACGAGGCGTTTTGCTGACGCTTGTATTTCCAGTTGCTTATTGGCGGTGCTCCCGGAGAGAAGCCGTGGATGATGAAACGCAGCAGGTCGTTGAATACGGTCTGTATTTCATAGCCGCATGAGGAGGCAAAGCCTGTGATGAGCCTGTCGAGCGGCCTGACTTCGTTGGAGATTTCATATCGTGCCATATTCCTTTATTTTATAATTGGTTATAGACTGTCGTTGATTCTGTATACTGTTACGGTATGGTTTTCATTGTCCGTGTGGATTCTGACCGGACCGTATCCCATGAATTTCATGCGGATTTGTCCGTGCTGTCCCATACCGTTCCACTGCTCACGTGATATTTCCTTAATATCCATGCGGTATCCCCAAAGTACAAGAGAGTCAGGCAGGATTCCCTTGTAGAGTCTGCCTTTCAGGATTGCGGCCAGCTCGTCCAGCTCGCTCCGGCTGTATAGCGTGAATGAATCGCTGCGGAAGGTGTATTCGCCTGTCCTTTCCCTGTCCCGGTGTTTCATGATATGATAGCGGAACCAGTTACGGGTGGTGTAACCGTCATACAACGGATTCGGTTCTCTGTATTCCCATTTCCTGACCGGAGCATCGAACCTTAGACTGCCCGTATTGCTGCGCTTCCCGAATCCCCATGTCCTGAATATGCGGATTTCAGCACCTGCGGGTTTCATGTTCCGGATATTGACCTGCGTCCAGGGACTTCCGGTGGTATCATAGGCGGCTTTTCCCATGTCATCGAAACAGAATACCGTTTCCGGTATCAGGCATATATCCGCATATTTTCCTGTTATCCGTTCTATATGAGCTTTTCCGAAATAATCACCCGAACGTGAGACAAATTCCACGCAGTCTCCTTCTGTCGGGCACATCTGCCTGCTTCGGACATTCTCCATCAGTTCCAGCATACGGTTCACTTTCCGTACTTCCTTTTCTGTAATGGGATACCCGAAGTCACCGTTTGCCAGTTCAAGACTGTCAAGGTCATATCGTATCTTTGTATTCATCCTGTTCTCCTCCTGTTTTGTGTATAGCGTTCAACCTGTCGGGTGACCATATCACAGAATTTCTGGCCGTTTTCTTCCTCACCCCTGAAATAGGCGGCCATCATCAGCAGGTTCCTGTTGTAATAATGCACCCATTTGTCATGGAAATGTGCGCCGGGAACCTGTCCGAATGTTTCCTGAAACAGTTCCAGCGTCAGATCCTCGTCCTGTCTCCTGTTGTATTCCCATATTGCCAGAAGCAACATATCATTGTAATTCAGTCTCATATTGCGTTGGTATTTGAAGTGGCCATTATGATGTTGCAGCAACCGATTTCCCCGACATTCTCCTTCAGCTTTCCGTTGTTTACCAGCCTGTCGTATGCCTCATGCACGAACCTGTATGCAGGTGAATCATATCCGATACCATGAAGATGTGATGTCGTCGCCACATTTATCCGTGATGCCATCATGGAAAGGATGTCCTCTTTCCCTGCCCGGCGGTCGCTGAAGGTATCCAGTATATTCCGGTGGATGCACGTTCCGTATCTGGCACGATAATATTCCATTTCTTCTTCATCGGTGAAGGAATACACCTCTTCCGCTATCGTATCCTTTACAAGACGGAATGTACGGCCTCCTTTTTTCAGTATGGCTGTAACCTGTGGAATATGCAGTGTCTCACAGTAGCCGCTTATTTCCATCGGATGCACGTACAGGCGTGTCTTTCCTTTTACAAGATACATGGCCTGTAATGTACAGCCGGTTCTGTCCGTATCGAATCCCTCTTCATGAAATTTCTCTTTTATTTCCTTGTAGAATGCATCCGTTTTCTCATGGGAAAAACCTTTTCCCCATTCATATCCGGTTTCCAGACTGAAAAGCAGATGGAAGAGGGTTGTCCGTCCGGTCTTGCTTTCCCAGTAGCCGTAAAGGTCGGCCGTACCGGATTTCGGTCCGAACCTGTATCCGTCCGGAGTATAGCTTTCCATCACTTCCAGGAGTGAGTTCATGAAATTTTCCGATTCTTCCGATTCCCACCATTCTGACGTATCGTCATCCATGGCATAAGCCGGTATATGGTTCATAACCTGTAGGTATTCCGGAGTCTCTTTCAGAATGTCCAGCATCCTTGTGACGGCTTCCTTCCTTTGTCTGATGGAGAACAGTTCCGTTCCGGTATCCGCGTGAAGCCTGTTCTGTGTCTTCTGGTCTGTAATCATGACTTCTGATATTTATTGTTATACATTGTCTGCCTGTAAGGTACAGGCATTCTTATTTCTTGTTGTCCCTGTTGTCTGTTTGCCCGCATCCCTGCAAGGCTTGGCGGAAAAAAATACCGGAGCGAAGCGAGGATGATTTTTTTCCAGACAACCAGCCCGGCAGGGCCGCCTTGCGGGAGTTGCGCGGCAAACAGCTATTTTTGCAGCAAGAAATGAGGATGCGTGATTGTTTTTTATGATAGACTGAAAATGACTACATTTGCAGATGAAATATCTATTGTAATATGACAAAGGCAGAGCTTGTTAAAGAAATATCTCAGACTACAGGTACAGATTCAGTCACGATTCTATCTGTAATAGAAAGTTTTATGTCAGAAGTAAAGTCTTCACTGGAACGTGGAGATGAGGTGACCCTTCGCAGTTTCGGAACTTTCTGCTTGAAACATCGTGCGGAAAAGGTTGCACGTAACCTGTCATTGAATACGTCAATGGTTATACCGGAACATGATATACCATCATTCAAGCCATCCAATGAATTTTTGAAAAGACTGAAATGAAACTTATTTTATATTCAGCAGATTTAAGTACTGAACTTGAGCTGGCTTTTGCTGACCAGGGAATTCGTGCAGGTTTTCCTTCTCCAGCCCAGGATGCAATGACAGAAAGTATTGATTTGAACAAGGAACTTGTCAGACATCCTGCAACGACATTTTACGCCCGGGCCGTAGGAGATTCCATGCTCGGGTGCGGTATTGATGACGGTGACTTGTTAATTATAGACAAGGGACTGGAGCCGGGAGACGGCGACATCGTGGTAGCCTATATCGATGGAGAGTTTACTTTAAAAAGAGTCCGATTGGAACCTGATGGAAGTTGTTTGTGGCTGATGCCTGAAAATGACTCCTATCATCCCATTAAGGTAACGGAAGAAAATGATTTTATCGTATGGGGAGTGTTGACTTATAACATCAAGTGCCAGAAAAACAAAAAACACAGATAATATGGTGGCTCTCGTTGACTGTAACAATTTCTATTGTTCCTGTGAAAGGGTTTTTAATCCCGATTTGCGGACTGTTCCCGTTGTTGTCCTGAGTAACAATGACGGCTGTGTGGTTGCACGCAGCAATGAAGCAAAAGCATTGGGTATTCAGATGGGGACACCGCTGTTTCAGATTCGGGATATGTTAGAAAAGAATAGAGTGGCTGTATTCAGTTCAAATTATTCCCTTTATGGTGATATGAGTCGCAGGGTTATGTTGCTTTTGTCGGAATATGCTTCTGAATTGACCCAGTATTCCATAGATGAAGCATTTCTAGACCTGAACGGCATTTGTAAAGATGATAGCCTTCATGCATACGGGAAGAAAGTAGTCCGTGCAGTTACCAAAGGAACCGGAATACCGGTAACAATGGGTATATCCTATACTAAAACCTTAGCGAAGGTTGCAAGCCGCTTCGGGAAAAAATATAAGGGATATGAAGGCGTGTGTATCATAGATTCTGAAGAGAAGAGAGAAAAAGCCCTACGACAGACAGATATAGGTGATGTTTGGGGCATCGGATTCAGGAATAGGAAAAAATTGAACTATTATGGCATCCGTTCAGCATGGGATTTTACACAGAAATCTGAAAGATGGGTCAGACAGATTCTTACAATAACCGGTGTGAGGACATGGCGTGAATTGCGCGGAGAAAATTGTATTGAAATTGAGAACCTTGCAGAAAAGCAGAGTATTTGTACAAGCCGTAGTTTTGCCGATGCTGGCATAGCCAGTCTTGATGTACTTGAAGAGGCTGTTGCAAATTTTGCTTCCTCTTGTGTACGTAAGCTCAGAGAACAAGGAAGCTGTTGTAAGGCAGTTACATTGTTTGCTTATACGAGCAGATTTCGTCAGGACTTACCAAGTTTGTCCGTCAACAGAACATTCTATCTGCCTGTACCTTCCAATAGTTCTCAGGAGATTATCGGAACTGTAGTAAAAGGTTTACGAAATGAGTGGAGGAATGATAAAATATATCATTTTAAAAAGGCCGGTGTTATCTTATGGAATATTTGTCCAGATTCAGCAACACAGACCGATCTCTTTGATAAGATTGACAGGAACAGGCTGAAAAGACTGGAAGATACCATTGAAGCAATCAATCGGAAAAACGGTCATAATACGGTAAAAATAGCTGTTCTTGGAAATGGCAAAGGATGGAATTTGAAATGTGAGCATATTTCCAAACAATACACTACCAACTTGAAAGATATTATTGATGTTAAGTTGAAGTGAAGGCGGAAATAGATTATCCATTCCCGCCTTTTTCTTTTTTAATTATGTATGTATGCTCCATCCGTGGAAACGTTCCATGATGACGGCAAAGGATTCGTCCGGATTTCCATGATACAGCAGTCCTCCGACAATGCCTGTATTCCCGTCCGGATAACGTTCGCGGAATCCGAACGAATACGGCGCATGGTCGTAATAAAGTTCGATTTCGCATGGACGGTTATCGTTCTTTTCCCATTGCTTGAGACGTTCAAGACAGTTTTCCAGTGTCTTGTCATTGATGGATTTTGCATACTGTACGACCTTGTCGTAATGCTCTTGTGAACAGCAGATTTTCATATCGTTTGAATTTATTGGTTAGTAAATGTTTTTTCAGTCAATCCAGAAAGTACCGCAATGAGGGCATCTGCATCCGGCAGGATACTCATTCGAATATCGCACGTCACGGTGGCGTTTGTAGTTCATGTCACCGAAGGTGCATTTCCCGCTTCGGAATGTCTGCTCGTAAGCGGCTTCCTGTTTCTTGTATTCAGCCATCCGGCTTTTTCGGACTGATCCGGTAAAAGGTTTCATGCCCGTTGCCCATTTTGTGGAATCACACCAATCATTGGTCATACCGCAGACTTCATTGGCATAAGAATAATGTACCTGTGAATCGACAAACAGGTTCTCCCTTCGGAAAGGGAAAGTGATGTCCAATGGAATCCGTACATGATGTCCGGAACCGTTCCGGCTGTCGGCAATGGCCACCACTACATTCCCGTGGAAACGGATGCTCTTGAAATCCTTCTCAGGGTCTTCACTGATGAGCCTGTCAAACATGGCGTTGAAGTAGATGCGCAGTTCTCCGCCGTATGTGGCATTCTCTACCAGTTCTTCAATCTTTTCGTCAAACTGCCCCTTTTTCAGATGCAGTGCGCGGCGTACCTTATGGCAGGCCATGGCGATTGATTCTCCCCGCAGTGAACAACCGGCCAGATATCCGCTGATTTCCACTCCGAGCGAATAGAAGAAATTAGTGACGGACGAGTTGCGTATCAGGTTCCTTACCGGGTCGGAATCGTTCCGGTCGTAGATAAGTTCCCTGATTTCATCTTCATGCTCTTCAAACTCTCCGGCAAGATTGTCCGCTTCCATATTCTTTCTTGTCTCCTCCAGATAGTCGTGCATGTTTGAGCTTTCCTGTTCCTCATACCATTCATATACCTTTTCATAGAGTTTTTCCATATTGTTAGAACGGATGCACTCCTCTTGGATGTCTTCATGCTCATCAAGGTCATCCCGGTAGTCCACGTAGTAGAGGCTTACATACTGTGGAATATAGTCTGTAAGTTGTAATGTCTGGTTCATGATTCCTGATTTTAAGAGTTATACAAACGAAAAAGCCCTGCTTGTCGTGCAGGGCCTGATTCTTGTGGAACTGAAACCTTTGGAATGTCTGTTTGTATGGTATCTCCATGTCTCAAGCAGATAATCCTTAGTTCCCTTGATACTTCCGTGTACCATACATCCTTTTTCATCATACAGGTAGCAGGTGTTAAGGAGAACCGGTATGCCGTCATGCATCTTGTACATGTGCAGCTCAATATCATTCTTTATGGCGGCAGACTTTTCCTTTTCCACTTTTCTGTGTATGGCTTTTCTGACCTCGCTGATATGGGGTGAGGTATAGCCGATTATTTCCGAATGGAATGCAAACTGATATTTTTCCATAACACTTTATCCGTATTAAAATTCTGATATAAGTTCATCTTCATATACCTCCAGTTCAAGACCGCTCTCGACAATCCTGACCAGCCAGCGGCATTCCAGTCTTTCCATCAGTTCGACGGCACGGTATCCCTTATAGGGACGTCTCAGAAATACAATGTCTCCGGTTTTCATATTTGTTCCTCCTTTTTATTGTGCGTAGATTGTTTCTATCAGTTCTGCATCCGTAAGATAGCGCAGTTCCTGTGTGGAGCAGAACAGGCAGATGCCATCCAACAGTTCATTTGCCGAAGCATCCAGGTTCCGTACTCCTTCAATCAGAGATTCTTCCAGTTCCTTGCTTGAAACAAGATATATTCCGTGAATGTCTTGAACAGTTCTCAAAGGGAAATGTCTTTCCTGATAGATGATGTCCTTTATCATGTCATCCTGTGGTGGCAGTTTGGCACTGATTGTCTTGAACTGTTCGGGTGCGAGTTCCTTCAACCTGTCAGGGTTGAAGCGGAACATTCTGAATCCCTGATATTCAAATCCGGCAGGCTCCGCTATTCTGTTACTGGTCAGGAAATCATGCACATGTCTGTTGCAGTCCCGGTTGTCCACATAGGCATGGAACGGGGGAAGGGAATTGAGGTTGACGGTGATGTCCGTGTAGGATTCCCAGCATTCCAGATTATCTTTAGACAGGGATTCAAGTCCTACATACAGATTATCATTGTCGATATAACTGTTCAGGACGAGTCTGACCTCAATGCGTTCAGCCGGTTCTGTGGCTGTTTTCCAGTATAGAGTGTTCGATTTGTTCATACTTGTATTGTTTTTATGAGGGAATGCGGTAGTTATTCTACCGCATTCCCCCCGAATGTTATGATTTGATATTTATTTGTTCCTGTGCGGACTCCTTTTTCACAATCCTCAATCTTTTTAGGAGATACAGGAAATATTCACGGTCATAGATCCGGAACAGAAATTCCTCTGATGTCTCCTTGATATGTCCGATGAAAGTTACTGATTCCCGGTTGGGAGGATATTGAAGGAAGTGTCCGTCTGAAATAAGAGTGAGTTTCTTACGAGATACATAGTCTATCAGTTCGTCCGGAGTTTCGTACCGTCCTTTTCCTTTATAGAACTGGAAATGGTTACTGCGAAGACTTCTCAGAATATTCGCCATGTCCGTCCTTGTCTGTTTGGAGTCTGACTGGATGACAAGATTACAGATGAATGCAGGCTGTTTTCCATCCACAGAAAAGTAATAAGGAATAAGTTTAAGGCAATCCGATTTACTTGAAACAGAATGTAAAGGATTGACTTTTAGAATTGTTGCTTTTCTATTCATGATTTTCATGCATCGGTCAATTTGTCTGTCTAATTCATTTTTCGGAGTTTTTATAGAGCGCAGTCCATAGAAATAGCGCCCGTCTCGCTCAAAGTGGAAAGGATATATATTTACATAGTGCGGTTCATCAACAAAAAATGAACCGTCCCTTAAATATAACAAAGGTGTATCATCTGTAAAGTAAAAGAAGTCTTCTTCAGTGATTTCCTTGAATGGCCTCTCCAAAGATTCACGATAAATACGTAACATCTTTTCAATTCTAAATCGGGGAATGGCAATCAGAAAAGGGTTATTCTCCCGTATTCGCAGCTCCTCAAGAGTTTCACCGCCATGGTCATTGTGGATTCCATCGGCCATGCGAGTCAGGCATTTTCCGTTGAAGTAGCGGGAATCGATTACATATTTCAATCGGTCTTTCATGTCTTATAGGTTTTGAAGGTTCAATACTCTTTTGACTGCATATACGGCATTCTGTGTAAGTTGCCGTTGCCATGCCTGGTATCTCGGCGACCATTTGAAACCATATGATTTCAGTTCCTTGCGCCTCTGGTCATCCGGAATACTGTCAAACAGGATTTGCAGGCGGTCTGCCTCATAGTTCCATATCAGCGTTCCGCCTTCAAATTTCAGTTCACGGTTTTCCCGTTCTCTGATTTCCTGAAGTTTCAGTCTGGCCTGGCGTGCCATTTCCGGCAGTTGGAAGAAACGGTTCCGTGGAGTGATAACCGGTTTCTTGCATTGCGCATTGAAATCTGTAATGAAGTCCACCGCTTTCTGTACGATTTCCACTTCTCCTTTTCCTGCATAGGTGCTTACCTTATTAAGGATACTGCTGACAAACAAGGCACGGCTGTATCCTCTTGCTTTACCGGTATCAATATCATGAATGGTCTGTGCGCTGCTTGCAATGTCACGCTTCAGGCGGTTCCATGCCTCTTCCTGCTTCTGTTCTTCCGGTTTGGCAGCCTCTTTCATCCTTTCCATGGCAGCCTTGAAGCGGTTACGCCAGTCATGAAATTCATCAAATCTGTTCTGGTATGCATCCAAGGCCTTGTTGTTGCGCTGGCAGTTGAATTTGGCAGGCCCTGTCACCATCGGACTGGCACATCGTGAGAGACTGCCCAGCAAGGCAGAGAACTTGCTATGGTATGCACTGACATACTCGTTCTGCTTTTCTTCCGGAATCAGTTTCAGATCCTCTACAAGTTGTTTTTCATATTGCATGATGTCTGTTTCCGCCCTTGCTTCAGGTTCGAAGGAACTCCATCTGTATGCGTTGTATGCAGCATCAAGCAGGTCTTCCAGATAGCCGGGATACAGGAATTCCACAGCTTCCCATTTTTCAAATTCAGACGGATGAAGTTCTGTTTCCCCGTCTGCCGTTTCGATGGTGTGTACATAGGAGCCCATTCCCGTACAGCGTTTACGGAAATGAAAAAGGACGGCTTCGTCATCCGTCCCTTGTTCTCTGATTTTCTTCACTCGGTAAGCATTCTTTTTTGTCAACGTGATAACCGTCTGTTTTCCGGTCTTGTCCTTCATGAGGTCTGCTACTGTACCTTCACATACCTTCTTTCCAACTTCTTCAGTCATATTCTTTTATTTAAATTAGACATGACCGGCTCCGTGGAGCCAGTATTTCAATTTCTTACTGGCCCGGCTGTTCTTTGCCAATGACCGGTGCAAGGCTTGGCGGAAAAAAATACCGGAGCGAAGCGAGGATGATTTTTTTCCAGCCAACCAGCCCGACAGGGCCGCCTTGCACAGTCATTGGCAAAGGGCGATATTTGCTGTAAGAAATGAAATAATGATTATTCAATCATTTGTCACTATATATAAAATATGTTAACGTCGTCTTTTTATTAACAGTATATACTGTTTATTATAAAGTTTATTGTATTTTTGTATGTAAAGATTTCAAATATAAAACAAAACTCTTACCAGAAAATTCAAATTAGCCTATTCGTACATATAGTAAAATATTACTGTTTTAATAGATTCATTAAATTGATTAAAGTATGAAGAATGTATTTTTTTATTTATTACTAGTAGTTTCATTTGCTAGTTGTAAAAATGAGTATGAAGAAGATGAAGCTCATCTTCCACTAACTTATGAGCAAGAACTCTCTGTGATTAATAACTTTACAACAATTGACTCTGTCAATATGAGATATTCGGTTATTATCACAGATGAAATTATGCAACAGTATAATTTAACTGAAAAGAATGTACTGCGTGCCTTAAAAGAAATAGAGTCCATCAATTATAATATTGAAAGAGATATTAAAGATGGTAAGGTTGTAACATTGACATTAAATAATGCCAATGGCTTTAAAGCATATACTGCTAATACTGAGAAAACACAAATCAAATTCTCGGATGTTTATGTTCCAGAATCGGATTCAAAAGATTCAAGAGGTGGCTACGTAGGAGGTATGTCATTTGCTAATGGAAATTGGTATAAATATACAGCGACATTTAATGCTAATGATCATGTTACAAGTGATTTTAGCGTTGGATCATGCAATGGATATTGGAGTGTAAGCGTTACTTGCAAAACAGGAACATCTTCATATGGTACCGTTTTCACTGCTTATGGAAGTAGTCATACCTCAGGTTCAATAAAAAGATATTGGTGGTATACCTCTGGAGGAACAGCCCCATATAGCTGGACTTTTACAGCCAATGGACCTGTAGGAGGAAATGCAATGGGTAGTTTTAGTGTATCCAATACTTATTAAAAACATGTTGTACGAATAGGTCGTAATAGGGACCGTCTCCTATAAAATGGTACGATCCCTATTTTTTATTCTAAATTGATTTTCAACTATTTGTAAATAGTCAAATACCGTTTAAAACGAAAGTCCTAAACTCATTGTGAGTAAAATTAATTAGCGCATTGTAAATATCCCAATGATAAAAGGAATTTATACAGCGAACTTGTCTTGTAATACTTTCATCTCACTGGCTATAGTGGAATTCATAACTTTTGCATAAATACGAGTTGTACGAATATCTGTGTGTCCTAACATTTTGGCAATAGATTCCAAAGATACCTTATTTGCAATAGCAAGTGAGGCAAATGTATGTCTTGCAATGTGAGTAGAGAGATTCTTTTTAATACCACATACATCAGCTATTTCTTTTAAATAACTATTCATTCGTTGGTTACTGGGAACAGGAAGTAACAATCCTTTTTCACTGTAATTTGGATTCGACTGATATTTCTTCAAAATAAGTCTTGGTATATCCAACAATGGAATATCGCACATATTATCAGTCTTTTCTCTTGCTTTTCTTATCCACCATTCACCATTTTCAGCCTGTACTAAATGTTCTTTTCTCAGATTCTTTACGTCTGTGAATGCCAAGCCTGTGAAGCAACAGAAGATAAAAATGTCCCTTACCGTTTGTAACCGCTGAATATCAAAATCTTTGTTGATAATCTTACGTAGTTCAGTCTCGTTTAAAAATTCACGGTTACATTTAGTTTGTTTGAAATGTATTTCAGCAAACGGATCATCAGTTATCCACTTTTTAATCAATGCAGTCTTGATGATTTTCTTTAGATTCTTCAGATACTTCACTGTCGCATTTTGCGCACAGTTTTTCTGTATTTTAATGAAATGTTCAAACTTGGTTATAAATTCATAGTTGATTGATTTTAATGGAATATCAGTCAAGTTATACTGTTCACTGATAAATTCCTTCAAATATCTTGCTGTACGTTCGTATCGGAGTACTGTTCCTTTAGCGTATTCCTTATCCATTAGTTCTCGATATTCCAAATTGTGTTCCTGAAATACTTCAAGCAGCATTTTAGGAGTAGAGTGCTCACCATAGTAGATATTTTTTATAATATCTGCTGTAATTGGTTTACCATCCTGCTCAAGTTCACGATGTATTTGAAGGATTTTAGTTCTTATTGTATCAAGATAATGGTTTATTTCTTGATACTTTCTTTCCTTGCCAATCGCACATTCCTTTTGCGCATTCCACTTCGCGACATCTATACCTCTCTTGATTTGGATCTCCGCACGTTTCCCGTTTATTGTGATACGCATACAGATTGGTGCTTCTCCATTTTTAAGCAACTTTGATTTTTTCAGGAAAAACAATACCGTAAAATAGTTTCTTTGCATTGCCATACTCTTTGTTTTTTTAGTTGGTGTAAAATTACATGTTTTGAAAAGAGTTTGCATTATGCAAAACGCAGAGAATCAGTGAAATATAATGCATATAGGTGGACTTTTTTTAAAGTGAAAATCAAGTCCACCTATTTCACCTCCTTTGGGATGGCGTATTCTGCCTCAATTTGTAGTATGGATAAAAAGAAAAACCGCTGATAATGATTGATTATCAGCGGTTTTCATTGTTTTGCTTTTTGTTTGAGTGATCCGCTTGGGGCTCGAACCCAAGACCCCAACATTAAAAGTGTTGTGCTCTACCTGCTGAGCTAGCGAATCAATCCTTTATTTGCCTCGGTTATTTCCCGATTGCGAGTGCAAAGGTAGATGTTTTTATTATAACTACCAAATATTATCCACACATTTTTTGAATAAATTTTCATTTAATCAACTAGTGTACTGGATGTCAACTATTTACAATTTTCCTTCTTGAGTGCTTTCTGATAACAACAACGACACAATGGCTCATATTCTTCTTTTTCTCCCAACAACACCCGTTTATCATTCAACACAGTGCGATGTGACACATAAGCCAAGTTTCCACACTTCACACAGATAGCATGTACTTTGGTCACTTCATCGGCTATGGCACACAAAGCCGGAATAGGTCCAAACGGCACTCCCTTAAAATCCATATCAAGTCCCGCAATGATTACCCGAATACCCTGATTAGCCAATTCATTGCATACATCAGGCAGACCATCATCAAAGAACTGCGCCTCATCAATCCCCACCACATCTATTTCTGAGGTAAACAAAAGGATGCTTGCAGAAGAATCAATAGGGGTAGACTTTATGCTATTATTGTCATGTGAAACCACATCTTCCTCCGAATAACGGGTGTCTATAGCCGGCTTGAATATCTCCACCCGCTGATGTGCAAAAGTAGCCCTTCGCAAACGCCGTATCAACTCTTCCGTTTTACCTGAAAACATAGAGCCGCATATCACTTCAATTCTTCCTCTCCGGCAAGTTTCTTCCCGGTGATCTTCTGAGAATACTACCATATTATCTTTTTTAATATAAACAGGTGCAAAATTACAACGATAGGTTGAAACCACCGAAAATTCGGCGTTTTTTTATTAATAGTGGCGAAAAGGATAATTAAAGAGAAAACTTCTGTTAAATGTTGGTCAAATCACGCGCACAAAAAAGAAAACTTTTTACCTTTGCTTTATCACATGCAAGAAAAGAAAATGGGAAAACTATATGTTGTACCTACTCCGGTAGGAAACATGGAGGACATGACTTTCCGGGCAATTCGTGTTCTGAAAGAAGCGGATTTGATTTTGGCAGAAGATACACGCACGTCGGGTATCCTTTTAAAACATTATGAAATAAAGAATGCCATGCAATCGCATCACAAATTCAATGAACACCAGACCGTAGAGAGTATTGTCAACCGGATAAAAGGAGGACAAACCGTTGCTTTGATTTCCGATGCCGGAACACCAGGAATATCCGACCCAGGCTTTCTGGTCGTACGGGAATGCATCCGAAATGGAATTGAGGTGCAATGCCTTCCAGGAGCTACAGCTTTTGTTCCTGCACTCGTATCTTCCGGTTTGCCAGACGAACGCTTCTGTTTTGAAGGTTTCCTTCCACAGAAGAAAGGCCGAATGACTCGACTAAACGCATTGAAAGAGGAAACCCGCACAATGATCTTCTACGAGTCTCCTTACCGCCTAGTCAAAACACTCACCCAGTTTGCTGAAATATTCGGTGCCGAACGTCCTGTTTCAGTTTGTCGTGAAATCTCCAAAATACATGAAGAAAGTGTACGGGGCACTTTACAGGAAGTAATTGCCCACTTCACAGAGACTGAACCAAGAGGAGAAATCGTCATCATACTTGGAGGAAAAGAAAACTAAATTATAATTCTAAATGAAAAAACTATGAGAAAGGTTGTTTTATCTGCTTTATGTGCTGCCGCATTATTGACAGCATGTAACAATTCCGGCCAGGACAAAAGCACATTGCAAGCCCAGAACGACTCACTGATGCTTGAACTTTCCAACCGCGACACAGAGCTGGACGAAATCATGGGATCTTTTAATGAAATTCAGGAAGGATTCCGCGAAATCAATGAAGCTGAAAACCGTGTAGACCTGAAAGAAGGTACCCTCGAAAGCCAATCGGCTGCCGACAAAATAAAAGAAGACATCCGCTTTATCAGCGAAAAACTGAAATCGAACCGTGAACAGATTGCCAAACTGGAAGCACAGCTGAAAAAAAGCAATTACCAGTCCGCACAACTGAAAAAAGCCATCAAAAACCTGACTGCAGAACTGGCTGCCAAGCAACAGCAAATTGAGACATTGCAGGCAGAACTGGCTGCCAAGAACATCCGTATCGCCGAACTGGACGAAGCGGTCATGGACTTGAACAAAAACGTAGACGAGCTGAGCGCTGAAAACGAGGCCAAAACAAAGACAGTGGAAGCACAAGACCAAGCACTAAACACTGCCTGGTATGTATTCGGTACGAAATCTGAACTGAAAGACCAAAAAATCCTGAAGAAAGGGGATGTTTTGAAAGACAACGAGTTCAACAAGGATTATTTCACACAGATTGATATCCGCAAGGAAAAAGAAATCAAGCTTTACTCCAAACGTGCCGAACTGCTGACCACCCATCCACAAGGTTCATACGAACTTGTAAAAGATGATAAAGGACAATTGACTTTGAAGATTAACAATCCGAATGAATTCTGGAGCGTATCACGCTATCTGGTAATTCAAGTAAGATAAATTCAAAATCTTTTACATAAGAGGCTGTCTCAAAATAGAATTGCAAAAGTAAAAATCTTATAGATTAAAACCTAGAAGTAAAAAATCTCCTGCTTTAGCCCTTGTTTATTGCAATTATAGGACTAAAAGCAGGAGATTTTTATGTTGTAGCTTATAGATTGTAAGTAACCCTATCTCTATTTTCTATTTTGAGACAGCCTCTTTTACGATATAGCCGTCCCAATCACTTACAACATCATCTTTCCAACTAAAGAAACGATTGAACTCTATTTTTTCATTTTTTTGTATTAACAAATAGTATTTCTAAATTTGCATTTATTATTTGCATAATACCATGAAACGACATATTCTTCTACTCCCTATATTTGCTCTAGTTTCCGTTTTGGGATGGGGAACTCCCAACATTACAAAGGAATACATTAATTTCAGTCCGCTAAGAAATCTTATACAACTTCCTACAAACGAAGTACGGAATCTTTTTCAAGACAAAGAAGGCTATATTTGGATTGCCACTTATAACGGACTGGTACGTTATGACGGTTATTCCACAAAAGTATACCATGCCGAACCTAATGGCAGCGAGAAATCGATTGACGGATTCATCAATGCAATTGCAGAAGATTACCAGTGCAATTTATGGATTGGCACACACAACGGATTATACAAATTGAATAAAAAGAATAATAAAATAGAAAATATTTCACTTCCACACCCGCAAGTGACAAATGTAGAGACAGTCACATGCACACACAAAGGATCGGTGTGGGTAGGAACGAATAAAGGGCTATTCATAAAGAAAGAAAGTGAAGCCAACTTTACCCAATATAAGTTTGAAACAAACATTGATGTCAAATCCATATTAGAAGATAAGAGAGGACAGATCTGGATTGGTACATGGAGCCAAGGGCTCTACCGATATGACCCAACGCAGAACAAACTCTATACTTACCAAAATGTATGTCCCGGCAACTCTGCACATGTCATTTTCCAAGATAAGGATGAAAATATATGGATTGGGACATGGAGATATGGCCTATTAAAAATGCAGAATCCATACGACATGCAACATTATGGATTCGTTCGGTACACGCATGATGAAAACAACCTTTCAAGCATCGCCGATAATATCATCCATTCCATCACTCAAGATAGGAATACTGGAAAACTTTGGATTGGATCTCGAAGCGCACTCAGTATCATGGAATCGGAGAACGGGACGTTTACCAACTACTATCCGAGCGACAAAAGCGGACATCTTCCTTTTAATGAAGTGGATGCACTACTTTCTACTGCCGATGGACTAATGTGGGTAGGAATGCTCGGCGGAGGAATCCGGGTAGCAAATACAAATACCCGGAAATTCAGTCTGAACTCACTCAAAAGCATACGCAACATCTTTCCCAGTGCGCCAGTGCGGGCCATTTGCCCCATCGACCAGAACTGGCTTTGGATCAGTATCATGGGATTCGGATTTGTAAAATACAATATGCAAAGCCATGAGGTTATTCCATATAATCAAATACCGGCATTCAGGAGCCTACCTCCCGTATCCACCGTCAACGAAATCATCCGGCTCAGAGAAAAAGGAGAATTCTGCTTTGCCACATGGGATGACGGACTCTGGATCTTTAATGGAGAAAAAGTAGAAGAAATAAATATTAACTCCTATCCACAACTGACGGATGTATGTATCTATTCCGTATTGGAAGACAAGCAAAAAAATATATGGCTAGGCACTCGCAGCGGTATTTTTTTACTCACTCCCCAAAGAAAAATGTACGCACTGAATGACTTAATAGAAAACAATGCATATATTCCTCCCAAGGAATCTATATTCCGTTTGCAAGAAGACAAAGATGGCCACATCTGGGCCGCAACTCCTAATTCCGGCATTTGGAAGATCACTCCTAAAAATCATAAATTCGTAACCAAACAATACAGCATCAATTTGGGAAACGCAGAAGCAGTAGGAGCCATGGCATTGTACATTGACAGTGAGAATACCATTTGGGCAGGCACAAACGGGAAAGGGCTAAATGTCTATAATCCTCACAAAGATTGTTTTCAGAATGCATTGCCCAATACAATGAAAAAAGGGGAAGTAGTTTCTTGCATACTTGAAGATAACCAAAAAGGATTATGGATTACCATGACCTCTGAAATGATTCATATTGATAAAACAAAGAAAGGGAAAAACATACAAGTATTTACCACAGAAGACGGACTGCAAGATTACATCTTCAACCGAAATGCCTGTGCGAAAGGGGAAGATGGCAAATTATATTTCGGTGGGGTTCACGGCATAAACAGTTTCTTCCCGGAAGATATCAATTATGATACAGTTTCATATCCTGTGGTATTAACCGACCTAAAAATCTACAACACATCCATTTCACACATGTCGGATACAGAAGTGCAAAAAATAATGGATTCCACCTTGGAATATACACAACATATAACCCTCTCATACAAGCAAAATAATTTCAGTATCGGATTTTCAGTATTAAACTATATCAACCCGATACTGAATAAATATGAATACAAATTAGAAGGATATGATAATCAATGGATTTCTACAGAAGGTTATCAACCAGCCGCATTCTATAACAATCTTCCTGCAGGTACTTATACTTTCTATGTCAAAGGGAGTAATCCGAATGGATTATGGTCGAACAACATACGTTCTGTAACCATTACCATCTTGCCTCCTCCCTGGCTAACCTGGTGGGCTTATTGCATCTATGCCATTTTGTTCGCCTTATTGGTATGGTATTCCTACAGAATCATACGTAAAAGAATCCACCTGCAACAAATGGTAGAATTGGCCAATATACAACGCCAGAAAGACGAAGAAATCAATCACAGCAAACTGCAATTCTTCACCAATATCACCCATGAATTGCTGACCCCATTATCCATCATTTCCGCCTCAATTGATGAAATAAAAATACATTTTCCGGAAACCCGGAATTCACTGCCGGAAATAGAAGATAACCTATTGCGGTTAAAACGACTAATACAGCAAATACTGGAATTCCGGAAAGTGGAAAACGGACGCCAGAAACTGAAGGTTTCTTACGGAAACCTGACCACCTTCCTGCAACATTCGGCACAAGCATTTACCCCATTGGTCAGAAAAAGAAGTCTGCACTTTGCTTTTCAGAATATGGATACCGAATACCAAGGCTATTTTGATCATGACAAGCTGGATAAAATCATCTATAACCTCTTGTCCAATGCAGCCAAATATACCACAGAAAACAAGACAATTACTATAGCCCAAGCTTATCATAGTGAACAAAATCTTTTCCAGATAAGTATCAGCAACCCAGGAGAGCCAATACCAGAAAACAAGCTGAAACATTTATTTGAAAGATTTTATGAAGGAGAATACCGCAAATTCCACACCATTGGCACAGGAATAGGACTTTCTCTGACTAAAGACCTTACCCTCTTGCATCACGGACAAATCAAAGTGGAGAGTGACAAAGAAAAAGGGAATACGTTTACCGTATTAATACCCATAAATAAAGATGCATATAGCAAAGAAGAAATTGACGAAGAAAACGAAAGTCATGAAACCATAGAATCAAACATACCACAGGAAACAACAGAGCATTCATCTGCTAATGCTATCCAAACATTTCCAGTCCATAGTCCCGATAAAGAAAAACCATCCTTGCTATTAGTGGAAGACAATGAAGAACTGCGGAATGTAATGCGACGTATCCTTACAGATTATTTTAACCTTACAGAAGCTTCCTGCGGTGAAACAGCTTTGATCCAACTGGAGGACAAAGACATAGATATCATCGTATCTGATGTCATGATGCCAGGAATGGACGGGTTTGAGCTATGCAAAAAAGTAAAAGAGAAATTCGAGACAAAACATATTCCAGTCATCCTGTTAACTGCTAAAACTAGCGATATTGACAGAATAGAAGGATACGAAGCAGGAGCCGACGGATATATATGCAAGCCTTTAAATATTTCAGTTTTGCTTGCCAAAATAGATAACCTGCTGAAGAAAAGTGAGTCTCACAACGGTAACTCCAGAAAACAACTGGTTTTCGAGGCCAAGCATGTGGATTATACAAGTCAAGATGAAGAATTCCTAAAGAAAGCCGTCGAATGTGTAAATGCACACTTGAGTGATGTAGATTTCGACACGGTGACATTTGTCAAGGAAATGCAGATGTCCAGAAGTACATTAAATGAGAAGCTGAAACAACTGACCGATATGACACCGCTGACATTCATATCAAGCATACGTCTGCAGGCAGCGTTCCGCCTACTGGAGGAAAAGAAAAAAATACGAGTTTCCGAACTGGCCTATTCGGTAGGCTTCAATGACCCTAAATACTTTAGCCAATGCTTCAAGAAAAAATTTGGATTTCTGCCTAAAGAATATACCACAAACAAGGGAAACGACAAGGAATAGAGAATTCTTCTCACCGGAAAAAGAGGAAAAAATAGCAGAAAAGGAGGAAAATTTAGCTTTTATCCTTTTCTGCTATTTTTTTACCACCCCATCGATTTCATAAAACTAATTTTGAGCATGTTTAACCCACAAAAAACTTAAATATTTAATATTATGAGACATAGAAAACTAAGTGTAAGTAAAATGTTAGCTTTAGGACTGCTCATATCCTATTCTACCCACATTGAAGCTAACATTGCCAACGAAACAACCGGTATTCAACAAAACAATACCTACAAAGTTTCTGGAGCAGTAACCGATACGAATGGGGAGCCTGTAATTGGAGCCAGTATTTCTGAAAAAGGCACATCCAATGGAACAATTACAGACATTGACGGCAATTTCACCTTGTCTGTAGCCCCCAATTCCAAGCTAGTTGTTTCTTTCATTGGTTATGCTACCCAAGAATTTACCATTGGCCGTAATAATATGCAATTGAATATCATTTTAAAAGAAGACTCTAAAATGATCGATGAAGTTGTAGTTGTTGGTTATGGCGTTCAAAAGAAAGAAAATCTGACAGGCTCAGTTGCTGCCGTAAACTTTAATGATGTTGCCAACATGCCAGTTGCCAATACAGCCAATATGCTTCAGGGACGTCTACCAGGTGTCATGCTCACCGGTAACGGTGCACAAGCTGGTAAAGATAACCCCGAAATCCGAGTACGCGGTGTCGGAACCTTGGGTGATGCCAACAAAAATAACCCAATGGTATTGATTGATGGAGTAGAAAGTTCTATCAGCCAAATTTCCGAATTAGCCCCCGAAGACATTGAAAGTGTATCTGTACTGAAAGATGCTGCTTCAGGAGCCATTTATGGCGTACGTGCGGCAAATGGTGTAATCCTAATCACTACTAAACGGGGTAACGAACAAAAACCAACTATCAGCTACTCTGGCAGTATCGCTCTGCAGCAAGCTACTGTATTGCCCGACTATGTAAATTCTTATGAATGGGCCCAAATGTTTAACGAATGCCAGCCCGGCAAAGCCTACACCCCTGAAATGCTTGAAGCAATACGTACGGGGTCAGACCCTGATCATTTTGCCAATACAGACTGGGCCAGAGAAATGTTCAGGACCGCCCCCATGCATCAACATCACTTATCTGTTACTGGGGGTAGCAAAAATGTCCACTACATGTTCTCCACCCAATATTTTAAACAGGAAGGAATTTTGAAGAATACTGCAAACCAGCGTTTCAATTTCCGTTCTAATATCGATGCACAACTCGGAATTGTAAAAATCGGTTTAAACCTTTCAGGTAGCCGTCAAAATATTGACGAACCTACCACTTCCGTTACAGGCGAAGGCTTGATGAGATACCTTACTTGGTTTACACGTCCCACAGTCCCCGTACAATACGCCAACGGACACTATGGTTACGTAGATGGAAATTCAGCCATCGGACAGTCCGTATTCAAGAATCCTATCTATGCCCTGAACAATGGTTACAAGGACAACAAGAACTATCGTTTCGACGGTAAGTTTTTTGGCGAAATAGACTTGTACAAAGGATTAAAATTCCGTTCTAGCTTGGCCTATAAATTTTATATGAATGATATCACGACCTTTAATCCTAAAAGTCTAGCTATCTATAATGCCGAAGGTACTGAGCTAGCCCCTGCTGGCACACAAAACACTTTGACTGATTACCATTATCTGGAAACCAGTTATATCAACGAAAATATTCTAACCTACAACAACACATTCGGAAAACATGAAATAGGAATACTACTAGGTCACTCTATCCAAGAAACGCGTTGGGACAAGAACGAGGCCAGCAAGCAAGGATTCCCTACCGACAACATCTACGAAATGGACAATGGCACACAAAATGACAAAGTAACGGGGTCTGCCGAAGAGACGGCCTTGCAATCTTTCTTCGGACGTTTCAATTACAACTACGACGGTCGATATCTTTTTGAGATGAACATCCGCCGTGACGGTTCCTCGCGCATGCCTAAAAACCACCGCTATGCCACGTTTCCATCCTTCTCAGCTGCATGGCTCATCTCGAACGAAAGCTTCATGCAAAACATCAAATGGTTAAGCTCACTAAAGCTACGCGCCAGCTGGGGTAAACTAGGGAACCAAGAAATCGGCAACTATGCCTACACCTCAACCCTCTCCGCACAAGGAAGTTATTATTTCGGTGATACGAAATATGTAGGTATGAAGACTTCCAAAATAGCCAACGAAAATATCAAGTGGGAAACGACTACAATCACCGACTTCGGTCTTGACGCATCATTCTGGCAGAACCGTATCAATATCGTTTTTGACTGGTATGATAAAACGACTTCTGACATCTTACTACAGCTCCCCATGCCAGGTATTTTCCTAGGCTCGCTCTCTGCCCCTTATCAAAATGCCGGTAAAGTTCGCAATCGAGGCTGGGAGTTTGCAGCCAATTATTTCGATCAAAAGGGAGATTGGAGTTGGCAAGCAGGCTTCTCACTTGCAGGTGTTGAAAATAAAATCCTGAACATGAATGGGATGGAAAGTATCAGCGGCAGCACTATCAACCGTGAAGGTGAAGCTATCGGTTCATACTATGCATGGAAAGCTATCGGAATCTACCGCACTGAAGCCGATTTGAAGCGAGTAAATGCTAACGGACAAACTGTCACCCAAAACGGTCAGAAACCCCAGTTTGGCGACATCATGTACGAAGATTTCAACAACGACGGTGATATTAACGACGCCGACCGTCAAATCATCGGCAATCCGTTCCCCAAACTGCAATACTCCTTCAATTTAGGTTTTACATACAAAGATCTAGATGTAACGACCTTTTGGCAAGGAATTTCCGGTCTGGACCGCTTCAATTGGGACGAAACAACTATCTCGAACGGTGGTAACAAAACTTCACGCTGGCTAGACCGCTGGTCACCAGAAAACCCAAACGGAAGCATGCCACGCATGGGAGGAACCATCAACAACACGATGTCTTCCTTCTGGCTAACCAAAGGTGATTATTTACGTCTGAAAAATGTCGAGATTGGCTACACTTTCAGGAAAAAAGCATGGATGAACAAAATCGGTGTACAAAGTTTACGCCTTTATTTAGCAGGCACCAATCTACTGACCTTCACCCCTTTGGATGACTATGACCCAGAAAAACAAAGCGGAGATACACGAAACGATGTCCATCCAAATACTAAAACTTATTCATTCGGTATTAATGTTAAATTCTAAGAAGCACTTGAACATTATGAGACTAATAAATAAATACATAAGTTTGGCACTTCTATCTGGTGCCATGATGAGTTCTTGTTCCGACAGTTTCCTACAAAAGGATTCTTTGACTGAATCATCTTCTTCTACCTTTTGGCAAACTTCAAACGATGCCTTGATGGCACTGGCTGCCTGCTATGATGCCTTACAAAATAACCAGCTCTACAATTCTGATCAATACACCTTCGGCCCACTCTACATGGAATGCATCAGCGACAACGGCGGACACTTCAACTGGAGCGGATGGATTGAAGGGTATGATGTGGCCATGGGTATTCAGAATCCTAGCTCTTGGGTATTCAGTGATTATTGGAAAGCCAATTACGAAGTTATTAGCCGATGCAACACTCTGATAGCCAATATTGACAGGGTAGAACTAAGCGAAACAGAAAAGGCATGTTATAAAGCTGAAGCCATTGTACTACGCGCTCTGATATACACCAACCTTACCATGACTTATCAGGATGTACCTTACCTAACAGAACCACTGACACTCGAAAACCCGAGTAAAGAAAAAAGCAAACGAGCCGACATTGTCAACAACATCATAACTGACCTGAAAGCCTGTGTAGGCAGCTTACCTGAAAAAGCAGAACTAGGTCGTCTTACCCGCGGTGCCGGATATTCTATCCTAGGCCGTCTAGCCCTCTATAATGAAAAATGGGACGAAGCCATCAATGCCTACCGCGAAGTAATGAAATTAGGATACAGTCTACATCCCAAATATAGCGAACTTTTCACCCAGGCTGGACAGACATCGCCTGAAATTATCTTTTCCGTACGCTACGAAGGACCCGGCATGAGTGAAGGAGCTTCGTTCAATGCCCATTGGAATACGCCGGACGAATTTATTAATGGTACCATCAATCTGGCTGATGATTACTATCTAACTAATGGAGAAAAAACTACAGATACAAACTATGGAGTTATGAAAGATGGAAAACTGGATGTTAGCCAACCCAATGCTGCCCACTGGGAAAACCGTGACCCTCGACTCTATGCCACCCTGTTCGTTCCCGGTATGAAATGGAACGGAAAAGGTGGAGAAGGCGCATGGTACGGAGGAGCGGCAGCTTCGCTCTCAACTGTATATGTAATGAAATATTTCGATCCAACAGACACCAGCAATTCATGGGACAACGGACAGGACTTCTATGTTGTACGTTATGCTGAAGTATTGCTTTCTTTAGCCGAAGCATTGGTAGAAAAAGGCGGATATGATGAGACTGAAGTACGAAGTCTAATAGATCAAGTACGCCAACGCAGTGACGTGAACATGCCTAAAGTAGAAGAAGTGGAAGGTACTGGCCTGTCAAAAGACGAACTTCTGAATGTCATAAAACACGAACGTCGTGTAGAACTGGCTTTTGAAGGGCTGCGCCTATTTGATGTCTATCGGTGGAAAATGCTAGATAAAGCAGTAGCTAACATAGAAAAAGAGCGCACCACATTAGGCCTTGCCTATGAGCCACGTCAGTACAACGGTGAACGAGACTATGTATGGCCTATTCCAACTGCAGAACTTGATTCTAATGATTTGTTGGAACAAAACGAACTTTGGAAATAAACCATTTCATTAGCAATAGGTATACAAAGGATGGCCAGGTCAAGTGTATTAGGACAAAGCCTGTACCATCCTTTCATTTCTTATAACAAACCTCTATGAAAAGAAAAAACAGTCATATTGCCCGTCACAAAATAGCTTTAACCTCTATTCTCTTTCTAGTTCTCTTATGCATAAGTGGAAATGCATACCTAACATCTTGCATCTCTACCAATAGCATAACCTACTATGTTGATCCGATAGGTGGAAACGATTCCAATTCAGGACGTTCTCCTCAAAAACCTTGGCGAAGTTTAGAAAGAGCAAGCAGTATTAGTCTGATGCCTGGTGAACAATTATTACTGAAACGTGGAACGACTCTGAACGGTCAACTTGAAATTAATGGGAAAGGTTGTGCTTCACAACCCATTATCATCGGATCCTATGGAGACAAATCACTTTCCAAGCCTTGTATCGTGGGAGATGACAGCTCTCTCTATGCTGTCCGCATTTTCAACTCAGAATATCTTACCCTAGACGATATCGAAATAGTGAACACCGGCAAACATCCTCTGCCAATGCGTACAGGACTAAAAGTGGAGTGCATGAATTATGGTGTATCACATAACATTAGGATTAATAATATTACCATACGGGATGTCAATGGCTCTCTTATCAAAGAAGAAGGAGGAGGTAGTGGAATCCTAATTGTCAATGGCGGCGACAGTATTCGTTCCCGCTTTGACAGTCTGACGATTGAAAATTGCCATATCCTACGCTGTGCGCGCAATGCCATGATCTGGAGCGGATATTACGACCGAAAAAACTGGTATCCGAATACCCACACCATCGTAAGAAAAAATCTCATTGAAGAAGTTCCAGGCGATGGCATCGTTCCCATCGGATGCGACAGCACACTGATTGAATACAACCTTATGTGCGATTCTCCCGACATTCTCCCCATGACAGAAGCAGCAGCAGGCATCTGGCCCTGGAGTTGCGACAATACTATCATACAATACAATGAAGTGAGCCATCATAAAGCACCCTGGGATGCCCAAGGATTTGATTCTGACTACAATTGTCAAAACACCCTCATACAATATAACTACAGTCATGACAATTATGGAGGCATGGTCTTAATATGCAATAGCGGAGAAGCAGGAGATTATAGCTGTGGCAATATCGGAAGTGTAATTCGATATAATATCAGTATCGGTGATGGAATACGCCCCAAAGAAACAAGACAAGGAATGTTCTCACCCGGTATTCATATTGCCGGTCCAGTAAGACGAACCTTAATTGAACGAAATATCGTACATGCCAATCATAAACCATGCACTACCACAGACCGAACAATGATTACTTCTGATTCATGGAATGGATACGCAGACAGCACCTGCTTCCGGCAGAATATTTTTTATGCCGCAGAGCCAAGCCGTTTTGATTTGACTTCTTCAACCCACAATATCTTCGAGCAAAATGCTTATATTGGCAAATTCAAAAACCAGCCGGAACACACTCCTAATTTCAACGCAGAAAATATTTACAAAACAAAAGTCTTAGATATATCTGCTGACGGATACAAAGGCTTGTATCATCTTATGGATTCTATGGCAATAAAAGGCCATAAACTTCATTACATAAATCCAAAGCGTGCTGAAATCTTCTTCAATACGATCTTCGTAGAAACTAAATAACAATTATCCCCTCATTTCTCCTAATGCCAGAAAAATGAGGGGATAATTATTTTTCATGAATCAACGTCCAAAACGTTCTTTCAATTTGGCAAGCATATCTTTAGTCATCGCATCCAAGTCATATTCTGGTTTCCATCCCCATTCCTCGCGGGCACAAGTATCATCCAAGGAATTGGGCCATGATTCGGCAATAGCCTGACGCAAAGGATCTACCTGATATTCCATCTCAAAATCTGGAAGATACTTCCGTATCTGCTGATAAATGGTATCCGGTTCAAAGCTCATGGAAGCAATATTAAAAGAGTTCCGATGTACCAGTTTCGTCGGATCCGCTTCCATAATTTCGATGGCAGCCCGCAACGCATCCGGCATATACATCATGTCCATATAAGTGCCTGCCGCAATCGGACAAACAAACTTTTCACCTTTTGCTGCTGAATAATAAATATCGACCGCATAGTCAGTAGTACCACCTCCCGGAGGGGTCACATAAGAAATCAATCCCGGAAAACGCACCGAACGGGTATCAACCCCAAAACGTGTAAAATAATAGTCACTCAGCAATTCTCCAGAAACTTTCGTCACACCATACATTGTCTTCGGACGCTGTATGGTATCCTGAGGAGTCTTGTCTTTCGGAGTTCCGGGACCAAACGAACCGATGGAACTCGGCGTAAAGACTGCGCAATTCTTCTCACGAGCCACTTCCAGCGTATTGAACAAACCACCCAATCCAATTTTCCAAGCCAGCTGAGGCTTGTTTTCTGCCACAGCCGAAAGCAAGGCTGCCAAATTATAAATAGTATCCACATGATACTGATTTACAGCATCTGCAATTTGTTGGGGATTCGTAATATCTACAATAGCCGAAGGGCCCGACTCTTTCAACTCTCCTTTAGGCTCTGCGCCAGGAATATATCCAGCAACTACGTTACCTGTATAATTCTTTCTCAAAAGCATCGTGAGTTCCGAACCTATCTGTCCGGTAGCCCCTATTATTAAAATGTTTTTCATTTATGAGTTAGATTTTAAAATTACGAAGCAAATATACAAAAGTTCTTATAAACAAAATAAAAAATGGCATCCTCTTTTATTCTAACTAAAAAAATTGCATCTTTGCAAAAGCAAAACCTTAATATCAATACAGGTATGTATAATAACTTCAGAGATTTCCTTAAAAAGGAACTTGCCGACATAGAAGCTGCCGGCTTATATAAAAAAGAACGCATTATCACCACTCCACAGCGCGCAGACATTAAAGTAAACGCAGGAGAGGAAGTACTTAACTTTTGTGCCAACAACTATTTGGGACTTGCAGACAACAAACGCCTGATTGAAGCGGCCAAGAAAGCAATGGATACACACGGTTACGGAATGTCGTCCGTACGTTTCATCTGCGGCACACAAGACCTTCACAAGCAACTGGAAGCAGCCATCTCCGACTATTTCCACACAGAGGATACCATTCTGTATGCAGCTTGCTTTGACGCGAACGGAGGTCTTTTCGAACCTTTGTTTACAGAAGAAGATGCCATTATCTCAGATGCATTGAATCATGCCTCTATCATTGACGGTGTACGTTTGTGCAAAGCTAAACGTTACCGTTATGCGAATGCCGACATGGCTGATTTGGAACGCTGCCTGCAAGAAGCACAAGCACAACGTCACCGTATCATTGCGACCGATGGAGTATTCTCCATGGATGGCAACGTAGCTCCCATGGACAAAATCTGTGAACTGGCTGAAAAATACGATGCCCTCGTCATGGTAGATGAATCACACTCCGCAGGAGTAGTCGGACCTACAGGACATGGTGTAGCAGAACAGTTTAATGTATATGATAAGATTGATATCTTTACAGGAACATTGGGAAAAGCATTTGGAGGTGCCATGGGAGGCTTTACCACCGGAAAGAAAGAGATTATCGACATGCTGCGTCAGCGTTCTCGTCCTTACCTGTTCTCTAATTCTGTAGCTCCAGCCATTGTAGGAGCAAGCCTGGAGATGTTCCGCATACTCAAGGAAAGCAATGCCCTGCATGACAAACTCATGACCAATGTGGCTTATTTCCGAGATAAAATGATTGCTGCAGGTTTCGATATCAAACCGACACAAAGCGCCATCTGTGCAGTTATGCTGTATGACGCCAAACTGTCACAAGATTTTGCAGCACGTATGCAAGAAGAAGGAATCTATGTGACAGGATTCTATTATCCAGTGGTCCCCAAAGGACAGGCACGTATCCGTGTACAACTCTCAGCCGGCCACGAACAAAACCATCTGGACAAAGCAATCCAGGCCTTTATTAAGGTAGGAAAAGAATTAAACGTAATCAAATAACCCTTCTACATAAAAATCACACTCTCGAAAGACTGTCTTTTCAAAGAGACAGTCTTTCTTTTTTCCCCTAAAAATACATTCACACAATTTACAGACTTACACAAAACATTTTACTTTACAATCTGCTTCTCCGGCCAGTTCACCAAATACAATTTTTCCGTCGCACGAGTAAAGGCTGTATAAAGCCAGCGAAAATAATCGGGGGAAAGCATTTCCTCCGTTACATATCCTTGATCCAAAAAGACCCGCTTCCATTGGCCACCCTGAGCCTTATGACAAGTAACTGCATAAGCATATTTCACCTGAAGCGCATTGTAATAAGGATCTTCTTTCATTTTTTTCATTCGCTCACGCTTGGTCGGCAAATCGGCATAATCCTCCAATATTGCATAAAACAAACGATCATTCTCCTCCTTTGATAAAGACGGAGCATCCGAATGAAGCGTGTCCAGCAATATTTTCACTTCCAGTTCCAAGTCTCCATAATCAGGAAATGAAAGCAACACATCTGCAAAACGAAATCCATACATTTCACGTACACGACGTACCCTGCGCACCACAGCCACATCTCCATTGGCAATAAAATCCAGCTCCTTGCAATCCGTTCCCCAAAAATAATTATTCTTAGCCACCATCAACATATCCCCTCCATTCAATTCATCTTCCCGATATAGAATAGAATTTCGAATGCCTTTATTATATAAAGAGGCACGCTTATTGGAACGACATATTACGATGGTCTCATCCAATTCCACAGCATCATAACAATCATTAAGAGCTTCTATCAGTTCATTCCCTGGCAATACACAAATATCTGAAAAGCCTCTACAATTCATCTTGGGGTATTCAAAATATGCTTCATCCATTATTGACGCACGCAAAGCTGTCGCATTCAGTAGAATACCAGAATGCCCAGTTTGCCTTACTACTTGTGTAAGCATACATTCCTTTACTTCCAATCCATATCCCTGCAACACAGACACAGAAAGTGCCGGACTCTCTTCTTCTCCTACCGGAGGAAGCTGTGCGGTATCCCCAATCAACATCAACCGACATCCCATACCATTATATACATACTGCACCAAATCGTCCAACAAGCGTCCAGTCCCGAAATGTCCCCCTGAAAGTCCTTCATTGGCAATCATGGACGCTTCGTCTACGATGAACAAAGTATTGCGATGCAAATTCTGGTTAGCCGTAAAATTATCAGTCTCATTAGAAAATGATTTCTGACGATAAATCTTCTTATGTATCGTATACGCAGGGTGCCCGGCATAACCTGAAAAAACTTTCGCGGCCCTTCCCGTAGGTGCCAGTAACACCGTTTTCCACTTTAACTGATCAAGCGTACGGACCAAAGCAGCCGTTAATGTAGTTTTTCCTGTTCCCGCATACCCCTTCATCAAAAAAACCGTCTCCTCGGAAGGTAACAATAAAAAATCCGCAAAACTTTTCAACGTATTTTCCTGCTCATCTGTTGGTTTGTAAGAAAAATTTCGCTTAATTTGCTGCGATAAATCATTATTTAACATAAAGCCAGTATAAAAAGTTTACGTAAGATTGACGTGGTTCAAGTAAATTATTTATTTTTGCGCTACGAATATAAACTAAAAAAACAATATTATCATGAAAACAGTTATTAATCTTGTGTTGGCCGCCTGTGTGATCTGCTTGGTATATATATGCTATGGCAGTATTATGGGCCCTATTAATTTCGACAATGAGAAAAAAGTCAGAGAAAAAGCTATCATTGCCCGTCTGATCGATATCCGTAAAGCTCAACAGGAATATCGTACAGTTCACAACGGAGCCTATACTGCAAGTTTCGACAGCTTGATTGCCTTCGTAAAAACAGCAAAACTTCCATTCATCATGAAAGTAGGTTCTTTAACTGACGACCAGCTGAACAACGGAATGACTGAAAAGAAAGCCATGGACATAATCAATAAAGCAAAGAAAACTGGAAACTGGAGTGAAGTAGAAAAAGAAGGTTTGCAGAACTTCCGTCGTGATACTATGTGGGTAGCCGTAATGGATACAATCTTCGAAAAAGGATTCAATCCAGACTCTTTGGCATATGTACCTTATGGAAATGGTGCAAAATTTGAAATGGCCATTCGTCAGGATACCACTAAGTCTGGTGCTCCTCTGAACTTGTTCCAGGCTCAGGTTGCATATGATGTATATTTGAAAGGATTGAACGAACAAGAATTGATCAACTTGAAGGATATGCAGACTAAATTAGGCAAGTACTGCGGTTTGAAAGTTGGTGATATCGAACAGCCTAACAATAATGCAGGAAACTGGGAATAATCCTATGGTCCAACCCATTGATTTTAATAAATCAGAACAGTATATATTATCCATCCGTCTGAGCACGGATGGATTTTCTTTTTCTATCTACCACCCTCAACGCAACGAGGAAGTATATTTCAGTTCTTCCCCTGTCAATACCCAACGTTCAATGGCTGCTAATGTAAAAGCCTATCTGACAGAAACTGAAGAACTAAAACATAAGTTCAAACAAGTCAATATTCTTATTCATACAACCCGTTATACATCCATCCCCTTGGAATTGTATGAAGACGAACAGACAGAATTATTGTTTTATCAGAATCTTCCTTCTCAAAGCAACGAAGTTATTCTCTGCAACATTTTGGGAAAAAGCAATGTTGTCATTCTCTTCGGACTGGATAAACTGACTCATCTATTCCTGACCGAACATTTTCCGGATGCCCGCCTATTTGCATCAGTCAGTCCGCTGACGGAGTACTTTTCCCGCAAATGCAAGTTGGACAATACCCGCAAACTATTTGCTGTATGCCATCCGGAAAGTATCGAGGTGATAGGATTCGAAAAAGAAAAACTATTCATTCTAAACTCTTATTCTGTTTCCGGTATCAATGATTCATGCTATTACCTGCTTAATATATGGCAACAAGCCGGATTCAATCAGGAGGAAGACAAACTATACCTCGTCGGAACTCATAGAATTCCACAAGGGGATTATCTGTCACAACTATTAAAAAAATATATACGAAAACTTTACATCATTAATCCACAAATGGAATTCAACAATACGGAAATAAGCCGTATCCAACAGATTCCATTTGACATGTTATCTTTAATTTCATGCGAGTAATAAGCGGTATATACAAACGAAGACGCTTCGATGTTCCTCATACATTCAAAGCACGCCCTACCACGGATTTTGCTAAAGAAAACCTGTTTAACGTACTCAATAACTACATCGACTTTGAAGATGGAGTAACAGCACTCGATTTGTTTTCAGGTACAGGCAGTATCAGCATAGAACTAGTGTCCAGAGGCTGCGATCAAGTTATTTCAGTGGAAAAAGATCCGCAACATCATGCATTCATCAGCAAGGTCATGAGAGAAGTCAAGACAGACAAATGCATTCCTCTCCGCGCTGATGTATTCAAATACATAGAAAAATGTGGACTGCAATTCGACTTTATTTTTGCAGATCCACCCTATGCCCTCAAAGAACTGGCTAGTATACCCGATCTGATATTTCAATATAACCTATTGAAACCAGAAGGTATCTTCGTCTTGGAACATGGAAAAGATCTTCACTTTGAAAATCATCCCTGCTTTTTTGAACACCGCCATTATGGAAGCGTCAACTTTTCTTTCTTCAAAGTAAAGGAGCAAACAGACGAACAACCGACTCTGTAACTTTATTTTTCCACGAACGCTTTTCCCATACCCGGGCTGAAAGCAGCATACAGTCTTTTTGATCTGCCAAGAAAATTTCCCGCAAAGCCAATGCCGTTTCCTTATCATAGAAAAAAGCATTGGCTTCAAAATTATGTTCAAAACTACGAAAATCCATATTGGTAGATCCAACTGTAGAAAGTTCATCGTCACATACCATCAACTTAGAATGTAAAAATCCCCTCTTGTACAAATAAATCTTGACACCAGATTTCATCATTTCTGACAGATAGGAAAGAGAACCTTTGTGAATCAGCCAAGAATCTCCTTTTTTAGGTAACATAACCCTCACATCCACACCAGCCAAAGCCACCGTCTGCAGGGCAACCATAATCTCTTCATTGGGAAGAAAATAAGGAGTCTGCACATAAAAATACCGCTTAGCTCCACAAATAGCCATCATCAGCCCTTGCATGATATCCCGCCATTCACCAACCGGATCGGAAGTAACAATCTGTGCCAACACATTCCCTCTTATCGTCATTTTAGGGAAATAATCAGCAGACGTCAATAAAGTACGATCAATGGCATACCAGTCGGTCAGAAAGGCAGTCTGTAATCCATATACAGCTTTCCCCTCCAGTCTGACATGAGTATCTCTCCAAATTCCTTTTCCCAATCCCTTCACATAACGCTCGGCCAAGTTCATTCCACCAATAAACCCCACGCATCCGTCTATCACCACAATTTTACGATGATTACGATAATTAACTTTACTGGTAAACTGTGGAAAACGTACTTTTAAAAATGACATTGCCTCTATTCCTTCACAAAGCATCTGTTCATAAAAGTCATGAGAGACTTTCCAACAACCCACATCATCATACAACACCCGTATCTTCACTCCTTCACGGGCACGATCAATCAGTGCATCACGCACCAATCTACCCACCGCATCATCTTCAAAGATATAAAATTCCAGATGGATATGATGCTGGGCTCTATAAATTTCCTTCAACAAATCAGACAGCATAGATACCGCATCCGTATAGACCGTCACCTTATTACCGGCAAAAGGAAGTGCATTGTTTACATGGCTGAAGAAGTCCATCAAACGTAATTTTCCGTACTCCCCTAACATCGATACAGAAGGCTGCGCCTGATATTCTGCCATAGGACGCTTGCTTAGACGTGCATATCCCTTCCTGCTTATCAAACGCTCCTTGCGCGTACTACGCCCAAAAAATAAATAAAGAATCAAGCCAGCAACCGGCAGAAAGAACAAAACAAGAATCCAAGCCATCGTTTTTACCGGATTCCGGTTATCGAGAATCACGACAAAAATAGTTGTCAGTATCACCGCAAAATACAGAAAATAGATTACGGCCATAAAAATACTATTCCAAACTGCTATGTCCATCTCATATTTTGGTTTTCAACAAAAATACGAGTTATTTGGAAAAAGGCAAAAAAAATGCCGCAAAAGTCCAATACGACTCTTGCGGCATTTTCTCTCTTTCATCAGAACCGACGGGGTCCGTGTCCACCTCCAGGTCCAAAGCCCGGACCTCCACCCGGGCCACCCATACGCGGCCCAGCACCTTTTCCACCAAACAAATTCAGACGATAGATAAAATGAACCATGCAGTAGCTATAGATTGCATTGTATTCCGTATCACTTCGCATCGCCGCACTGATGACACGACTGATATTACTCTGATTACGCAAAATATCATAGAACTGAATGCTGACTGTCGCCGCATTGCCTTTCAAGAAATCCTGTGAAATCTGCGCATTCCAAATCAACTCATCCCGGTTCATACTTGCATCTGCATATCCACGACGTGAATTCTGAGAGATATCTGTAGCAATCGACATATTCCAAGGCAAACGAACATTCGTACTGGCACCGTAGGAGAACTGGTAAGTATCCATGTTATTCTCCTCCTGGAAACTGTTGCGGGAATGTGTGTAAGCCAACGAACCATTCAGTGAGAACTCCCACCAGTCATTCCGGTAAGTACCTCTCAAACGTTCACTCAAAGAAAGTTGGCGTGTTTTGTTTTTATCGGATGCGCTTTGCGACTGTGTATCGCTCATATAACTTACAATATTATTATAACGCGCCATAGTGAATGTATTGATGGTATATTTTTTATTTCTCAAAGCTGTGTTCGACCCTAAAATACCAAACAAGTTCCAGTTTCCATTAATGTTTTCCGGCTGAGTAATTGTTCCACCGGTTGTCGGGTCGTATGTACTTCGGTTACTGATACTGTTCATCACGTTCTCAAAACGGAAGTGCGTCATGATACCGCGTTGTTTCTTCGCATCAAACGTATTATAAAAAGCCATGAACGTATTCGTAAATGCCGGTTTCAACCCCGGATTACCCCGACGGATATTCAACGGGTCGGTCGTATCTTCAATCGGAAGCAAGTCGGTCATACTCGGCTGAGAGCTTCTTCCCCGATAGTTGATTCGCAACTGGCTGGTCTTAGAAAAATTATAACGGAAGTCAAAAGTCGGAGTGAAATTAAACACGTTACGAATCGCTACCGTATCCAATTGGTCTTTCTTGTAAGACAACTTAGATTTCTGTGGCTGGAAAGAAAATCCGGCATTCAAACGCATTTTCTCACGAATCCATCTTAAAGAGATATCTGCCTGATGATTATAGTAGGTGTATTCAGCACTCTTACTATTCTGCGTATCCAGCACTCCCGTATGGTCACCACCGAATCCCTGGCTAATAACCCAATCTTCAGGCATCGTATAAGTGGAGTTGTCACTCTTCGAACGCTTGTATTGGAAATTATAGCTGAACTGCAGGAAACCACCCTTGAAAATCGGCTCACTGTACGTAAACCGGGCACTATAATTGTAATTCAAGGTCGGTGTAGTGATGTAACGGTTCAAGATTTCCAGACGTTCGGCATCCGTTTTCTGGAAGTATTCCGTCTCTGATTCAGAGAACTGCTCACTTGAACTGTTCGTATAGTTATAAGTTCCACGGAAAGTAATGTTACGACCAGCCTTTCCCAAACGACGGTTAATCATAGCCGAACCACCGACATTGAAATCACTGCTCTTTTGCAAACTGTTACGTGCGATTGTGTTAATAATCGCCTCTTCCGGAATCAATGTAGACAAGTTCTCACCCGCATTCAGAATCTCATCGGTAGTATATCCGGGGTCCTGATTAAACGTAAATGAATTGCTACTGCTTCCATTGTTATTCTTTCCATAGGTCAGACGTGGACGAAAAATAACTGTAGTCATTGTATCCGGTTTCCACTCGATACGGAAATCAGCGGTCAATGAAGTCGTTTTGTTCCGGTTTGCGGTCATCGCATTCTTGAATGAACTACTTTCAGAAGATACGAAGGTCTCTGAAGCCTGCTTACTAATAATGTCCGCATCCTTGTAATTGTAGTTCACACTACCACCGGTTTCCAGTTTTTCACTCTGGGTACTAAAGTTGAAGCCACCCATTTTGATGCTGGTCAATCCATTTTGTCCACCCCAACGGAAGCCACCTCCACCTCCCGGATAGCCATTGTCGTTTACATTGTTCATTGAGCCAATCACCGTGAACTGGTTATTTCCCACAAAACGGTTTAGCATTACCTTTCCACTGTAGCGGTCTTCCGTTCCAGCAGCAAGGTCTGCATTACCAAACCAACCTTTGTTCATTCCAGGCTTCACACTCAAGTCAAGCACTGTTTCCTCTTCTCCATCATCAATTCCCGTCACACGTGCCAAGTCCGACTGCTTGTCGTACGCACGTACCTTATCAATAATATTCACCGGCAAGTTCTTCATGGCGATATTCGGATCATCGGCAAAGAACTCCTTTCCATCAATCATGATTTTCTTGATTTCCTTTCCGTTGATGGTTATCTTTCCGCTTTCGTCCACTTCAGCGCCCGGCAGTTTTTTTACCAATTCCTCCAAGGCCGATCCTTCCGGCACACGATAAGCAGAACTGTTATATACCAATGTATCTTCTGACGCTGTTACTTCCGGAGCCTGTGCCACTACCACAGCTTCCGCCAGCATAATGGCATCTGCCGCCAATGAAACCTTCCCCACATTCAGTCTAGGATTATTTCTTGACAAAGCTACCTGCTTAAAATAAGGCGAATAACCAATGTATGAAACCTTCAACAAATATTTGCCCGGACGTACTGATAAAGAGAAATGTCCATTCATATCTGTCACATTTCCCACTACCATCGAACTATCCTTCACTGAAAGGAGTTGCACGGTTGCCTGAATCACAGGCGACTTGTCTCCATCATCTATCACCGTACCCGAAACGGTACCCCGGCTGCTTCCACTTTGTGCAAAAGCGGAAATGGCTACCCCAACCATCAGCAGCATTCCCAATAAAAATCTTTTCATTGCCTTTCCTTTTTTCTTCCATTTGATTAATTGTACCTTTGACAATCATCTTGGAAAAAGGTTTAACCCTCTACCTTCTTTTTTTATTTATTTTGCCGGAAATTTTTCTCTATCCGGGCTTTCTGCATCAAAAATTCCTTACAGAACACATTAATCACCATGTAAACGATGCCTACTGAATTATCTGCTTCCTGCAGATTTCCATCATACGCCGACTTTACCAACATTACGACATAATAAATGCCCCATAAATAAAGAGAAATCACCAATGCCTTTCGCCGAATGGAAAAAGCCTCTTCATCTTCTTCCTTCATCCTGGCCAGAAAAATCATGAACAATGAAATCCAAATCACCATTTTCATACCCAGTTTTACATACAACAGATTTCCATCATTCACCTGTCCGAACATGTACATCAACAAAGGTACGAACACAGCTAGCAACAACAATACATACCCTAACAAACGGCACGAAGCCGGTAAAATTCCTTTCATAACTTGATTTATTTTTTATTCGCACAAAAATACTTAATTGTAAGCCAACATCCGACTTCTTCTAACTTTTTTTCTAAATTTGCGACTAAAACAAATACACTTATGAGTAAACAAGAAGTTATTATTTGCCAAAATTTCACCACGGAACTTCAACAGAAGATATCCGCACATTCATACGACAAAATTTTTGTTCTGACCGACGAACATACCTGCCGCTTCTGCCTACCTTTGCTAGAAGGCATTCCCTGTTTGAAAGAGGCAGAACAAATCGTCATCGGCCCAGAAGACATTCACAAAAACCTGGAAACATTGGCCTATGTATGGAACCAGCTCAGCAGCCGAGGAGCCACACGCCATACCTTACTAATTAATCTGGGGGGAGGTATGGTGACTGACTTGGGAGGATTTGCCGCTGCCACCTTCAAACGAGGTATTTCATACATAAATATCCCCACCACATTGCTTTCCATGGTAGATGCAGCCGTTGGCGGAAAAACAGGAATCAATTTCAACGATTTGAAAAATGAAATCGGCGCTTTTTATCCGGCAGATCAGGTGTTGATTGACAGTGAGTTTCTCAAAACCCTTGACATACAGAACCTGCTTTCCGGCTATGGAGAAATGCTGAAACATGGTCTCATCAGCAATCAAGCACACTGGAGCGAGCTGCTCAAATTCGACTTTAACCAGATAGATTACTCCAAGCTACAAACCCTCATCGGACAATCCGTAAAGGTAAAAGAAGATATTGTGGAAAAAGACCCCTACGAACAAAACATACGGAAAGCGTTGAATTTCGGTCATACCATCGGACATGCTTTCGAAAGTTTTGCCTTAAAGAGTGAACACCCGGTGCTTCACGGCTATGCCGTAGCCTGGGGAATGGTTTGTGAACTTTACCTTTCCCACCTTCGTTGTGGTTTTCCCAAGGAAGCATTACGAACCACCATCCAGTTCATTAAAGAAAACTATGGCAGTCTTTACTTTACATGTGATGACTATAACTCTCTCTATGACTTGATGAAGCATGACAAAAAAAATGTAGCATCCGGCGTAATCAATTTCACCCTGCTGGGAGGAGTCGGCGATATCCGTATCAACCAGACCGCTTCACAGGAAGAAATCTACGAACTACTTGATTTCTATCGCGAAACAATGGGATAAAACCTTTTCCTTTGAGAAAAGTCTTTTCCTGAAATTCAGATGGAATGTCAAAATTAAAATAAATAATTGCGGAAAAAGTTTGCTTATTCCGAATAAAGCGCTACCTTTGCATCCGCAATTCGGGGTGTAGCTCAGCCCGGTTAGAGTACGCGTCTG
>ERZ827496.627-NODE-627-length-48009-cov-4.801602_pt1 | contig 48009 bp, 30 predicted proteins | sample MGYA00519769_ERZ827496 | MGnify/ENA primary metagenome ERZ827496 (study PRJEB31778, sample SAMEA3449327) | human gut metagenome | biome: human gut; feature: human-associated habitat; material: faeces | place: United Kingdom | collected 2010/2012 ...
AGGATAAGACGGTTGAGTTCTCTTGCGGTCAATGTGGCATTAGGCTTCGTGCGGCAAAAGGTGCAGATAAATTCACTTGCCCTGTGTGTGATCATGTAAACGACGTTGCCGAGAGAGCTGCGCAGGAAAAGATCAAGCATGATGGTCTCGCCTCCGTTATCAAGTATGAGGGCGATAATTCGACTTTCATCTGGAAGCATCCAATCGAGGATTTTAACTACGGGTCTCAGCTCATAGTTCACGAAAGCCAGGAGGCTGTCTTCTTCCGCGACGGTATGGCTTTGGATCTTTTCGGTCCCGGTCGGTACACACTTGAAACGCAGCAGCTTCCGATGCTGGAGAAACTGTATAAGCTGCCGACAGACAATGACGGCACCTTCCATACGGAAGTCTACTTCATTAATAAGACAGTACAGATGGGCATCAAGTGGGGCACTCCCGACAAGGTGCGCTTCATCGATCCGCTTACGGGTACGCCTCTTGATCTCGGCGCATCCGGCGAAATGAACCTTGCCGTAGACGATTCCCGCAAGCTGCTTATTAAGCTCGTCGGTACCATGAAGGGCATTTCATGGAAGACGGAAGCCTTGCCCGAGACGATAATGTGTGAAAAGTGCGGACAAACGCTTTATACCGTCAATGCCTCAGGCAACACTTTGATATGCGATAAATGCCAACACACAAACATTGTTAAGGTTTCCTCTACCTTTACGAAGAGTCTTCAGGCGTCCTTCCGTCCGATGATATCGACCGCCGTAAAGACGAACCTTCCTTCGGTCATAAAGGCAAACGATATAGATATACTCGAGATAGACGAAAAGCTTGACCTCATTTCGGCCTCCCTGCGCGAAAAGATCAAAGTTGGCTTTGAGGAGTACGGCCTGACCGTTCCTCAACTCTATGTCACGAGCATCGTCCTGCCCGAAAATGATCCGAACTTCAAGCGAATCCGCGAGCTGCACACAATAGTGCTCCAGACCCGCGTAATTCAGGCTGAGGCGACGGTCAAGACGGCTGAGGCGCAGTCAAAGGCGCAGTACCGCACGGCGGAGGAGCAGGCCGCGGCTGCTATTGAGGCGGCAAGGCGAGAAGCGGAAATGCAGCGCCAGATGACTCAAACTGAAGTGGCAAGGCGTGAGGCTGAACGCAAGGTAATTGGGGCGCAGGCGGAGGCGCAAGCGCAGCGTATACAGGGCCTTACCGAAGCAGAGATCATGGCGGCTAAGGGCTACAACCAGAAGGACGTACTGCAGGCCGAAGTGCAAGAAGCGTATGCCGCCGGTATCGGCAATATGGGCTCCGGCGTTTCGATTGGCGGAGGTGGCAGCATGATGGGCGATTTAATGGGGCTCGGTGTTGGAATGGCTGCAATGGGTGCGATTGCTCCGCAGATAGGAAACATGATGAGCGGCATGAATCCGAACGCCGTTCAGCAGCCTCCCGCGCCAGTTCAGCCCGCAGCGGAAGGCTGGGCCTGCCCCTCCTGCGGCAAGGCTGGTATCATCTTCAAATTCTGCCCGGACTGCGGTGCCAAAAAGCCGGAACCCAAGCCCGCTGGCGGCTGGACTTGTCCCGCCTGCGGCAGATGATCGCCACTGTACCGGTCAGCGATGCCATTGCCATTCACCTGAGCGACAGCGGCATTACCGTAGAGGGCGACACCAAGGGTGTCACTGCTGTTTCCGGAAAAACCGTGACCATTTCCGCCTCCGGCAACTACACCGTAGACGGCACCATTACAGACGGACAGATTCTGGTCAATGTGGCAGATACCACTGCGGATTCTGATGCGGTTTCCCTGTACTTGCAGGGCGTGACCATGACATCTTCCACCGGTGCTCCCTGCATTCTGGGACAGAGTGCCAAGAAGCTGAAGCTGACCTGCTCCGGCATCAATACCCTGACTGACACGGCGGCAGCTGTCAACGCCGACACCAGCGGTGTCATCTACGGCGACTGTGAGATTACCGTCACCAAGAACAGCACCGGCACCCTGAACATCACCAGCAGCATGAACACGGCGATCCGTTCCAAGGACGACATCAAGCTGAACGGCGGTGACATCAGCATCAACACAGATGTCGATGCCACTTCTGACGCCGATGCCATTCGGGCAAATAATACACTGGAAATAGACGGTGCTTCGGTGACCGTGACTTCTTCCGCAGACGGTCTGAAATCCTCCAAGGAGGACGTTTCCATTCTCTCCGGCAAAGTCAGCATCAAGGCGGGCAATGATGCCGTGCAGGCTGCCACAGCCCTGAACATCTCCGGCGGTACGGTGACCGCCAGCGGTGACCGCGGCTTTACGCTGGACGAAAACGGCGTGCTTGCCATTACCGGCGGCGATGTGCTGGCAACGGCGACAGACTACGCATTCGGCATGGATTCTGCCGGTGCAGCTGTGACTGTGGACACTTCCGGCTGCACACAGGGCGTGGTACAGCTGGACTATGCGGCAGAGTGGAAAAAGAGCAATGCTGTGACTCTGAAAAAGGGCAGCAGCACTGTCTTTGAAATGACACCGAACAAGAAGTACACCTATGTGCTGGCAAGCAGCGGCAGCCTTTCCGGTTCGGACAGCTACACTCTGTACACCGGCGGCACCCAGATGACACACGATGGTTCCGATAACGGTACCTTTGCCATGACCGGCACCCTCACCAAGTTCACCGGCGTACAGGAACTCGCCGGCGGCAGCGTGACACCGACGGACGACACTGTGGCAACGGCTCTGGTCTACAACGGCAGCAGCGTCACGGCGACCAACGCTTCCGGCAGTGTAGTTTCCGCCCCCTCGAACCTGACGATCTCTGGAGCCAATGTAACAGTTACCGCCTCCGGCGAACTCTCTGTCAGCGGCGAAAGCACCAGCGGACAGCTTGCCGTCAACGTGGATAAGACCGCGGAACCGGAAGGCAAAGTGGTGCTGAATCTGGAGGGACTGACCTTGTCCAACGACAGCGTTGCCCCGATCTATGTAGAGTCGATCGGTGACGAAGTGCAGATCTCTGCCAAGAACGGCACGACCAATACCATTTCTGACGGCACGTCCCACAGGGACACCTATGTGGACAGCGACGGCAACACCAATCCTGTCAACGGGGCAATCTTCTCCCGCGACGACCTGAAGCTGAAGGGCAAGGGTACGCTGATCGTCAACGGCAACACCGAGGACGGCATCGTCTGCAAGAACGACCTGAAGATCTGGAACGGCAGCATTACCGTCAACGCCGCAGATGACGGTATTCGCGGCAACGACTCCGTCCGCATCGGCGACCCTGATGCCACCGATTACAGCACTCTGTCTGTGACGGTGAACACCAACAACGGCAGCACCGGCGGCGACGGCATCAAGAGCAACTCCACCGAAACGGATAAGGGCTATATCACCATCAACGGCGGTACAGTCAACATCAACGCTTATGCAGACGGCATTCAGGCAGAGCAGACCTTCACCATGAACGGCGGCGACCTGAATATTACCACATATCAGGGCTCTGACTTTTCCGGCAATGCTTCCGGCGGCTGGGGCGGCGGCATGGGCGGTGACGGCAATTCCGACAAGACTGACATCAGTGCCAAGGGCATCAAGGCTGTTGGTCTGTATGATGAGGCCGGCACCACATGGCAAAGCGGCGGCGACCTGATCGTCAACGGCGGTACGATCACCATTGACTCCTCCGACGACAGCCTGCACTGCGGCGGCGATATGCAGCTGCTGGGCGGCAGCATGACTCTTGCCACCGCAGACGACGGTGCACACAGTGACCACGCTCTGATTATCGGCAGCACCGGCGGCGATGATGACACTCCCTATGTGAACATCACCAAGTCCTATGAGGGCATTGAGGGTGTGGATATTACCCAGAACAGCGGCACTGTTATGGTAACCTCCAGCGACGACGGCTACAATGCCGCAGGCGGTTCCGACAGCAGCGGCAACAATAACAACGGCGGCTGGGGACAAGGCGGCTGGGGCGGTCCCGGCGGCGGGAACTCCAGCAACGGCAGTCAGACCATGACCTTTAACGGCGGCTATACCTATGTCAATGCAGCCGGCGACGGGCTGGACTCCAACGGCAACATTTCCTTCAACGACAGCTATGTCTTTGTTTCCCAGACCGGCGGCGGAAACGGCCCGCTGGACTGCGGCGACAGCAATAACTCGATCACCTATTCCGGCGGCACCGTCATTGCAGCCGGCAGCAGTGATATGTTCGAAACACCCAGCAGCTATTCTTTCCTGTCCCAGACTTCTGTTTCTGCCGGACAGACCATTACCTTTACAGATGCCAGCGGCAACGTACTTGCCACATTTACCCTGCCCAACGGCTCTGCGGAAATGGTAATGTGCAGCAAGGAATCCAGTGTGACCTGCTATACCGGCGGCACGCTCTCCGGCACGACATATTTCGCAAGTCAGGACGACACAGACCGCTGCGGCTACGGCGGAACCATTAGCGGTGGTACGACCGTTTCTGCAAGTTCCGGCGGCAACGGCGGCTGGGGCGGCGGCGGAAACAACCGCCCGTTCTAAGGCAATACCGCAAAACAGTTTCCGGAGCGTGTTCGCATAAACGCTCTGTATTTCCTCTCTTGAAATAGTGCCTGTAGAAGCAGGAATGCCCATTTCCCCTCAGGGCAGCATTCACTGCTGCCGCAGTAAAAAAGCAGAGATCCGGTTTTCATCGAATCTCCGCTTTTTGTGTTTATTGGGTGTGCCTTGACAATGTTCGACAGGGTATGCTATAATAAAGTCCTAGGGCATACCGAAAACGGTAGGCGGTTCATCCATGCTCCCATGTACAATTTTGTACGTTGGGAGGTGATGCTATGGAACATTACGTAACATGGTCAGATTTGTTTGCACTTCTGACATTCCTTGTCGCATACACAGGAATCATGTACAGTATTTTTCATGACGATCATAAAAAGAAGTAACCGCCTGACTCTCACATAAGGCGGTTACTTTTTAATCACCAACATGGGAGCAACCGTCTACCGGTATGCTCTTTCTATTTTTATTATACGCATTTTTCTCCGGTTTGTCAAGGGGCAGACCGGCGTTTTTTCAGTTTCACCGTCTTATCCCATTCGAAACGCCCCGTTCTGTTCCTGCGGCTCCGGTGTCCGCAGCTGTGCCTGACAGAGATGCTTTTGCTTGGTGCGGAGCGTTTCCTGAAACCCCAGCAGTTCCTCCAGCGACATGCGTTCCACCGCAGCAGAAACCGCATCTTGTGCCGCACTGCCCTCTACCAGAAACCGCAGCCGCACAATTTCCTGCCGCAGGCTGTTCTCCACGCGGTTCAGCAGAGCGTTCCGGTTTTGCAGCTGCTGTTCCAGCTGCTTGCAGCGGCGTTCGCCGTCGGTTTCCATGCCGAACTGTTTGGTCACCCCTGCCTCCCGCTGTGCCGGCACCGCCACAAAACTCCACTCATAGGCATCTGTCACATCAGACAGCACCACATGACAGCGTTTCTCCCCGTACAGCTTCCCCACGCGGTGGGCACAAGGATTCTTCCGGCGGTCACTGCCGCAGACCGAGCAGGTCTGCGATACGGCAGCACAGGAAATGCTCACTTCCTTCTTGATGCCGCCGTCAATTTCCCGAATCAGATCCCGATTGGCATCGGTGCGTACCATGTAGGCATGCCCTTTCAGAAATGTGTACACTTCTCCGGCAGAGGTCACACGCTCCGGCTCCTGTACCAGTTCCGCAGCATAGATTCGTGCAGTCTGATTTTCTCCCTTGGGATTGTGGTCAAAAATGCCGGTTTTCCCCACAAACAAAGCTTTCAGCTGCTCCAGAGCCTCCAGCGAAAAGCGTTCCCCGTCCCGATCAATTTCATTGTCACAGAGCCGCACATCAAAGAGGAATACCTCCTCCTGTGTGAGAGTACGCCGCGTAAAGCGGTTCAGCTGTTCCAGCTTGGCTTCCAGTTCCGTGCCGGACGGATTCTGTTCCTGATTTTCCATAGATCTATTCCTCCTGTTCTGCTGCACTGTTTTCCACACTGTGGAAAACCCTCCCGCGAAAAAACTTCCCCCACCCGTACAGCGGTTTCCTTGATTTTCCACATCGCCTGTGGAAAACTATTTTTTATGTGACGATGCACTTTCCACACTGCTGTGTGGAAAACGTACTGTCAGCTTGTGTGCAGAGCCGTCAGGCGGACTTTTTGCACAATGCTTCCACAAACTTACAGGCTCAGCACATGTACTGCTTCACTCAGCATCACGCGGAACGCCGCACGAATCGAAACCGTGATCACGTCCAGCTGGCTGTCGATCAGCTTGTCTGTTTCCAGCAGCACATCATCTGTGGTGATCATCTCCAGTGCAAAGCGGTTGTCCAGTCCCACGATGTAATCCGCGGACATGCCGGCACACTTTTGCAGCTGGGCACCAAAGGGCAGCAGAATGGTATTGGGCTGTGCAGAAGCCATATCCTGCATCTGCTCCATTGCCATGATTTCCGCAGCCACCGCCGGAGCCGCCAGCACCTTGGTCATGTCGAAGTTGCGGAATTCGCCGTACAGCTTCGCCAGATCGGCATAAGTCAGCTTGCCGTCTGTGACAACGTCGATCAGGGAACCATTGGTTTCCTTCATGCACAAAATGCTCTGTCCCAGCAGCCCGTTGGACAGACGCACGCCCACGGCACGGAGGATCGCACTGAATGCGTCCAGACGCTGGCGGCGGACTGCCTCGTAGGAAGCGTGAATGGAACGGCCGTACTTGTCCAGTCGCACGGTGTTTGCCGCTTCCAGATAGGAGGCAGTGGGCAGGGCATTGCCCTGTGTGGTCTTGGTGGTATAGGCGGTAGTGTCCGTCAGCACTGCCGGCTGATATTCTCCGGCGGGAGAAATGGTGTGCACTGCCACCAGATCAGACAGCACAGACTGTTCCATGCCGCTGCGAATGGCACGGCGGATAAACTCCGGAAACAGCACCGCACTGTCTGTGGTGGAGAAGAACTTCTCCACGCGGTCACAGTGGGAACCGCTGACGTGAATGTCAAAACGCTTCAGCTGACGCTCATACGCGTCCAGTCCGGCAAGGGGTGTTTCGGCATACGCACCAGACGGGTCCATGCCCTCCAGTACCTCCGAAAAGCTCTTGCCAGTGATGTGATACATGCCCTTTTCCAGTTTCAGATCCTGATACATAAAATTCCTTTCCTTTCTGCCGCTTGCTGCGGCACGTGTTTTTATTATATGGAAACCGGCAGTTTCTGCCGGAAATTCCCGTTTATGCCGGATAAAATTCGTCCTGATACGCTTCCAGCCTCGTCCGCACGCCGTTCTGATTGCCGGTCATGCGGATATGGGTAATGGGAGCGTTTTCAATAACGCCGGAGCAGGTGATCCGGTCGCCCAGATCTGCTGCCACTGCTCCGATGCGGTCGAAATAGTAGGAAATCAATCCCCGTCCGGCAAATTTCCGCCGAAACACAAGAGCCTGCTGCGGGTCGTAGAGATACTGCCGATCCAGCGGCAGCTGTTTCGTCCGCACCAGTTCCAGTGCTGCGGCGTTGGGGTCGTTCTCCTGAAATTTTCCATAGGTGCCGTCGGCATCTGCCATGGAAAACCGGCTGTAAATGCGGGACTGGTCTGCCGTCATGCCCATGCCCAGCAGTGTGTCTGCACCCACATAAAAATTCCGGTATGTTTCCGGCAGGTGCATGCGAATTTCGTTGGCATGGTACACAAAGGGATACCGCCCGCAAAGCTTATAGGTCAGGTTTGCCACGCCGTCCCACATGCTGGTGCTCTCTTTGACAAAGAGATAGTTGCTGGTATCCGTGTCAGATTCCCACGTGATCTCCTTGGGAAATGTCACGAAATCCTGCATCAGCTTGTCCAGCGACATAGCAGTGTGCAGCCCTGGCTCCAGCTGATTTTGCAGCAGCAGTGCCGTCAGCCCGCGGGAGGAAAACCGCACATAGGAGGTGCCGTTTTCCTGCACCAGCCGGAACTTTTCCACTGTCCCGAAGTGCAGTTCCGTGCCGTCCAGCAGCAGCTGTACCCGATAGATGCCGGCGAACTGCTGTATGCTGAAATTCCCGTACACCGTCGCCGTCAGCTGGCTGTAGGGCGTGTAGGCTTCCTTGTCCAGCGTAAAGGCGGCAATGCCGTTTGCAAGATACGCCTTTCCGGTTCTGGTAATTAACACCACCTGTATCATGTGCTGCCTCCTTCCGTTTCCGCCGTCACACGGCTCAGGGCGTTGGGAACGATCAGTGTCAGCTGACAGGGCAGCACGCCCTGTGCCGCCGTTTCCGAAATCGTATACGCTGCCAAACTGGTGCCGAAAAACCGCAGATCCCGCAGATCAAAGGCGAACCGTGTCCGTTCCCGTATGGCGGTATCCAACGCCAGAACCACCTCTGCGGGGCTGTCTGCGAAGCAGAATTTGCCGTCCAGCACCAACTGTCTGGCACGGCAGCTGGTATTGGTCACATAGCCTGCTCCCTGTACGCCGCCCTGCTGGGCGTACTGTCTGGTACCGGAAAGTTTCCAACCGGCAGCGTAAAAGGTAAGATCGCCCAGACGAACGGGAAACTCCCGCGGGGAAACCACCTGAAATGTTCCACTCATGGTGCAAGCACCTCCTCTTTGGCAATTTGAAAGACACCGGAGAGGGTAAAGCTGCCCTCCAGTGCAATTTTCCGAAACTGTTTCCACTCCGTCGGTGCTCCGGTGCGAATCTTCTGCACGGTGCAGCCGGCGGACAGCATACCGGAAACCACCGTCTGCCAATAGCGGTCATACAGCACTTGTGCATCCGTTTCCGGAGCCGTCAGCAGCCGCACTTGAGCAGCGGCGGAAAATGGAAAATACCAGTAAGTTTCGTCGGAAAACGCCTGCTCCGTTTCCAGTGCAGTGATTCCCACGGTGAGGAAAGATTCCTCTCGTTTGGCAAAGGGTGCGGGATCATACGCGGCATAAACCGCCCAGTTGTCCTTTACCCGAAGTGCGGCTTTCAGCCGTTCCAATAGTAATTCCAGCAGCATTTATTGACATTCCTTTCTTGATTTGTAAAAATCTATGGGAAATACCAAGATGTCTACAATTCTCCGTGTAATCTTCGTGTGATGCATTGCCGTACAGTACAAGTGCAACGCGAGTTCTTTTCTTTTTTTGCTTCTTTTTTTCTTTTCAGTAAAGAAAAAAAGAAGCGTAACTCCTTGTGAAATGGGTTGGCTGCTGTAGCGGGTAACCCCTCAGTCAAGCCTACGGCTTGCCAGCTCAGCACAAGGCACGCCCTTCGGGTGCCCTAAAGGGGAGCCTGATTTAACAGTGCAAATTTGCAAACGCCGTAAAAATAAAAGTCACCCACCTACACAAGAAAACACCTGAATATCAACATTACCAGGCAACAACCGGCGTTGGCAAGCCCCAGGCGGACAGCGAGTGCAACGAGCGAATTCCGCCGGACGGTTTCGACATGGCTGACCTAGAAAATTGCTATCCTCAGGCAGGTCCGCGGGGCGATGTGGGCATCGCTCCCTACTTTTTCTTTTTTGTCTACCGGATTCCTTAATAGGAAATACGGTGCAACTTGCCATTGACAAAAACAAACCCGCCCCGACAGAAGTACCTGTCGGGGCGGGTTTTGCGGCATCAGAACAATTTCACCTGTTCCGTTACAGCCGGTTTACTTTTTCTTACGCTTGCAGCCTGCCACGATTGCCGCTGCCAGTGCAATGCCTGCCGGAATGATGACTACCGGCAACGCTTCGCCTGTCTTTGGCGTGGAGGAGATTTTTGTGTTGCTTCTGCTGCTGGAAGAAGACGAACTGGAGCTGCTTCTGATCACCGTGGTCGTCTGGCTTCCGCCAGCTACTGTTGTTGTGCCGGTGCCGCTTTCTCCAGTCACGGTCGTGGTTTCCGTAGAAGCCGTGGTCGTGGTGGAAACGGACGGGGTATGCTCGCCGTTGCCGGCGGTGGTATTCTTCGCAGTAGTTGTGGTTGCTTCCGTAGTCGTTGTGGTTTCTTCGGTAGTTTCCGTTGTGGTGGTTTCAGTACCAACGTACTCATCGATCATCACAATGGCTCTGCCGTCCGGATTTGCCGTTACCACAGCATTTTCCACGCTCCAGCTGCCGTCTTCATTCAGGCTGACACCAACGAACAGTACCAGTGTACCGTCTTCGTTCAGCTGGAAGTAGATCGGTTCTGCAACGAGGTAATCTGCCGGAGCCAGTGTTTCGGTCAGGCAGTACGGTGTGTTCGGCTGGATTCCGGCAAAGACATGCGATACACCTTCTTCGGATACCCACTGATCGATCACATTGCCGCTCTGATCGGTAATGTTCAGAGATGCTCCGCCGATCTCATTGCCGCCCACGTCACACTTGCGGATCACATAGCCGTCCGGCTGTTCGGTGGTGGTGACAATTGTAGTTGTCGTTTCCTCCGTTGTCGTGGTGGCTTCTGTGGTTTCCTCTGTGGTAGTTTCAACAGTGGTTTCTTCTGTCGTGGTAGTCGTTGCTTCGATGGTTGTCGTAGCTGCTGTTGTGACAGTTGTTTCTGCGGTAGTGCTGGTTTCGGTCACCGTTTCCGCAGTCGTTCCTGCGGCAGTTGTGGTGGTCGATGCTGCACTGGTTTCCGTAGAAGCACTTGCTGTTGTAACCGTGGTTTTGGCGGTTGTGGTATCTGTGGTAGTTCCGTTGGTAGAAGTGGTAGTCGGACCTGCACTGGTTTCCGTGGTGTTTCCGCTGGTCGCCAGTGTGGTGCCTGTTGTCACTTCGGTGGTGGTTTCACTGGTAGAAGTGGTAGTCGGACCTGCACTGGTTTCCGTGGTGTTTCCGCTGGTTGCCAGTGTGGTGCCTGTTGTCACTTCGGTAGTGGTTTCACTGGTAGAAGTGGTAGTCGGGCCTGCACTGGTTTCCGTGGTGTTTCCGCTGGTTGCCAGTGTGGTGTCTGTTGTCACTTCGGTGGTGGTTTCACTGGTAGAAGTGGTGGTCGGACCTGCACTGGTTTCCGTAGTGTTTCCGCTGGTTGCCAGTGTGGTGTCTGTTGTCACCTCAGTGGTGGTTCCACTGGTTTTCGATGTAGTTGCTACAGTTGAAACTGTGGTAACTGTACCAGTTCCCGTGGTAGTTTCTGTGTCAGATGTTGTGCTGCTTTCGCTGGTTGAAGTAGTTGTTGTGGTTGTTGTAGTCGTTGTAGTCGTTTCCGAAGTCGATGTTGTAGTAATCGCAGGCTGTTCCGCATCGCAGACCAGAATTTCTTCCTTGGTCTTATCGTAGTAATAATAGCCCTCGGTCGCCTTGTCATTCAGATTGTCTGCGGCATTGGATTTCGTAATCACACCGTTTTCCACAGTAAAGGTCATTGTCGATTCGATTACCGTGTAGGTCTTTCCGGTTTCTGTGTCTGTAAAAGCACCGCCGGTTTCTCCCAGAGTATAGGTGCCGTCCGGCAGCTTGCTCAAAATAGCATCTGTCTTGCCGGAAGTCCATGTAATGGACTTTGCATCTCTGCTGTCCACACGGATATTTGCTGTCACATCGTTCAGCGTTGCTCCGCTTTCGTCCGGCTTTGTCAGTGTCAGGGTCAACGTTGCTCCGGTGACTTCCTGCTGTCCGGTGATGTCCTTCTTGGCAATGGTGAGCTTGGAGGCAGCATCTTCCATGACAACCTTATTGTCGTCCTTGGTCAGTCCGTTTACCGTTCCGACCTTGCCGTCAGCTCCGACCTCGAAGTTCATCTCCTCGGTCTTTTTGGTGAAACCGTCCGGTGCGGTGGTTTCTTCCAGCGTGTACACGCCTGCCGGCAGATTTGCCAGTGTCACACCGCCCTTGGCGTTGTCCGAAGTCCATGTAATGGTGTTGCCGCTGGTTTCGATTCCAGCAGTGCTGCCGTCGCTGTAGGAGCCCTTGACCTTGCTCAGGTCTGTTCCTGCCGGTGCAGTCAGTTTCAGTACGGCTCCGGTGAGTTCTTCTCCGCCGCCGACTGCCTGCTTGCTGATCGTCACGCTGGGCTTCTGACCGTCCTTCATGGTAATGTCGTTGCCGGAAACGTCATATTCTGTGGTTCCCGTTGCATCAACTACACCGTTTTTAATGGTAAAGGTGAAGTCTGTGCTTACCTTGTTGTAGCCGTCCGGTGCAACTACCTCCGTCATGGTGTAGGTGCCGTCCGGCAGACCGATGATGTTGGTCTTGTTTTTGCCGTCAGAAATAAAGGTGATAGTATTAGATGTCTGTGTGTATTTGCTGTAATCGGCGTTGTCCTCCAGAGAGTCTGCCTTTGTCAGCAAAGTTTTCCCACGCTTGACCTCCAGCACATCTGCGTTCAGACTGCCGTTTGTCCGAGTGATCTTGATGGTTGCACCTGCCAGTTCATCAGAATTTGCAATATCCTGCTTGTCAACGCTGACTTGTGCACGGTTGATAACCGTTACACCGGTGCTTTTCAAATCAGCATATGCCATCGATTCTGCATTTTCTGTGACAATATAACCATCATCGCCGATTTCAAATGTAACATCTACCGGCACATAGTTATTCTGTGCAGCTTCTGTCAGTGTGTACTTTCCGGCTGTCAGATTAGTAAATACTTTTGCTGTGCCATCGGTTGTCCAGCTTTCCTCATTACCATCCGGCTTTTTCAAAGTCAGCTTATAGCCGGTCATTGCCTTGCCGTCTACATCTGTTTTTGCAAAGGACAATTCCACTTGTGTGGTATTGGCATCAGTAATGACCTTTTCGCCCGGAATACCCGGCAGCAGGTCTACCCGACTGCTGTTGCCGGAGTAGGTAGCGAGGAATGTCTTGCTGCTACCTGCCGATCCTACTGTGGTTGTGCTGCCATTTTCCACGCGTTTGCCGTCTGCGTCCAGCTCAAAGACGTAATAGATCTTGCTGCTGTCCAGTCCGTCAAAGGTAACAGACTTTTTGCCGTTGTCGCCAGCTGCAATGGTAATTGGCTCTACCTTTGCCGTACCTGTAGCATCCTTTACCGGCTCATAACTGCCGTCTGCGTTCAGCGTAAACAGTCCTACCTTAATTGCATGGTCAACTGCCGGATTTCCGTCCTCGGTAGCGATCTTCGTTACCTTGATCTGAGCCGGATTCTTGGTGGTGTTTGTGATAATGGTGTTTGCCTGCGGTGCGTCCTTGGTCAGGGTAAGTGCCGCAACCTTACTGTCATCATCACAGCAGTCATAAGAAACATAGAATGTCGTGTCTGTTTTTGTAGTGGAATTCTTGGGATCGAGAACAACAGGCATCTGGAAAGAAGCACCGTTTTCGACACGCTTGTCACCGTCCATTTCAAAGATGTAGTACGGAGTATCTGCTTTCAGACCGTCAAAGGTCACATCAGAACCTGCAGTAACATTCTTTGTTGTGCCGACCTGTGTGTAATCGTTCCCGCTCTTGGTGAACAGTCCCACGGAGAATACGGGTGTGCTCTTGACATCATCTGCGATCAGCACCTTGCTGACGGTGATGCTGTATTGGGGTTGTTCAAAGTTAGTGATTGTAGTAGTACCGCCTGCCTGTACTGCCGACCGTGTTACCGGTAAGAAAGAGTAGCGGATACCACTATCCGCAGTGTAAGTACCAGAATCTCCTGTATAAGTCGGAACGCCGTTGGCATTAGTTTCCAGCACGTAGAAATCCACGCCCTTGGGCACATCTTCAAATGTCACGTCCTGCGAGCCTGCCTCGGTAAAGGTCAGGGACTGCACCGGTGCTTCCTCATAGCGAACATAATCGTCTGCCGCATTCTTGGTGAACAGGGCAAAATAGAAGGTGTCGCCGGTGACGTCTCCGCCTTCCACGCCTGCCAGGGTTTTGGTCAGTGTGATCTCACCTGTATTTTTGGTATTGGTCACGCCGACAGTCTGGTTCGTTGTGGCATCAGTGGAGATCTTATTGCCGGTATATGCCGGTGTGTAGTTGCGAATCTGATTGCCCTTGGCATCAGTTTCCAGCAGGTAAACGTTGTTGGCGTTGTTGGTCTGCTGCTTGATCGAGGACAGGTCTACGTCCTTCATGGTGACAGAAGCCGCGTTCTGTCCTGCCGGAATGGTGACAGAAATCACATCGCTCAACCGTGTGGTGTAATTTTCATCGGTAAACAGTGCAAAGTAGAACGTTGCGTCCTTGGTTTCTGCTTCTGTCAAGGTCTTGTTGACCGTCACATCAACGGTGGTGTCCGGTGTCTGTACCCAGACGCCGACCTTTGCCGGCTCTGCTACCATGACAGTATCGCCCAGAATGTCAGGATTCTGATAGGAGTACGCGAAGCTGTTCCATGCGATGTTTTCCTCGCCGGTCTTTGCCACATAGCTGGGAACGGTTGCGGTAACTTTGACAACAACTTCGTCGCCAACCTCGACGGTCGTATCTTGCAGCTGGATCCGGAAGTCTACGGTATCGTCAGACTTGATGTTTGTCCAGTTCATGACATCGTTCTGTCCCAGCCAGTCCTTGGAGTACTCATTCAGGACGGAGGTCTTGTCGGTGGAATAGCTGTACGCTGCGTTTGCAGTCGCATCTGTTCCGCCTACCATAACAGAATCAATGCTCTTGAGTTTCACGCCGAATGCGGAGAAACGCTCATAGCCGGAAACCAAACCCAAGTCACCCACATAGGGCAGACGGTCAATAATGGTCATGTTTTCCAGAGCTACCGGCGAGTTGTTCTTGATGTGGAGTTCATAGGTCACATCTTCGCCCTGCATGCCCTGCACATAGTTGTGGGTGGGCTGGCGGCTGTAACCGGTATCCGTTGCCGGGTCGGTGTGGGGTGTGCCGTTATGTTGTTCGTTCCTGGTATACGTAATGGTCTTCCAGGACTCCGTGGTCAGACCAACGATATTGTAGTTTGCATAGTTCCAGATCTGCGTGTCGCGCTTTTCGCCGGCAACCGTATCTTCTGCGGTGAACGGCTGGTCAATGGTGGCGTAACCGGTGTTGGTGATAACGCCTTCTTTTTCCTGGCCGTCTTTTACAGTGGTGGCGAATTGTACGACGATGGCATAGTTCGGCTCCAGTTTTCCTTCTGTAACGCCTGTTCCTGTCACACTGGAAACATCCCAGCTGACAGAATCACCGTTGGCAGTGGTTTTGATTGTTGCACCATTTCCGCTAACCATACCATATTTGTCCACAGCAAAGCTGCCGTCTGCCTTCAGCGGCACTACAAAACATTTTGTAGGGTAGCTGGTGTTGTCAAATTCATAGCAGCTGGGAAGATTATCTGTCAGCGTCACGTCAGTGAGATCCAGCCTGCCCAGTTCTTCCCCGTTCAGGGTAGCCTTGCCAGTGGCATCTGTTTCACCCTTGCCGTTATAGAGGACTGCCTGCCAGATCAGGGTATCGCCGGCAGTGATATAGCCGTTTTCTACCTTCTGGAGATCTGCGTTTTGATAGTCCTTTCCGGCATAGGAGGCTACTGCCAGTTTGGCGAAGCCGGGGGCGGGAGTGGTTTTGGTGAAGCTAATGTCCACCTTGCTATTGGGCAAAATCACACGGTCACTGCCGTCATCTCTACCCTCCACCACTGTCACCTTGGAAAGGGTGTTGGTCAGTGTGACTTTTTTCGCTGTGCTGTTTGCCAGTTCCTGTGCCTTGTCGGCGGTCAGTTTGGTTTTGTAAGTCAAACTTACGCCATTGCCATACTGATTTTCAAATTTTTCTGTGGAAACAAATGTAAAGGTCAGCGTCTGTCCAACTTGAGTCGCCTGAATGCCACTCAAAGCTATATAATTTGCAGTTCCCTCTACACTATTTGGCACATATTCCATGCCGTCCGGCAGGGTGTCTTCTACAATAATCTTTTTTCCGTAGTAGGCGTTTCCCTCGCCTTTCAGTTCCAGCTTATACTGGAATGTCATGGCTTCCAATTCGGAAGCACTCTTGCCGCTAATGTTAGTTTTGGCATCGCTGCCGTCCAGCTGCTTGGTTGCTGTAAAGGTGGAGTTGTCAATCGGGCTCTTGACCATGTCCTGAGCATACCATTTTCCGTCATTCGGAATACGATAGTCATTGTTCCAACTATTTTTAACTGCCTGTCCGATGGCAACATAATTGTAAAGTCCCTTTTCATCTGTTGCATACTTGGTTTCCAGTGAAGTGCCTTTAATCTTTATGTTTGCTCCGGTATACTGCTTTTTATAGGTGTTATTGTGTTTCAGATCAGAAATTGTTTCTATCGTATATTCCAGTTCCACCCATTCATTCGGTGCCAGATTGATGTTCGGAAGAATGTACTGAGCTGCAGCATATCCGGTGGTAGACTCACAAAGTGCCTTATCGCCCGCCTTGTAATTCGTATTGCTAGAGCTAATACCAATTACTGTCATATCCGCAGCACTATCTTTATCTGCACCCCAGTACAGCAACTCGCCTCTGTCGTAGATCGCCAGATGTTCCAGTGTGTTCGTGCTGTTGTTGGTGAACTTTATGCGATAGGTGATGTCCTCCTCTGCGGAGTACACACGATCATCGACAATCTTCTTTTCCACGCTGTACTTGCTCAGGTCTTCGCCTACGCGAACTGTTGCCTTGTAGTCATTGCCGTTGATGTTAGCAGTGTTGACCACGTCTGCCGCACCGTCAACGGTGGCTTTAATGGTGATCGTCACCACTTCGCCGGCAGCCAGTGTGAAATCGCCGGTAATGCCCGCAGCAGCCTTGAGGTTCTCCAGTGTCAGCTTGCCGGTCAGCGGTCTTTCTGTCAGATTGTTGGAGGAAAACGGCAGATTGCTGGTCATGGAAACCGACTGGAAGGTTGCACCAGTCGGTACAGCATCTTCCAGCTGGCTGACAACGCCTGCGGCAGTGCCGTTGCTGTTGTCCAGCTTCAGAGTGTATTCCACAGAAGTGAGTGTATTTTCCGTAAAGCTTTCCGGACTGACGCTCTTGGAGAAGTGCATATCCGCCGCAGCGTCTTTTCCGGTAAAGGTAGTGGACTTATTGCCGTCGTCGGTGATCGCTGTGTTCACAACAGATTCCGCATTAGAATTGATCTTCACCGGAATGGCAACAACCACGGTGGCATCTTTGGCAATCGCTGCATTTGTCGCAGAAACAGTGTTGCCGTTGACGGTGATGCCCGCAGTTTTCAGTGACTGTGAAACGCCGTTGACAGTGACGGTCACGCCCTTGGTGGTGTCAATGGTCACGCCGGTAGGCATGGCATCACTGAATGTAAATGTACCAGCCTTGGTGCCGTCGTTCTTCATGGTGATATGGTAAACGCCGTCAGTTTCCACACCTTTTGTATAGGTGGTGTTTCCTGCCGACTGTACATAGCCGCTTTTGAAGTATGATACATGTGCCACATCTTTCTTAACCAAAATGGTCTTGGTTGCATTTTCGCCGTTGCTGCCAGTCACTTCGTTGGTCAGTACCGTGTCCTCGTCCTTGTTCACGGTGCATTCGATCTCTTTGGTGACGCTCTGCCCGGCGGGAACTGTGATGTCGTTCCATGCTGTTTCGCCGGTGGCGGTCAGTCCATCCGGCAGGGCATCGTTCAGGGAAATGGTACCGTCAGCATCACCGCTATTGGTCACGGTGATAACAAACTTGACCTTGTCGCCCTTTACATAGTACGCCTTTTCATTTTCCACGGTTTTGCTCAGACTGAACTTCGGCCCCTGCGGAGCAGAAACCTTCAGTTCCACGCTGTTTCCGCCGATGGTCGAGTAGCTGGCATTGTCACCGTAGGGCTTGCCGGAAACAGTCAGGCTGTTGGTGACCTTGCCGTCCGCGGTGCCGTTCATCTTCACGGTGCTGCTGTTCAGAGGCAGTGCCACGTTCAGCTTGACTGCGGACATTTCTGCATTGGTGTTCTTGCTGTCCACGGTGAAGCTGATCTTGGCAGTGCTGCCGCTGACCGCTACGCTCAGGTTGCCGGCGGTGTAGCCTGCTGCCGCAACGGCAGACTTGACGGCGTTTTCCACCGCGGTCTGTGCATCACCGATAAAGGTCATTTCCGACAGTGAAATGGTGTCCTCGAATTTCAGGGACTGCACCCATTCCACGCCGTTTTTCTTGGAGGCGTTGTTCGCCGAAGCACTCAGGGTATAATTTACCGTGGTGCCGGCAGCCAGCTGTGCCGCTGTCAGGGCGTTTCTGTCCTCCGACTTGGACGCACTCCACTGCCGTTTTGCCCTGGCAGTAATTGTACTGCTGGCATTCTTGCCTGTGCTGTCCTGTACGATCTTTACGGTCGAGATCGTTCCGCCCGGGGTCTTGCCGTTTTGGAACTTCGCCTGCAGCCGGACCTGTTTGGTCTGACCGTTGTCAATATCAAAGGCGATATACCGGCTGCCGTCGCTGTTGACATGCAGGGTATAGCCGTTATAAACTGCCCCGTCCTTAAAGCCGTTTCCGGCAAAGTTCGGCAGCAGCAGATTCTTGTCGGTGATCTCGATCCGATAAGAATCCACCTCTCCTTCATTGACGTTGTTTCCGGAGATCGTCGACATCAGGTAGAACACATCTCCGGTATCCACTTCATCAATCGGATTATACTTGCTGTCCCGAAATTCGACACTGGCGTTTGTCAGTACCAGCGGTCCGCCGGATCGTCCGTTATTGTCTGCCGATACCGGAAACAGCATCGACGGCAGGCAGGTCACGATCATCAGGACTGCCAGCAAGACACTGATGACTCTTGTACGCAGGTGTCTTGTCTTTTCTGTCTGCATAAAAAAACTCCTCTCATTGCGGGAACGCTGCACGCAGTCTGTTTCGCATTCTTTCGTACAGACTTTATGCGGCGTTTCCTCAGATTTTTTGCACTGGAAAACCGGTTTCCCGTGCAAATTTGTACCGCGGCAGCAACATCGACAAAAACGATATACATACCACATTTTTTACGGCAATTTCCACCAACCCCGCCGTTTTTAACCGTTCAATTGTTTCCACAATCAAAAGAACATTTTTGGCGTAAATCACGGAAATCGCTCTGATACACCTTTATTATACTGATTATCTGTGAAATTTTATATCACTTTTTATGTAATATTCGAAAAGTAAGGGGAGGGCTCAGGTAGTCTGTTCAATCTGCTTCCCGATTCTCCAAATTTTACGGCGGCATCTCCGGCGAATGGCTGTCCGAATTTACCCGCGTGCAACTTCTTTCAATCACATATGACGAATCCCGCCATTGTTTTTTCAAATTTTTCGTGAAAAAAGCTATTGCAACCTTGCCCAAAATCCGGTATAATAAATAGTGGGGATGTTCCAGAGGAAACGGAACAGTCCGCAGTATGGCAAATCGAAGCCAGCACTGATAAATGGCACGCCTATGCCGAATGCATTGAGGAGGATATTATGGTAGCAAAAACAACAGAAAATCCCCAGAGAGAAGAATTAAAACAAAAATTCGTAGACCGACTTCAGCTGGAGTGCAGCGTTTCTCCGGACGAAGCTTCTGACAAGCAGATCTATCAGGTGCTGTCTGCCCTGATGGTCGAAAAGCTGAAGCACAAGCGGCAGCATTTTATCAATAAAACCAATTCCGTCGGCGGAAAGAACGTTTACTATCTGTCCATGGAATTCCTGATGGGTCGTTCCCTGAAGACCACCCTGTACAATCTGGAACTGGCAGATGATGTCCGTGCGATCTTACAGGATTATCACATCAACCTGGACAGCATTTTCGAGTGCGAACCGGACGCTGGTCTGGGCAACGGCGGTCTGGGTCGTCTGGCAGCATGCTATCTGGACGCAATGGCAACACAGGAAATCCCTGCAACCGGTCACTCGATCTGCTATGAGTACGGTATCTTCAAGCAGATTCTGGAAGACGGATGGCAGACCGAAGAACCAGACAACTGGCTGCCGGGCGGCAGCGTATGGCTGGACCCGAAGCCGGACGAAGCCATTGAAGTCCACTTCGAGGGCAACGTACAGGAATACTGGCAGGATTCCTATCACTATATTTCCCATGTCAACTACAACACCGTTATCGCGATCCCGTATGACATGTACGTTTCCGGTTACGGCAGTGCCGGCGTTTCTACCTTGCGTCTGTGGAAGGCACAGGCACCCAGCTTTGACATGAAGGAATTCAACGAGGGCAACTACGAACAGGCTCTGTCCCGCAACTCCATGGCAAATGCGATCTCCAAGGTACTGTACCCCAACGACAACCATCTGGAGGGCAAGTCCCTGCGTCTGCGTCAGCAGTACTTCCTGTGTGCCGCAGCTATCGGCGACATCGTCAACCACCACATGAACGTATACGGCACACTGGAAAACCTGCATGAAAAGGTAGCGATCCACATCAACGACACACACCCGACGCTGGCGATTCCGGAACTGATGCGTGTGCTGCTGGACGACTGCGGCTATACATGGGATCGTGCATGGCACATCGTCACCAACACCTTTGCCTACACCAACCACACCGTTATGGCAGAGGCTCTGGAAAAGTGGGACGTGAATCTGGTCAAGCAGATCGTGCCGCGTATCTTCCAGATCATCGTGGAGATCAACAACCGCTACTGTGCCGGTCTGATGGAACGCAACGGCGGCGACAGTGCAAAGACCACCCGCATGTCTATCATCAAGGACAACCAGATCCACATGGCTACCCTGTGCGTCATGGCTTCTCACAGTGTCAACGGCGTTTCCAAGCTGCACTCGGAGATCATCAAGGACAGCGTATTCCACGAAGAATATCTGGATACGCCGAACAAGTTCAAGAATGTCACCAACGGTATCGCATACCGGAGATGGCTGTATCAGTCCAATCCGGGTCTGACCCAGCTGCTGCGTGACAAGATCGGCGACGGCTTCCTGAAAGACGGCAGCGAGCTGAAAAAGCTGGACGTTTTCGCAGACGACAAGGCCGTTCTGGAACAGCTGCGAAAGATCAAGAAGGAAAACAAGCAGCGTTTCGCCAAGTATGTTAAGAAAAAGAGCGGTCTGGTTCTGGACACCGACAGCATTTTCGATGCTCAGGTAAAGCGTCTGCACGAATACAAGCGGCAGCACCTGAATGCTCTGCACATTCTGGCACAGTACAACGCCCTGCTGGAAAATCCGGATATGGACTTTACTCCTAAAACCTATATCTTCGCCGCAAAGGCTGCTCCGGGCTACTATCTGGCAAAGCAGATCATTAAGATGATCTGGGCTCTGTCTGAGGAGATCCGCAAGAACCCCCGCATTTCCGACAAGCTGTCTGTATACTTCCTCGAAAACTACTGTGTTACCATGTCTGAACTGCTGATGCCGGCCTGCGACATCTCCGAGCAGATCTCTCTGGCAGGCACAGAGGCTTCCGGTACCGGCAACATGAAGCTGATGCTGAACGGTGCCATTACACTGGGTACACTGGACGGTGCAAACATCGAAATCGGCGATGCAGTTGGTCCGGAAAATATCCTCATCTTCGGCATGAAGACCGAGGAAGTCAACACCCTCAAGGCCCGCGGCTATCGTCCGGAGGACTATTACAACAACAATCCGGTCATTAAGAGCTGTATCGACCGCATGTATGCCGGCATCAACGGCTGCAAGTTCACTGAAGTGGCAGACTCTCTGCGGACACTGGATCCGTACATGGTTCTGGCAGACTTCGACAGCTATTGTCAGGTACAGGAACACAGTTCCAAGCTGTACACCGACAAGGACACATGGACCAAGATGTCCCTGCACAACATTGCCAACGCAGGCATCTTCTCCGCAGACCGTGCAGTCAACGAGTACGCAAAGGATATTTGGAATATCTGAGGCAATACCGCACAAAGATTGTGCGGCAGATGCGTCGTCAAATTTTCCGTCAGATGAAACAAAAAGCGGAGTGAATACTTGATGTATTCACGAGCATTTTTGTGAAATATGACGGAAAATTTGCAAGCAGATGGCGTGCAAAGTCGCTAGACGCTCTTTGTGCAGTATTGCCCTGCGGACTGGGGAATCTCTCCCGGAACTGATATAATCTGACGAAAACGGAGCAGCACAAACCCTGCTCCGTTTTCTTGAATGAACGGGTTGCACGGTGTCCGCGAAATAAGGAAAAGATTTTAGTAAAATCCCTCCACCAGCTTTGCTGGTCCCCCTCCCTTTTCAAGGGAGGCTAATCTATTTGGAGTTTACAGTATACTACAACCCATTAGCTTAGCAATATCATGTTTTTCCTTGAAAAGAACACTTTTCCACTTCACAAAGAAAGGAGCATCTCTGTATGCGTTATTTTTACAACAGCTGGGATTCGGCGTATAAGTCGCACTTCGGTGCCATTGCTAGAAACCAGAGCTGTCAGTTCACCATTCGCCTGCCGGAAGAAACGCCGCTGGACTTTTCTCCGGTGCTGGTGGTTTTCCGCACCGGCTTCAAGGAACGTTTTCTGCCGATGAATGTGAAAGAACACGAAAACGGCTATGTCACATACACCACAGATCTCATTCCCAAGTACTCCGGCGTACATTACTACTATTTCTCCTACACCTCCAATGGTGTACGGCACTATATCAAGCGGGGCGATGCCTGCCACGGCACACTGGATCAGGGAGAAATGTTCCAGCTGACAGTCTACAGCGAGGACTATCAGACACCCCAGTTCCTCAAGGGCGGCGTGATGTATCAGATCTTCCCCGACCGCTTTTGCAGCAGCGGCAAGATGCATGACAATGTGCCCTCTGACCGCGTGATGCGGGAATGGGGAGAACTCCCCTACTACAAGCCCGACCAGAACGGACACGTCTGGAACAACGACTACTTCGGCGGCGATCTGGACGGTATCCGCAGCAAGCTGGACTATCTGAAAGATCTGGGCGTGACCTGCATCTATCTGAACCCGATCTTCGAATCCCACGAGAACCACCGCTACAACACCGCCAATTACCGGAATGTAGACCCGCTGCTGGGCACCAACGAGGACTTTCGGGAACTGTGTAAGGCTGCCAAAACCCGCGGCATTTCGGTAATTCTGGACGGCGTATTCTCCCACACCGGTGCAGACAGCATCTATTTCAACAAGTTCGGCCGCTATCCCACCCCCGGTGCGTATCAGTCCGAAAAGAGCCCCTATTACTCCTGGTATCACTTCTGGGGCAACAAGGAGTATGAGTCGTGGTGGGGCATTGACACCCTCCCCAACGTGGACGAGAACAACCCCAGCTATACCAAGTACATCTGCGGCGATGACGGCGTACTGGACTACTGGCTCAGTCTGGGGGCTGCCGGATACCGTCTGGACGTTGCCGACGAACTGCCGGACGAATTTCTGGACAACCTGCGTGCCTGCGTCAAGAAGTTTGACGAGGAAAAGATCGTCATCGGCGAGGTCTGGGAAGACGCTTCCAACAAGGAGGCGTATGGTGTCAAGCGGCGGTATCTGCTGGGCGACCAGCTGGACAGCGTGATGAACTACCCGTTCCGCGAGGCAATTATTGCTTACATGAAGGGCGAAGCTGCCACCACATTCCGCGACCGCATCATGGGCATTCTGGAGAACTATCCCAAGTGCACTGTCGATGTGCTGATGAACTTCGTTTCCACCCACGACATCGAACGGGCGATTAACCGGTTCGGCGGACAGCCTTGCGACGACAAGAGCAAGGACTGGATGGCATCGAATGAACTGTCGCCGGAGGAATACGAACGCGGCAAGACGCTCCTGAAAGGGGCTATGGTATTGCAGTTCTTCCTCCCCGGCGTGCCCAGCATCTACTACGGCGACGAAGCCGGCTTGCAGGGCTGGAAGGATCCGTTCAACCGCCGCTGCTATCCGTGGGGACAGGAGGACACCGAGCTCATTGACTACACCCGCCAACTGGCAAAGATCCGGCGGGAACACCCTGCGTTTGCAGAGGGTGCTATGGAATTTCTGGTGCTGGAGGACAATGTTGTGGGATTTGCCCGCTATATTCCGGAAAATGGTTCCAGTGCTGTGATCCTGCTGAACCGCGGCGGGGATACCACAATGGTTTCGCTCCGCGACAAGGCATTCGGCCGCTATGCATTCAGCACGGTCATCAGCGGCATCTGCGACGGTGATGCCGTGATCCTGCCGAAGAACAGCTATGCCGTAATCAGTGCCGTCCGCACCAATGTGCCGAATGCACGATAACAAACACAGTGTTTCCCTAGACAATCACCGCGAGGGCAGCCGAAAGGCTGCCTTTTGCTTTTGCCTTTTTACGCGTTCTGATTCGACAAATTTTCTATAGTTTAGTTTTAAAATTGCTGGTTTTGCTGTTCGAAACTTTTCTTTTTTCGAAAGTGGTGAAAAAAGCTTTACAAGTGCCCGAAAATGTGATATACTAATGAAGTCGCCAATCGAGGTGTGGCTCAGTTTGGTAGAGCACTACGTTCGGGACGTAGGGGCCGCAAGTTCGAATCTTGTCACCTCGACCAATTATAGAAGGCTGAATTACGAAAAAAGCTCGTAATTCAGCCTTTTTTCGTTACCTGGGGTGTTTTGCGAAAAACAGGTTTTTTCCAAAAATGGCAAGTAAATACGGGCAAATGGCAAGTAAAATGGCAAGTAGAAAACGGTCAGTTTGTGCCAGCTGTTGGAATTTTTGGAGTTGCCTAGCGTTGTCCAATAAAGAAAGAAGGCGAATGGATTTGAACAAAAACACGAAAAGCGTACAGCCTATAGACCCCGTCATTACACTTCCAGTCTATCCGAATCAAAGGCAATACCGTGCAAAGTCACCAGACGCTCTTTGTGCGGTATTGCCTTAAAATAAAATAGGCAAAGGATTTGTCACTGCCAATCGCAGCAAGTCCTTTGCTTTTTATTATTTCCGTTCCGACCGCCTGTGATTTCTGTACTCCTTAGGCGTCATTCCATAGAGTGCCTTAAATTTGCGGCAAAAATATCCCACATTTTCAAAGCCTGCTGTCTGAGCTATAACGAAAACGCTGTTTTCAGTTTCCGTAAGAAACTTGGCAGCACGCTTCAAACGATATTCCAGAGCATAATTAATGGGCGATGTATGCAGATAGCTTTTAAAAATATTCAGCACACTGCTTTTGCTTATAGAAACAGATCTTGCAAGGTCTTCCAAGGTTATCCGACGATAATAGTTTTTGTGGATATGCTGCATCATTATCTGCAGCTGTGCTTGTGCCTGTGCGGAGGTTTTGTTTATGTTTTGAGTGTCGTTCCAACTTATGCTTTCGTAAATCTGCCCCCATAGCTTCATAATAAGTTCGGTTGTTTTCAGTTCGGATATGCTTTTCGATTCCTGTATGGCAAACACATTTCGTATTGTATCAAGCATCTCACATTGCTTTTCATCTGTCGGCGATATTATCAGGCATTCAACCGAGGACATAAGCACAGGCTTTATATATTTGCGGTATATCAAACTGTTTTCTGCGGCTATCAGAAGCGGAGAAAAGACCATATTGGGAATAATTGTACTTTCGCTGCTCTCAAACCGATGTATCACCTGTGTGTTGATGAAAATTGCTTCCCCTGTGTTAAGCACATATCTGCTGCTGCCAACAAAAAAATCTGCCGTCCCATTTTCTACAAGCACAAACTCAACCTCGGGGTGCCAGTGCCAGTCAATACAGTGCAGGTCAAAGAGCCATATATCCTCATAATAATATCGAAAGGGATATTCCTCACTGCCGTGACTTATGGTTTCACGAAGAGTTTCGTCAGTGATGATCTTTGCGTAGCCGTCGTTTAGGTTTTTCAAATTTATCCTCCATTTTTGCGATATAGTGTAATAAAAATGCGATATTGTACATTGAAATATGCCGTTTGTTATGATATGATACAATTATATCAAAAAGCGAAAGGAACGTCAAGATGAATTACAGAAAAACTCTTATTGCCTGTTATCTTGGATTTGTTACACAAGCTATTACAGCAAATTTTGCACCGCTGCTATTTCTCACATTCCACAATGTTTACAATATCCCTCTCGGAAAAATTGCGCTCATATCATCCGTTTTCTTTATCACCCAGCTTATTGTGGATATTCTCTGTGCAAAGTTTGCGGACAGAATAGGCTACCGCAGATGCGTTGTGGGTTCTCAGCTGTTTTCGGCAGCAGGACTTCTGGGACTTGCGTTTCTTCCTCAGATAATGCCCGACCCGTTTATGGGAATAATTATCAGCACAATTGTATATGCGGTGGGCAGCGGTCTTACGGAGGTGCTTGTCAGCCCTATCGTTGAATCCTGTCCCTTTGAGCATAAAGAGGCGGCAATGAGTTTGCTCCATTCCTTTTACTGTTGGGGCTCGGTAGGAGTTATCCTGCTTTCCACAGTATTTTTCTCGGTGTTCGGTATAGGCAATTGGAAATGGCTTGCTTGTATCTGGGCAATAATTCCGCTGTATAATATGTTTAATTTCATCACCTGTCCCATTGAACACCCTGCCGAGGACGGGCAAGGTATGAGTATCGGAAATCTTTTAAAAACCCCCGTGTTCATTATTTCCATACTGCTGATGATATGTGCAGGAGCGTCGGAGCTTTCAATGGCACAGTGGGCATCTGCATTTGCGGAATCTGCTTTGGATCTTTCAAAGGCTATGGGAGATATTGCCGGGCCTTGCCTGTTTGCGGTGACTATGGGAATAAGTCGCTCACTGTACGGAAAATACGGCGACAGGCTTGACCTAATAAAATTTATGATAGGCTCAGGCATGCTTTGCCTGATATGCTATCTTGTTGCTTCCCTGTCGGATATTCCCATGCTTGGGCTTGCAGGCTGTATAATATGCGGCTTTTCCGTTGGAATTATGTGGCCTGGAACCATAAGCATCTGTTCGGGGAAAATGCCTTCAGGCGGCACAGCAATGTTTGCCCTTCTTGCCATGGCAGGCGACCTTGGCGGTGCAATAGGTCCGGGTATCGTAGGAAACATTTCACAAAGTGCAGGAGATGATATTCGCAAGGGCGTGCTTGCAGGCTGTATTTTTCCACTTGTGCTTGTTATTCTGACTTTTGTGATTTCCAAAAATGTCAATAAAAACAGGCAGGAATGAAAGAGTATGACTATAAGGCAATACCGTACAAAGAGCGTCTGACGACTTTGCACGCCATGTGCTTGCAAAGTCCCGTCACATTTCACAAAAATGCTCGTGAATACAGCAAGTATTCACGAGCATTTTTGTTTCATATGACGAAAAATTTGACAACGCATCTGTCGCACAATCTTTGTGCGGTATCGCCCTAAATCAGTACAATGTGATTCATATCGATATCCAGCAGTTTGTCAGCAAATATCCTGTGATAAAAGACATGGTGGCACGCTTAACAAAGGAATTGTTGTTTGATGTGAAAATGGAAATGCCGGATGTTACATTGTTTGATGAAACAGACTTGGTAAGGATATTAAAAGATATTTTTTCGCAGAAACGGGAAAAGTTTATCTTTATCATTGACGAATGGGATTCCATTTTCCGGGTACATCGGGATAATGCAACTGCTCCAAAGGAATATCTGGATTTTCTGCGGGATCTTCTGAAAGGGCAGCCCTATGTGGCACTTGCCTATATGACAGGCATTCTCCCAATCAAGAAATACGGTCAACATTCTGCACTGAATATGTTCAAGGAATACGCTATGACCAATCAATATGCACTCGCAGAATTCACTGGTTTTACAGAGAGGGAAGTTCGTCAGCTCTGTGAACGTTATCATATGTCTTTTGAACAAACGAAAGATTGGTACGATGGCTATACTGTCAATGGTATATCCATTTATAATCCAAGATCTGTAACATCAGCGATGATGAACGGCATCTTTGACAATTACTGGACACAGACTGAAACCTATGAGGCTTTGAAAATGTATATCGTCCGCAATGAGAACGGCTTGCGGGATAAGATCATTCGGAGGATTGCCGGAGAGCATATTTCCATCAATACAAAAACATTTCAGAACGATATGTGTACCTTTGAAACAGCAGATGATATTCTGACTTTGCTGGTACATCTGGGCTATCTGACATACGACTTCGATACAAAAACCGCCTGGATTCCCAACAAGGAAGGGCGGCAGGAATTTCTCAATTCCATCCAGGGACAAGAATTTCAGAACGTCAACAATGCCATCCATCGTTCCGACAAGCTGCTGTAGTTGACGCTGGCACAGAATGCGAAAAAGGTGGAACTTTGAAAAATGATCCTCAAAACCGGCTAACTTCTTTATTCGCAATTGCACTTTATTCCGACTGCAGGCAACTTTTCTATCGGAAAAAGATCTTGACAAGGTACTGCAATTGTGCTAAAATGAGAACGGAAAGAAATAATGTAGTGGCAATACAGTCACGCAATAAGAAAGCCCCCAGAGTTGCGACCTCTGGGGGCTTTCGCCTTATCCCATACAAGAATCAGGCAAAATGTTGTGCTGTTGTCGGGCTACTTCCTGCTCAGCCACTTGTAGAAGAGATATAAAATCTCATCTGCTACAACAGAAATTAAGAGAGATATTATGTAATATAGCATTAAGCATACCACCTCTTTATTTACAGTCAAAAGTTTTTATAGTGCACTTGAAAAACTCTTGATTTTTTCTATCATTTTATGGTATACTATAAAAAGAGGTGATTGTATGGTAGAACGTAAGATCTATATGGATAAAATCAAAAAACTGCAGGACCAACAGATCATTAAAGTTGTGACAGGTGTCCGAAGATGCGGAAAATCAACGTTGCTAAGACAGTTTCAGTCGTATCTTCTGAACACTGGAGTCGAACAAGAACAGATCATTGCAATCAATTTTGAAGATGTTGAAAATGAGGGTTTGCTGGATTATCATGCGTTGCATTCTTATGTGACAGAGCGACTGGTTCCCGGTAAGATGACTTATATATTTCTGGATGAAGTTCAGGCGGTTCCGAACTTTCAGAAAGCGGTAGATTCGCTGTTTCTTCGTGAAAATACGGATATTTATATTACCGGGTCTAACGCATACTTACTTTCTGGTGAGCTTGCAACACTTCTCTCTGGAAGATATATTGAGATTCCTATGCTGCCTTTATCTTTTGCGGAATATCTGGAATTATCCGGTCTTGAAAAGCATTCTGCATGGCAGAAGTATTTTCAGAACGGCGGGTTTCCATATGCCGTACAAATTGATGATGATGCCATTCGGCATGATTATCTGGACGGCATTTATCACACAGTTTTAATCAAGGATGTGGCTTCCCGTAAACGAATCAATGACATCAGTTTATTGGAAAGTGTGATCAAGTTTATGTTCGACAATATCGGCAATATTGTATCCTCCAAGAAGATCGCAGACAGTCTGACTTCATTTGGACGAAAAACCACATCTTTAACGGCTGAAAACTATGTAACCGCTTTAACAGAAGCATTTATTCTTTACAAAGCTGAACGCTATGATATACAGGGAAAACAGCATTTAAAATCTCTGGAAAAATATTATGCCGTCGATATGGGACTTCGTCAACTGCTGCTTGGAAATCGCAGACGTGACATCGGACATATCCTTGAGAACATTGTATATCTGGAACTGATTCGCAGAGGATACCATGTCAGCATTGGTAAGGTGGGTGAACTGGAAGTAGACTTTGTTGCAGAACGCAGCGGAGAGACAGCATACTATCAGGTTTCTGCTACTGTTATGAGCGAAGATACATTCGACAGAGAAATTACGCCGTTAAAGCGGATTCGTGATAACTATCCGAAGTATATCATCACAATGGATGAAATGCCGATGGATGAAGATGGGATCAAGATCATAAATGTGATCGATTTCCTTTTGAAAAATTAGACTGTCAAGTCAAGTAACAGCACAATCAGGGAAAAGCTATTAAGCACTTCGAATGACGCAAGGGATTCTGCAACTACTCGCACGGGATAGCATGAGCGGTTTTATATACCATTTTGTGCTGCACTGATAAAAAACGGACTGAAAGCCGCAGTCTCTGGCTTACATCGGACTTCCCTGTGTTCTGATGCCGATCATCATCATTGCGTCTGTCTGGGAAAGCGGCTATGCCGTTCGGTATATGCTGGACTTCTCCTGGGAGGCAGCACTGGGCATATTTTGGAAATGAGAAATGAAGTGCGGTTCTGTGGATGGCTTGTGTGATGTTCCCCCTTGATGCTGTTTGTTGGTTTGGGGCGTATGGCTTGCTGGAATAAACCTGGATCAAAAAGTTCCCGCCACGTTTCGTCTTGCTTTTGCAGAAGTAGGGTAAGTGGCGGGATTTTTGTATCTTAGAGCAGGTGTCGAATGACCTGTGCTAAAACAAAACGATGCCCAAAAGCATCTGCAACGAATAAACCAGCCTTTTTTCAGCATACTATAACCGTATAAAAAATTCGTATCCGTAATTTTCTTACGGACAGTTATTGACTTTGAGGAAGAAAGCTGATATAATCATGATAAAGAGTTTGCATTTTGGGAGTGAATTTTCGATGTTAAGGCGATTTGAGGTTGAAAACTACCGTTGTTTTTCGGAAAAGTTGGTATTTGATCTGACTTCCCGTGACTATAGCTTTAATCAAAACCTGGTTTATAATGGAATCGTTAACAAGGCAATCATATACGGAAAAAATGGCATTGGAAAAAGTGTGCTTGGCTTTGCACTTTTTGATATTATCAGTCACCTTACAGACAACAAATGCCTGCAAAAAAAGAATTACAGAAACTTGGAGCATCTGGATCAGCCAGTGGTTTTTCGCTACTTTTTCAAATTTGGAAACGATGATATTGTCTACGAATATATAAAGCTGGATCAATACGACTTGCGAAAAGAGACATTGAAGTTAAACGGAAAGGAACTGGTGCGATTCGATTACTTTAGCCAGTCGGAAACGGAACGATTTGTGGACAGTACGCTCAAAGGAAGTTTGAATATTGACCTGCCGGATAATAAACTATCTGTACTGAAGTATATCTATCGCAACACGCCTACGAATTCTTCTTCCCCAGTAACGAAATTGATCCATTTTTGTGAAAACATGTTGTGGTATCGCAGTCTGTCCGAAGGAAATTCTCACATGGGCTTTACAACAAGAAATTTTGAATTGACAGAAATGATTCGTGAAAATAATAAGCTGGAGGAGTTTCAATACTTCTTAAAACAAAACGGTCTTGACTACCAGCTGGGATTTGAGAAGGAAAATGATGGATACATCTTATATGCTTATTATCGCAACGGAGAACGCACTGAAAAAGCGCCTTTTTTATCTCTGGCATCAACTGGAACGCAGGCATTGCTCCTCTACTTTGCCTGGAGCGTCGCAGCTTTTCCTAAGATCTCTTTTTTGTTCATTGATGAGTTTGATGCTTTTTTCCACTATGAATCTGCGGAGCTGATTGTTCAGTTACTGAATGGGCAGTCCGGTTTTCAGTCCGTGCTTACCACACACAACACCTATCTGATGCAAAATCGTCTTACAAGACCAGATTGCTGTTTCTTAATGACAAAAAATAAAATCACAAACCTGTATGATTCAACTGATCGTGAAATTCGAGAAGCACATAACCTGGAAAAAATGTATATCAATGGGGCATTTACGGGTTAATTTGCCCTGGATATATTTCCACTTCCGTGATTGCTAAAAATCCCCATTTTCACGGGATTTACTATGACGAAAGTTCCCATTTCTATATTGATGCGAATACGATAGATACTGATTTCTTGAACACAGAAACCGGAGAATTCCCCATTTTGCCTTATGATGACAAGTATTAAGGGATAGTGGTACATGGAGAAAGCCTGCTCAGAGCAGGCTTTTTTCTTACTGTGCCTGCATTCAAGTTGATTTTCACGCTGTTTCATGATATAATAAATGCAAGTGAGAAATCGTTATAAGACTATGAAAGGAGTTACACCATGCGTTCCGAAAGAAAAATGCTCCCCATCGGCGTTGAAAACTTTGAAAAGCTTCGCAGAAACGATATGTACTATGTCGATAAAACAGAAATCATTGCAGACCTGCTCCGGAATCATGGGGATGCAAATCTGTTTACCCGTCCCCGGCGATTCGGCAAAACACTGACCATGGATACGCTGAAAACATTCTTTGAGATCGGGCAGGACGCATCACTGTTTGAGGGGCTTGCCATCAGCAGACACTCCGATATCTGCGAGAAGTATCAAAACAAATACCCCGTTGTATTTCTCAGCTTAAAGGGTGCGGCTGGTTCCACTTATGAAAACGCTTATAGCATGATAAAGCAGCTTATTGCAGAAGAATATCAGTGTCACAGTTACTTAGCCGACAGTACTGTTCTTGATTTGGTAGAAAAAAATCAATTCAACAAAATCCGAAGTATGTCACTGAACGAAGGAGATTTGGAAAATTCACTTCGCACGCTGACACGCCTGCTATACAAACATCATAATCAAAAAGTCATATTATTAATTGATGAATATGATGTTCCTCTGGATAAAGCATTTCTGAATGGCTACTATGATGATATGATCAACTTCATACGAATCTTTCTCGGCGGAGCATTAAAGACCAATGACAACACAGAATTTGCCATTGTAACCGGCTGTCTGAGAATATCGAAGGAAAGCATCTTTACCGGTATAAATAACCTCAAAGTATTTTCGATAACCGACGCCAGATTCTCTGATTACTTTGGATTTACGAATGAGGAAGTAAAAGGAATGCTCTCATATTATGGTATTATCGACAAATATCAAACAACCAAGGCCTGGTATGACGGATATTTATTCGGTAAAACAGAAATTTACTGTCCTTGGGACGTACTAAATCATTGTGACACTGTTGTTCATACTGATGATGCCGAACCGAAAGCATACTGGATCAATTCCAGCGGTAACGATATTATTCGCAAGTTCATTGAAATGGCGAACTCCACCACAAAATCCGAAATCGAGTCGCTGATTGCAGGTGATACAGTAGTAAAGGAAATTTACCAGGAGCTGACCTATTCTGAATTATACACATCGATTGAGAACATCTGGAGCACGCTTTTTATGACGGGATACCTCACGCAGAGACGCAGTTTGGGAAATGACGCCTATGAACTGGCAATCCCGAATCTTGAAATACGAAAGATTTTCCAAAGACAAATCTACGAATGGTTCAAGGATTTCAGCCGGAAAGACTCTTCCACATTGAATTTGCTCTGCCAGGCGTTTGCAGACGGCAATGCAGAAGAGGCACAGAAACAGTTTACTGCCTTTCTCAGGAAAACCATCAGCATTCGTGACACCTATGTAAAAGCTGCGAAAAAGGAGAATTTCTATCACGGGATTCTCCTCGGTCTGCTCTCCTACCGGGACGACTGGATCGTAAAGTCCAATGTGGAATCTGGTGATGGGTACAGTGATATTGTCATCAAGATTCCCGACGATGAAATCGGTATGATTATCGAAGTCAAGTACGGCGAAGATGCTGACATGGAAAAGGGCTGTGCAGATGCTCTGGCACAGATCGAACGCATGAACTATTCTGCGATTCTGGAAGATGATGAGGTGCAGACGATTTATAAGTATGGTGTGGCTTGTTATAAGAAGAGATGTAAGATCGTAAAGGCGTGAGGAGAAGATGTTCCATAAGGATTTGAGGTGAAGATAATGGAAAGAAAACCGCTGCCAATTGGCATAGAGGATTTCAAAGAAGTGATAGATTCAGGATATTATTTTGTAGATAAGACCCTCATGATAAAAGATTTGATTGTAAACAAGGTAAAGGTCGGACTTTTTACCAGACCAAGAAGATTCGGCAAAACTTTGAATATGAGCATGATTCAGCGCTTCTTTGAGAAGACAGATGAAAGCAATGCGTATCTGTTTGATAGATTAAAGATTTCAGAATATCCCGAATGCATGCAGTATCAGGGGCAATCCCCTGTCATCAGCATTTCTCTGAAGAGTATGAAACAGGGAAGCTATAAAGATGCCTTTCATATGTTCAAAGTTTTGATTGCAAGAGAATATGACAGACACAAGGACATCCTTAAAAACGGCAAAATATCCGATTCAGAAAGAGATCTTTTTCACAGTATCCTAAATCAAAGAGCAGAGGATGCGTTTTATCTTGATTCTATAAAATTCTTATCGGACATAATGGTGAAATATTACAATAAGAACGTCATCATTTTGATCGATGAATACGATGTTCCGCTTGAAAACGCATTCCACCAGGGATTTTATACGGATATGGTGAACCTGATTCGTTCTGTATTTGAATCAGCACTGAAAACCAACCCCTCCCTTGACCGTGCGTTTTTGACAGGCTGCCTGAGAGTTTCAAAGGAGAGTATTTTTACTGGACTGAATAATCTTCAGATTTTTTCAATCATGAGCACAAAATTTGATGACAGTTTCGGATTTACCCAAGAAGAAATCAACGTCATGCTTGAATGCTATGATTTAACAGACAAATCCTCAGATATTGCACATTGGTATGATGGCTACAAATTCAACGATGTTGACATTTATAACCCGTGGAGCGTTTTGAATTACCTGTCAGAGGCAGTTGAAAAAAGTTCTGCTCTATGCAAACCCTACTGGTCTAACACCAGTTCAAACGAAATCGTAAAGCGTCTGATCGAAGAATCCAACGACAGGACGAAAAATGCAATAGAAGAACTGATAAACGGCACGCCTGTCAGAGCACAGATTTATGAGGATATCACTTATGGAACGATAGATGTGAACAGCGAGTACATCTGGAGCTTTTTGCTTTTTACAGGATACCTAAAAGTGACCGCTTACGAAACCATCGGCGACGAGACCTATTATGAAATGGTGATCCCAAACACTGAGGTAAAGAGCATTTACAAAAACACCATTCGTGCCTGGTTTGAGAAGAAGATCAATGCAGACAGCAGAACGGATATCATCGAATCCATTATTTACGGCGAACCAGAAAAACTGGAAAAGCAGCTGCGGCACTGGCTGCTTACTACGATCAGTTATCATGATGAGCAGGAAAGCTATTATCACGGCTTTGTGACAGGGCTTGTTTCGGGATTTGCAGATTATGAAGTGCTGTCTAATATCGAATCTGGTGAAGGCCGATTTGACCTGGTTGTGAAACAGCGTTCTGACGCTGAATATGCTGCAATATTGGAATTCAAGATTGCAAAGACATACAAAGAGATGTCTGCCAAATGTGATGAAGCTTTACGGCAGATCGAGGAGAAGAACTACATCGCAGGGCTGCAGGATGAACTTTACCGAAATGTTTCGAAGTATGGTATCTGTTTCTGTAAGAAGCGATGCCAGGTGAAATTCGGCGGCGTAGATCGATTTGAATATTAAGGAAGTAGTGCATTATTATGCTGGTCAAATAATGCCTGAACCATGGGCATCATGGTATAAAGGATATTAAAGCGGTGTTTATGGAGGAAGCTGTATGATTATATCATGTAATAATATTCGTGAAATTGAAAATATCAATTTGCATGATGCGTATATTGAAAATGTAATCTATAATCATTCCAATAAGGTAATTAATGTTGAGTTAGAAAGTGAATGGGAAAAAACTGATTATGATTTGAGCTTTCATGAAGTGCTGTATTATGAAATGACTTGTTGCGATTTTTGGGGCTGCGGATATAATGTGATTTGCTGGTCAAAATTTGATACAACTGAAATTTTCGATAAGTTATTGAGAATCGACAGAATAGAAAAAGCAGAATCTAATTCTGAAAGTAATACGATAATGGATTTATCAGAATATATTGGAATAGATATATTGCTCAACTCCGGAGACCATCTAAAAATAATATGCAAATCAGTGATAATTAGCTAAAAATAGTTTTTATTCAGTAATATGGAAAGCTTAACGAGACTAAGACCAACACCTATGACGGTCTGAATCAGCTGATTGGCTTTACCGATGGCGAAAAGTCCGGATATACCTACTATACGCAGAATGCACATGGTGATGTGGTTAACCTGACAGATTCAACAGGTGCAATTACCAAGTCCTACACCTATAATGCATTCGGTGTGGAGAAGAATATCAGCGTCACAGTTACTTAGCCGACAGTACTGTTCTTGATTTGGTAGAAAAAGGTCAATTCAACAGAATCCGAAGTATGTCACTGAACGAAGGAGATTTGGAAAATTCACTTCGCACGCTGACACGCCTGCTATGCAAACATCATAATCAAGAGGTGCAGATGATTTATAAGTACGGCGTGGCTTGTTATAAGAAGAAATGTAAGATCGTAAAGACGTGAGGAAACATTCAGAGAGATTTATCAAGCCATTACAACCAAAAGCCAAAGGAGGCAGATTGACAGATATGCCAATTATGATTGAAAACATCAACGCCCAGACGATCACCCCGGCACTGGGAAAGAATCCACGACAGCTCTATGAGCATCAGGAAGAGGCAATCCGGAAGTTAGATGCCATGGACAAAAGAGGGCCATTCCGTACCCTGCTCGTTTTGCCCACAGGCGGCGGAAAAACGTTAACAGCCGCATATTGGCTGCTTCGGAATGCAGTAGACCAGAACAAAAAGATTCTCTGGCTTGCACACAGACATCTGCTCCTGGAGCAGGCGGCAGAGGCTTTCGCCCGAAACGCCTATACTGATACAATGGTAAACCGCACGGTTTTCAATTACCGCATCATTTCCGGAATGCACGATAAGCCCGTACATATTCAGAAAACCGACCGTATTCTTATTGCCAGCAAGGACAGCATGATCCGCAGTCTGGATAAACTGAAAAACTGGCTGAATGGGGAAGAAATCTATCTGGTGATCGACGAGGCACATCACGCCGTGGCGAAATCCTACAAGAAAATTATCCAGTATGTTGCAGATCACACGAAATCCATGAAGCTGCTGGGACTCACGGCGACACCGTTCCGTACCTCGGAGGACGAGCAGGGTGCTTTAAAACAAGTCTTTACAGATGATATCGTGTACAAGACCGATCTGGATACCCTCATCAAAAAGGGCATTCTCGCAACGCCTACCTTTATTGACTGCAACACCAATATACAGTTTACAGAACATCTGGGAGTCCAGGCGTTGAAAAGCATTGAGAATCTGGATACACTGCCGGAAAATATTGCAAATGACATTGCGGACAACAAAGAACGAAACCGCATCATTGTGGAGGAATACCTGCACAACTACGAGAAATACGGACAAACCATTGTGTTTGCACTGAACAAAGTCCACGCCATTGCCCTGAACAAGCTCTTCAACGAGAAAGGAAAAGCATACGGCATCCGATCTGAGTTTATCATTTCCGAAGTACAGGATATGATAACGGGCATCACCATTTCCAATGCAGACAACGAACGTAAAATCGAAGCATACCGCAATGGAGAAATCCAGGTACTCATCAACGTCAATATCCTCACAGAGGGAACAGACCTGCCAAAGACCCATACGGTATTTTTGACACGCCCCACCGTTTCCACAACACTGATGACGCAGATGGTGGGTCGAGCGTTGCGTGGATTGAAAGCAGGAGGCACAAAAGAAGCGTATATCGTCAGCTTTGTCGATGACTGGAACGATAAAATCGCATGGGTAAATCCGGAAACACTTACGGAGGCAGAGTATCACGAAAAAGAGACCCTTGCCGAGACCCAAAAGCAGCAGATCCGGCTGATCGCAATTTCAAAGATCGAAGAGTTCGCACGAATGGCAGATGCTGCCGTGGATACGTCCGCATTGGACAGCACGCCGGCAATTGAACTGATTCCTCTTGGTATGTATATGCTGTCCACGCTGGAATGCAATCATCAGATTCTGGTATACAACAGCACACAGAATGCCTACCAAAGCCTGATCCGTGACCTGCCCAATCTGATGGAGCATTACGGCATTGAAGGTGAAACCATTCCGGAAGAAACGCTGGACGACATGACCGAGCATTGTTTCCAAAGCTACTTTGACGAAAACATGATTCCCTCCTGCAATCGGAACGACATCGAGCATCTGCTGAAGTTTTATGCACAGAAGGCTGTTGCACCTCTGTTTGTGACGATCGATGAAATGGAGCGAAAAAAGCTGGATGTTTCTGAAATCGCAAAGAAGATCTACGACGAAGATATGCGTAGAAGCGAGAAAAACGCCTATATTCAGAGCCTTTGGGCAGAAGAGGGCAGCCTGCTCCCTGTGTACTATACCAACCCGTACTTCTTTAAGAAGCTGATCGATCTGGAACTGGACAAGCTGGACGGAGACATTGAAATTGCAGCAGCAGAACCGCAGACAGAAGCGGAACTGCGAAATCTCGAACAGTTCCCCCTACAGAAGATCATTGAACTGTATCCGAAAATTGGCTTGCAACTAAAGGAAGACGCTTTTGCTGCTGCAAGAAATGATGACGGCAGCTATGTATGTGCCGGCTGCGGCGAAGTATTTCCGACACGGCTCTTTTTGCAGGTAGATCATATTGTCCCCATGGCAAAAGGCGGTCTGAGTGTTCCGGATAATTTACAGGTACTTTGCAGAACCTGCAACCAGCGTAAGGGAGATCACTGATGTCACATACAGCATATTGGATCACGCCGGACGATGTTGCGGTATATCTGTTTCTCGAAAATACGTCTCACCAAAGAGAAAACGAGATCTTATGGGACTTGTTTGAAAATCACAAGGCACATATCCCGACAGAATATGGCAGCACATATTTGCAGTTCAAGCAGAGCGTCATGAATCTGCTGAACATTTATGAACTGGATGCAGTTTCCTATGACGAAGCGGCACTGATCCTAATGGAAACAGAGCATACTTCGCTTTATTCCGAGGAAGAATCCGATTGCTTTGACGCTTATTTTAAGCTGATCTGGCTGCAATTGAGGTATTCCGGCATCGCATACCGGAAAGTGAAACTGAGAAAGCTGCTGCGGGATTTTGGCTACAAAAGAAGATCGGAGAAACTGACAAGCCGCATACAGCAGGCAATCGACAGGCTGGAGCTAAAAACGTATCTGCGAGGATATGTGCCATGCAGCATTGATGCTATTTCGCTTGAGGATGTGATTGTGATTCGGTTGGGTGAGGGCGTGGCGATTGTTGATTTAAATTGAAAGCCGTCTATGAAAAAAGTGTCAAAAAGTATTGGAAAGTCTATTAATTATTTCTTAGGATTTATTCTTCCAGCAGTAACAATTGTAACCGCAAGACAAGCTGCAGCAGCACCAGCAGTTTTTAATCCATTCTTTAATTTTTGAGCCTGCCGATTTCTACAAGCCTCACAATATCGATGTTTGTATCCCGCCGGCAAGAATTTCATACATTTTTTATTTTTACAAACTTTATTTTCCATTGTCATTACCTCCTTCAAGCAATGCTACTTCTTCAATGCATGGCAATGCTTGTATTTTTCTCTTTATGTCTGGCAAAGTTTTAGTCCAGTAATTTTCTGAAGATGGGTCTATTGAATCAAGACGTTCAACAAGTCCCTTTGTGCTTAGATAGGATTTTTCAATGTATTCAGCATAATATTGTAAACTCTGTCTTGCGGCAGCATTCTCTCCCATCTCTTGATACGCCATTGCTTCTGCCAATGAAACCATGTTTACAGTACTTAAACTTTCTCGAATTTCATTCATTCTCTGATCAATTTTTTCAGTTGTTGCTCCTGATAACAATTTTCTGACGAATGATTCTGGCTGGTCTTTAATAAATGCTAAATTTGCATTTTGACTTTGCATCAATTTGTTTCTACTATCTTCTGCATCTGATGCAATGTGAAGTAATGCCATCGCTTTCAATTCAGGATTTCTAATTTCCATAGCTTGAAGCAATTTTTGTTGACAACTATATGCCATAGCCAATCTATCATATTCCTGACCTTGTCGAACTTCCTCAATCGCTAGTTGCACAACCTGAATTTGTTCAGCTATTTGTGCCATCTGCATTTGAGAAGCATAACTTATCATTGCCTGTGAAAGTGCAGGTGAAAGATTAACATTTTGGAGAGAGATCGTTGAGACAATCTTGTTTGTCTCTGGATTTACAAGATTGGCCATTAAAGAACCATCTTTCTTTGTCATTAACTTTAAAGCACCGCTGGCTAATTTATCCTTCTGGTCATCAGTGAGAATTGCTTGAAAGGCTTGTTCTGGGGCACTAGCTTTTACAAGATTTATAAAAGCCGGAGCAGAATAAAGCATCTGTTCAATCTTAGAAAAAGCCGCTTTTGCACCTTTCACAAGTGGCCTTGCCATATCTGGCATATCACTAAAATATTCAGTTAAATCTTCTCTATACTCAGAGGCATCGACACTTTCTATATCTTCTGGTGAAATATAAATTACATCTTCAGCCACATATATACCTCCTTTATTTACTACCATAATAGGTATTACATATTTTACAAATTACTCAGTAGACTTAATCTCAATTTCAGCATATGCGTTCAATAACTCTTCTGTCTTTTATAAATCAGCAATATTGCTAATATCTCCAATATTGATGCACCTAAAAGTCCTCTTTTTTAAATGATTAATAAACCTATCACTGTTTTTAATAATCAAAGCAAGTCTCTGAAATTAGGTATCCTGGCTAACTATTCTGCCAATAAGCATTACGTTCGCTTCTTTTCTCTAATCGTGATTTAGAAAATTGTGGTTTTATGTTATTATACCACAGATTTGAAGAAAACGCAAGTAGTGCAGAAAATTCTAAAATCATCCGAATAATCGTTCCTTATCTGCTTTACCGCATTGTGCTTTAAGCGTTGCATTGAAGCATCATTTGTTAATAGGGTGCATTTGAGTATAATCTAATAAGGATTTGCACCCTATAGAGGAGGCTTTCATCTGCGTGATTTTTCTCGGCAGATGTTCCTATATGTCTCCTCTTCCAATAGAGCTTGACTTCATAACAAAAAAAGAAAAGTCTGCCCCCTACAGGCAGACCTCTCCTTCTATCCCAAAGCCTCGCAAATCCTCAGTGATTCTGAATAATCTCGTTGAAGTAGCCGTCGATCACGCTGTCCGCCTTGTTGCGCTCACTGTCGAAGGTTTCCTGGTACACGTTCTTATACACATCCGGTGTACTCCAGCCGCCCATCTCCATGGCATATTTCTCTGGAATGTTCAGCATTGCCGTTGTGCTGGCAAAGATATGCCGCAGATCATGAAAACGGATCTCTTCCAGACCGTGTGCCTCCAGCAATTTCTTGAACCGCTTGCGGATAGTGTTCGGTGTGAACGGAACAATATGATCAGTTCCCGACTGATGGGGCACTTGCTGTATCAGTGCATAAATGTATGCCGGCAGATTGACATAGCGCATACTCTTGACAGTTTTGCAGTGGTCGATCTCCGCCCAGCCGCTGTCCACCTTGACGATCTCCCGGCGTACATAGAGCCGCATCTGCACCGGGTCAATGTCGCAGAACTGCAGGCCTGCCACTTCTCCGATGCGCAGTGACAGCCACATGGCAAGCAATACCGGCAGTTCGCTGCTTGTCCCCTTGACGATGGCATAGATCACATCTGCGGACGGGAGTCTTCGTTCCCGCACCTCCTTTTTCGGCAGGCGAATGCTGCCCATTTTGATGGTGATATCATTGGCATTCAGCACCGCACGCAGGAAGCCGACTGCGTTCTTGATGGACTTATAGCCGAGACGCTGGGCGTCCACATTGATGGCGATTTGAATGTCACGGGCAGTCAGATCTTCGATTTTGATGTCCATGATGTACTGCAGCTTGTTGCGGAGCATTTCCCGATAACAGCACAGGGTGGTGGGTTCCAGCACTCTGCTTCTGCTGTCAATAAACTGCAGCATAGCTTCTCTCACAGTATAAGGATTTCGTTCCTCTTCCTCAATGCCCTTGAGCCACTTTGTCGCCTTGAAATACACTTCGTCCTCTGTGCTGCCGGTAAACATTCTGCGGTTTCGCTTGCCGTCCGGACGCACGCCCTTGGACACCTGGGTGAAATATGTGCCGTTTTCTGCCTGCTGAATGACCAGTTTTGTCTTTTTCATTTTCATAAGCTCCTTTTCAAATGTGCAGGCTGGTTGAAACGTAGCCTGCTCTGTGTATTACGCCGCCAATAGATCGTCCAGTGTCAGATCGTTGATGCAGAGGAACGTGTCCACCATTTTCAGCGTAAGTCCTCTCGCATCATGATCGTAGTTCTGGAGCGTTCTTGTGGAACAGTTCAGATACATCGCCAGCTCGTCGTCTGTCCAGTCGTGGAGCAGCTGCCAGTAGCGAATCTTGCACCAGATGGTTTTCTGGAGCGGAATGTGTTTTTGCTTGTTTTTCATAGCCATTGTAATTTCCTCCTCGTTGGAATTTGGGATATTGCTTTACGTCTGCAAATTCAGAATATGCTGCTATAACTTACTGTTTTTCATGTGTCGCACCACCTTTCTTTTTATCCAACTGTTTGGGCGGTTGTATTTTTCAAATTTTGTTTCCGAAAAAAGAAACCATTTTCCTTGTGGGAAAGCAGTTTCTTTTTGTCAGCGGTGTGTGATTTGTCCTATTCGCAGCAGAACTCCTCTTCACACCGAACCGCACAAAGCGTCTCCAAAAGCAAGTTGCTGTCGCACAGCATCTCTTCGATCTCATCAGTGGAATAACCATAGTCCAACAACAAGAGAACATCCTCCTCTGTCACGCCATAGCAACTGCACATCTCCAACAGCAATTCCTCCTGCTGCGAGTAATACTCTTCCTCCAACTCGTCGTACCAGTTGTACCACTTGCCGAACCGGAAACTTTCCTGTACCTCAAAGGTAGAGCCGCTTAAAAATCCATAGCGGTCAATCTTCAAGATCGTGCCTTCATCTACATTCAACACTTCAAACGGATACTTGTGGAAACCGGCTTTCTGCAATGCTTTTTTCAGAATGCTTTCCGTTGAGGCATAGATGTAAAGCCCCAGCTGTGCAAAGTGGAGCAGGCACATTGGATTGCTGCCTTTGACGATATAGAGAGTATTGTTCTCATCCAGAGCGGTAAAGCAGAAACTGCCCTGTACAGATTCTGCCATGCTCTTGAGCGAGCCGAAATCCAACTTGCCCTGCTGTTCCAACAGCTGCACTGCAACATAGCTGTCTGTTTCAATCTGCACATTCAATAAATGCTTCCCTTTACGAAGTTCTTTATCTTCAATAAATAAGTTTTTTAATTAGGCAAATATTGTGTAACTGCAAAGCTTTTTATCTTTTTGTATTTTCGACAAGCAATATCTTGACTTTAATTGATAAATATGTTATACTAAGCCAAAATAAATATAACGCATTTATTTTACAAATCAGAATTTTGGAGAGTACGATATGATTGGTATTTTATATTTTAGTTCAACTGGAAATAGTTTGTATATCGCACAAAAAGTGCAAAAAAGAATTGGCGGTCAGATAAAATATATTCCTAACTATAAAGGAAATGGAAGCGAATTTGAGAAAATTATTTTAGTTACACCTATCTATTCTTATGGAATGCCTACCTTTGTATATGACATTGTTCCAAAATTAAACAAAACAACACAGCTTATTGTTATTCAAAATTATGGTGGTATGGCTGGCGGTGCAGATTATTTTATGTATCAATATGCTGTTGAGCAAGGATTAAATATCAAGGCAGTTTATGCAATGAAAATGCCTGAAAATTTTACTACTACATTTAGCGTGCCAAAATTTTACATCGAGCATACTTTGAAAAATGCAGATAAGCGAATAGATGATATAATTGATAGCATTTGCACTTTTAATTATAGATTGCCCCAAAAATGCAAAACAAAAGTTGATACATATTTTAAAAACAAATCCAATTGGCATCTTATAGGTGAAGATTTTTCATCAACAAATGCCTGTATAAAATGCAAGAAATGTATTTCAATCTGTCCTGCGAATAACATTTATTTTGACAATGGAAAGATTGCATTTTCAAACAAGTGTGTCGCTTGTTTGGGCTGTTATCATCGTTGTCCTCAAAAAGCAATTGTTTACAAAGGGAGAAATAAGAAAGACAGATACATAAATCCCAATGTGTGCGAAGATCATATTGGTAAAGATATATAATCATTAACGACTTTAGATCCTTATATATAAAAATAGCCCTACCGATTTTCTTCGGTAGGGCTTTGTGTTTGGGTTTAATATTCTTCTGCTAAGAGCATAGTCGAGTGGTCGATGTCGTCAATGACATAGACCTTTTGATTGACGGGATTGGCAAGGTCAATCATGTGGTCTTGACTGTACTCCGGCTGTTCGGAAAAGTGGTGGATGTGCTGTTTTCCGTCAATTTCTTTCAGTGCAAAGACTTGAAAGTAATCTCGTTCTTCTGGCAACTGGTCAATACAGTTCCATAGGAATAGCTGTAACTTCATCGGTATTTCTGCTTGTACGCCTCTGGTCAAAAATCGCTTGTTCTGGAACATTCAGATACCTCCTTTCGCTGGTTTGTTATGTCCCTATGCTCCGCCCGAAGGCGGCTTTTCTATGCGGTCGACATGATCGTATCATCAGTACCTGGCACAGATTCATTATTATGATATATAATTGTATCCGTTGACTTTTTCAGTGGATTACAGAGATTTTGCAATGTTTCAGTTTACGAACTGTGGTATGTTCAGGGCAAAAAAAATCCCCTGTACGCTGTTGTACAGGGTGTCGCAGAGGATATGAGGGCTGACACGAGGAGTGGAAGGGCAAAGGCAATTGCAGCGTTCCTTTGCCCCTCTGCTGAATCCAAGCCCTCACTTGTGGAAGTCTCCTCTCTCAGATTCAGCTTGTTTCTTCTTTTTCATACATCGTCTTTTCAGGTAGTGATCATTCGGTTTCGGTGGTGTGTTGATGCAAAAATATGTGGTATGTTTGTGTGTGAAATAAAACCGATCGTGTGGCGGATTTTCCTTGAAATATCCGCAAAAACCATGGACAGTATACCCTATAGAAATTATGTATACTGCTATTATCCATATGTTTGCTTGAAAGTTGAAAATTATCCGGCACTGCTGACCGTTTCTTCCATGGTGTTTTTGCCTCCCCGGTCGACAAACACCACAGAAGAACAACCAGACGGGAAAAATGTACAACTCCCTTATTTATATAAGGGCAGTGTACAAAAATCCCGCTTTTTCTGGCATTTTGGTCTGTGCGTGACGACGCATAGCGACGACGGCACGCATGGACGGAATTTTCAGCACCGCCGGTTTTCAAAATAAAACAGACAGAACTATCTGGTAAAAGATAATGCACGAAGGGGGAAGATAACGTGAAATACGTCATTGCACTCAAACATTTTCAAACCAATCCTCACGGAGACCATATGCTGAACCTCGCCTATCACTACGGGATCCTATACCAGGAACAACACGGCGATATGCTGTTCTTTTTCCGGGAGGAGCTTGCCGACAAAAGAACTGCACAGTTTTTTGGCGACCTGCTCTGTGCGATTTTTCAAACGCAGTATGCAGACCGAACCTATGCCTATCCCACCCAATTTGAACCACGCTTTCAGATCAGCATTTACGATGTCCTGTTCGCCTTTTTGAGCTATGTGAGAGGCTTGACCGATGCCAAGCACTACAAGGAAGTGCTGCGAAGAGAATTTGCAAAAGAAAAGACAGAGGTTGAAGATACGCTCCCCATCCTCTACCTGCTGAAAGACAACACCTATTCCGTCACGCCTTTGGATGCCTGCACCTATGGATACGAGACAAAAATGGTCATGGCGAAATGGAAGCTCCACGGCAAGACCCAAGCCAGACAGGGTGTCCGGAACAAGCAGCGAAGAGCAGTCTACCGCAATTTCAGCTGGGAAAATCTCTATGACCGCTGCCCGCTCTACTGGGATTTCACCGAGGGCAGAATCGAAAACACCCAGGACATCTATTTTCTGGCAAGAGGCATGTGCGGTGCAGAAAAAGGAAAGCAAAAGTTTCTGGAGATCATGCACTCGGAAAAGAATGCCGAACAGCACTACCAGAATATCAACTGGAAGGAAATTCTGACAGCAATCATCAAGGACAATCTGCCTGTGCCGCCTTGTGAAAACTGCGATTATTGTGACCGGTGCAGCCATTCCGAAAATATGCTTTCCACGGCGAAACCAACCCGGCGAGAAGTGTGCATTTTGAAAAAGGAGCGCTATGTGGATTTGGAAACGGCTCACCAGGACCTGCAAAACGCCTTTCAAACGGCAATGGCATCTCCGGAAAACAAGCTTTACCTCATCAAAGGGCAGACCGCTTTGGGCAAGACCAGCACCTATCTCAACTACATGAAAGACAGCGTGCGTCCTGTTGTGATCGCTGTGCCGACTCATGAACTGAAACGGCAGATATTCTATGATGCGAATTTGCATGGAATCGAAGCGATCTGTGCTACGCCGGATATTACCACATACGGCATTTCAGAGGAAGTGACCGAGGAGATGCAGGATTTTTACGACATCGGAGCAGGTGCATATGCACTGCGGTTTCTGGCGGAAACGCTACAGCACATGGGGAAAGATAACCCGGATTATGCGAAAATCTCCCGGTTTTTGAAGGACTGCAAAAGCACTGCCAGATTTCAGGGGCATATCATCACCACCCATGCCAAGCTGCTGCATTTGCCGAAGGAAGTGTTCCAGACCCATGATGTGATCTTGGATGAGGACATTTTCCGGACGATTTTCCGCACGGAGTCTGTTTCGATGCAGACCCTAAAAAAGATGACTGGCAGTCGGTATCTTCCGGACTCGGTAAAAAGCCGCCTGAACGGAATCTGCCTGAAACGGGGTTATCATCAGATGGACGAGTTTGCGGTGGAACTGGATGCCAAACAGCTGCGGAAGATACGCCATTTTGGAGTGAATCTATACGGTCTGCTGCGTGCAAAGTACATCCATGCGGACAGAGAACGGGTGACCTTTCTGATCGAAGAACCGCTGCCGGACTGCAAGATGGTGATGCTTTCGGCAACGGTTTGCTGGGAACTGTATCAAAAGGTTTACCCCAACCGAGCAATCGACTTTCACGAATGCCCGAAGGCGGAATACAAAGGGCATATTTTCCAGTACACCGATTCCAGCTACAGCCGATATGCTTTTCAGAATGATTATGACAAGATTCGCCTGCTCAAAGAGTTGTGCAGAGATACCACAGTTATCACTTTTAAGGACATTGAGAAGGAATTCCAAACACACTACCACTTCGGCAACGTGGAGGGCATCAATGCACTGAAAGGAAAAGATCTGTCTGTTGTGGGACTGCCCAATCTGGACGAGGTGGTGTATGGTCTGTATGCGATGCGTGCAGGGGCAAGTCTGGCAAAAGTGCATATGTACCCGCAGAGAATCACCTATCAGAACAAGTCGTTTTTTCTCAACACCTACAAGGACGAAACGCTCCGGATGGTGCAGACCTGGCTGCTGTCCTCCCAGCTGGAACAGGCGGTGGGACGTGCGAGACTGCTGCGGGAAGACTGCCGGGTGTTTGTCTATGCCGGATTCCCGGTGGAACAGGCAAAATATATAGACCGCTTGTGTGTCCAAAAAACGGAATAAATCGGAAAAATCCAATATGGAGCTGTGCAGGCAAAAATAACGGAGCCATGGCTTGAAATCTTTTACAAACGGCCTAACATAGAGATAAAAAAAGCAGGAAAATACGAGAAAATGCGGAAAGGAGTCCTGTAACATGGAAAATGAGATCATGAAGTTTGAGGAGGTCATGGAGTTTCTCAGCGTTGGAAAAAATACATTGTACGCACTCCTGAACAGCGGCGAAATTCAGGCGTTTCGGATCGGGAAGGTCTGGAAAATACCGAGAAAGTCGGTGACGGCGTATGTGGAGGGGAAGCTTGCGGAGAAGGACTGAAAAAGGCAGGGTATGCTTGTAAAAAAATACAAGCATACAAACATTACAGTAATGGTTGTAGAAATGCTCTGCAGGAAACAATATGTAGAGCGACTGTGATGAGTTCATATAACAGGAGCAGGCAAAGTCCTGCTCTTCCTCCTTTTTTTGTAAAAAACAGAGCACGAATTTTGACATATGAAGACAGTTGAGATGGAAGAACAAAAGCACCAAAGAAAACAACCCCGCACAAAACCCAAAAAACAAGTTTTGTACGGGGTCATTTTATATGGTATTGCGGAATCCTTTTCCGATAATTTCGCTGCTGTTGGTAATCATCATAAACGCCTGGG
>ERZ827496.634-NODE-634-length-47730-cov-19.094452_pt1 | contig 47730 bp, 30 predicted proteins | sample MGYA00519769_ERZ827496 | MGnify/ENA primary metagenome ERZ827496 (study PRJEB31778, sample SAMEA3449327) | human gut metagenome | biome: human gut; feature: human-associated habitat; material: faeces | place: United Kingdom | collected 2010/2012 ...
AAATGAAGTCAGCCCTAATTTTATGGCTTTGTAAAATTTTTATCGGACAGTAATATTATTGTATAGTTTGGCCAATCTACTTTCGGTTACTTTTAGAAAAGCCCGATATATTCCATTAACTTTCGGGTCACTATACAAAACGAGATCAAACTCTTATCATAAAATTATATTGTATCAACGTGGAGTACATATTAAATTTTTCACCTTCCCATTGAATCCCATTTGAGTATCTCCTAATTGCTTCAATGGGAATATCAACGTTTCCTGATACCATATACGGTCTTTTCTCTGATGCTTAACATTGAATACTTCACCTATGCGTCCTTCCAGTCTTTCCAGAAGTTGCCCGTCTACAAACAAAGAAGTGCCTTTTATATCTCCTTCTATCCGTATCTTAGTCCACTTTTCTACAGGCAAACGATAAGCATGAAATACAAATTCATAGCCATCACGGCGGAAAGCAAACTTGCCTGTATTTTGCCAGTTCGTTATAAATTCCGAATGAGGTCCCTTGAACAATATAGCATCAATGTTTGGAATCGAATCCGGACAAATTTCAAACTCCACAGCATAAGGATAACCTATTTCGTCAACAGAAGTAGTCACCACATCTGTACCTGAAAGTGTAACCTCTTTACCTATATCCGTTAAAATTGTGCGTTGTGGCACTTTCGCAAGCAGATTCACTCCTGGAGCTTCGGGAGTAGATTGACAAAGAGCCTTAAACTGCGCATACGATACATGCTCCGCATTTTCTCCTTTCCACATTTTTTCGCATACAACTTGTAATGCCGGGAAAGTACGAACATGTACATCCTGCTGACTGATACCATTTCCTACACGATCATTCCATACTGCCAACATGGCTCCCAAGAAATTAGGATGGCGTTTTTCCACTTTCGGATCATCCTTTTTCATCATTTCGGGCATCCAAGATTCATACAACCACTGATAATCCAAAAAATCATGATAATAATTTACACTAGGGACCAAATACAGAAGCCAGTCACAAAGATTCACCACCTTTGCTCCTGCTTTCAGGCATGTATTCACGTCCATCCAATTATAATTCCAGGCACTCACCACTTTTCCAGTCAAATCAACGGGAGTTTCTCCTGTCATTACTTTCAAACTTCCCCATAAACGCGGAGTCTTGCCATACTTGGATACAAAATTCAGATAATGATTTGTAAAATGACGGAACTGTTCGGATTCCTTCTTATTATATTCATCGGTTCCAATATGTACTTCCGGGCCAACAAACACTGGATCTTCGCCCGACAAATATTCATCGAAGAGAGAATCCACAAAATCGTATACTTCCTGTTTATACAAATCCAGATGATCCATACCATACTCTTTGTTGTCAGCTGCTAATCGAGGATTATAATGGGTAAAAGCTAAGGAATGAGCCGGTACGTCTATTTCCGGAATCACATTCACTCCATAGGTAGCGGCCATTTTCTGAAAATCCCGAAACTCAGCCTTTGTATAAGATCCATCCTTTGCAGTCAGACCGGGATAACGCTCACTTTCTAACCGGAAGGCTGCATACGTCTTGTCCCAGTCATTTCCGAAAAACTCAACAAAGCCATTGTCATTCAAATGAACTTGTAACTCATTCAGTTTATAGAATGAAAGGATTTTTACATAATCACGCAGGTAATCCATTGTAAAGAACTTACGTGCCACATCAATCATGAATCCTCGGTTCGGATACAATGGAAAATCTATAGCCTGCCCTCTCATCAGCCCCTCCGGCTGATTATGAATCATCTGCAACAAGGTTCTCGTCCCCCAAAATACACCTTTAGCAGTAGGAGCTTCAATAGTTACTCCATTACGTACATCCATCCGATATCCTTCATTACCTAATGTCTTATCTGGTTTACTTAAAGTCAAAAACACAGCCCCTTTTTCTTGTTTACCAATTACCACACGATAATTCCAGCCAAACATCTCTTTCAGATCTTGCACCAGAATCTCAGCACTTTGCTTTAATGCCCCTTCCTCATCTGAAGAAATAATTACTTTGCCCGATTCTGGCAATACCATTTTGCCTTTGGCCGGTTTCCACTGCTGCAATGCAGGAATTACTTGTGGAACGTTTTGAGCTACAACTGTCATCAACCCGCATAACCACATTATACCCAATAAGACTAGATGTTTCATTTTATTAGATTTTAAATTTAAGGTTTTGAAATAAGATATCATTGAAAATCAGAATATAAAGCTTAAAGTATTACTATAATAAAAGATTTTCACTGTCGTTTCAGCAGTTAAAATTACATAGATTTATTGTATAGCAAGTGATTATTAGACAGAATTTGTAGAAATGCATAAAAAGCATTGTAATAACTTTAGCAGTCGGATACAGATTTCTAGAAAAGTCAAACAACAATCAACGCCGTATGTTCCAAGCCATTCCAAATCTTTTTAAAGAAATTTCGATCTTTCTTATAACGATAAATACGATAACCCAGATAAAAAGAAAAGAGAAAATTCTCTTAGCCATTTTCCATCAATGATAATTCCCAAATAATCCTTATCTTTGCGCATCATAAGTTTGCAACTTAAAATAAACTATATACGTATATGGAAAAAAAATTCAAACGAACAACCGTTACATCAGCTCTACCATATGCTAACGGTCCGGTTCATATCGGACATCTGGCTGGAGTTTATGTACCAGCGGACATCTATGTGCGCTACCTGCGCCTGAAAAAAGAAGATGTTTTATTTATCGGAGGATCGGATGAACACGGAGTACCTATCACTATCCGTGCAAAAAAAGAGGGAGTCACTCCGCAAGATATCGTAGACCGCTACCACACACTGATTCGCGACTCATTCAAAGAGTTCGGAATTTCGTTTGACGTGTATGGACGTACCTCTTCTAAAATTCATCATGATACCGCATCTGACTTCTTCCGTAAGCTGTACGATAAAAATGAATTTATCGAAAAGACTTCCATGCAGTATTACGACGAAGAAGCTCATACATTCCTTGCAGACCGTTATATCACTGGAGAATGCCCACGCTGTCACGCAGAAGGAGCTTATGGCGACCAATGTGAAAAATGTGGAAGTACACTCTCTCCTACTGAACTGATTAACCCGAAAAGTGCAATCAGCGGAAGTCAGCCTGTAATGAAAGAAACTAAACACTGGTATCTGCCACTCGACAAACACGAAAGTTGGTTGCGCCAGTGGATTCTGGAAGACCACAAAGAATGGCGTCCGAATGTATATGGACAATGTAAGAGCTGGCTGGATATGGGCCTTCAACCACGTGCCGTAAGCCGTGACTTGGACTGGGGTATTCCTGTACCGGTAGAAGGAGCCGACGGTAAAGTGCTTTATGTATGGTTCGATGCTCCCATCGGATATATTTCAAATACCAAAGAATTATTGCCTGACTCATGGGAAAAATGGTGGAAGGATCCGGAAACACGTCTTATCCACTTCATCGGAAAAGATAATATCGTATTCCACTGCATCGTATTCCCGGCTATGCTGAAGGCAGAGGGTAGCTATATCTTGCCTGACAACGTTCCAGCCAATGAATTCCTGAATCTGGAAGGTGACAAGATTTCAACATCACGCAACTGGGCAGTATGGTTGCACGAATATCTGCAAGATTTCCCAGGAAAGCAGGATGTATTGCGTTATGTTCTGACAGCCAATGCTCCAGAAACAAAAGACAACGACTTTACATGGAAAGATTTCCAGGCTCGCAACAATAATGAACTGGTAGCTGTATACGGAAACTTCGTAAACCGTGCGATGGTACTTACTAACAAGTACTTCGATGGTAAAGTTCCTGCTTGTGGTGAATTGAATGATTACGACCGTGATACACTGAAAGAATTTGCTGACGTAAAAGCAGAAGTAGAAAAACTGCTGAATGTCTTTAAGTTCCGTGATGCACAGAAAGAAGCAATGAATCTGGCACGTATCGGAAACAAGTATCTTGCCGATACAGAACCTTGGAAGCTTGCCAAGACAGATATGAACCGTGTTGCTACTATTTTGAACATTTCATTGCAGTTGGTTGCTAACCTGGCAATTGCTTTCGAACCGTTCCTGCCTTTCAGCAGTGAAAAGTTACGTCATATGCTGAATATGGAAAGTTTTGAATGGGAACAACTGGGACGTACCGACTTGTTATCAGAAGGTCATCAGCTCAACAAGCCTGAATTGCTATTCGAAAAAATAGAAGACGAAACAATTCAAGCACAAGTAGACAAATTGCTTGCAACTAAAAAGGCAAACGAAGAAGCTAATTATAAAGCTAATCCAATCAAGCCAACCATTGCATTCGAAGAATTTGAAAAACTTGATATCCGAGTAGGAACTGTATTGGAATGTGAAGTAGTTCCTAAAATGAAGAAACTGCTGAAGTTCAAGATTGCCGACGGTCTGGAGAACCGTACAATCGTGAGCGGCATTGCCCAGCACTACAAACCGGAAGAACTGATAGGTAAGCAAGTCTTATTTATTGCTAACCTTGCTCCACGTCAGTTTAAGAACGGACTGGTCAGTGAAGGTATGATTCTTTCTGCCGAAAACTTCGATGGCTCGCTTGCCGTAACTTCAGTATTGAAAGAAGTAAAACCAGGAAGTGAAGTGAAATAATTCTTCCTTCTGCAATATTAGTAAGCGGAGAATCTCAAATCCTCAAAACTTGAGATTCTTCGCTTTCATTACCACTACACCTATCCACACTAAAACGCTTGTAACACATGCCCGAACAATCACTTAAAGAAAAAACCGCCAAAGGACTTCTGTGGGGTGCGATCAACAACGGAGTTCAGCAAATTCTTGTTCTTGCTTTTGGCATTATTTTAGGGCGATTGCTTTCTCCATCCGAATACGGTATGGTAGGTATGCTTACAATATTTACCCTGATTGGTAACTCGCTACAAGAAAGCGGATTTCGTGCCGCATTGGTTAATCTGAAGGAAATCAGGCATGAGGACTATAACGCTGTATTCTGGTGCAGCACGTTTATCGGAATAGCAGCATACCTGATTTTATTCTTCTGTGCCCCGTTAATAGCTCGCTTTTACGGAGAGCCGGAATTATTGCCATTATCCCGTTATTGCTTTCTCGCCATACCGATAGCCAGCTTAGGAACCGTACAAGGAGCATATCTCTTCCGCAATCTGAAAGTACGGCAGCAAGCCATATCAGGAATACTCGCACACATCATATCAGGATGTCTGGGAGTCACATTAGCCTTTTATGGGTTTTCCTATTGGGGTATCGCCACTCAAAGCCTTACTTACCTGATAGTTGTAACTCTCTGCTCCTGGCATTTTTCATCATGGCGTCCAACATTGCATATCGATTTCAGTCCGCTGAAACCTCTTTTTTCATTCAGCAGCAAAATTCTGATAACTAACATTGCCAATCAGATAAACAACAACATCCTATCGGTTGTATTAGGTAAATTCTTTACTTCGCAATCAGTCGGAAACTATAATCAGGCCAATAAATGGAATGCAACAGGGCATCAGTTTATCACAGGCATGCTAAACAGTGTGGCACAACCTATATTAGTAAAGGTGCGCGACGACCAGGAACGAGAATTACGGGTTTTCCGGAAAATACTCCGGTTCGTAGCTTTCATAGCTTTCCCTGCCATGTTTGGCTTATCAACGGTTACACGTGAACTTATTCTTATCACGGTAGGAGAAAAATGGACAGGCAGTATTTCTCTGATGCAACTACTATGCATAGGAGGAGCTTTCATCCCTATCAGCACACTGTTTTCAAATCTTATTATCAGTCAAGGGAAATCAAACATCTATATGTGGAACATCATATCACAAGTAGTTCTACAGTTGATAACAGTACTCTGCATCATCATGATGAAAGGCAGTATACAAACAATGGTGATAGTTTATGTATGTATCAATATCATATGGCTGTTTGTCTGGCGCACCTATGCCCATCGATTCATCGGTCTTAAGTTTCGTATGCTCATGTCCGACTTGCTTCCTTTCATGTTACCAGCTATTATTGCCTGCTGTATTGGAGGAATAGCAGCTTCATTGATTGGAGGACATATCATTGTGACTTTTATCATTAAGATATTAGTAGCTGCAATCTGTTACATGGGAATTATGAAACTAAGCAATGCAGAAATCATGCATGAATGTATCAATTACTTGCTAAAGAAAAAAGTATCATGAAAGGTAAACTGTATATCGTCAGTGCTCCGCGATTTATCTTCGACGGACTCACTCCCGACAGGCAAGAGAGAATCGTATATCTTCCCGACTTTTTAAGTTTCCCGGAAACTCGCTTCAAGCAACTGACAAGAGCATTACTTGTCGGACGTATACACTTGCCTAAGAAAATACTATATACCTGGTTTCAGAAAGAATATCTGGACCAGATGCTTCAGGCCAAAGCAGGTGATGCCATTCTGATATATGAGGGATGTAATGTAAATGTATTGAAGGCAATCCGTTCTTTAATACCATCCGGAGTAACATGCCATATTTATTATTGCAATCCGATTCATACTACGTTCAAAAATCCATCAAAAGATTTAAAGAAAATACAACGGCTGGGATATGAACTCAGTACATTCGATCCGAAAGATGCAGAACGGTACAATATAAAATTCGCTAACCAGTATTTCAGATATCCGGCAGAAGATATACCAGAAGAACCAACTTCCGACTGTTTTTTCTGTGGCTTAGCAAAAAACCGCATCCATGAATTACAGGCATTAAGAAAACTGCTGGAAACAAACGCATTAACATGCAACTTTATTATACCCGAAACAGCTAAAGAAGGAATTTCATATGCAGAATATCTGAAACAACTGTCGCTATCACGCTGCGTGATAGATATTAACCAATCCAATCAAACTGGTCTGACCCGACGTCCGCTAGAAGCTTTGTTTTATAATAAGAAGCTGATAACAAACAATGCAGATATCCGGCGATACAACTTCTATAATCCAAAAAATATATTTATTTTTGGGATAGACTCAACCGAATTTCTCAAAGAGTTCGTAAAAAGTCCTGTTGACAAAATACCCGAACAGATACGACAGCAATACGATATTAATACATGGATTGACCAATATTTACCTTGAAAGCCATGCATACACCAGTTAACTATATAACAACCTGGTTCTACAAAGAATCGAAAGAAGAAGCCAGTTTCTACCCCCAACTGGGACAGAAAGGAAGTTCCTCACTTGTACACTCCATTTACATGCAGATACAAGTACCTTTCTTCGTAACGTTCAAGCATTATAATCCAGATGCCCAATTTATCTTCTTCACCAATTTAAATCAGAAAGAGTTGCCCGACTATCTCATCCGGCTTTTCCATAAACTGAATGTAGAGGTCGTAACATTACCCTATACATGCAAACCACCTAAAGACTGGTATCCGGCATGGCAGAACCAGTTTTACTTGTACGATATTCTGAAGTACATGGACGGCCGGATGCAAGAAAATGATACTTTACTCATCAGTGATGCTGATTGCTTGTGCCGTACACCTTTGAATACGCTCTTCGACGCTGTCCGTAAAGATGGAAGTGCACTTTATGAGTTCATTGCCGACAGAGTATACTCCATCAACGGTATTACACTTCCCCAGATGGAAGAGGTATACCAGTCGTGCTACGGCAAGGAGGCGGCAAGCTCTATCACGTATTATGGAGGGGAGTTCGTTGCCTTACGCAAAGATATAATCAGCAAAATAAATATCGCTTATCCTCAACTGTGGGCATTCAATCTGGAATACGGAAAACAACATCCGTTCAAGCTGAATGAAGAAGCCCATATATTGAGTTTACTTGCCGAACATTTGAGCATACGAAACACAACGGCAAACCGATATGTGAAACGTATGTGGACTACTCCTCATTTCAACAACGTGCAACCCGGCGACGAAAACTATCCGGTATGGCATTTGCCATATGAGAAAAAGCGGGGATTATACTACCTGTACAGATTGATAGGAGAAAAGAGTGAAATAACAAATGAAGCCGATTTCTGGGAAAAAGCAGGAAAATATACAGGCATTCCTCATATCAGTCTGAAGAAAAAAGTAAAAGACCGTCTTACCACATTATGGATGAAATTCAAATAATTTATCACGATAAACGACCAGCATGATGAAAATCCTGACAATCATTGTTTCATATAATTTCGAAAAATGGATAGAGCGATGTTTAGGCAGCTTGAAAGCATCATCACATCCTACCGATATTATCGTGATAGATAACTGTTCGAATGACCGGACGGTAGAGATTATTAAAACCCAATATACTTATGTAAGACTGATAGAAAACCATGCCAATTTAGGATTCGGCAAGGCTAATAATATCGGTATGCAGCTTGCATTACAGGAAGGATATGATGCAGTTTTTCTGCTGAACCAAGACGCATGGATAGGAAGTGATACGCTTGCGACACTGGCAGAACAGTCTGTAAAGCATCCTGAGTTTGGCATTCTTTCTCCCGTACATTTAAACGGAAGCGGAGAAGAACTCGACAAAGGATTTGCTTCATACGCTCAGCTCGCAAGCATCAATAACCTTCCCCACAGACATGAGCCCATATCATGCCCGTTCATCAATGCTGCTTTTTGGTTTATTCCAGTCAGCACTTTACAGCGGACTGGAGGATTTTCTCCTCTCTTCTACCACTACGGAGAAGATAAAGATTATGTAAACCGCCTGCACTTCCATCAATATAAGATAGGCTATATTCCGACCGTATATGGTTGTCACGACAGAGAATTCCGCAAAGTTTCTTTCGAAGGCTTCTTGCGTGCGGAACGTGTCTATCTGCTTTCAGAATATGCCAATATCAATTATCGCTTCACACAAGCATTTGCTTACGGTATTTTGGCAGGAATCAAGAAGCTTACAATAGCCTTTTTAAAAGGAAATATCAAATATGCCAAAGGATATACTTCTACCGTTTTCAGTCTACTCAAACAGAGTAAAGCTGTAATTCAAGTTCGTAAGCAAACCAAACAAATTCACGCCAGTTATCTTTAAACCATGACATACGCACCTATTCTGTTATTCGTCTACAACCGTCCGGAACATACCCGACAGGTTATTTCTTCTCTGCTACGCAACAAAGAAGCAGCAGACAGCCCTTTATTTATCTATACCGACCAAAGCAAAAACCCTGAAAGTGATGCTGCTGTACAAGAGGTACGCCGATATATTCATAGTATCAGCGGATTTAAAACAATAACCATTATCGAACGTGAAACGAACTGGGGACTCGCACGCAACATCATCGATGGGGTAACAACACAAGTCAATCACTTCGGAAGGGTTATTGTACTGGAAGATGACTTGATAGTAGCTCCCTATTTTCTGAAATTTATGAATGATGCACTGGAGGTTTATAAGGACGAACAGCGGGTGGGACATATTCAGGCATGTGACTTTACAAAAGATACATCGCTGCCTGATACTTTCCTTATCAAGTGGACAGGCAGCTGGGGATGGGCAACATGGAGCCGGGCATGGAAGCATTTCAATCCTGATGGCAAAGAACTGCTTGCACAACTGGAAGCACGTAACCTGACACGATACTTCGACTTTAACGGCAATTACCCTTTCACCCGAATGCTACGCCGGCAAATAGAAGGGAAAAATAACTCATGGGCTATCCGCTGGAACGCCAGCCTTTTTCTTGCTGATATCTTATCATTGAATGTAGGGAAATCACTGATACAAAATACCGGATTCGACGGAAGTGGAACAAACTGTGGTGGAGGTGGTCTGTACGACTCCACTCTATGGCAACAACCTCTTCCTGTAACACTTATTTCCCCGACAGAAGAAAACCAGACAGCACGAAAGGTATTCGAAAGATACTATCACCGGACAAATTGTTTCTGGGCAAAAGCAATTCGACGTATCAAACGCACGTTAAAGGGAGATTTTGGCGCCTGATTCGGAAGAAAAAAAATAAAATGAATTACCTTTGCACAAAATTCAGGAAGCAATGAGAGTATTAATCATCAATACTTCCGAGCGAATCGGAGGGGCAGCGATAGCGGCAAATCGTTTAATGGAGGCACTCAAAGGCAAAGGTATAAAAGCCAAAATGCTGGTGCGCGACAAACAGACAGATCAGGTTACAGTCGTACCACTGAAAAAATCATGGAGACATATCTGGCAGTTTGTTTGGGAACGTGTAATTATCTGGAAAGCAAACCATTTCAAAAAGCACAACCTTTTTGCTGTTGATATTGCCAACATGGGAACAGATATCACTTCATTGCCGGAATTTCAGCAAGCCGATGTCATACATTTACATTGGATCAACCAAGGAATGCTTTCGCTGAAAGATATACAGAAAATCATTGATTCCGGAAAACCGGTCGTATGGACCATGCACGATATGTGGCCTATCACGGGCATCTGTCACCACGCACAAGACTGTACAAAGTATCAGACTCAGTGTCATACTTGTCCGTTGCTCTATAAAGGCTCCAAGCACGACCTCTCATATCAGGTTTTCCTGAAAAAACAGAAACTATACAAAAAAGCCAATATAACGTTCGTTGCTTGCAGCCAATGGCTCGAAGGACTTGCCAGACATAGTGTATTGGCTTTGGGGCATTCGGTTACCAATATACCTAACCCCATCAATACCAACCTTTTCCGTCCGTTAAACAAAACACAGGTACGTAAGAACCTGAATTTACCGACTGACAAGAAACTGCTTTTGTTCAGCTCGATGAAAATAACCGACCCGAAGAAAGGTATAGATTATCTGGTAGAAGCATGCAAGCTGATCCAGCAACAGCATCCTGATTTCTGCAGTTCACTGGGAGTGGTAGTCGTCGGAAAAGAGTCACAACAATATGCCGATCTTTTTCCCTTCCCCATCTATTGCCTGAGTTATGTAGGAAACGAAAAAGAACTGGTAAACATTTACAATGCTGTCGATTTGTTCGTAACACCTTCGCTACAGGAAAATCTGCCTAACACGATTGTAGAAGCAATGTCGTGCGGCATTCCATGTGTAGGATTTAACATTGGCGGCATTCCGCAAATGATTGACCACCTGCACAACGGCTATGTAGCCCAATACAAATCATCAGAAGACCTCGCCAATGGTATATGCTGGTCGCTGAATGAAGGAGATTATGCAAGCCTCAGCGAAGAGGCACGGCGAAAGGCTGTAGATACATATTCAGAACAGATTGTCGCCATGAAATATATCAAGATTTACAACCATATTACAGGGGAAAATGCATAATATCACACATCTGCATCCGAAGTTTTCCATTATTACTGTAACCTATAATGCCGAAAACGTTCTGGAGGATACTATTCAAAGTGTCATAACCCAGACTTATAAAAATGTAGAATATATCATCGTAGACGGCAAATCGACCGACAAGACAATGGAAATAGTCGGCCGATACAAGGAACATATCCATACAGTTGTAAGCGAACGCGATAAAGGATTATATGATGCCATGAACAAAGGCATAGCCTTAGCCACGGGAGATTATGTATGTTTTCTGAATGCCGGCGACGAACTGCATGAAGATGATACCTTACAGTTGATAGTGCATTCACTGGCAGGACTTAACGAACTGCCGGACGTAATATACGGAGAAACAGCCATCGTGGATGAAGAAGGACATTTCTTACGGATGCGGAGACTTTCTGCTCCTGAACAACTTACATGGAAAAGTTTCCGTGAAGGTATGCTGGTCTGTCATCAAGCTTTCTTTGCCCGTCGTGACCGCGCAGTCAAATACGATTTGCACTATCGTTTCTCTGCCGACTTCGACTGGTGCATCCGTATCATGAAACAAAGTAAGATACTTCATAATACTCACCTTACTTTAATAGACTATCTGAACGAAGGGATGACCACACGCAACCACAAGGCATCGCTGAAAGAACGCTTTCGCATTATGTGCAAACACTACGGATATGTATCAACTGTCATGAGACATCTATGGTTTGCATTGCGACTGATACTTCACAAATAATAACGATGTTTCTTTTGATGGTCCAGTAAAAAACACTACATTGCAATACAGAAACTATAAACTTATCGCAATAATGAAACAACTTGTCCTAATTTTGTTCTTTTTATGTACTATATGTACAGAACTATCCGCGCAGAAAAATATCACTAGCCTTAGTCCGACTATCAACATCAAAGGAGTAGTGAAAGAAGATATCAGAGAGATAAAAGCCGGCACTCCTTTTACTCTCCAGCGCTTTATAAAACTGACACAATACCAACCAAGCGATCCCAATTACCGGCAAGCAGTATTGATTGTCAACGGACAACAACAAGGTGTCGGCCTCAACGATATGTATAAGCTGGAGTTTACTCCTACCGATCCGAACACGTTCTGGCTGGCCGTACAGATCAACTCCAGACTGGTACAGTATTACGAAACCAAAGGACTTCAGGAAACCATGAGAAAAGAAATGGAAAATGAAGCCAACACCTATCTCGACGAGCTGGAAAAAGCAGGAATGATTTATGAGGACGCTGCCATGGAAGACTACGTACACTGCATCATGTTGAGTATGATTCCCAAAGAATTCATAGCCGAACGATATGGAATGCCTTATATACGTATACTGAAATCTCCCAATCCAGATATCTTGATGCTAAGCAATAATTGTATGCTGGTTTCAAGCGGATTGCTTACACTGCTCGATACGGAAGATGAATTATTTGGCATGCTTGCCAGAGAAACAGCACATTATGTTCTCGACCATGCTGTAATAACCGTCAACAAAAATATCAACCGCGCCAATCGGGCTGCCTTCTGGGGTGGTGTAGCCGATGTTGCAGGCCTGGCCATCGAAGCTGCGCTTTACAACAAATATGAAAACTATGTACCAGGAGCTATCTTTACAACCAATGCCATTGTACAGACACTGGTCAATTATGATATATACAACCGCATGGGACTGGATTATTCCAAACAACAGGAAAAGGAAGCCGACGACGTTGCTGTCCAGTTTATGCAATTCATGAAAAAAGATCCTTCCGCACTGATTTCAGCACAGAATAAAATCCTGCAATATTATCTGGAAATAAAGGATAAAAGCGTATTGGAAAAATACGGTATATATAGCAGTCTGGAAGAAAGACTTACCAGATTGCAGAAAAAATACCCACTAAAGGAAACGAGAAAAGATCCTATCTATTTGAAACGTACAAGCGGATTGATCAGCTTCTCTGCAGCCATGATGGAATACAATCGGGATTATATACAGGCCATGAAGTTAGCCCAGAAAAATATAAATAACAAGATGGCTTCATCCGATGACTATGTAGTCATGGCAAAGTGTATCATGAAACAAGATAACAGTGCAGAAAGCAACCTGAACAGTTGGGAAATGCTGAAGAAAGCCGAATCACTGAGTGAGTTTTCTAATGTGAATATCTCAAAACAGAAGATTCTCTTATTGTTGCGCGACAATAAACAGAAAGATGCCGTTGCCGAAGTCAATCAATACATCCAAATGTTGAATGATATCAAACAGACTCCTCATAGCGAAACCGATGAACTATGGCTGGCAAAAGAATACCATTGGGCTACCACGTTGATGAAACAGTTATATATTCTGTAATTCTCTCAAAATAAAAGAATTACTACAAGAAAAAATTCATCAGCATAATAACAAGAAAATATCAGCATGTTTTCCTCCAAACATGCTGATATTTTTTTATTTTTCGTACAAATATTTTTCAGAAGAAAAGGAAGAGTTTTCAGAGAGCTCTTCGAGAGAAAATAATATGCCCTTTACTTCTTTATACAAACTCAATAGTATAAAAAGTAAAGGGCATATCTTATGTTAGTCTGACAAACATTTATATCAGACAAGAGGTATCATACTTATTCTTTTCTTCGTTTACGAAGCTGCAAGACGACAGCAATAACTGCTACAATAGCCAATATTCCCAAAGCAACAAAAGCAACAGTTTCGGTAACATGCAATGATTTCGGATCGAAAACAAAACGTACTGTATGTTTACCTGCCGGAACATTCATTGCACGAAGAATATAGTCGGCACGTCCATGAACCGTTTCCTTATCGTCTATGTAAGATTCCCAACCCGGATAATAGATTTCAGAAAATACTACTACTCCACCATTCTGAGAATTAACTTCATAAACCAGTTCATTCGGTTCATAACTTTTCAGAACAACTGTACTTAAGCTGTCTTTTCCTGCTCCCGAATCTTTTACAGCTTCGGCAAAGCGTTTGTCTACTACAGCCACTTTGGCAGGATCAATCTGATGAATAGCCTCTATTTCTTCGTTGGCATTGTTCACATACTGAACCTTATCTACAAACCAAGCGTTGCCCAAGGCATACGGATTGAATATAGGAGCTGTAGAACCACCCTGAAGCGGGAAAATAAAGTAACGGGTATTCAGCATGTTCAGCACAGGGAAATGAACGGGATCTACCTTTGTCATATCTCCACCTGCTGCCGGAAGTTCTTTAAACAAGGCAGTCATTTCACCCTGGATATGCTCTTCTATCATTTCCTGATAACGGCGCAACTTGGCTGCGTGATAACCTCCGATACTCTTATGCCAGTACGAAGTCTGGTTTTCATTAAATGTATTGCTAGCCAGATTCAGCACACGATAATCGAGTGTCTTGTTTTCCAGAATCTTCTTATCCGTTTCCGAAGGTTGCAGGAAAGGCTGCATCTCTGTTCCCTTAGCCACAAACTGTTCGTCGTACAAATAACGCTTATTCACGCTCCACATATCTACCAGACACAATATAGTCAGCGTAGCGACAAGCAACCCGGCTTTCAGTTTTCCGGCACAATAAGCCCAAAGTAATGCCACACCAATCAATATGATAACAAAACTTCTCCAAGCATCCGACGTAAAGATAGCTACACGCATATCTTCCAGATTCATCAGAATCGGAGCAAGCTGTTCTGCTGGAATAGCGTTTTGCAAAGCGCTCATTTCCATGCTCGAAACATACGACGGGAAGAATACACGCGGAGCAACAGCAAACAACAAGGCCAGTCCGCCTGTCAGTCCCAGACTGATATAAAAAGCTTTTGCTTTTTCTTTTAATACAGAAGGATGTTCAATCACTTCCTTCAATGCCATGACAGCCAACAACGGAATGGTAAATTCTGCTATTACAAGAATAGATGATACAGCACGGAACTTATTGTACATCGGGATATAATCGATAAAGAAATCGGTCAGTCCCATGAAATTCTTTCCCCACGACAGTAAAATAGAGAACAGTGTACCGCCCAGCAAAGCCCATTTCATCGGACCTTTTACTATAAAGCAGCCCAAAATAAACAGGAACATTACGAAAGCTCCCACATATACCGGTCCCGAAGTTCCAGGCTGTTCGCCCCAGTACTGCCCTCTCTGACTGTACAGTCCCATGTATGTCGGATCTGCTTTCTTCATAGCTGTTTCATTCTGTGAAAGAGGAACAGATGCCCCACCCTTTACATTAGGAACAAGCAATGAAAAAGTTTCTCCTATACCATAGCTCCACTGAGTAATATAATCACGCTCCAGTCCACTTCCGGTCTGATTGGCAGAGTGTTCTTTTACCAGTTCACTCTTTCCGCGCATACTTTCCTTACTGTACTGATATGTATGATATATATTCGACAGATTCACACATATTCCCAATATTCCGGCAACAACCAATACTCCAGTCGATTTCAAGAATTGCGGAAAACGTTTCTCCTTCCATGCCGAAACACCATAGGCTATTGCAATGAACAGCATGACAAAAAGGAAATAGTAAGTCATCTGCACATGGTTTGACACGATTTGTAAAGCAACAAACAATGCAGTCAGCAAACCACCCCACAAATATTTCCCTCTATATATCAAAACCATACCTGCGATAGTAGGCGGTATATAAGCAAGCGTTACAAATTTCCAGATATGTCCGGCAGCAATAATAATAAAGAAATAAGAAGAAAAAGCCCAGATAATAGCTCCCAGAGCAGATAGCCAGACTTTAAAATTGAATGCACGAAGCAGGATGTAAAAACCTAGCAGCATGATAAAAATATATCCGGCATAGGTAGGAAGAAACAGCCGGTAGATTTCCTGAACAAAGTTCAATGTACGACTCGACTCATATCCCGGAGCCAGCTGATAAGTCGGCATACCGCTAAACAATGAGTTTGTCCATCGGGTAGCCTTACCATGCTTTTCATAGTATTCCTGATGTTCTCTTCCCGCTCCGATACCTGCTACAGCATCATGTTGTGCCAGGATACGTCCCTCAGTAATAGCCGGAAAGAAATAGGCAACTGATATAATTGCAAAGAGTACAATCGCCACAATATCAGGGACAAGTTTCTTTAATTGATTCATACAGAAATAGTTTATTAATTAATGTTTTCAGGCAGCAAAGATAACACAATAGTCCATGAAAAATAGTAACTTTGCCATCGAAAATCATAAAAATAATATGAAAATAGGAATCATAACCGCCATGTCTTCAGAGCAGAAGCAACTGGCAAACCAACTGAGAGACAAGACAGAATGTACCAAAGGTCCCTTTAACTACATTGAAGGAACAATCAAGAACAATACAATCATACTGATGCAATGCGGTATCGGTAAAGTAAATGCTGCCTCCGGAGCTGTAGAGCTTATCCGTAATTTTGAACCTGACTGCATTATCAGTACAGGAGTAGCCGGAGGCATTGATTCTTGCCTTAAAGTCATGGATGTAGTAGCAAGCCGACAGATTGTGTATCACGATGTATGGTGTGGCGAAGGAAATGCTTACGGACAAATTCAAGGACTTCCGACTTTCTTCGACGGTAATGAGACACTTTACAACTGTGCTTTGTCGCTCGATACAGAAACTGCCATCCACGGTGGACTAATCTGTAGTGGTGATAAGTTCATTACAGATCGCAGTGAACTGGAAACAATCAAGGGAAACTTCCCCGAAGGTCTTGCAGTAGACATGGAATCCGCTGCGATTGCCCAAGTTTGCTACCTGTACAAAGTACCTTTCATCAGCTTCCGCATTATCAGTGACACTCCGGGAGCAGACAAACATTTCGAACAGTACCAGAATTTCTGGGGCGAAATGGCCGACCGTTCATTCCATGTTACTGAAACATTCTTAAAGGCTTTGCCAAACAAATTATAATAAAAGACAAGAAGATTATGAAGAAAATACCAAGTTTTACTGTCGATCATATCCGTCTGTTACGCGGTATTTATGTATCACGCAAAGATACGGTAGGAAACGAAATCGTAACAACATTCGATATCCGTATGAAGGAACCGAACCGTGAGCCTTGCCTCAGTCCATCGGCCATTCACACCATGGAACATCTAGCTGCAACTTTCCTGCGCAATCATCCTGTATGGGTCGACAAAATTATCTACTGGGGCCCGATGGGTTGCCTTACCGGCAACTATCTGGTTGTAAAAGGTGATCTTGAATCGAAAGATATCCTTCCATTGATGCAGGAAACCTTCCGCTTCATTGCCGGTTATGAAGGTGATGTACCCGGAGCCAGTGCTAAAGATTGTGGCAACTATCTGATGATGAGTCTTCCGATGGCCCGCTGGGAAGCTGCAAAATATCTTCACGAAGTATTAGAGAATATTACCGAAGCACAACTTCAGTATCCGGAATAAAATAGATAATAAAAAAAGAAACTCCCTTATATTTGATTGTATATTATCATTAATAATCAAATATAAGGGAGTTTTTAGTTACCTAATTAAGAAGAAACTCAAATTAGGTAACTAGAAGGTTTAATTAGCCCACCAGCGCGGATCTCCAGCAACACCTTCACCGTCAAATTTCAGTTCTGGTTTAAAACGGAAATCACCATTGGTAGGATCGATAAACAGATCATCGCTTGTGTATTCCAAACTAATGGCATCATTAAATTCTCTACTATCAATTACCATATCAGATGTCACATAACAACCAGCATAACTTAGCCAACCGGAATAATCACTATTACCTGAATTAACTTTACTTCCTCCATTAGGACCAGAGAAAATACAATTAGTGATAGTAATCATCTTAGGTTGCTTATCTAAACGGAACATCTTAGGAATACCTGTTTCATTATTATAGAAGGTACAGTTAGAGAACTCAAATTCAGATAAAGCTACACGCAGGTCAATAATCTGATCGCCGATTTCCCATAATGTACAGTCTGTTATAGAAATGGAATTTAACGTTCCAGCTTTCCCTATATTCAATAAACCATATCCACTTAAGCCAATATTCTTTAATATACAATTATCAATATTTATACTTTCAGCCATTGCGTCATTAGAATTCATTCGAATAATGCTACGAGGAACTTCACGAACTGTACATCCAGTAAAACTGATATTCGTAAAGCAATTACCATTACCTATTTCGATAAGGAATTGTGATCCTCCATTACTTAATACATCCATATACTGAACATAGAAGTTACCCATTGGAGCAGAGAAAGTAAACTTACTCATTTCCAAAACAGGATTTATTCCATTCACAATATTACCTGATAAATAAATATTCTTGATTCCTTCAGGAATAATTATTTCATCAGCCTTGTAAACCAACCCTCCCTCAAAAGCAAGAGTCACATCTACAGGTGCTTCAACTGTACCAGCAACGTTAGCTAAAACTATATTAATATCATCTTGAGGAGTGACATTAATCAAGGTTGAAGTAGATGAGCCTAAAGTTCGGAAAGTATACGTGCCTCGTAAGATTCCATCATTTAATATTTGAGCAATATAATTAGTTCCAATTTGCAAATCAGAGATAACTAATTGCCCATTCTGTAATTCGGTATCTGTCAATTGATGATCTTCAATCCAAAGAGTATCCGTATCAAGCTCAGGTTCATCATTTTGTATTAATTGGCCATACTTAATATTTGTTGCTTCCTTTTCAATATCCCACTGCAATGTAGCACTAGTAATTCCTGGAACAACCTTAGTAAAGATTTGCTCAGCAGGTGTATCAAAGCAAAGAGCCGTCCATCCAGACTCTTTACCAGTAAGATCATCCACACCTTTCACTCTAATTGAATAACGGCTAGTACCATGAAGATCTTCAAATAATAAACGATATTCGGTAGCTGTTACTGTACTTTCCTCTTTATAAGCGGTCAGTGTATCAACTAATGCCGTTTCAGTACGTACAATATTATTAAAAAGAAGGCTGTCTCCCTCACTAAATTCAAATACATATTTGGTAGCATCTATAACCCCTGTAAAACTAACAATTACAGATGTAGGCCTTTCCTCCACTATATCAAAATGAATAGGACGATACATATTATCATAATTCGGGTCATATCCCCAGTTATTAGGGTCTTCACAAGAAACAATCAAAATATTGAGCAGGCCCAATAAAATCAATAACCTATTTAGTTTCATAATTCTCAATTTTAATAAAACAAGTATCAATATCCATACGAATTGGACAAATATCCATTCGATTTATAAACATCTTCATAATAAATAGGATAAAGATGGCGATAATTACATTTGCCATTTCCCATCTGGCTTATATTCTTTAAAATATAATCTTGAATCTGTGCTCCCCATTGTAGTTCTTGTAACAATCCAGTATAATCATAGGATGCACGTAATCCAGATGCACAAGCACACACTTTAGCTGAGTTCTGAATTAAAGTTTTTGCTGCACTCTCATCTTTGCGTTCCCAATAGTTTCCGGGGAACCAGCGTATTTCTCGATAAATCTTAGGATTCGGATTGGCATTTCGATTCATATAGAAATTAACAGAAGACCAGTCAATAAACTCACCATTTAAATTGCTTCCTTCATAAGTATAATATAATACTTGCGGAAAATCACTTGGGTTATAAGTTTTATCAAAAATCTGCACGGTCTTTGTACCATCCATCATATATAGCATAGCCTTCTTCATATCTTCGATTTTACTATCCAATAATCCCCAACGTACTAAATCTAATTTACGGATACCTTCACCTCCAAATTCCCAAGCACGTTCATTAACTATGGCTTCAAAGAAATCTGAATCATATGATGAAACTTGTGGAGAATCAGCTCCAAATGCACGTTGACGTACAGCTTCCAAAGCCTGACGAGGACTGATTCCGGCTACTGAATTTATCATATCGGCACTACCATTCAATGCATAACCAGCTTCCGCAAACATTAACAGCACATCAGAATAGCGCATAATAATCCAATTTATACCGGTCGGAGTTCGACTAGTTGCAGTAGCTGCAATACTGCGGTAAGTGTCAGAAGTCCACCAAAAACTCCATTTACCTAAACGAACATTCATTATATCATTATTCATTATTTCACGGTTGCCACCATCCACATCCGAATCTTTTTTATAAGTAGGCCAATAACATGCATAGTCACGACGCTTATCAGCTCTATCGAATGAATAGAAATAATAAGCATTCGTACTTACATAAGTACCACCGAATCCACGTTGTCCATAACCTATATTTCCATCCATGGCACGTCCCATCAATGTTCCTATATCCCCACTATATCCAACACCATTAGCAACTTCAAATAAGTTCTCGTTATATGCATTATAACCTAACCCACAAACTGTTTTCCATATATCTCCATAATCGGGGTCCAGTGCATGAGGATTCTCTGGATCTGCAATTAACTCTGCACATTGCTGCTCAGCAATTTCATAATAATCACGCCAATTTTTAGGACGTCCTACATAAAAACCGTTTGTTTCTTCCATCCCAGGATTACCTTCAATATTAGGATAATGTTCTACATTCGTATCATCAAAAGCATTTCCATCACGTACAGACCAACCACCTGCAAACAAAGCAATACGTGCCAATAAACCTTTTGCAAAACCTTTAGTTACACGTTCACTATTATAATCTGAAGTTCCCATCCAAGGCAAATAGTTTATCGCTTCTTTCATATCTTTTATTATACAAGAATAGATACTGTCACGATCAGTCTTTCCCATATACACATTCGAAAGATCAGAATTAGACATACCTTCTTTATAAGGAACATCTCCATAGCGACGTACCAATTCAAAATAAGCTAATGAACGCAGCACCAAGGCCTCACCTAAATATCCCTGTAAAGTCTTAGATTCAGATAACTTAGTAGATTTACGTAAACCATCAACTGTAGTACTTGCTAATTCTGCCATTTTAAAAATACCTTCCCATTTTGTATTTTCCAAATACCAATTACACCAATAATTAGCAATACCATTATCTGCCCCTGCAGTAGAAGGATCATTTTGATAGCCACTAGCCAATTCTATATCAGAGACACCTTGCCAATTGACAGACATTTTTTGTCCGTACACATAAGTATCACACAGTTGAGAATAAATACCCATTATAGCTGACCGTGTCATACCCTCATTCTCATAAATAACCTCTCCTGTCTGTTCCGACAAAGATTCTGTATCTAGGAAATCACTACATGAAGCCATACACAAGCATCCAAATAGTAATATTATTGATTTATATTTTTTCATTATTCTATTTTATTTAAAATGTTACATTTACTCCTACTATATAAGAACGTGATTTGGGATAAGCTGAATAATCAAATCCCATAACCATCTTATTAGAACTTGTATTCACTTCCGGATCTTGTCCACCGTATCCTGTAATACACAACAAATTACTACCTGTGGCATACAATCGTAAATTACGTACTCCAAACTTTCGAGTTAAATTTTGAGGAAGCGTATAACCAAGTGTTAATGTTCCTAGACGTAAGAAAGAACCATCTTCTATTGCCCAATCTGTCATAATCGAGTTATTCATCAAAGGATGCCAGATTGTAGCATTTGCATTAAGTTCTTGTAAACGAACAGGATCTGCATGTGCACCATAATAGATATTATATCCAGTTTCCGGATCAATTGTAGTAAAACGATTTGCCAGACTCATTTCCGAACTCATATTTTGATAACGTTTTGAACCAACAAACGAGGTGTAATCTATTTTATTAGCATTGAACACATCATTTCCATAAGACCAGTTAAATAAAGCAGTGAGGTCAAATCCCTTCCATCCTGCTGAAATACCAAAACCTCCAGTATGTTTAGGTAATGCATGACCTATTACCTGACGATCGTTATCTGCATCAAGATGTCCATCTCCATTTAAGTCTTTTAATTTCAAATGACCTGGACCAAAATACTGACCACTATTAGTTAACAGCTCTTCTGTCACATCGGGCACTCCTTCTTTTAAAACCCAACGCTGAGTTGTTTCGTCAAAATTAAAATCATCAAAAGTATACATACCGTCACAAACATAGCCATACATCAAACCAACTTCCTGCCCAACAAATACACGATAATTATCACTACCAACTTCTACTTTATCACCATTAATAATCATTTCAGTATCCTCTGAGCCATAAAGCGCATCTACTCTATTTTTATTGAAAGCTATATTAAAATTAAAATCTAAAAAGAAATCTTTCTTATTTATTAAATTGGCATTCAATGAAAGTTCGACACCACGGTTTGTAGTCTGTCCTAAATTCTGATATTGAGTTCGATAACCAGAAACAGAAGGCAGCTGTATCTCCATGATCAAATCCTTTGTTACATCATTATAAAAATCGAAAGTAACATTTAATCTATTCCAAAAAGTCATATCCAATCCAAGATTGGTAGAATACTTTGACTCCCAAGTTAAATTTTCGTTACGCAAACGAGTTGATGGCTGCAAGCTGCTTTGTCCTATTTCATTCTGATAATAAAGATTCTTTGTATTAGTTACAGGGCTATAAGTCTGACGCCAATAAGATCCTACACGAGCATTACCAGACTTACCATAACTAGCACGCAATTTTAAGTTATTAAACCAGTTCCGAACAGAATCCATAAACTTCTCGTCACTAATTCGCCATGCTAACGAACCAGCAGGAAAAATTCCCCATTTATTACCTGGAGCAAAAACATTTGTACCATCCGAACGTAATGTAAAAGTCAAATAATAGCGGTCATTAAAAATGTAATTTAAACGTCCAAAATAAGACATGCTACGGCTAGGTTCCTCAATAGTAGTATAAGTCGGTTCAGAAGTACCGTTATTCCACATTGCTAGAATATTATCTACTGTATAATCTGCAGGATAATAATCTGCATTTATTTCCATTTCATCACGTTGAGAATGTTTAGCTTCCCAACCTGCCATAATATCAAATCTATGTTTCTTCTGAATATCAAATTTATAATTCAATACAGTACGTAATGTCCAGTTATTTCCATTCCAATACTGACGTCGAGCAACAGGCTGTCCTGCCTTACTATTAGCTTCACCTGTATTTGCTAACCAAATATTATCCGTACGATCATAAGAATAACCATATGTACCTTCTGCACGCCACTCCAAACCTTTAATAATATTCCAAATTAAAGCTACATTATAGTTATTGTTAAACTTAGTCTGTTTTTTATACTCATTTGTAATATTAAACATCGGATCATTCAAGTTACTAATATTTTCTATCAGTATTTCATCATCACCAGCCAAATCCTCATCCGAGAGGTCTGTCAATGTTCCGATATTAGGATATTTAATCGCATCACGAAGTTTTGAGCCGCTAGATACACTTGGGCCATCAACCACTCTATTGGTCATTTTTGCATTAAAGTCTAAGCGTAATTTATCTCCAAACTTTTTAGTCAACTTTAAATTCAAATTATCACGTTTAAAATTAGAAACAGACATTATATAGCTTTCATCATCATGCGTATAGCTTAGACTATAGATCAAATCTTTACTACCTCCACTGATATTCAAATTGTAATTCTGCTTAATACCTGTATTTCCGAATAACATATCCTGCCAATTCGTTCCAACACGAGCCTTATAATTATTAATATCCTCCCAACGACCAAATTTGTCAAAGAAACCTGCATTATCAGAAGAATCCAATTCACGCTGTAAATACACATATTCATAAGGAGAAAGCACTTCCGTCTGATTATACATCCGGCTAAAGCCAACCGAAGCGTTAAACGAAACTTCTGTACGTCCAGTACGTCCACTCTTAGTTGTTACCAAAATAACTCCATTAGCACCTTTCGCACCATAAATTGCCGTAGAGGAAGCATCCTTTAATACATCAATACTTTCAATATCTGTAGGTGGTATATCATCAATACCACTAACTTCAAATCCATCTACTATAAAGAGCGGCTCATTACTTTGAGTAATAGAACCACCACCACGTACACGAATACTGACAGAAGCATCAGGAGAACCTTCGGAGGTAATTACGCTAACACCAGCCAAACGACCTGTAAGTGCACTTGAAGCAGAAGTCACAGGAATATTCTTCAATGTATTTTCACCTACAGAAGATATAGCTCCCGTCAAATCACGTTTACGAGCATTACCATAACCAACGGAAACAACCACTACCTCATCAAGCAACTGAGATTCATCCTCCATCTTAACCTTCAAAAGTTTACCAGGCTGAGATACAACTTCTTGAGGTTTCATTCCAATATAGGCAATAACAAGTACCTTTTTCTTCTCAGAAACCGTAATAGAAAACTTTCCATCCAGATCCGTAACTACACCATTTGTTTTATTGCCCTTTTCAATGACAGTAGCACCAATAATAGGTTCACCGTTTGAGTCTGTTACGATTCCTTCCACAGTAATACGCTGGGCTAGAGCCTCTATCGGTATCATAAAACATAACACCCATAAAGAAAATAGCCAGCTTCTTTTCACTTCCTTTTTCATGATAGTATTATTTTAGTTCAACAAAATCAATTGGATAAAACCACTATAACAAATTGATATAATATAAATATGGAAAATATTTCTCCTCAATAATTGAGATATATTAAAATCAATAAGCTATAAGATTTTAAGTTCTTTTCGTTTTTGCAAACAAATTTAAGCTAGCACATTTTTTATAAAGTGAACTATTTATTCTTTTTTGTATACAATTTGGGATATAAAAAATGTAATTCTATAGGAATCAATGAGTTTAAATAATTCAACAAATTTACAAGAAGGTTAGCAAGGTAAAAATTGGTTCATCAATAAAAGCTCGGTTAATTTTTTCTTTAACAACAAAACACAAATCGATCCGTCCTTCTTTCGAAGAGGCGGCTCGATTTGTGTTTTGTTGCAGCAAGTAATAAATTACTTACGCAGACCGAGTTCCTTAACAATAGCACGGTATCTTTCGATATCACGGTTCTTCAAGTAAGTCAGCAAAGAACGACGCTTACCTACCAGTGTTGTCAGAGCTCTTTCAGTGCTATAATCTTTTCTGTTGAGCTTCATGTGCTCAGTCAGGTGAGAAATACGGTATGAAAACAATGCAATCTGTGCTTCAGGTGAGCCAGTATCAGTGTTAGACTTTCCGTACTTTTCAAAGATTTCTTGTTTTTTAGCTGCGTCTAAATACATAATTTTGACTATTTTTTAATATACTAAATTGATTTGCGGGTGCAAAGATAGTGATAATCTTCCGTTATACAACATTTTTCTTCTTTTTTATACACAAAAAATGAAAGAAACATGCAGATTTTCATTATATTTAAAGCTTTGAAAATACAAACAATCCAAAAACACAATAAAACCGTATTATGAAAACTACTTATTTCATCAAGACACTGCTGCTCACTTGCTGTCTTATTCCGGCTATCATGCTTGCCGAAAATATATCAGTCACCCAATTAAAGACAGAACAGCTTAGCAATCCGATGGGAATTGATACTGCCAGTCCACGCCTAGGATGGCAACTGGAATCGGACAAACAAAATGTGATGCAAACAGCCTATCATATTCTGGTAGCTTCTTCACCCGAGCTCCTGGCACAAGACAAAGGCGACATATGGGATTCAGGAAAAGTTCAGTCATCCCATTCTCAGTGGATTCAGTATGCAGGAAAGCCATTAAAGAGCAATGATTTATGCTACTGGAAAGTAAAGAGTTACACTACTGTAGGAGAAAGTGAATGGAGCCAGCCTGCAACATGGAGCATCGGATTATTAGGAGAAGTAAAATGGAAAGGCCGGTGGATAGGACTGGACAAAGTTTTCCCATGGGAAAAAGAAACAGCCCACAGCCGCCTCAGCGCACGCTATTTACGCAAAGAGTTTTCCATCAGTAAACCGATAAAGAGAGCTACTGTATTTATTTGCGGACTCGGACTCTACGAACTATTTATCAATGGTCAGCATATAGGCAACCAAGTCTTGACACCTGCACCCACTGACTATCGGAAAACGGTGTTATATAATACATTCGATGTTACTTCCCTGCTGACAACCAATAACGCCATAGGAGTTACATTAGGCAATGGACGTTATTACACCATGCAACAAAAATACAAATCATATAAGATTGTCAATTTCGGTTATCCCAAACTACGCCTCAACCTGCTTATAGAATATACTGATGGCAGCAAAGAAACAATTGCAACTGATACCAGCTGGCGCATTACAGCCAATGGTCCCATACGCAGCAATAACGAATATGATGGAGAAATTTACGATGCACGCTATGAATTAGGCGACTGGACAAAACCCGGTTACGATGACAGTCAGTGGCTCGAAGCCGAACGAGTAGGTATGCCAGGAGGTACTCCCCGCTCTCAAATGACTCCCCCAATGACTATCGTACAAACAATTAAGCCCATCAAAATCTCTCCTCTAGGAAATAAATACATACTCGATTTAGGACAAAACATCGCCGGATGGATTCGTATGAAAATAAAGGGAAATGCGGGCGATACAATCCGACTGCGTTTTTCTGAAACGCTCTCCACTAACGGCGAACTGTACCGGGATAATTTCCGACATGCGGAATCTACTGACTTTTATATATGTAACGGAAAAGAGAATGGGGCGACATGGGCTCCACGATTTGTTTATCACGGATTCCGTTTTGTAGAAATCAGTGGATATAAAAATGCTAAACTGTCTGATTTCACGGGAGAAGTTGTCAGTGATAACCTGGAACTAATCGGAACATTCGAATGTTCTGATACCACATTAAACCGCATTCACCAAAATGCATGGTGGGGAATACTCGATAATTACAAAGGTATGCCAGTAGACTGTCCGCAGCGTGACGAACGTCAACCTTGGCTCGGCGACCGCACAATGGGCTGCTGGGGAGAAAGCTTTTTATTCGATAACAGCACATTATATAGTAAATGGACACGCGACATCTGTGAGGCCCAACGCGAAGATGGCTGCATTCCCGATGTGGCCCCAGCCTTCTGGATGTACTACAGCGACAATGTCACATGGCCGGCAGCTTTGCCTTTTGCCTGCGACATGCTGTATACACAGTTTGGAAATCGTGAACCCATAGAACGCTGTTATCCTTACATTCGCAAGTGGATGTTACATCTCCATAAAGAATATCTAAAGGACGGATTAATTACCAAAGACAGATACGGTGACTGGTGTGTTCCACCAGAATCTCTGGAACTGATTCACAGCAAAGATTCTGCACGTATAACCGACGGAACCCTGATATCTACAGCATATTACATTAAGCTTCTTGATATGATGAGCCGTTTTGCATCCCTCCAGAATCTTGAAGAGGATAGAAACCAATGGCAAGCATGGGTCAAAGAAATGAAAGATGCTTTCAATAAAAAATATCTGCACATCGAACGCGGGACTTCACAAAAACCCGGTAACCCACTCTATCCGGATAGCATCCGCTACAGTAATAATACTGTCACAGCCAATCTGTTGCCTTTGGCATTCGATATCGTACCAGAAGATTGCCAGAAAGATGTTACAGGCCAAATCATAGCCAATACCATTCTCCGAAACGGAGGTCATATAGGTTGCGGAGTCATTGGAGTACAATGGCTCTTGCGTGAACTCTCCCGAAGAGGTTTTTCCGATGTAGCATTCTTACTTGCATCAAACAAAACCTATCCTTCCTGGGGATATATGGCTCAGCAAGGAGCTACTACAATATGGGAATTATGGAATGGCAATACCGCTAACCCAGCAATGAATAGCGGAAATCATGTTATGCTGCTGGGCGACTTACTGCCATGGTGTTATGAAAACGCAGCTGGGATACGTAGTGACCGTGAAAAGACAGGATTCAAACACATTATATTAAAACCTGATTTCAGCATCCAGAACTTATTCTGGCTAAACGCCTCTTATCGTTCATTGTATGGCAAAATAGAAAGCCGTTGGAAAAAGACACTGACTCATGTAGAGTGGGACATCACCATCCCGTGCAATACCACAGCAGAAGTCCATTTTCCTGATGGCAGCATACAGCAAATAGGATCGGGAAAATATCATTATGCAGTAGAAATACCAGCTATTCATCCCGCTGTTATTCAAAATGAATTTCTATACGAAAAGGCTCCTTTCCCCGAATGTCATGCCTCTACGATTGCAGAACTCGACAATGGCGATTTGGTAACAGCTTTCTTCGGTGGTACAAAAGAACGCAATCCCGATGTATGTATCTGGGTATGCCGTAAATCTCATGACAGCAATACATGGACTGCACCGATAAAAGCAGCCGACGGTGTGTTCGATTTAGACGATCCTGATGCAGCCATAGCCGGGGTAACTGCCGACATAAAAGATCATCGTAAAGCTTGTTGGAATCCAGTCCTGTTTCAAGTTCCGGGAGGCGACCTGCTACTTTTCTTCAAAATAGGATTAAACGTTCCCGACTGGACGGGCTGGTTGGTACGTTCAAAGGATGGAGGAAAAACCTGGAGCAAACGTGAACCGCTTCCCAAAGGCTTTTTAGGTCCCATTAAAAATAAACCTGAATTCATAAACGGAAGAATCATTTGTCCGTCAAGCACGGAAGGAAATGCCGGCTGGCGCATACATATGGAATATTCTGACGACATGGGAAAGACATGGAAAACAACAGGTCCGATAGATGCAAAACAAGAGTTTCTCAGCCAACATCAAGGTATTGGAGCTGATGATTCCTTGAAACGTCCCATACAAGTTATCCAGCCCAGTATACTCAAACATAAGGATGGAACGCTGCAAGTAATCTGCCGTACACGAAACTCCCATCTGGCAACCTCATGGAGCAAAGATAATGGAACAACCTGGAGCAAAGTGACTCTGATCGACGAACTTCCCAACAATAACTCCGGAACCGATGCTGTTACATTGAAAGATGGAAGACATGTATTAGTCTACAATAACTCCAAGCCACAGCTTCGTGCAAAAAAAGCAGTGCGTACTCCACTCAACCTTGCTTTATCCGAGGATGGTATTCACTGGAAACCTGTACTTACTTTGGAAGATTCTCCGATACGTGAATACTCCTATCCTGCAATCATACAAGGAAAAGATGGAAAACTACATATCACCTTTACCTGGCGCAGAGAACTTATAAAATATATGAAAATAGACTTAGACAAACTCTAAAGACACAGTTTATTACGCTCATATCAGAATAAATAAAAACTTCTGTATCTTTACGTTTTTGCGTTCAATAAAAAAGTAGTAAATTTGCAACCAAATTATAGGTATAGTATGCAAGATATTAGAAACATTGCCATTATTGCCCACGTAGACCACGGAAAGACTACACTGGTGGACAAAATGATGCTGGCGGGACACTTATTCCGCAATGACCAAACCAATGGCGAATTGGTACTGGATAACAATGATCTGGAACGTGAAAGAGGTATAACTATCCTTTCTAAAAACGTATCCATCAATTACAACGGTACAAAAATCAACATTATCGATACTCCGGGACACGCCGACTTCGGTGGAGAAGTAGAACGAGTTTTGAACATGGCAGACGGATGCATCCTGCTGGTTGATGCGTTCGAAGGTCCGATGCCACAGACACGCTTTGTATTGCAAAAGGCTTTACAGATCGGATTGAAACCTATTGTTGTTGTCAACAAGGTAGATAAGCCAAACTGCCGTCCGGAAGAAGTTTACGAAATGGTATTCGACCTGATGTTCAGCCTCAACGCTACAGAAGACCAGCTTGACTTCCCTGTTCTTTACGGTTCTGCAAAGAATAACTGGATGGGCGAAGACTGGAAAACTCCTACCGGCACTATTACTCCATTATTGGATGCTATCGTTAAATATATACCGGCTCCTCATCAATTGGATGGTACTCCGCAGATGCTGATTACCTCTCTTGATTATTCTTCATATACCGGACGTATAGCCGTAGGTCGTGTACATCGCGGAACACTTCGCGAAGGCATGAATATCACATTGGCTAAACGTGACGGAACAATGGTGAAATCTAAGATCAAGGAAGTTCACACTTTCGAAGGATTGGGCCGCAAAAAGGTAGAATCAGTTTCTTCAGGTGATATCTGTGCACTTATCGGTATAGAAGGATTCGAAATCGGTGATACTATCTGCGATTTTGAAAATCCGGAACCACTGCCACCTATTGCTATCGATGAACCGACCATGAGTATGCTGTTCACTATCAACGATTCTCCGTTCTTTGGTAAGGAAGGTAAGTTTGTTACTTCACGTCACATCCATGACCGCCTGATGAAAGAGCTTGACAAGAACTTGGCATTACGTGTACGCAAGACAGAAAATGAAGATGGAAAATGGATTGTTTCCGGACGTGGTGTATTGCACTTGTCTGTATTGATTGAAACCATGCGCCGCGAAGGATACGAACTTCAGGTAGGACAGCCTCAGGTTATCTTCAAAGAAATAGACGGTGTAAAATGCGAACCGATTGAAGAACTGACCATCAGCGTACCCGAAGAGTTTGCCAGCAAGATGATTGATATGGTAACACGTCGTAAAGGTGAAATGGTTTCTATGGAAACTCAGGGTGACCGCGTAAACATCGAATTCGACATGCCTTCACGTGGTATCATCGGTCTGCGTACCAATGTACTGACAGCTTCACAGGGAGAAGCTATCATGGCTCACCGCTTTAAAGAATATCAGCCATATAAGGGTGAAATTCCTCGCCGTACTAATGGTTCTATGATTGCAATGGAAAGCGGAACAGCGTTTGCTTATGCTATCGACAAGCTGCAAGACCGTGGAAAATTCTTTATTTACCCGCAGGATGAAGTATATGCTGGTCAGGTAGTAGGAGAACATGTTCACGAAAACGACCTTGTCATCAACGTTACCAAATCGAAGAAGTTGACAAATATGCGTGCTTCCGGATCGGATGATAAAGCTCGTATCATTCCTCCGGTAATCTTCTCACTGGAAGAAGCTTTGGAATACATCAAAGAAGACGAATATGTAGAAGTAACTCCAAAGAGCATGCGTATGCGTAAAGTCATTCTGGATGAAACAGAACGTAAGCGTGCAAATAAGAACTGATAGAACAGTCATATATTAATACTGAACTCTATAATACAAAGAGGATGTGTCTAGCGATACATCCTCTTTTTTTATTCCATAAATAATTATCCGACAGATGCAGTATTTCTATGCTTATATTCTTTATACAATATACAACCACTAAACTAACATCCAATGAACCGAAGAACAAAATACCTTTTAGTGACCTTTTACCTTATCGCGTTTTTTTCAACAGCATGTAAAGACGATTTGCCAACTTCTTCTTCTTTCAAGCCTGAAGATGTCCAGTTAGAAACAAAGCTTCAAACTTATTTATCCCAATCTTACCCTTGTAACATCACCTCTGTCGAAGTAACAAAAGACAATGTAATCATCAAGGGAAACAAACCTTCAGAGTTACCAACGATCTATTTGGGTGAAATAGCTCCCTATGAAAATGTTGTGGAAGCAAATAAATTTTCTCCTTCATATCCAGTAACAGAAAATTACTTTACCATCACAGTAGACAGATACCTGAAACAAGGAGATACAACATACGACCGGCTTTTATCTAAATGGATACTCTTTACTCCGGAAGAGAAAACAGACAAGATTGTTTCATCCGCCCATTATGCAGACATCATTTATCCCAATCAAGAACTGGAACAACTAAAACTACGCAATAAAAAAGGTATTGGAGGCCTTTTTTATAATCAATTTGTATCAGATATAGACGACTTAAACATTAGCAGTGCAACCGTAAATGTTGTTGTCAATCATTTCTTCCATTTAAGTCCGATGAGCGGAGATATTCCTTATGAATATGGAGGAAAGACATATTACGTAAACGAGCCCTACTTAAACAGCTCACTCGACAAAATTTTAATACTTGCAGCCACTAGAAAAATTTCTGTAGCAGCCATCATATTATTCAACCGTGCAGAGGACAGCATAGACCCTTCATTCGGCAAATTGATGGAACACCCAGACAATAATGGAGGAGCCTATACCATGCCCAACATGACGACTCCAGAATCTGTACATGCTTATGCAGCAGTAATGAACTATTTGGCCTCACGCTATTGTCGCAAAGATAATCTCTACGGGCGCATAGCTCACTGGATTATACACAACGAAGTAGATGCCTCAATACAATGGGTCAATATGGGAGTAAAACCGATAACCGTGTTTACCGATACATATTTAAAATCCATGCGTCTTTGTTACAATATCGTACGGCAATATGATGCCCATAGTGAAACTTTCGCATCCTTTACCCATTCCTGGACCAGCCCTTGCAGTCCCGAATGGAACAGCGCCAAAGATATACTGACTCTTTTGAATAAATACAGTCAGACAGAAGGAGATTTTCAATGGGCAGTAGCATATCATAGCTATCCCTACGATTTATTCAATCCACGCACTTGGGATGATCCTCGCGCTACTCTCTCCATGAATACAGAATTTATTACATTCCGAAATTTAGAAGTTTTGAATAAATGGGCATTGACTAAAGAGAATATGTATCTGAAAAAAATCAAACGCTCTGTCTGGTTGTCCGAAGCTGGTATAAATTCACGAAGCTATTCTGAAGAAAGTTTCAAAGAACAATCAGCAGGATTTGCATATGCCTGGAAAAAATTAAATGGACTTGAAGGCATTGACGGACTACAATGGCATAATTGGTTCGACAATGAAGGAGATGGAGGAGGTATATTACTCGGACTTCGTAAATTCATTGACAAAAATAATGGTGAACCCAAACCTGTATGGGAGCTCTACCGTCAAGCTGGCACTCCAACCGAAGATGAAGCATTTGCTCCATCTCTGGATGTCATCGGTATTTCAGACTGGAATATTATTGATCCGTTTTAATCAACCTAATTAAAAACCTAACAAAGTTATGATTGAAAAAAGAAAGTTTAAATTTTGGAGTATACTAAGCATGCTCTTCATGTTATTGACAATAACTTCATGTAAAAATGATGAAGACATACCTGTCACACCCGATCTTCCGGTCCAAGAACCAGTATCTCTTTTCATTGACCCTAAATTCGACAGTCAATTACAAATCACGACAGACGAAGATGGAACATATACACTAACCGGCAGAAGCGGTAATACAGATCCTTATTTCTTACTGGAAAAACTTGAAGAAGATATTCCAGAAGAATGCTGTGTTCTGGAATTTGAATATACACTGGCCGAGGATATCGACAACTTTGAAATATTTTTCATAGACAAGAAAGGTTCTCCCGACCCGGCCTGTTCAAGCAGTTTCGGTACAATAAAATCGTCATCAGACTGGGCAACTTACAGCCTTCGTCTGAAAAAGGCACGCAATAAATTCAATTGGGGATTCTGCGGTGAAAAGCTGCGAATTGATATAGGTGGAACAGACCGTACACAAATGAAGATAAAAAACATGAAATTCCGTGTGATGAACGCTGAAGAGATAAAGGCCGAGGAAGAAGAAGACAATGCTGAAAACGAGAAGCAGAAATACGAACAGTCTATTAAAGATTACTTAGCCAAAGAATATGAATGTAAAATAACTCACATAGACGTTACATCCGATCAAATAACTATCAAGGGAAATTATACAGGAACAGGAAATTTCTTTTTGGCCGAAATTCCAACTTTTGTAGACTTATTCAGCCTTAAAAAAGTAGATAATGCCTTTAAAATTCCACTCTCACAACAGTCTTTTATTCAGACTGTAAACCGCCGGCGTACAACCGACGGATATGTTTATGACGGCCTATTATCCCGCTGGGCAATCTTCAAAGAAGGTGCAGAAAAAGACGAGCTTGTATCACACGCTCATTATGCAGACCAAATTAGTCCAATCAGAAGTATTGAGGCACTAAACCCAACAAATAAAAAAGGATTAGGAGGTATTATCAACTCAGCACACCTTGAATCAGATATTCGTGATTTAGGAATAACAAGTGCCACCATTAATATTTGTCCTGTACTTTTCATGCATGCTACCAAACAAGCTGATGACATAGAACATCAATATAATGGAAAAACCTACTATTTCAGTAAAAGCTTTATAGAAAATAATCTGGACACTCCTTTAAAGATTGCAGCAAAATACAATGTAGCAGTGGCAGGCATCATCTTGATTCACCCTGAATCAACAGCAGGAACAGATCCGACAATCGCTTCCATTCTGCAACACCCTGACTACAACGCCCAAGGTACTTATACTATGCCCAACATGACCAATATTGAGTCTACAAGCTATTATGCAGCAATACTCGACTTCTTGGCTCAACGTTATTGCCAAAAGGAAATGCGTATTACACATTGGATCATACATAACGAAATTGACGGGGCCATCAACTGGGTTAATATGGGTAATGTAGAGGTTGCAACATTTATGGAAACCTATATGCGTTCTGCCAGAATGTGCTATAACATCGTACATCAATACGATCAAAATGCAAGAGTTTATATTCCTTTTACTCATGGCTGGACAAAAGCAGCAGGAGGAGGATGGTATAATGTCACAGATATGCTCGATATGTTAAATTCATACAGTAAAGCAGAAGGGGACTTTTTCTGGGCTCCTGCATGCCATAGTTATCCAGAACAGTTAGGCAACCCCAAAGTTTGGAACGATGCCAATGCCACATTCAGCATGAATACACAATTTGTCAGTTTAAAAAACCTGGAAGTGCTTAATAAATGGGTACTAACATCCTCCAATAAATATCTAGGCATACACAATCGATCTGCATGGCTTTCTGAAACAGGAACAGGAACACCAGTCAATCCTACAGAAACTGATAACATAAACCAGGCTGCCGGATTTGCCTATGGGTGGAAAAAGATTAATGCACTGGAAGGTATCGAAGGAATTCAATGGCATAACTGGTATGATAATCCAGCCGAAGCCGTACTTTTAGGATTACGTTTTCAGGAAGGAACAGGAAAGCCTGAAGCCGGACAACCTAAACCAGTATGGTACACCTACCAGAAAGCCGGAACAGCAGAAGAAGAGGAATACTTTAAACAATATCTTCCTATAATCGGTATTTCGGACTGGAATATTCTACAGCCCATCAATGACTGAACAGCAATACTCGTTTTCCATGAAGATACATTTCTAAATTGAAACCAGGTGGCCTTCATGATAGTAAAAAGAGCCATATCATTATCCCTCAATAACGGAATTGATATGGCTCTTTTATCTTTCTTTTACAGCTTTGTTACTTTCACAAAAGCTCTGTTCTGACTTGATGCTTCTTTTTATATATTCTTTTCGAGCAAATAACAATTTTGATTTTACCTTTCATACACGTTTGGCACAAAGCGAAATTACTCTCTATAAACCAGATTATTCGAGTTCATACGTTGCATATACTGCTGGATAAACGATTTCAGCTGTGTTTCCATCGCCCGAAGTGTATCCTGAGGCATGGTATCCTTTACATCCTCCTTCAACAAACGGTCGGTACGGTAACGATAAGCTTTCAGCACTTTCTCTCCATCGAACTGAATCATGTAATCTCCCTTTACAAACTGATAGACATTTGTACCCATTACATTATTCACTGAGAATTTCTCAGCAGCCGGAGTTTGGAGTGCATCCTGTCCGAAACTGATATATGGGCGATCATAACCCAGCAATCCCAGTACAGTCGGCATAATATCTATCTGCTCGACAATCTTGTCCTCCATACCGCGAAGTTCCGGCATACCGGGAGCATAAAGCAAGATAGGAACACTATACAGCCCCAAGTCGGTCATATACTCTGGATATGTACCAAAGCTGGTATGATCGGCAGTTATCACAAACAATGTATTATTGAACCAAGGCTGACGGGAAGCTTTCTCAAAAAAGAGCTGCAAGGCATGATCCGTGTAGCCGATACAACGCTGAAGCGGAGTTGGTCCGTCTGGAAACTTTCCTTCATAACGTGCTGGTATTGCAAACGGATGATGTGAACTTGCCGTAAATACGGAAGTAACAAACGGCTGCTTAAATTCTGTCATCTTATCACAATAGTATTGCAGAAACTCTTCGTCCCAGATAGCCCATGTACCGTCGAAATCATCATCACCGTGATAGCGAGGATCTTCATTATACTCCGTACGTCCGTAATAATCAGTAAATCCTACTGAACGGGCAAAGGCTTGAAATCCCATCGAACCGTTCATAGCCCCATGGAAGAAAGCAGAATAATATCCTTTGTTCTTAGTCAGCTCACCTGCAATGCTGGACACATCGTTCAGCGAAGCCGGTGTAAGGAAGAACGGCTCAACAAAACTCGGTATGGACGACAAGACCGAAGGCATTCCCTCGATACTCTTTCGCCCGTTGGCATAAGTATATGTAAAGCTCAGACTTTTTGTCAATAGTGAATCGATAAACGGTGTATAACCCTTATATGTCCCGTTATCCAAATCAGGATTCAGCTTGCCTACAAATTCTTTCGTAAAGCTTTCCCAAATAATCACAACCACATTCATCGGCTTGAACTGTACTGAATCGGCAGGAACATGTACCGGAGAATATACGGCAAGTGCTTCACTTTCGGGCATATAGTCGGGAACAATAAAAGCCTTTTTCCCGAGTGTACGGAAAATAGAAAACGGTGTATTCAGCACCACACCCGCATCCAGCGGCCGGTCGACATACTGATTGGCATTACTAATGGTAATCGGACGTGTAGCAGTTGTCATACCTCCACGCATACCAAATACTGTAAACGGTATGGCAACCAGCAAAGTAACGGTCTGTATCAGATAATATTGCCACTTGCTATATACCGGAATATTCCGTGGTGCCCGATACAATTTATAAATAGCATAACAGAACACTGCTGCCAATACCACCAGATACCAGTGCGAAATAAACTCATCCATGAAGATAGAAGCCAGATTACCCCCACCCTCATTGCTAAATTCCTGAAAGACACTCATGGTAGTACGCCGTCCGGAAAAACGGAAATACACACAGTCTACCAGATTCGATATCAGGAAAAAGCCATTGACTACCGTAAAAATCCAGCGGACAACCTTATAAAAGGTAGCATTTTCTTTCCAATGAAACGGCAGCAGAAACAATAAAATAAACAAGGCATTGCTATACAAAATGGCCGTCGTATCGAAAATAATACCTGCTCCGAACATATTCAGCGCATATTCTCCTGTCAAGTTCTCACTGAACAGACGGAAATTCTCAAGCAAAAAAGTCAAACGGCAAAGCGAATAACACACATAGATAATGAACAAATTCCATATCAAGGAAAAGACATTCGAAAACAATTCTTTTTTCATTGCCAATGTTTTTGGAGGTTAAGAGCGACAAAGTTAACGATTATTTTCCAAACCCTCTCAAGACCTTATTTTAAAATAACTTTTCTGTAAAACAGAACACAATATAAGAAATTTAAAGTACCATTTTCTATCTTTGTAACCGAATAACAATCTGTTACAACATGAAAAAGAAAACTATCATCCGACTTAGCATCACATTGATCGTCATCGCGGCACTCGCACTGTGGATCAATTCACGCTGGAGCGCATGGTTCCACAACGAAGCAGAACTTCCTTATGCACCGCAGTCAGAACCCGGACGAGTACTACTCACTTTCGGCGATGAAAACGAACTGTCGCGCAATATCAGCTGGCAGTACGACTCTATAGTCGTACCGTCGCATGTCGAATTGGTAGATACACTTTCGAAAGATACCATACAAATCGATGCACAAGGAGAAATTTTCCAGTCACGTAGCGGAAAGGCAGCATACTACATTGCCAAACTCCGTACCTTACAACCTGACCGCTATTATACTTACCGCGTTTGTAATGAAGGCAAGGCCTCATCCTGGTATAGCTTCCGTACATACAATCAGTCTACCCGCAACGATTATTCATTCATGTATGTAGGCGATGTGCAAGACAGCATCAACGGGAAAGCAAACCAATTTTTCCGTGAAGCATTGCAACGTCATCCCGATACAGAGTTTTTTGTGTTCGGAGGAGATCTGACCGAACGTCCAACTGAACAACGCTGGGAGGAAACATATCGCGGACTGGATTCCATCGGACAACACTACCCCGTCATCACCGTTACTGGAAACCACGAATACCTGAAATACATCATTCGCAAACTGGAACGCCGCTTCTCACTGGTATTTTCATACTATCTCGACTCAATGGTAGGCGAAAATCAAGTATATACTCTGAAGTATAACGACATGCAAATCTTCTGTCTCGACAGTAACCGCGAGTTCTTCTACCTGTGGACTCAGAAAAAATGGTTGGAAGAACAGCTCAAGAAAAGCAATGCACGATGGAAGATTGTTGTACTTCATCATCCGCTATACTCCATTAAAGGCAGTATGAACAACCTGTTTCAACGTACCATGTTCAACCCGCTGGTTGAGGAATATGGAGTCGATCTCGTACTACAAGGACACGAACACGCTTATGCCCGTATGACTGCCCACGGTGAAAATGGAGAAGCCCAAGCACCGGTTTATACAGTCAGTCACTGCTCACCCAAAAACTACTACATCGAGTTCGACAAGCGGTTCGACAAGTTCGGAACAGGCAGCCGTTACTATCAGCAAATCCGTGTACATGGCGATACCCTCACCATGAACGCCTACGATGCCACAACCAATGACTTATACGATGCTGTCGATATAATAAAAGATAAAACCGGAAAATCCCGACTGGAAGACCGTGGAAAAGAGATTCCCGAAGCACTGATATTCCATTCCAATGGCGGAAAAAAAGAAGAAGCCTTCCAGAAGCGAATAGATGAATATAAACAGCGGAAAGGTATCCAATAAATATAATATGGAAAAAGGATTTATGACTTCTGAAATGTCATAAATCCTTTTTCCATATCGTATTAAGCAATTATCCTTTCTTTTGATTTTTCAGTTTCAGTTGAAGCAGAATCCCAACCAGCGTAATAGCAATCATGAACCACCAAAAGCGGATATATCCAGTATAATCCATAGAATAAGCTACCATAAGCCCTGCGATGTCAACCATCAAATCAATCAGCTCACTTCGCAGATTTCCCGTTATACACAAGAAAGACTTTTCCTTTCTGTACAATTGTATAGCATAAATCACATGCATTATAAACAGCCCAATGATTAAGACAGAAACCGTATAAAAGAGCCAGTCCTTAGACTCCGTAGCAGGCAATATCGCGACAAATAATAATATAAGCCTTGATGTATCAGAACCTAAACGTAAATTTTTAAAAGCCATACTTACTCTATTTTTTAGTTTACCATGTAATCCAGTCACATTATCTGCCGAGCAGATAAAATCTTACCGCATTACAGAAATGCTTGAACGAACGTTCCAGTTTCCTGCCGAACTTATGGTCACGCCAGCTTCCGTACACCCGATGTTCTCCAAAAGCATCCGGACTATGCTTGAAGCGGCTTCTTGGCGACAACCAATGAGTAGGATATATATGTATACCATCCAAATGCTGTTCCTCCTCCTTGCAGACATATCCCCTACGTTCGGCAACACTTCGCATGATATACGGAGAAACCGTCTGGTCCAGCGAACCGTCAGGACGGATAAAGTCCCGTTCCTGATAATACTCAAAGACCTCCTTACAGAAATCATTTCCCTTTGAACCGATAAAGAACGCGGCCTGAATACCATAATCAGTTTCTCCTTCTTCCCACCGCTCATTAAACGTAGCACATCCGGTTTCAGGAATAAACTGGTCGAAACGCTTACGCAGATAAATATCACTGTCCATATACACGCCACCTTCTTTATATACAGCATAAAAACGGACTACATCTGCCGCAAATGCCCATTTTCTGACCGACAGCGCCTGGTCTATATATTTACAACCGATAGCCTTTGCATCCTCGTACGTCCAGACACGTACCTTATAATCAGGAAGAACACGCTTCCAGCTTGCCAGGCAAATCTTGATTTCCAGCGGATAAGGATCCTTACTAAACCAACATAAATGAATAATTTTCGGGGGCATGATATCTACGAATTTTGAGTGTTCCACGACATTTTCAACCATTCTTCTTTTGTCCGTTTCCATCGGTTATGACTCCACAGCCAATACGCAGGAGCTTCCTTTATCTGTTGCTCCAGATGTTCCGAGTACATATCCGTCAGCCGAAACTCAGGCAATTCGGCAGGATGCAAGGTCAGCAGTTCGAAAGAAGCATGATAGTATCCGCGCTTTACCCGTGTTACTTTCAGGTAGTAAACGGCAGCATCCAGCCGGCGCCCTATGCGTTCCGTTCCTTGAAAGAAAGCAGTGTCCCGATGCAAAAACTTTGTCCAGTGGCTCATCCCTTCCCATCCAGGAGCCTGGTCGGAAATAAAGCCTATCATTACTTTCTTTTCTCCTCTGCTGAGTGTAACCAGCCGGCGTAACGTCTCCTTCATCGGAATAGACTCACCGCCGAACTGTCCGCGAAGCCGGAGAAACAATTTATCGAAAGCCTTGTTATATAAAGGATGATAAATCTGTCCGCAATGAATTTCAGGAAACCAGTATTGCAGAGAAGCTACATACTCCCAGTTGCAATAATGTCCCAGACATACGAAGCAACATTTTTTCCCAGCCTTGTCCAACTCCGCGCGTACCTCATCCAGTCCGCTGAAAGTCATGCGCTTCATCATCTGCTTTTTCGACATCGAAAACAACTTGATGGTTTCTACTACATAATCGCAGAAAAAATGATAAAACTCTTTTTCTATTTTCAGAATCTCTTCTTCGGTCTTTTCTGGAAATGAGCCGGCTATATTTCGGTGTACGATACCCCGACGGTATTTCAGTCCGTAAAACAACGGTACAAACAACACGTCAGAAATAAAATAAAGCACCCTCAACGGCAGCAAAGAGAGCAGATACCAGAAGAAAAAAACCAAATAGTATATAAATTTCATTAAGTTGCCATGTTTCAGTTAAAGTGCAAATTTATAAAATAATATGCAAAAGCACCTGCTTTATATAAAATAAAACAATAAATTACACTATCTTTGTGCACTATATTATAACAGAAATTTTTCCTGCATGAAAGAATTTTTCCAAATGATGCGGCGGTTCATTTCGCCCTACAAAAAGTATGTTGTCGGAGCAATAGGTCTTAATCTGCTGTCGGCAATATTCAATGTCTTCTCTTTTTCACTTCTTATACCGATTCTGAACATCCTGTTCAAGACTGGAGAGTCAGAAAAAGTATATCATTTTATGGAATGGGGAAGCGGAGAGCTGAAAGACGTTGCCGTAAATAATTTCTATTATTACGTATCCGAACTGATAGAAACATTCGGTCCTGCCACTACTTTACTTTGGCTGGGACTTTTCCTTGCAGGAATGACCCTGCTGAAAACCGCATGCTATTTTGGTTCTACAGCCATCATGATTCCGCTTCGTACCGGTGTAGTACGCGATATCCGCATCATGGTTTATTCAAAGGTAATGTACCTCCCACTCAGCTTCCTATCTGACGAACGAAAAGGTGACATCATCGCCCGTATGAGCGGCGACGTTGGCGAAATAGAAAACTCCATCACCAGCTCACTCGATATGTTGCTGAAAAATCCGATTCTTATCATTTCATATTTTGCAACCCTGATAGTAACCAGCTGGCAGCTCACCCTGTTTACCATCATCGTACTGCCGGGTATGGGATGGATCATGGGTCGTGTAGGACGTAAACTGAAACGCCAGTCACTCGAAGCCCAGAACAAATGGAGTGAAACCATGTCACAGCTGGAAGAAACATTGGGCGGAATGCGTATTATCAAGGCATTTATTGCTGAAGAAAAGATGATAAACCGTTTCGTGAAATGTAGTAACGAATTCCGCGACGCGACCAATCGTGTAGCCATGCGCCAGAGCCTTGCCCACCCGATGAGTGAATTTTTGGGAACTGTACTCATCGTACTTGTACTATGGTTCGGCGGTTCGCTTATCTTGAGCGCGAACTCTACCATTAATGCTTCTACCTTTATTTTCTATATGGTGATACTTTACAGCATCATCAACCCGTTGAAAGATTTCTCCAAGGCAAGTTACAATATCCCGAAGGGACTCGCTTCAATGGAACGTGTAGACAAGATTCTGAAAGCTCCAAACAACATTGTAGAACGTACCGATGCCGAACATATCAGCGAAATGAAAGAAGGACTGGAGTTCCGCAATATATCGTTCAGCTACGGCACACACGAAGTACTCCACGACGTCAGCCTGAAAGTACGCAAAGGACAGACTATTGCACTGGTAGGACAGAGTGGTTCAGGAAAGTCAACACTAGTCGATTTAGTTCCCCGCTTTCACGATGTGCAGGCTGGTGAAATTCTGATAGACGGAAAAAATATTAAAGATCTGGTAGTAAAAGACCTCCGCGGACTGATAGGTAATGTAAATCAGGAAGCCATCCTGTTCAACGACAGTTTCTTCAACAACATTGCTTTCGGTGTAGACAATGCCACCATGGAACAAGTCGTTGCCGCTGCCAAGATAGCCAATGCCCACGATTTCATTATGGAAAGTGAAAAAGGCTACGACACCAACATCGGCGACCGCGGCTGCCGTCTTTCAGGAGGACAGCGTCAACGTATCTCGATAGCCCGTGCCATCTTGAAAAACCCAGCCATCTTGATTCTGGACGAAGCTACTTCTGCCCTTGATACAGAAAGTGAACGTCTGGTACAAGAAGCTTTGGAACGTTTGATGAAGACCCGCACTACTATTGCTATCGCACATCGCTTGTCGACTATCAAGAATGCCGACTGCATTTATGTACTCTATGAAGGCCGTATCGTAGAAAGCGGCAAACACGAAGAGCTGCTTCAGAAAAACGGTTACTATAAACGTTTGAACGATATGCAGGCTCTGTAGATTCTTACCATACCAAACGCATAATATACCAAAAGGTCTTGTATAAAAAAGAAAAGTACAAGACCTTTTATTTTTTTCTCTACAAATTTTACTTCTTTTTTGTACAATAGGTTCTATGGATTTGTACAAAAAATAAAAAAAGATGAGGATGTTTTTAGAAAAAGAACAAGTAATTATATATAAACATCTAAGAATAATTAAATTCCCATTTAGTTTTCTTCTAATCTTAAATCTCAAAATCAATAATTATTATAATACCTTACACCTTCTTTTTACATTCTCTTAAAAAGGCTAAATTTTACATAAAAACAATCAATACACATCAATAATTTATTATATTTATTATGTAATTTAACCTATTTAAACTATACATTATGAAAAAGTACATTAAATTAATAATTTTGTTAAATGTTATAGGAACATATTCCTGCTCTAAAGATAATATAATACAAGATAATAAGCCCCCCAAGCCCATCTCTACTTTATCCCGAACTCAGGGAGATGGAAAATATGAAACATTAGGTTATAGCTATGATATAACAGATGATTATATGGGAACAACTGCTGTTCACTACCCAGTCATTGATGTAGAAGCTTTCGTAAAAGATATGCCAGAAAGATTTGACAACCCATTTATTGGATACATTAATACAAGAATTTTTGCTGGATCAGATGCAGAATCATTCCAAAAAGATATAATTGAAAATTCTAATTTTCAGGGTTCAGTTGGTGACATCTCAAAAAAAGAAGAAAAAAACCAAGAAAAAGGAGATGGTACTTTCTCTGCAAGTATCACAACTGGATTTGGTGCAAAAACATCTTATTCATATTCTTCTAAATATTCATTTGCAAGAGCTGACGTTTATAAAAAACAACGTAGATATTATTTGGATGCTTCAATTTCTACACTATCCCAATATCTAACAACAAACTTCAAGGAAGATTTAAACAATTACTCAGCCAATCAACTTATTCAAAAATATGGAACTCATATATTAACAGATATTACAATAGGTGGAGTTTATTCAATGTATTATAAATCTGTTATTTATGAAAGCATGAGTAGCGAAGAAAAAAAGAAAAGTGTAAAAGGAGGTGCCACGTATCTTTTAAATGCAATAGGATTGGGTATAAGTGGTTCTTGGGATAAAACTGAAATAGAAAAAAGATACAAAAAAAATTCCACATGGGAATGTAATATCAAATCATTAGGAGGAAATACATCGGGGACTACTATTACACTTCCAGCTAATCAGGAACCCAGCATCAGTATCGATTTTGGTTCGTGGAGTGCATCTGTTGATGACACTCATTCTGTTCTGATTGACGTAGATTGGAATAAAACTTATCCTATATACGAATTAATATCAGATCCCCAAAAGAAAGAAGAATTAAAAAAGGCAACTGAAGATTATATTATGAGTAAATCAATAGAGGTACTCCCAACAGCATGTGTATATAGATATTATAATGGCAAAGATCATTATTATACAACAGTATATAAAGAAGCATTTGATGAATGGAAGTTCGAATGTACTCAATTTAGTATATATACACAAAAAGTAGAAAATACCATTCCATTATATCAATATTGGGGCGATGGTGACCATTTTTACACAACAAAGTATTTTCCTAATGGAGTTGATAATAGAAAATACGAAAACATAGTTGGTTACGTATTTCCTTCATCTCAAAAAGGTAGTATTCCCCTTTTTAGATATTGGAATAGCCATCTTCCGGATCACTTTTATACTATATATAACAGTATCTTTACAGACTATATATATGAAGGTATTGAATGCTACGTATTACCGAATGAATAATCAATGCTATACAATAGAAACAACAAAAAAGTTAGAAGTATGTCAGAACTCAATCTTTGAAACTATACAAATTTAAGCATCTTAAAATACTAGAAAAAGGGCTGTATCAAACTTTGGGTAGAATAATGACACGACCTTTTCTCTAGTATTTTAGTTACAATCTGCAACTTTCTGGAGTGGTCATTTCAGTTTTGGTTATTATTGGTATACAAAAACAATCAAACGATAACAAAATATACACTTATATGAACAATTAAAAACGAGAGTTATATTTTAGAAAAGGATTATTTAATAGCAGAAAAATCATAAGCCATACAAATATTAAGATTTTAAGAACATAGAATTGCACCTTTTCGCTAAATATATTAATTTTGCATTTTAAACCTTCTCTTATTAAATATCCTAATAAGAAATCATTTAAATATGGACATATCAAAAGAAAGAGAGAATAAAAAAATAGCCATTATCATTCCAGCTTTCAAACCTGATTTTTTACAACAAACATTAGAATCTATTAGTTCACAGACCTGTAAAAATTTCAGAGTATACATTGGAGACGATAATAGTCCTTATAATTTACAAAGAATTGTTTCCCCATACATTAATCAATTAGACATTATCTATCACAAATTTGAAGATAATATGGGCAAACAGGATCTTACTAGCCATTGGGATAGATGCATCAAACTTTCTCATGAACCTATTATATGGCTATTCTCTGACGATGATATGATGCCTAAAGATGGAATAGCTCGAATTATGGAAGCACTTGCCACTTATGGAGAGAGTAAAATATTATTACGGTTTCCACTCAGCGTAATAGATGAAAATAATAATATACTATTCACATCTACAATAGAAACGAAACAGCCTATATCAGGATATCAATTTTTATTAGATAAACTAAACGGAAAAATTCAATCAGCTGCCTGTGAGTTTGTCTTTAGTCGTGATACTTATGAAAAAAATTCAGGATTTGTGAAATTTCCTATGGCTTGGTGCTCAGATGATGCAACATGGGTCAAATTTGCAGAATATACAAAACAAATTATTGTACTTTCTGGAAATGCAGTACTTTGGAGAAATGCAACAAATAAAAATATCAGCAATTCGTCACAGTATAATAAAGAAAAATTCGAGGCAACTCTATTATTTATACAATGGATCATAAAAAAATATGCAAATCTTTCTACAAACCAAGAATTAATAAAAGCATTAGAAAGATATTTATATACAATTATACGCCATTCACTAAAAAAAGATGTTACTCTACAGGAATTATATAAACTATGTAAAACATTATTCTACTTTAATATTCTACTTTCATGCAAAGTAATGTATAAACATTTTTTTAAAGTTAAATTGTTTCATAAATAAGTATATGAAGAAAATTCTATTCATAATTCCATACATTCCTTACCCACTGAACTCTGGTGGGAGTCAAGCCTTTTTTAACATGGTAGATTATATCCGTCATAAAATGGATGTATCCATACTTTTGACACCACATTCTACCTCTGAAAGAAAACATATAGAAGATTTAAAAGCAATATGGAATAATGTACATTTCTATATTTTTACAGAAAAAGCTCCGCAAGTTTCCTCACCTTGCTACTATTGGATATTAAAAAAAATCAAAGATTCGACTACACGTAAAATACGCCGACTACTACTCAAATCTAAAGAAAAAGATTTAGCCCGTGAAAAGACAACTATATTTAATTCATATTTTAAACCTTTACCCACACAATATATGGAGTACGTAGTCGAACTTTGTAAAAGCTTTGACATCGTACAAGTAGAGTTTTATGAATTAATATCATTAGGATATTTACTACCTCCTACTGTAACCAGCATCTTTGTTCATCATGAAATACGCTATATTCACAATCAAAATGAATTGCCTCTATTTAAAAAGACAACCCCAATTGATTATTTATATTATAAAATAGCTAAAGACTTTGAACAAGCAGCTTTAAAACATTACAACTATATTATAACACTTACAGATACAGACAAAGAAATATTGCAGAATTTTATTGGAGATGATCATCATATTTACACTTCTCCCGCTGTTGTTAAATTAGATACCGACAAAATAAAGCCATTTACTGCGACCACATACCGACTAACTTTTGTAGGAAGTGAAAGTCACTATCCTAATTTAGATGCTATAAATTGGTTTGTTAAAGAAATAATTCCTTTCCTACGAGAACAAAAAACAAAATTTAAACTCCAAATCATAGGGAACTGGAAAAGTGAATTCATCAAAGAGGTTGAAAACCAATACCCAGAAGTTGAATTGGTAGGGTTTATAGAAGACTTACATAGCTTCTTAAATGGAAGTATATTACTTGTGCCAATACGTATTGGCAGTGGCATGCGCATGAAAATATTAGATGGAATCATAGCTCACGCTCCAATAATTACAACAACAAAAGGCGTTGAAGGATTAAATTTCAAAAATGGAAGTGAATGTATAATAAGTGATACTCCTCAAGAGTTTGCCAATTCTATTATTCATCTTTTAAGCAATCCGATTTTACAAGAAAAGCTTGCTACACAAGCAAACAAACAATTATTTACACAATACGATCAAAAAGAAATGTTAGAAAGACGATTAAAGCTATATAACAAAATCTTTGAAGAAAAAGACTAATATGGGACATTCAGTAAATAGTATAAAATTAGCCAACTAATTCATACACAAAGTGTT
>ERZ827496.643-NODE-643-length-47474-cov-5.770830_pt1 | contig 47474 bp, 41 predicted proteins | sample MGYA00519769_ERZ827496 | MGnify/ENA primary metagenome ERZ827496 (study PRJEB31778, sample SAMEA3449327) | human gut metagenome | biome: human gut; feature: human-associated habitat; material: faeces | place: United Kingdom | collected 2010/2012 ...
GCATACCGCCAAGTCGCATAAAATAAGGAAAGTTGAGATTTTAGTTATACAAATTCAAATCTTTCATTAAATGCTGCTCCAAACACAACGCCCTTTTGTTTTAGGACATATTCTGACAATTCTGCAAAAACAGCACCAGATGAACTAATCCCAAAATATTTACAACTCTTTGCTTTTGCACAATAATACCCTAAATGAATCTGTTCTAATGGAACATTATTCGTTGGGCAGATTGAATTACATCTACCACAGTCAATGCATTTTTTCTTATCAATCATTGGATATTTAAATCCATCAAAATCCGAAATCATCTCAATGCACTTTGCTGGACATACCTGAAAGCATGCACCACACCCACAACATTTGTCTTTTTGTATATCAAGCATATCGGATTTCTCCTCTCACTTGACACATACATTGATAGATGTAAAATAGTAAATTATTTATTACAATTAGCCATTTTGCCCCCCCCCAGCAAGCTTTGAAGTTCTATATTTCTAATACAACAATCAATGCCGCATTTATCAGTAGCATTATATAAAATCAAGCCACATTTGTTCTCTTTTATCATCATTTTTCTTTCCTGCACTCCCATAATAAGGTTTCCATCTATATACCACAAGTACGTATTATCTTCTCTAATGATCATAAATTTATATATACGACCACATTCCAATACATAATTGAGCTTTATAAGCCTGTGGTAAAACTCACCATTATAGACAATCTCGAAAACTGCTTCCTTGTTATCTCTTATCATGAAGCGATATCTATTTCCCAAATCTTTATATTTAAACGAAATCTGCAATTCTGTAAATGAATGTTCTATGGATACATCAAAAGAAAAAAACCAATTTGCATTGGGAAGTTGTTCTGAAAAAAAGCAAATCCAGTTATTTTTTCTTCCCAATGTTGCAACACTGATTTCCTTTTTTTCGGAATTAATCTTACATTTACTTTTTGGAGTACAGAAATTATCATCGAATTGTAGATATATTCCTTTTTTCATATTGATTCGGTATTCATCGAGTTTTTTGATATACGACCATGTTTCATCTTTATAGGTAACTCTATCCAATTGAAACCAGTTATCCAAATTCGTTGTTTCAAGATTCTGTTTTGTAATATCGCTAATTTTCCAATTTATGACCTTTTTAAACCTCAGTCTAATTGTAATCCACTTGGGAAGAAGAGAAACCTTTCTCTTGATAGCAGTTATGTCCATTATATCCTTGCCCTTTCTATAAAACCATTATAATACTCCCACGCACGTTCCACTCTCTTTTCTATCAAAGATGAATATTTTTCTTTCATTGAATATATATTACTCAAGTCCGAGAAATTTACGTTCTCATAAAGCGCTTTATCTATATTGAAAAGCTTTATCAATGTATCAATTCTAGTATTCATATCTGATACTTGATTATTCATTTTTCTTTGACATATTACGAATGGCGTATCCATGATCATTGACATTAGAATTCCATGATACGAATCAGTAAATACTATCTGTGCATTATTAATTAAGTCTATAAATTCTGCTGGGCCAATACCATAATGTTTAGAATCATTTATATCCAGTACATTAATAAGCTTCCAATTGTTCTTTTCCGCAATTTTTCGAGCCTGTTCTTTTTGTTGTTCATCGTTTCCTAAGAAATATAATAGTATATACTTTTCTTTCGGAGTAACTTTAGCGGATGTTATCTTAAGCCACTCTTCTTTACTTATCATCAAAACGGGATCAACAATTTGAATTGCTGTATTTCCAGTCAATTCCCTAAATAGCTCGACCCCGGAAATTTCTCTCACAGCCGGATGAGCTATTTTCAAAACGACCTTTTTTATCTCGCATTTTTCTTCAGAAGAAAAACGTTCTTTTCCAAAACTTGGTGCAAAACATATTTTTTTTTCGCAGCTTTGATTTTCATATCCACAATACCATATCTGCCGTGCCCAATAATCTGACCATATTTGATCTCCACCTATACCAAACAATTGACATGTATCAATCTTTTTAAGTATTTTTTTCCTATTTGTTGACTCGAAACACGGAATATACTTTCGTGTAAACTCGTATCCGCATACTAGCTTTTTCAACTTGTTCATAAGCTTAATATGTGTAATGCCCGGTATTTTAACAATCGGTCTAAACAGTCTTATTACTGTATTAATTTTTACACCGTAATACATTTTAGGATAATCTATCGTTATAGACTGCATCTCCATCTTTCGGCATATTTCATTAACAGCATAATTTTGAAGTCTATTTCCAAAATTATTCATATCAATAGGTGTCGCAACAGATACCCTCACTTCCAAAAATCCTCCTTAAAGTCAGCCCTATTTAATTCTCTTCGCTGGAACTCCTGCAACAGTTGTTCCTTCATCAACCGTTTTATTTAAAAAAGAATTCGCTCCCACTACACAATTATTATTCAAGCAAATTTCCCCAACAACTACAGCTCCTGGATAAATCGTCACGTTATCACAAATATTTGGTCTTCCACTGGTATCAACGCCCACTGTAACATTTTGATATATCGTAAAGTTATTACCTACTTTATTACAGTTTATATAAACACCATCACCGTGTACAATCATCAAGCCCTTACCAATTTCAATATTGCTATCAACATGAATACCATACTTATACGTATAATGTCTAAAAATCAAGTATGCTACTGGATAACATAATCTTAATATTTTTTCTTTTTTTACATATGATACTATTCTAAGCCAAACTGTAAAGCGGAAGACCCCCCCGCGTAAAAAAATAGTTCTTAATAAAAGATTTTAAGGAAGGTTCTGTAATCCTAGATAAATCTGAATAAATAAGTTCTACTAAAGTTGTTTTTTCCATATTAAGTTTATCCTCCTATTCCCAAAGATTCCCTATATTTCTTTTGCATAGAATCAATTGTAAAACCCGTTAATTCCAATTGTTTTTTTCGAATAGAAGGATCAACATTCTTTTTAACTATTTTTTTCAGTTCATCAGACCAAACTGTGACTTTTGTAATCGGCAAAAATTCAACCAGTCCCATTCTTAAATCACATTCTTCTGTAATCGTATCTGCTAAAACGCATGGAATTCCAGCAGCTTGAGCTTCAACTGCAACCGTTGGAAGCCCTTCAAATAAAGAGGGAAGAATCATTACATCGAAAAGTTTAATAAAACTGTCAATATCTTCTCTTTTACCAGCAAAGATCACATTCTCACAAAGTTGCATTTTTTGAGCTTCTATTTTTATTTTCTCTAGAAGTTCACCGTCTCCAACAAAAATCATCCTAAAATTCACATTCCGTTCCTTCAGATTCTTTGCTAGTTTCAGCATAAAAATATGATTTTTTTGAATATTAAATCTCCCTATATGTCCAATAACCTCGCAATTTATAGGGATTTCAAATTCCTTCCTATATTGCTCAATTATACTTTTATCAACATCTTTCAAGAATTTCTCGGTATCAACACTATTAGGTATTACTATTACCTTCTTATTTTTTAATTGCATGGAACCAAAAATGTATTCTCCAGCCATTCTGCTACAAGCATAGAGTTCCGAAGACATACTTCTAGACAAAAGTTGTGAGAGTTTTCTTGTAACACCATCAAATATATTACTTTTTTCTTCACTTGTTCTGTGTGCATGTGTTGCAATATTATTTACTCCATGTATTTTAGCAATCGCTTTAAATGCAAAACCTCTATACCCTGAAAAATGACAATGTACAACATCATAAGATTGCTTTTTAAGCATTTCATTATATATTTTCATCATCTTAATTGGATGCTTATGAATACTAGGAAGCGAGTAACATTTTCCTCCTTGATTATTTATTATTCTTTCATACGATTGAGGAAATTTATTAAATCCCATTACATCATATACGATCTCAGCGCCACTATTTCCAAGAGCTAGATTTTTTACAAAAGAAGATATCCCACCACCAAATCCGGGTATTATATGTAAAATTTTTTTCATTATTTCTTCCTCTCTGCAATATCATAACGAAAAAAGGTTTGAAAGCTTTTCCACCCAATTATGATAGTCGAATACATTTACTGCCGTTTCTCTTGCCGCATTTTCCAGTCGACTAATTTCTTCATTATTTAACGAAGTTGCCCTAATAATTGCTGCAATACAATCGTCAACCGAACACCCCTTAAAAACCAAACTATTCTCATTATTTTTTAGATATATTCTAGTATAATCTCCCACTTCAGAAACCACTGGAATAATGCCATAAGTCATAGTTTCAGGAACTTTGCTTGGAAAATTTGCTAAAGTCATTTGATTTTCTTCTCTTGCTAACAACAAAAAATCCATCTTTTTATATAACTCAATGAGCTCATCATATTCTAACCAATTATGGATAATCAACATTTGATTTAGGCGTTCTCTTATTTCTCCCGAAAATTCTTGAGTGATTTTTTCAACTTTTTCCTTACTATAATTTGTTACATGAAACTCTATCTTTTCTCTAATCTCCTTGGGACACCGTGCCAATCCTTCAAGCATATTACTCATAGAGTCTTTCATCATTCCATTTGCAGGAAAAATAAATCTTCTTTTTCCTCTCTCATAGACTCTAGGGTTATAAACATATTCATTGGTATCTGCCATAATTGGCAAAACAAAAACCTTTGCAGATGAATTCTTGTACCGTTCGGCAATATAATGCGAAATTGGAAGAATGATATCATATTTGGATATAGTATCTCTCATTGCCCGCATATAACTGTCGTATGACCCTTTGCTTGTAAAATTTTCTTTTGGAAACCATTCAACTACACACGCCGCACTTTTGATTCCTCTGTTTTTAGAATAATTCAGAATTGATTTTAATGGTCTCTCATCTAATAAATAAGAAATTATAATATCTTCTTCACTTGCGTTGTATTCTCTTAATGCTTCGACAAAGCGGAATGCATCTCCATACACAAACTCAAAATGTTTAGCAATTTTGTTTTTAAATTTAAAAGGGTTATATACTTCTATTCCCTTATAATAATACTTTTCTTTCTCCTGTAAACAATTCTGATATGACCCAGATGAAATTACAACCGGATTATATCCTACTTCTTTCAGTGCAAGGGCTAAGAATTGAATATAATTGGCTCCTGCACTTCCCCTTGGGAAATTTTGTTTTGAACATATAAAAGCCCTTTTTACCATTTCTTTATCCTCAAATTTTCTTTATGAATCTTGCTGGATTTCCAGCCCAAATCTCATTGTCGGGTATTATACCGGCTACTACACTAGCTGCTCCTACTACAGAATTTTCACCGATTACTGATCCCTTGAGAATTGTACTATCCGCTCCTATAAATGCACCTTTCTTTATTTTAACTGGCTGCATTTTAACATAATCGTTACTTTTTTCTTTTCCATACCTATACTTTGCCTGTAATGGATGAAAATCCGTATCATATATTTTGACCCCTGCACCAATTAAAACATAATCCTCAATCATGACTTCCGTCATTGCGGTAATAATGCAATTTGACATTCCTACACAATTTCCTATTATAAGCCTGCCCTTCTTACCAACTTGAATCGATGTTCTCCCCCCCAGCTAAATTTGCTCTTGGAGAAGAATTTATGACTACTGAATCTCCTATGCATATCTCATTTTCGTTATTAATAATGACTTTTCCGTCAATATATAACTTATCCCCATAATTAATACCATTAATTTTAAATCTTGTTTTTTCAAATAACGTATTTATTTTTCGCATCTTTCTATGAATCAGGCGTTTTATTTTAATCCACATCAATTTTTTACTCATTACTTGACGTTTCCTCTTTTTCCAATTTTCTCTTTTGCAAACTTTAGTAAATAAATATAACTGTCATTATGTGTAATCGCAGATAAACCAATATATACAACTACTCCCGTGCAGGCCTGAATAAGAATCAATAATAAATCGTTCATCTGAAATTGTTCTTCAAGTTTTACAATTACTCCCATAACTATTGAAAGGAAAAAAGCCGGTGATAAATCTTTTAACTGTTCTGAATATCCATAGTCTATCAAATCTTTATTCGGAAAAATATTTAATATTGCTGAAAACAACGCAAGAACAACATTAGATGCTGCGATAGCAAGCACGCCGAATTTTAACGACGCAATCAAAATTACAATACCAAATACTTTTTTTACAACTTCCAATTTTAAATATAAGTCACTTCTTCCCAAGGCCTTGATTACTTGAACATTTGCTGTTTGACACGGTTGAAACATCCAATAAACGCAGCTAATACATAAATATGGCACACAAGGCAACCATTTCTCTGTAAGTAAAATTTTAATCAACGGCTCGGATATCGCAATCAAACCAATCATTATTGGAAAAATCAGATATGCAGATAACTTCATCGCACGGCGAGTGATCATTTTCAATCTTAGCTTACTATCATTCTCCTGTGCCATTGCTGGAAAAAGAACTGTATTAATAGAATTATTGATATTGTTTATTATTAAATTAGGAAATTGATCTCCTTTATTATAAAAAGCAAGTTCCGATTCTGTGTACAATTTTCCTATAAAAAGATTCCTTATATTTCCGTATGCAGTGTTTAAAAATTGTGCAACTGTCAGCTTCCATCCATATGAAAACATTTTCTTTGCAATCTCAGAATCAAAACATACATGCGGTCTCCAGTTTACAGTAATAAACAACACAATCATATCAATCGTACTGTTGGTTAAATATTGTACAACAATTGCCCAGACCCCAGCTCCATGGTAAGCAAGTATAATACCTACTACTCCTGAAAAGAGTGTACCACCTAATGTAGAGAAGAAAAATTTTTTAAACATCATTCGCTTAATTACATAAGCGTGCTGGATTGTTTTTACTCCACCCAATGGAATCTGGAGTGATAAAACTCTGATGATTGGAATCAACGATGAATTATTATAAAACTTTGCGATTAATGGAGCTAAAGTAAACATAATTATGTACAGTACAATAGACATTACCATACTACAATAAAACATCGTGGAAAAGTCTTTTTCGTCTGCATCTTTCTTCTGAACAAGTGCATCCCCTAGACCGCTTGTTATAAATACATTTGCAAGATTGATGAAAACCATTACTAATGCAACAGTTCCATATTCCTCCGGCATAAGTAATCTTGCCAATACAAGAGATAAGATAAATGATACGCCTTGTGCTAATATTCGTTCTCCAAACTTCCAAACTAAACCGGAAGCCACTTCAGATTTAATTGTACTCATTTTTGTGCCTTTCGTTTGTTAATAAGTGCCCTACTGAGAGCCACAATAAAAAATAGCCCCAGGTTACCTTATAATTTAAATAAACTGAAAATCCATTCGTTACCAATAACCATATAAAAATAATTTGCCATGAACGGTTTTCACGATATAACCATGCCTTTCCAACTGCCATACAAAACAGAAGCAACATGCCTACAGTTGGAATCATACCATACCTAAACATCATTACAAGATTAGCATTATCAATATATGCAAAATTCTGAAACCTAGAAAAAGTATATGTCGCTCCAGAACCTTTTCCAATAAGCAAATCCCAGAATGAAACCTGCTGAAAAAAAACTTCAATCTGACCGCCTCTTGAATCAGAAAAAAGTCTATCCATCATACTACTGTACATTTCTGGAACAAAATGATTAAATAATGCTATTGCTATTACTATTGTAACTGCTAAACTTAAATATGCTCCAATTTTTATTTTTTTATTTTCAGAATTCCTTCTATAGAAAAGAAATATACACAACAACGAAATTATAATATTACTTCTACTTGACGAAAGAAAAGCAGCAATAACAAGTAAAACTGTTCCGACTTTTGCTATTAATGTATCCTCTTTAGGATCAGTATTAAATGTCCAGAACAGCCAACTCATAATTCCATCCCAATAAAAGACATGAATAGCACTAGATTGACTTCTCATCGTAAATCCATATGTTAACATAAATGTCAACTCATGATAAATTGTCAGAAGAAGCGCACCTAACATAACATATTTTGAAATTGAAACACATTTATTAAATGTATAGTTGTCTCTTCCAATGATGAGAACAATTGAAAAAACAAGCATATACGGAGAATACTGTCTAACAAATATTGTGAAAATAGTATTTGATCCCGTAAGAGTTATTAACATCCAAACTATAGATATTGACACTATTGCAAAAACAGTGCTTTGTACCACCTTTGAAAAATATTTCATCTGCGGTATACAACTAAATGCCCAAATTGTTAAAATAATACAGGCTATCCATAAAAAGGTGTTTGCGTTGGACTCATTTGGGAACACCATCTTATACCCTGAATCCCAAACCCATTCTGCACCGGTACAGTACACTATATTTGTTAAAATCAATAAGGCACTTACCAAAAAAATTCTGATGTCTTTTTTACTAACAATCATCTCTATTTCCCTTATAAGAAGACACGCATAATAACACCATTAGCCATAAAAACTGCTGCAGTATTTATAAATACCGTTTAAATATTTCTTCATACTGTTTTGAAATCGACTTCGCATTAAATTTCTGTGCCGTCTTAAAACCTTCTACTGATATTTTTTTTCTCAATTCATCATCACTCATAAGTTTCAAAATCGTTTCTTTTAATTCACTAACTGGATTTTGTGAGCGGTGATTAAAAATTAACGCATTGATGTTATTTGAAGCAAAATCCTTAAAACACTCTAAATCTGACACAATAGTCGGAATTCCTAGTCCCATAGCTTCTAACGGTGCCACTCCAAATGTTTCTCCATATTCCGCTATAGAAGGATAGCAAAAAATATCGGATTCTCTTAATTTATCTGCAAGTATCTCGGCGTTATAAATCGGATTCACCCAATCAATTTGCAAGTCTGTTGCAAGCTTGTCAAGTTCATGGACATATTCCTTTCCGCTACCGCCTCTCTCTTTATCTCGTGCACCAATTATTTGAATTTTAATTCTATAGTCAGTTTCTTGAACGATTTCATTACATGCTCTTACTATATAGTCTAATCCTTTTTCTCTGTTCACTCGTCCTGCATAAGATATAATAAATTCATCTGTCTTTTTGATTTGATCCCTATAAGTAAATATATTCGTATCAATATAATTCGGAATCGTGATAACCTTCGGTCTTGATTCTGGCGACTGCTTTATAACTTCATTATATACAGCCATTGAATTACATCTAAAAATGTCAACGCCACCAAGACGATCATACACCCTTATTTGTTTTTTGGGAAAGCGTTCAACACTAAACACTGATAATCTATATTTTTTCTTAAACAGTCGAATCATTAATGGGCTCCACAGACTGTTCAAAATCAACACATCAGTTTCGGGCATTACGCTTAACGCTTTAAAAGAATATAGAAAATCTATTAAAAAATCTCTAATCCAACTTCCGGTTCTCTCGCTTCCCTTTATATAAATATTATTTATATCTTGCTTTTCAACTTTATCAGGTCGCTTGCTAATATATATTACTTTATGTCCATCTTCTCTCCAATAGCCTCCTAGACCATACCATAATTTTTCTACAGCTCCTATTGTATATGGTGGTAGACATAAAAAGGGACCCGTAATTATTGTAATCTTCAAGCTTTACTGTCTCCTTTGCTTTTGTGCCGCTTTTAACATTTTCTCATAGTTTGAACGTAATTCCTCTATCTTTAACTTCTCCATAATATATTTCCGATTACTCGCTTGTTTCACCTCATATGTTTTTGCATCCATTTCTGCAATTTGAGTTATAGCTTCTACAAACTCACTTGTACTATCCAATCTTCCTAGATATACCCCATGGCCTTCAAAACTATCCCACGGAGTTGTTCCTTTACTTATAAGCACCATACAATCATTTAATAATGCTTCAGCTATAACATGTCCATAGTTCTCGCTTAATGTCGGAAACAAAAATGCATCATACTGTTTATATATTTCTTTAGCCTTTTCAGGTCTCAAACTACCGCAATACTGGATCTTCTTTTGTGGGCTTTGAGCCTTCTCAATTAATTCTGAACATTCTTTCCAGTAGTTTGGTTCTTCAATAGGCCCATAAATATCAAACTCTATGTCCATCGAATTTGGCATAGCAGCAACAACTTCTATTGCATGCTTCAAGTTTTTTTTGACCATTATTCTTGAAATAAATAACAGTCGAATTTTTCCGCTAACTTTTTCTATCTTTTCTTTATAAGATGGTGCCATAGGAAGGTTAGCTAAAAGGACTATATTCTCTGATGGAACTCCCAAATATTTAATAGCTCCTTCCCGTTCTTCCTCACTTGTTGCCTGAATTAGCAAAGGTTTGAAATAACCTTTTAGCCGTGCCAAACCTAAAAAGCTATATTTCTTTAGTGCACTCTTAAACCCATTCATTCTAATAGTACTTCGCATTATATCTCCTCGCGGAGCTAGTACTATTGGAATATTCAACTTTTCACAAGCTTTTATTGCAGGTAAATTTAATTTTACAATGTATACACCTGATAGATAAGCCGCGTATATTCTGTCCTTAAAAGGATTCATTAATTCAATGAATTTGTTTTCTTTGAATTCTTCAACTGGCAAGTAATATACATATTCATAATCCCGTTTATTCCATCCTGCATTTACATCTGGAAAACGTTCTTTACTACCCATTTCATGTTCTGAACAAACAATTCTGATTTCGTACTTATCATGAAAATGTTCAACAAAATTTCTTATACTAGTGACAGGTCCTCCTTGTTTTTTTGCAGGAAGATATCCTCCAATATAAATAAATATTACTGGTTTTTCTTGATTATTTTTTTCCATATCAATTCAAATGCCCCTTATCACTATATCTCATTCCAGTTTTTTTGGTTTCATATATTTTAGCATCAACTAAATAACGATACCAATATGCTTGTAAAAATGCGTATATTTTTCCTTCCTTTCCATCCAAAAAACCTAATTTTATGTAATATCTATAAATATAGTATATATGTGCACGTGTGCCAATTGGAAGCCTATAATACACATGCATTTTAAACCATGTTTTAATATTTTTTTGCTCTTGTATTCCTTTTTCAGTTATTTCTCGATTATAGTCTGCTGCTTCTTTTGAGGAATACCAATTATGTTTTGCAGTCCATGCTTCTAATGATTTGAAATCAAAATGCAATGAATCATTTTTTAATTCTATTGTTTTTCCTTCAAAAACCACAATATGCTCGTCCATTGCCCGGTCTTCAATATCACCTTTTCCTCTTTTATAACATATTAGCTTTTTCCATGGATACACTCCACCGTGATATAAATCTCTTCCCAAAAAATTCTTTTTAAACCGAACAACTATTCCTGTTACATTAGTGTTCTCATGACTATTACACAACAACTCCAGTTCATTTGCGGATTCTTTTGTCAATCTCTCGTCTGCATCAATTCTTAAAATCCATTTTGTTTTTATATCTGCTACATTCACAGCAAATTTATATTGCTTTGCATGTGTTTCAAATTTATGCTGAAGGACTTCTGCCCCTAATGATTTTGCGATTTCAATAGTATCATCTTCACTAAATGAATCTACAACAACTATTCTCTTAACAATATGTTTTATTGAATCTATGCACCCTTTTATATTAATTTCCTCATTACGAGTCAATATGATTGCCGTAATATCTGCCGCCATACCCTCTCGCCTCCTCACAGCTTCAAAATCTCTTCCGCATACTTTCTCACTGACACATTTCTGGTCAGGTTCTTCTCTAAATACTTCCGTCCATTCATGCCCATTTGTTGTACTTCATCAGATTCAGCATTTTCTATGTACCAGCGAATAATATCCGCTACTTCCACATAATCTCCAGGCTCGCAGCACTTACCGCAATGACATTCCTCAATTAATCTGCGAACCTCGGTACCTTCCTCAAGTACACCAATAATCGGCTTGCCCGCTGCCATAATACCATATGCCTTAGACGGACAGCTTACTCCCTTTATCCCTTTGGCATTTACACACCAGTGGACATCCCCCGCATTTAAGCTATAGACCAAGTCAGCCTTATCCTGATACGGAATGAACACAATGTTTTCAAAGTGATGCCTATTACTATACTGTACCAGCTTTTGCAATACAGATCCTGCACCTATAAAAGCAAATACAACTTCTCTTCCATCTTTTGTTCTCAGACCATCTTCTCTCACACCTGTCAGTGTATATCCCTTTCGGAACTGTTTCAACACCTTAATCAGCTTTTCCAAGTCATAGTATAGACCAATATTACCGGAATACATAATCACAAATTTTCCATCCAGCCCATACTTTTTCTTAAACTCCATTACCCTCTGATGATCCTGAGGCAGTGGGTAAATTTTTGTCTCATCGGTCCAGTTGTTGATCATAACGGTCTTGGGAACTTTCTTGCCCTTGAAACGCTTCACGACCGTCTCCACCAGATCGCGACCGACTGTAATCACAAGATCGCTGCGCTTGCAGCTAAACTTATCGAACCACATCATAGCATCGGTAATCAGCTTACTTTTGGTATAGCCAACAGCCAGCACCTGCTCCGGGTTAAAGTCCTGAATGTTGTAGATGTACTTCGCGTGTTTCATCCATTTTCCCCATACACCCAACAGACCGCCCAGGACCGGAGGCTGAGAGATAGAAAGCACATAGTCCATCTTGCCAACTTTAAACGTTGCACCCATTGCGCCAAAAAAATAAGATAAAATGTTCTTGACACGACTCTTCTTATTGATCTTGGTGAACTCCGGCACACGGATCCGCAGCACATTCACACCATTGATTTTTTCTTTGTAATACTTCCGTGTCTTATATTTATCTTCAACGGTTCCTAAATAGCTGGGAACCACACAAATTACCGTAATATCAAACTGATCCAACATGCCTTCTGCGAGTTCACGGAGAATCTGGCCTGTGGATGCAGTATCAGGTATATAGTAATGCGCATAAATCAGCAGTTTCTTTTTTGCCATCCTGCATCTCCCCTTTACTTCCTCGTTAGTCCCTCTGGAAAATATCTCTTGTATAAACCTTATCCTTCACATCATCCAGACACTTGTCATAACGGTTTGCAATAATCGCGTTGCTCATTTCCTTAAACTTATTCAGATCATTCACAACGACAGAACCAAAGAAAGTATCTCCATTCTTCAAAGTAGGCTCATAAATGATCACCGTTGCACCCTTGGCCTTGATGCGCTTCATAACGCCCTGGATAGAGCTCTGGCGGAAGTTATCGCTGTTGCTCTTCATAGTCAGACGATACACACCCACCACGACATCTTTTTCTTTATTCTCATCCCAGCTGTCATTTGCTCCATAGGCACCGGCAATTTCCAGAACACGATCTGCAATAAAGTCTTTTCTTGTTCGATTGCTCTCAACAATTGCCCCGATCAGGTTTTCCGGCACATCGGCGTAATTTGCCAGCAGCTGTTTCGTGTCCTTGGGCAGACAATATCCGCCATATCCGAAGCTAGGATTATTGTAATGAGTACCAATACGGGGATCCAGGCAGACACCGTTGATGATCTGCTGTGTGTTCAGCCCCTTCATCTCAGCATAAGTATCCAGCTCATTAAAGTAGCTCACGCGCAGAGCCAAATAAGTATTGGCAAACAGTTTAACAGCCTCAGCCTCTGTAAATCCCATAATGAGCGTATCTATGTTTTCCTTAATCGCGCCCTCCTGCAGAAGCTCCGCAAAGGTGTGTGCTGCCTTTACCAGACGGGCATTCTCCACATCCGTTCCCACAATGATACGGCTTGGATACAGGTTATCGTACAGAGCCTTGCTCTCACGTAAAAACTCCGGACTGAAAATAATGTTGTCGCAGTGATACTTCTCACGAACACTGGCAGTAAATCCAACCGGAATCGTACTCTTAATGACCATGATTGCTTCCGGATTATATTCAATGACCAGCTTAATCACAGCTTCCACGGCACTTGTGTCGAAGAAATTCTTCTTGCTGTCGTAATTTGTAGGAGCCGCAATCACTACAAAATCAGCGTCGCTGTATGCTTCCTTTGCATCCAAAGTTGCAGTCAAATTCAGCTCTTTTTCTGCCAGATACTTTTCAATGTATTCATCCTGGATCGGAGACTTCCGGTTGTTGATCATGTCCACCTTCTCCGGGATGATATCCACAGCAGTTACCTGATGGTGCTGGGAAAGCAAAGTGGCAATCGACAAACCAACATAGCCCGTTCCAGCAATCGCAATTTTATAGTCCTTTTTCATAATACTGACTCCTCCATCCAATTCTTTCCACAAAAACAAATTCCGCAACAGAGTATGCGCCTTTGCATTCGATGTTGCGGTCAAGTTCAGTCTTTTCTCTGTAAGTTTTTTTGATACCGTCTCCCTGTAGCATGTTCTTATCCTTGTTCCTCAAACTTTTTTACCGGTGTAGGAGGCTTCCGATCCTATCCAGAAGCCTCCTACGCACCGTTGTGTACCATGCCCAGAAGTAGATATAAACAACTGCCATCACCACCGACAGCCCTGCTTCTGTCCGGTACAGGTACCAGATCCGTCCTGCAGCTTAACCTCGTTTATTTCTCCGCCTTCAAAATCCGTGACAGTTCTGCCACGTTATTGGAAGAATCCACAGCTGCATAGGTTACGATCACTTCGCCATTTCCGGTTTCTGTCACCTTTTCAATCAGTAAGGAGGCTGTCACATTCCCGTCATGGGAATCGTAAGCGGTTACGCCTTCCAGCAGCTTATCGGTATCTGTGCCGGTTGTATAGGTCTGCTCGGTATCCGGCAGTGTGATGACCGGCGCTGTCCGGTCCATTTGTAAGTAGAAGAATGCGCAAACCGCAATTAAAGCTGCATCTGCAATAAAAAATCCGATGGTCAGACCTTTTGTACTCATTTTGCATCCTCCTTTTCTCCCGTGTTCTGTTCCGGTACAGCAGTTTCTGTCTCAGCAGCTGTCGCGTCGGTTTTGGAGCCTGCATCCATCGGCAGCTCGTCCTGTGCTTCGTCTGCGCCATCCTGTCCGTAGCCGTAATAGCTGCCATAGTAATAGCCATAATATTTTCCATAATAAGGATTCTTTTTGGTGTTGACCTTGTTCAGGACGCATCCAAGAATCCGACAGCCTACCTTGTCCAGCTGTTCTTTTACATTCTGGGCAAATTTGTAGCTGATGGCTCCGCTTTCGACAACGAGTACCGTTCCATCGCAGATCGCACCTACAACCGCGCCGTCGATGACACTGCCAAGGGGCGGGGTATCTACGATGACATAATCGTATTTCATCCGCAGCACCTCCAGCATATTTTTGAACGCATCGCCTCCCAGAAGCTCACTGGGGTTGGGCGGTATCGGTCCTGCAAAAATAATATCGAAATTGTTGACGTTGGTTCTGCAGCATACATCGTCCAGCTCCATCTGTCCGCTCAGATAATGGGACAGTCCGTATTTTTCCCGGTTTGCTTTATAACGGCCCCGCAGTACGGATTTGCGCAGATCTGCGTCAACCAGGATCGTCTTCTTGCCGCTTTCTGCAAGGGACAGGCATAACTGGAAGGAAACACTTGTCTTTCCTTCGTTTGGCGTACAGCTGGTCAGGGAAATCACTTTGACATTTTTTCCTGCAAAGCTCAGATTGGTACGCAATGTTTTATAGGCTTCTTTTGTTCTGAAATCCAGACGCTCAATGGAGCGAATTACTACGTTCTGCATATTTCCCTGTCACCTCACTTTCCGCTTGTCGCCTGTTTTTTATATTTTTTCTTTTTCTTCTTGCTGTCAGCTTCATTCAGCGGAATCATCGCAAGGGTGGAAATTCCAAGATATTTTTCCACATCCTCTTCCGTCTGAATCGTATCGTTCATCAGGTGGGAAAGGATGACGATAGCTGCTACAATCAGAATACCAAGCATTCCGCCCATCATCGTGTTCTTTCCGACGGAGGGGCTTGCTTTATAAGTCGGCATATTTGCAGTTTCTACGATATTCACTGCTTCGATATCCATAACATTGCGGATATGGATCGATGCCGCTTCCCGAACCGCATTTGCGATCTTCATTGCCATAACCGGGCTGCTGTCCGTCACTGTAATGGAGATCACTCGGGTGTCTGTCGGTGTGCTGACAGCCACCTTGCCGCTCAGCTGTTCATAGCTAATGGGCAGATCCAGCTGCTCGATTACCGCTTCCAGTACGAAACGGCTTTTGATCAGCTCCGCATAGTCCTTAACCAACTGCGTGCCTGCCTGCAGGTCGCTGTAGGTTACATTTGTGTTACTACTGTCCTGTTTGTTCAGGATATAGATCTTTGTTACAGACTGATACGTGGGCGTCATCAGAAATTTGCTTCCCCCAAAGGCCAGAAGTGCTGTAAACAGTCCCACTGCAATCATCAGCGGAAGCTTTCTCCAGAGTACCCAAAAAAGTTCTGCCAGATCGATTTCGGTTTCCTCGTTGCTTCTCTGGTTTTGATTTTCCATGTCTCGTTCCCCTTTTTCTATTCGGTGTCTTCCATATCTGTATTGTCCAGAATGTGTGCTGCGTTTTTATAGAGCAGACGTGCCGCATATTCCGGGCTGCAGTGTCTTTGCAGCCATGAGGCTCCTTCCGCCATCGATACAGACCGTTCTCCCTCTACTCTGTGGGCGTCCGTTCCGATCAGATCTGCAAGCTCTTCTTTTATCAGGCTGCGTGCTGTGCGTTTTAGCTGTCCGCCCAGCAGTCCCGGCAGCTCTCCTGCGTTGATCTGGATCCGGCAGCCCATGTCCTTTAATTCTTCGACCCGGTTGAAATCCTTTACCACATTCCGATAGCGCTCGGTGTGGGCAACAATCGGGCGGTAGCCCTCGCAGAGCAGGTCATACAGGCAGTTCCGGATATACGCCCATTCTTCGTCCGGTGAAAATTCTGTCAGAATATAATCTGATCCGGCAAGGGTTCCCGCCTTGCCCTGTTTTAACAGCTCGATGGTATCCATACAGCAAAAAATCTCACCGCCGCTGTAAAGTCTGATGTCGATTCCGTTTTCCTTCGCAGCCTGCTGCAGCTTCTGTGTCCGTTCCAATGCGGAAGCAGCGGTAATGCTGCGTCTGTTCGGTTTCTGATGCGGAGTCAGGATAACTGCTGCAGCGCCCTGTTTTACTTCCTGGCGCAGCATCGCCAGGCTCTCTTCCAGATTTCTCGCGCCGTCATCCACCTCCGGCAAAACATGACAGTGAATATCTATGTACTGATTTTTCTTCTCCGGCATCTCAGGCCTCACTTCCGGAGTTTTTTTTGCTGTCCGAGCTGCTTTTTACGGTCTCCGGTACTGTCTCGCATTTTGCTGCAGCCTCCGCCTGTGCTGCCCGAAGTCCGTCGGCAAACAGCCACAGCATCCGCAGGCAGTAATCCTGTACACTCTGAGGCATCCCGTTGAGTCCGCGCATCAGCTGTTCTTCCTGACTGACTGCGGATTTTTTCTCTTTCTCGCCATAAATCAGCGTATCCAGACTCACTCCATACAAGCGGGACAGGTTAATCAGTGTTTCCACACTCATGCCGCAGGTTCCCCGCTCGATATCCGCATAATATTTGTTGACGACACCGAGCCGCTCTGCCACCAGCTCTCTGCTCCAGCCGAGCTCAACCCTACGGGAGCGCAGCCGCTCTCCGGCAGCGATCCGGTCATATGCCGGCTTCTCCTGCTTTCTCTTCATCTTGTCCCCCACTTGTTTCTTTCTGTTCATCCTAAAGTATTTCTACTCCGACAATTATGTTTTTTGTCGAAATTACAAACTTCTTGCCACCTATTTTATTATACCATCTAACGTTTTCTTTACAAGCAGACAACGTGGCAAATATTTATTCCATTTTTATTAATTTTCTATTAAAAGTGTTAAAAAATGTTATAAAATCTTCTCTTGTATGTCGTATTTCGGGTTTTTTCCTTCTGAATTAGTATGTTTTTCCAGGAATCCCGTTCGCCTGAATATTCTCTTTTTTCCCATTATTTTCCGGTTTTACCCCCCCCCCGAATAAAATCCAATCATTTTTATATTGTTATATCGTTTATTTCTATTTTCCTTTTTTAGGATTCGTTTAAATGTGTGTTTATGTTTGTTTTATAGTTTATCTTGTTTTTTCTGCAGTCTTTTTCTCTTTTATTACGTAAACGTTTTTTCGTATTTTTTAGTTCTATATGACTTGTTTTTGTCCAATCCGACTTGTTTCTATTTTCACTTTTTTCTTTCCAACATGCACCTGTATCGCGCCGACCTCCGCCGTGGAATACCAGCGGATTCCCCGCTCTTCCAGGCGTTTCAGCGTTTCCGGCGCCGGATGCCCGTACCGGTTGTTTTTGCCGCAGGAAATCAGGACCAGATCCGGCTGTGCCAAATCCAGCAGTGCTTCTCCCGTCGCGTTGGACGCGCCGTGGTGCCCGGCGTCGAGGATGGTGCAGCGTAGAGGATTTTGCGCAGCGGGCTGGGTTGACGGCGCACACGGGAGTGCCTGCCCCTGCCCAGAGGGCTGGTTTGACGGCGCACACGGAAGTGCCTGCTCCTGCGCAGCAGGCTGGGTTGACGGCGCGCACGGGAGCGTCTGTTCCTGCGCAGCGGGCTGGGGCTGCTCCACGGCGGGTCGCGCCTGCTCCACCAGCCAGTCTTCGCCGCTCTTTTCCAGATCTCCGGTCAGCAGCATCTGAAAATCGCCCTGTGACAGGCGCAGCACCAGCGACGAATCGTTGCGATCCTCCGGCACTTTTTTCGCATAGGGGTGCAGGCAGGAGATCTGCAGCGCGCCATCGGTCATGTGCTTTCCCGCAGAAAGGTATTCCACGGAGACCTCCGCCTCTTCGATCTGCTGCAGCAGCGTTTCCAGCACTTCATCCTTCAGCGCCACATCCGGCAGAAAAATGCGCCGGATTTTGACCCGGCTGCTTTTCGACCACTCCAACAGCTCCCCTAGCGCGCTGATGTGGTCTTCGTCCCAGTGCGTGATGAAAATTCCTTCCACGCTCCGCGTCCCGATATATTTCAGCCATGGAATAATCTGGTACTGTCCGGTCTTTTTCTTCGACGTACTTCCGGCATCCACCAGATATACATGATGCTCCCGGGTTTCGATTCCAACGCACTCTCCCTGCCCGACGTCCAGCATCGTGACGTTCAGCTCGCCCGGCAGGCGGATCAGGAAAATCCCCATCAGACACACAGCTGCTGCAAGCCGGAGGTGCGGACGGAGTTTTTTGCCTGACACAGCCAAAGCGATCAGTCCGATTGTATACGCGGCCAGTGCCTGCCAGGTCGGATATCCGGTGTGCAGGATACTGCCCGGAAGCGCCATTGTAAACCGGCACAGCTGCTCATAGCAGGAAAAAATCGCTTCGATGGCGGCGCAAAGAAGGTGCTGGGGAAGCTCCAGGCAGTGGGCAAGCGCAGTCAGACGGGCGACCAGCTGCAGTCCGATCAGGCACGGCAGCAAGATTCCCATCAGCGGAATGACTGCCAGATTCAGCAGCACCGACCATGGACTCCATTCATAAAAATGAATCAGCAGAAACGGCAGCATCGTCATGGTAATGCCCAGACCGGCAAGGATATTTTTGCGGAGGAGACGGCAGGCCCGGACGATGGCAGCCCGGGCAATATTCCACCCGGCAACTCCATCGGTGACTCGCAGCGAAGGTGCTGCGTCCTCCCAGCCATCCTGCAAAACCGGAATCATCCCTGCAATCCCGAGCACTGCCGAAAACGAAAGCTGAAAGCCTGCATCCAGAATCCGCTGTGGCTTGGGCACAAGCAGAAGCAACGCCGCAACCGCAAGGGAGGTTGGCAGATCGGGCGTGCGCTTTAGCAGTCTCGCCGCCAAAAACAGCAAAAACATGACAAGGGCGCGCCGGGTAGAAATGCCCATTCCGGTCAGCTGCGCGTATACAATCAGAATCCATGTGGAAATTCCGGCGCTCAAAGCAACCGGAAGCCGTACTTTTTTCAAAAGTCCGAACAGTCCTGCGCCGATCAGGGACAGGTGCAGTCCGGAAATTGCCAGCAGATGGCTGATTCCTGCGCCCTGGTATAGCGCTTTTACTTCGCTGTCCATTCCTTTTTTCCGTCCGAGCACCATGGCGGATGCGGTCGCACCGTTCTTTTCCCCCAGCAGCTTCCGGAACAATACCTCCGATTCATAGCGCAGCTGTGAAAGAAATTCTTCCAGCCGTCCATAGTTTTTTGTCTGAGCAGTAATTTTTGTTTTTCTCAGCGCAAACAGACAGTCTTTTCTCCGATAATAGGCTGCTGTGTCGAATTCTCCAGGATTCGTTGCCTGCAAAAATGGCGACACTTCACCGAAAACCCGAACATAGCTGCCAGCCTTTGGAAGTGCTTCGTCTTCCTGCAAATAGCACAATGTACTCGCGTTTTTCCCGAATATTTCCTGCATTTCATTGATTTGTGAGGTTGTTTTCTGAGAAGAAATGAGAACTGACATCTGATCCGCATCTGCCGAACCGGATATCTGTGACAGGTTATCGGTTGTTTCCGCCGAATCCCCTGAAAAAACAAAAGATGAGGCATCTGCCTCGATAGAAAGGTCTTTTAAAAGAAAGCTGACGTTTTCCTGGGTTCCATCTACAGGCTGCCAGCAGTCTGTGACTTTGCCCGTCAGGCACAGGGTTTCGCCATCCATGGCTTCCAGCCAGGTGTCAAGCTGTGTAAGCGAGGTGCGCCCGCCAATGGGTGCTTTCTCTGACTTGTCTGTGCCAGCGTCCGTTCCCACCCACTCCGGCAGCAGACGCGCTGCCAGATAGAGGGTCAGGAAAATCAGGATTGCCGCGCACAGCGGTCTTCTGCAATTTTTTATGATTGTAATTCCTCCGTTTCGTAGACCAGATCAAGGTTCCGGTCAAACACGTTAGACAGTGAAATTTTTTCCCGGAAAATCATATCTGTATTCCCGTTTACCGCAATCTGCACCTTGTTGATGTTCGACAATTCTACCAGAGAGTTGACAATGGAATAGATCTGAACCTCTGCGGAAACATTGTAGGTCTGTGTCAGGAAACCGTTATCCAGGTTTACATAACACGTTCCATCCTTTACCGTCACGCCCAGCACCTTTGTCGCAGGGTTTATGACCGGATAAAGCTCTTCGTTTTCTGCATCCGGTCCGGCAATCAGCCGCTCTACCACCAGCTTTTCCATGGAAATGTTGCTGCTGTATACAACCGGTTTTGTCTGGACGCCGATCAGGCGCTCGCCGCTTTCATTGGTAAAGTAAAGAAGCAGGCGCGTTTTTTCGTATGCATTGATTTCATTTCCTGCGTTGTCGATAAACAGATCCGCCGTCATAGGACCGACCACATTGCCGAGGCTGTCCGTCAGTGCTTCTCCACCGACCGTCACCGAAACATAGGAAATTCCCTCCAGCTGCGTCATCGTGCGCACAATCGCAGCCCGAACCAGCACTTCTGAGGACGGAGACAGCTTTTTATATTCCACACTCATGTCCAGCACCAGCTGATCGTCTTTGACATTCCAGCTGTTAATCGCAAAACCGCTGATCGGCGAACGCAAAGACAGCTCTACCGGATTTTCCTTCAGCTGGGAAATACCCCATTCCGCCTGTTTGGAAAGCGTGTCGCCCTCCGGCTCTTTTTCCACTGCCGTGATTTTCGTTTCTTCTTTATTAATATAATAAACGTTGACCGTATCTGCAGGCGTCTCTTCTTTCTTCCCGCACCCGGCAAATATTCCGGTCAACAGCAGACAGCCCAAAAGCAGCGCAATCGCCCGCATTTTTCTGATCTCTGACATAATCTTCTCCAAATTTTCTGAAATCACTTGATGTAGGACAAGGGGATTTTCACCGTAAAGGTCGTGCCCTGTCCTTCCACGCTGCTCACTTTAATCGAACCGCGGTGCAGCAGGATCGCATTTCTGGTAATCGCAAGTCCAAGTCCGGTACCACCAATTTCACGGGAATGCGACTTATCTACTCTGTAAAAACGTTCATAAATATGCTCGTAATCCTGCTCCGGGATACCGATGCCGGAGTCGGAAACCTCTACTGTAAAAAATTGATGATCCGCGTCCAGAAGCACCTTGACCCAGCCGTGTTCTTTATTGTATTTAATCGCATTTTCCACAAGGTTCGTGAAAATCTGAGATATTTTGACCTCGTCCACCTCTGCCGTAACCGGGCGCAGGCTTTCCAGAACCACCTCGATGTCCCGTTTGCGGGCGATGGGACGCAGGCGCTTTAGCGTCGTTTCCAACAGTTCGTTGATATCCACTGCGGAAATGTCCATTGAGCCTTCGGTTTTGTCCATTTTTACAAGGGAAAGCAGATCGTTGATGATTTTATTTTCCCGCTCGATTTCCTCCGTAATGTCCTGCATAAACTCCTGATACAGCTCCACCGGCACGTCCGGCTGCTGATTCAGGGAATCCGCCAGCACCTTGATCGAGGTCATGGGCGTTTTCAGCTCGTGAGAGACATTCGATACGAATTCCTGCCTGGAATCGTTGATGACCTTCATTCTGCCCAGCAGCTGGTTGAAGGCATCCACGATATGCTCGGTTTCCAGATAATCCGGTACGGAAATCGGCTCGTCCGTGAAACCGTCCTTGACCTCACTGATCGCCTGGGTTACGCGCTTAAAGGGCATAATCAGGATGTGCGAGAAGAAAAAGACGATGCCGATAATGATAATTCCCATCACGATTTCCAGAATCAGGGCTTTCCGGCTCAGGATGTCCAGCGTCGTCGCGATGCTGTCTGTCGATGCACTGGCCAGAATCACGCCGCGTACGATGCTCGTCTGCCCTTTTTCCCCATCTACCGTCTCCGTAATCGGAACCGTCATCTCGATATAGCCGTTCGTCTTGTCGTAGCGGGTCGTACTTTCCCCGCGGAAGCACTTGATCACCTCCTCGGAAATCATCGTTTTTCCCTCGCTCATGGCGTAGGTGTCTTTCACAATGCGGAAATTGCTGTTGATAATCAGCACACGGCCGTCATACAGGTTGGACATCTGCTCCAGCTCGGCATTGACGACATCGGAGGTTGGATTTTGCAGGTAGTTGTAATTGACCAGGTGGTTTGCGATAATCCGGTACTGGGACGCGACGTCCGAGCCGCGCAGATTCACCGCACGTTCTTCGTAATTATTCAGAATGCCCAGCCGCATGATGTCGCTGGGCACGATTCCGATGATCAGCATCAGGAGGAAAATGTAGGCCTTCAGGCTGCGGAAGATCGGAATTTTATAAGTGAGCCGCCGGAATAATCCGGGGGTTTTGCTGCTTGTGTTCATGGGTTCCTCCACCTAAACGCGGAAATAATATCCCACTCCCCATTTGGTGTGGACGTAGCGGGGTTCGCTGGGGTTGGTTTCAATTTTTTCGCGGAGGCGGCGGATGTGGACGTCTACGGTGCGGACATCCCCGGGATAGTCTGCGCCCCAGACGAGGTTTAGAAGTTTTTCACGGCTGTAGACTTTACTCGGATTGCGGATCAGAAGCTCCAGCAGGTCGAATTCTTTTGCAGTGAGATTGACCTCTCTGCCGGAAATGCTGACGCGGCGGCTTTCGCAGTCTACGCGCATATCTCCGCTTTCCAGAATGCTTTCCGGCTTTGCGATCTGTCCTCTCGCAGAGGTACGGCGCATGATCGCCTTGATGCGCGCCTTTACCTCAAGGATGTTAAAGGGCTTGGTGATATAGTCATCTGCGCCGTATTCCAGTCCCATGATTTTGTCCATGTCGTCGTTTTTGGCTGTGAGCATTACGATCGGAACATCCGAAAACTCCCGAATCTGCTGGCATACTTCGGTTCCGCTCAGTTTTGGCAGCATAATGTCGAGCAGAATCATATCAAATTTCTGCTCTTTCGCACACAGCAGCGCCTCTTCTCCGTCATATGCGCAGGTCACTTCCATTCCGTCCTGCTCCAGGCTGAACCGGATTCCTTTTACAATCAGCTTTTCATCGTCCACAACCAAAACTTTCTTTGCCATGTTTCTCCCTTTTCCCGACCGGACAATCCGTTTCTCGCTGTTTGTCCGGATTCTTTCTGTCTATGATTAAACTGTAATTTTGTCTTTGATTTTTGAAAATGCAGCCTGCTTGATTCCGCTGATTTTCATGATATCCTCAATCTTTGTAAACGCTCCCTGCTGCTCCCGATAGCTTATGATCGCCTTTGCCCGGCTTTCCCCGATTCCAGGCAGCGTCATGAGTGCGGCAACGTCCGCTGTGTTGAGGTTGACCAGACCGTTCTCCAAGGCCGGAGCGCTGTTGCTTCGCACATTTCTGTCTGTCGTTTGCATATCGCCGTCCGGCGAAGTCTGGATCCCGGCTTTCTTTTCTGTCTGTCCGTCGGCGCAGCTTTCCGATTTTGTCATGATATAAATCTGACAACCGTCCACGATTTCTTCCGCCAGGTTGCAGCATGCTTCATCCGCTTCCGGCAAAAAACCGCCTCCTGCCTCCACGGCGTCTATAATTCTGCTGCCTGCCGGAAGCTCATAGACCCCCGGAGCGGATACTGCTCCGCAGATGTGCACCACAAGGGTTTTTGCTTCCTCTGAGGAAGCATCGGAGAGCTCTGTCCGGCCTGTGCTTCCGGCATTTGGTTCAGCCTCACGGTTTTGGTCTGTATTCCCGGCATTTGGTTCAGCCTTGCGGTTTTGGTCTGTATTCCCGGCATTTGGTTCAACCTCGCGGTTTTGGTCCGTGTCTTCGACCTTTGATTCTACTTTGCGGTTTCCATCCCCATAGGCTATGCTTTCCTTTTCCGACAAAAAAAGTTCTTCCCTCTGTGCCCCACAGGCCCCTAGCGTCGGGCATAGCGTTGCCCACAGAATTCCCCATAAAACCACTCTCCAAAGCCGGTCTGTTCTTTTTTTCTGTTTCCAGGATCTCAATTTTTCTCCTGCGGCGCGGCATGCCGCAGCAACTGTTTGAAATATCGGCATTTTATCCTCCATTCCGCAGGCGCTTTGCGCCGAAGGAACCGCGAGCAGAACTTCCAGTTCTGCTCTGCGATCCTGGCTACTTTATGACGCCTGCGGCACAAAGAGCTGTGTGAAAAATAAGCGATCACGCCTACTTTTCACACTATCTCCTTTTCCATGTTCGAAAAGGCCCCATTTCCTGCCGCATATCAGTATTGTATGTCAGAACCGGGTATTTGACAAGCCGGAAAGCTTTCCAAAAATGCTTCCGTCACAGCCCCTATTTCCTGTATTATGCCAATACGGAAAGCATTTTCCCAACGTCCAGCGGTTTGGGCAGATGCTCATTCATTCCTTCCCGCTTCACCCGTTCTGCATCCTCCCAAAAGGCGTTGGCCGTCAAAGCAATGATGGGGATACTTTCGGCATCTGCACGGCCGCTGCTGCGGATCGCCCGTGCCGCCTCGCAGCCGTCCATGATCGGCATCATCAGATCGGTCAGGATCGCATCAAAGGTACCTGCCGGCTGCTCCAGATATCGCTCCACCTCTTCTTTTCCATTGTATGCCTTTGTGACCTGTACACCTGCATCTGTCAGAAAGGTTTCCGCAATCTCCATATTCAGTTCATTGTCCTCTGCAAGAAGCACACGCATTCCGGAAAGATCCACGTTCTGATCCTCTTCTTCGATTTTCTTACATTCCTGTTCCTTGAGCCCTTCAAACAGGAGCGTGACCGTAAATATGGTTCCAACTCCTTTTTTGCTCTCCACCGTAACAGTTCCGTCCATCTTGTCGATCAGATGCTTGACGATGGACATTCCCAGTCCGGTTCCCTGGGTTACACTTTTTTTATCGGTATTTTCCCGGGAAAAGGGTTCAAACAGATGGGGAAGAAATGCTGTGCTCATGCCGATCCCGTTATCCGAAATCACTGTCTGACAGGATATCAGGTTTTCCCCGATAGCCTTTATAGTCACCTGACACAGGACATATCCTCCGGCATCCGTATATTTGATCGCATTTCCCAAAATATTGATAAAGATCTGTCTGACATGCAGAGAGCTTCCAAGCACACAGCCGACTGCTGTACCTTCTATCTGTTCTTCATACTTTAAAAGAACTCCCTTATCTGCTGCCCGGGGTTCCACGATCGTGATAATTTCCTGCCAGAGCTCTTTTAAACAAAACGGCTCTTTCGTAAGCTGAAGGTTTTCTTCATCCAGCTTGTTAAATTCCAGTACATCGTTAATCAGCTCCAGCAGATGCTTTGCCGCAACCTTTTCCTTCGCACGGTTTGCATCCACCAGCGCTCTGTCCTCCCTGTGGCGGTCGCTGATTTCGATCATTCCGATAATGCCGTTTAACGGTGTCCGGATATCATGTGACATTCGGGACAAAAATCCGGTTTTTGCTGCATTTGCACGCTCTGCCGCCTCCTTCGCCTGCTTTAACTCCTCTTCATTTTTATCAATCGCAGCGATCGAGCGCTCCGTAATATAAAAAATGATCAAAAAAGAAAGCACCAATACCAGAAACATGGTTGCTGCAACATAGATCAGATTTTGGTTCGCCTCTAAAATGTCGTAGGAAACTGCAAGATTATATTCCCCATATTTTTCATAGACCAGATACTGCTGTCTGTCACTGATTTTCACACTGGTCCGATACCGCTTTCCTTCCTGCAGGTTTCCTTCTTCCAGCCGGTCGGAATCCTGCAGCTCATAGAGCAATACATCCTGCCGCGTGGTTGCAAGCATTTTTCCTGTGGTGGCATTTAGCAGAAAGATATTCATTCCGGAGGTAATCGGCATCTGCCGAACCAGATTTTCCACGCTGGCACTGTTCATTTTTGCAAGCAGTCGGCTGGGGGTAATGCCAATCTGGATCATGGCCGTGCCGGAAGAATTCCAGACGATGGCATACATCATCATTTTGCCTTCTGCAGTATTCGGTACCATATCCTGACACATGGAAAGCGTTTTATCTGTCAGCATGGGCTTAAAATATCCCATTTGTTCGCCGGAAGAAAAGCTGTAGCCAAAATACTCCGGATTTGTTCCTGCCACGATACATCCGCCCGTATTGATAATGTGAATTTCGTCCACACGCAGCTGTTTTGCGATCTTGCGGTACTCCTCTGTGGTCTGATATAGTCTTCCTTCCATTTCAAGGAGATTTGCCACTGTCTCTGCTCGCAGCGTATACTCTTCCTTCAGGGTTTCCAGAAGCGTCTGATAGCTTTCTTTATTTTCTTCGATCACGTCCTCCAGCTGCTGCAGGATCATCTCGCTGGCGATCCAGGCATTATGCCGATTGCTCAGCATCTGGAGAGAAACGCTTCCTATCCATATGATAATAAACGATGTCAGAATGATTCCGTAAATCCGTCTGGTTCGATTTCTATTTTTGCTCATAAAGCGGCGCTCCCTTCGTGAACTGTACACTAAGTATAGCATTTTTTCGATGTTTTACATAGTGTCTTGTGTTTCTTTGCAGACAAGTCTATACTGACCTTGTGTAGTATTTAAAAACGGAGGATTTTTTTACTTTATGAGTAAGCAGGCAGCACAAAACACAACAAATCAGATCACTGAAGGAGTCATCTGGAAGCAGCTTCTGATTTTCTTTTTTCCTATTTTATTTGGAACATTTTTTCAGCAGCTCTATAACACTGCGGATGCGATCATCGTCGGCAACTTTGTCGGCAAGGAAGCGCTTGCCTCTGTTGGGGGCTCTGCTTCCACGATTATCAACCTGCTCGTCGGCTTTTTCGTCGGGCTTTCTTCCGGTGCAACTGTTATCATTTCCCAGTATTACGGCGCAGACAACCGGCGTAGGGTCAGTGATTCCGTTCATACCGCTATTGCACTGGCAATTGCAGGCGGCATTGTAATTATGCTGCTCGGTCTTGTTTCCGCACGCTTTGCCCTGACCGCGATGGGAACGCCGGACGACATCCTTTCCCTTTCCCTGACCTATATGAAAATTTATTATCTCGGCACGATTCCGTCCATGATCTACAACATGGGCTCCGGTATCCTGCGCGCTGTCGGCGATTCCAAACGGCCGCTCTATTTCCTGATCGCTTCCTGTCTGGTCAACATTGTGCTCGACCTTTTATTTGTCGCAGTGCTCGACATGGGCGTTGCCGGAGCTGCGATTGCAACGATTGCGTCCCAGTTTTTCTCCGCGATCCTGACCCTGATCGCCCTGCTGCGCACCCAGGATTCCTATCGCCTGATCGTTTCCAAAATCCGGTTTCACCGCGATCTTTTATTTGATATCATCAAAATCGGTCTGCCTGCCGGTCTGCAGTCCGCAATGTATTCTATTTCCAACCTGCTGATCCAGTCTTCCATCAACTCCTTCGGAACCGATACGATCGCAGCCTGGACCGCTTATGGAAAAGTGGACAGTATTTTCTGGATGATTATGGGTGCTTACGGCGTTTCCATCACAACCTTCGCCGGGCAGAATTTCGGTGCCGGAAAATACGACCGTATCAAAAAAAGTGTCCGCATCTGTCTCGGTCTTGCTGCCGTGACCAGCCTTTTCCTCAGCTTTATCGTTTTGAATTTCGGCGGAACGATCCTGCTTTTATTCACACGCGATGCCAATGTCATCAACATCTGCATCGGCATGATGCGTGTCGTTTCTCCCGCCTACATCACTTACATCTGCATCGAAATCCTTTCCGGTACCTGCCGCGGCTGCGGGGATTCCTTTTTCCCGATGCTGCTGACCTGCTTTGGAGTCTGTGTCCTGAGGATCCTCTGGATCACGATTGCCGTTCCCCTCAGACACGAGGTCGCAACAGTGGCATTTTCCTATCCACTGACCTGGACCATTACATCGATCTTGTTTATCCTCTATTATAAGCGTGGAAAATGGATGCAGAAGGATACCCTGCGCAATGCACCCCAGGGGCAGGGAAAGGACGCGTAAGCGCTTCTGTAAAAAAGAATATGTCGTGGCACTTTTGTCGCCTGGGATCGGACGTAAAAAACTCCCGGCAGAGCCTTTTTTAGGGGCTTTGCCGGGAGTTTCTGTTACAGAACTTTTAGCAACTGAATCAGTTTTTGCGATTTCTTCGCTCTATGATTCGTTTCTTTTACTGCAAATCTTTTAAATCCATTTTCCACTTCATAAAACTGCATCAGATGCTCTTCATTTTCTGCCTCCAGAAAAAATACCATGCCTCCGGTCATATACTGTAATTTCAGAATGGTATCAACAGCTGCCTGAAGCAACTGCTTTCCTGTAATTTTCCGATTTGCCCCATTTCTAAAATTTTTTTCCAGCTGAGCAATCAGATACGCAGAAAGTGTATATGTAAGTTCATTTTCCCGTTGCTCACTGACTCTGGCTATTTTACGTTTCGTCGTGTTACTGAACTTCTTCGCACTGACGCAAATCGGTTTAATCGCCAGCGTAAAGTAGCCTACCAGCGAAGCATCCTGACTGTGGAATACCAAATACGTTACTGACTGATTCTTCTTTGTAAATTCTATCGCCTGTTCCTTTAAAAATCGTTCAACATCGGCGTTTTTACTGCAGGAAAATTCGGAGAGAAGTTCTTTCAATTCCTCCTCTCCAAATCTTCCATTTTCTGTTGCAGCCAAATACTCACGAATGTTTAACACTGTAACCTCGTTAAGCATTTACCTCTTTTCTCTTCGCCATAAACTTTCTGATGTCTTCTGCTCCGCGCAGATGGGTAATTCTCAACTCATTTTCCGTCTTTCTGCAGAGAGATTCCATATAGGAACTTTCAATCGCATCCGCAAACAATTCTGCCTGTTTTTCTCCAGAAACCAAAAAGTTCTTTTTAATACTCGAAGTTGCTATATTTAACACCTCCCCTTATAGTATGCCGCACCAATTATCATATCTCTATTATATGCGTTTAAAACATTTTTTCAATACAATCCAAGCTGTTTACTCTGCGATTTCCGCCGATGCTTCTGCAGCAGTTTCCTGCTTCAACACTTCCGCTGCCTGCTTTGCTCCGTCTGCGTTGATCGTGATATTGCGGTTCACTTTTGCATCATAGGTTCCTGCTTTTACAACCTCCGCAAGGTCGATGCCCACGGTTTCTTTCATGGTTTCAAACAGTTTTGTCATCACTGCCGGTACGTTTCCTGCTACCTGGTCCACACCGTTTGATCCGTCCGAACCGCCGATGATCGTGATCTTGTCGATCTGGGTCAGAGGCTCTGCGATCTTGCCTGCGATATCGGGCAGCACCTTGATCAGCATTTCCGCCATTGCCGCGTTGTTGTATTTCTGATAAGCCTGCGCACGTTTTTCCATCGCTTCCGCCTCCGCAACACCTTTGGCGCGAATCGCTTCTGCTTCGGCTTCGCCGACCATGCGGATACCTTTGGCTTCCTGTTCTTTAGAGAACAGATCTGCTTCCGCCTTCGCACGCTGCGCCTCTGCAGCCTTTTCCGTTTCAAATTTCTTTGCTTCCGCTTCTTTCTGGCGTTCAAACAGCTCTGCTTCCGCTTTCTGCTGACGTTCGAATTTCTCCGCTTCCGCTTTTTTCTTAACCTGTGCATCCAGCGATTTTTCCATCGTCTCTGCTTCACGCTGTTTTAAGAGCACCAGACGTTCCTCTTTTGCAATGTTGGCATTTGCCGCAGTTACTTCGATGGTCTTTCGCTGTTCCTCTTTCTGGATCTCATATGCCGCATCTGCTTCCGCCCGCTTGCTGTCCGCGTTTTTCTGAAGCTCTGCCTTCTGCATATCCAGCTCGTTGTTCTTGATGGCGATCTCTCTTTCGGAATTGATCCGCGCGTCGTTGGACTGACGATCCGCTTCCGCCTTTGCTACCGCGATTTCTTTTTCTGCCTCAGCCTTTGCAATCGCTGCCTTTTTCTTGATCTGGGAAATGTTGTCGATACCAAGGTCATCAATGACACCATTGGAATCCGTAAAGTTCTGCACATTGAAGCTGACGACGTCCAGACCCATGGCAGCCAGGTCAGGCTCGGCATTTTCCTTTACCAGGTCCGCGAATTTCTGACGGTCGCTGACCATTTCCTCCAGACGCATGCGGCCTACGATCTCACGCATGTTGCCTTCCAGAACCTCTCTCGCTACCTGCGCAATGTACTGGGTGTTCTGATTCAGGAAGTTTTCTGCTGCCTGCTTTAATTTTTCGGGCTCGCTGGAAACCTTGACGTTAACTGCTGCGTCCACCTGAATGTTGATGTAATCCGCCGTCGGCACCGCTGCTTCTGTCTTCACATCGATCGGGATCAGCTTTAAACTCAGCTTGTCAAGACGTTCCAGAAACGGGATCTTGATACTCGATTTCCCGATAATGATTTTTTTGCGCAGGCCGGAAATAATATACGCCGTGTCCGGAGGTGCTTTCACATACCCGGAAGCGATAATTCCAAGCAGCGCGATCACTGCGATTATGGCAACAACAGCTCCTAAACTAATTCCTGTAAACATACTCATTCTCCTTTTCTCCACCGGTCTGGTGGACTCGTAAAGTAAATAGCTTCGGTCGCTGTCAGGCGACTTTTCCGGAAAAGTGCTTTTCCCCCGGAGGGTTTTGTTTCCTATGGACACCCTTTCCAACGAAACAAAAAAACGAAGCCTCTATTACAGCCTGACAGCTGCAATAAAAGTCTCGCGCGTTTCATTTAATACGGACATCTGCAGCAAATCGATTATCATCTGGCTGCTTGTCGGGGTGACGGTTTCAAACCACCTCTCGGTGCTGGCTACTCCCTTTTATTGTTGAAATAAATTATAGCACTTTTTTATATTTTGTCAACACCCTGTCGATATATCGTTTTGTCAAAGAAATGTTTGCGTCAGACCGAATACATGTTTTGCAGCACCGCAAGCTCCACGCCCATCCCGCTGCAAAGCTCCAATCTATTCGCAAACTCCAGCGTCAAAAATCCATCCGCATACGTCTGCACGCAGGGTGCTGCGCCTGCGGCGTTCTCTGCTGACGCACCCATAGTCGTCACCACCGCTTTTTCCATTCCGGTGCGGATCCCAAGCTGTTTTAACTTCATGCTGCCGCCCAGGCATTCGATACGGATTTTGTTATCCGCAATGCTCAGTTTGCCATATGCGCCCGGCACAAACCACGGCGCGGTGAGTTCAGGCAGGGCGGGCGAAAAGCTGAGCTTTTCTCTGGGCATATCTGCCTTTAGACCAGTCAAAGACTGTAACACTGCCCAGGATGCCAGCGCACGATAGTAGTGTTCCCCACATTCCTCGTGGTTGAAGCGTCTGCCATTCTGCGTGTGCCTTCTTTCAACCGTTTCCACGATCTGAGCTGCTTCCTTGTATCTGCCGTTTTCCAGCAGGAATGATGCGAAGGAATATTCGATGCCGGACCAGTTGCTCTCCATCTGCACATTTTTCCAGGTATACAGTGTCGGGGTTGCCTGCGCCGGATAGGAGGCGTTGACCAGACCGGATTCTGGGCGGAAGTTTTCCGAAAGAATGCAGTCTGTCGCAGTGTCGATCTTATCCTGGGGCAGAAAATTGCCAAGCCCAAGCAGACGGGCATACCACTGTCCGTCTATCTGGTCCGTCATGCAGCAGTCGTCCCGCTTGTCACCGTCCGCCCAGAGACTGAAATATCTGCCGTTCCAGAGCTTTTCCACAAAAGCCTTGCTGCCCTTTTCCAGCAACGCTTCCCACGCTGCTGCACGATCCTGCGCCCCGAGATCCTGGGCCATGCGCACTGCCGCCTTCAACGCTGCCAGCCAGAGGCTTGCGATATAAGCGGGCGTGCCCTGCATCGCCCACGCATCATAGGTGTTTGCCCGCGTATCATGATCCGGTAAACCGTCTCCGTCACCGTCCAGAAGCTGCGTGTTGTCCATCGCCTTTTCGATATGCGGCCACATCCGCGCAAGATACTCGCGGTCGCCCGTCCATAGGTAATCCCTGCACACCAGCAGCACGAACTGCGGATTCATATCCACGCGGTCGTAGCCGTCATCCACGCCGGACAGGTCTGGGGTAAAGAAATGGTGCACACGTCCATCCTCGCGCTGGAATTTTGCACCCATCTCCATCTGTTTTTTCTGAAGGTCTGGAAACAATGCCAGAATACCAAATGAACCCTGATAAGTGATGTCTGTCGTATGGAAGCCGCAGCTGCCGTAGCCTTCCCACATACCGAACTCGCCCCGCTTTGTCCACCAGGAGCATTTGATCAGCGTGCTCAAATGATCCGACCACGCGTCCGCCAGCTCTTTTGAAACATTCGTGCTTTTCAGTAATGTAGAAAATTCTTTCACCGTGGGAAGTATCGCATCGCGCTCCCGATCCAGATAGGAAACGACCTCGCCCGCGTCCGAAAAACGTTTTACGTACCAGTGCCCCTCAAAGCGTCCGGAATCGCCGAAATGGTTCGGAAAATGCCAGCCGACTGCGAACCGGATTTCTCTGCTTTCGCCGGGCGCAAGCTTACAGCTGCCGCACAGGGCGGAGTCTCCCCAGTTTTCCTGTCCGCTTTCATCCGGAAAAATTCGTTTTATTTGACGAATGCTTGCAAGGATAAACTCCCGCTTTATTTCCGGCTGTGTCAGCAGAGCTTCATCGAAGCGATGCACTCTTTCATATGGATGTCTGACGCATGCGATCTGCAAAAGCTTTTCAAAAAGCGCATCCAGCTCCTGTTCGTCCATCAGGGAAATTTCTTCTTCCGTCAGCTCCGTTCCAAACTCCGGCAGCGTCTCCGTTCCGAGGTTCGGAAGCTTTCCGGTATCCCGAAAATCAAACAGATAGGACTCCTCCGTTACGCCGAATCTGCTGTTCATGACATAATTCTTAAAATATGGTTCAAACTCACCTAAAATCCAACTGACCTCGTCCGCCGAAACGCTCCACGCAAGACTGCCATTGGATGCGTTCGCTTTTTTGGAATCGCTTTTCATCACGATCTGTGCACAGCCTTTTTCAGTCGTCAGCTGATTTCTCAGCCGTCTCTGCTCCATTCCGCGGTTGACCGGATTTTTCAATTTACCAAGAATCGAAACCTCCGCTTCCTGATCGGAAGGATTGGTGATTGTAAAGGTCACATAAAAGCCCGGTGTGCCTGCGAGTGCTTCCTGTCCCGGCACAAACGGGGACGCAAACTCTGCTTCAATTTTTATAGGAAGTCCGCTGTCCTCATACTGCAGCCTGCAAACCGGAAAATCCGGATTCCAGCGGATTTTTTCGATTTCTTTGTACCACGAATACATCAGTGACCGAAATTCGCCGTTGTCCCGGTCATGACAAAGTCTGCGTACAACCGGCTCCTTTCCTGCAAGCTTGGCACGAACCGTAAACGGCAGCACATGGGCGTCGTAATCATATAGCTTTTTCTGTTTCCGCACATCCGGGCTTCCCCATTTGCCCATGTTGCAGATGTCCCATTCCCGCAGCTCTCCGTTCTGGCAGATTTCCACGCTTCCCGCGCCGATTCCCCCCAGCGCCATGCCGTTTTTCTGCCATCTGTAATCTAAAGTCCCCTCCATGATATTCCTCCTTTTGCAGGCAGCGTCCTGTCTGTTGTCTGACATAAGTCAATTCTGAAAGATCCCACGAATTGCTCCGCTGCAAAGCAGCTGCACAATTCTTCAAACATTCGCAATCCGCTCATGTTTGTGACCCTGGTATCTTCATCATAATCTCCCCACTTTTAAATCACAACCAGATACCGAAAAATCAAACTTCGAAAGCTGTTTTGAGTGATTTGCTACAGGTGCTTTCTATCCCGCGATAGCTCATCAGACACTCATACCGCCTGATCCATCATACCTGCCAGCCAGCCGCACCGCCTGGTCAATCGCTCCTTCCCGTCAATTCACTCCGCCAAACAATAGAATGCCGAAAAGGGACGCCGACCGGCAAAACAGCAGCCTCAAAGCCCTGTTTGCCGATCCGGCATCCCTTTTCTTCTCTTCCATTCGCATGCGGTCAGTGGGACTCGAACCCACACGGTTGCCCATTGGCACCTAAAACCAACGCGTCTGCCAATTCCGCCATGACCGCTCACCGCTCCGGCAGCCGGTTGTTTCGGCTGCCGAACGCTTCTCTTTCGTATAACTCAATTATTATACCGAGCTTTTGAAACTTCTGTCAAGCATTTTACGGCATTCTATGGCGCCGTTTTCGTACCATTCACCCGTGCACTGTGAAAGTTCACCCGCGCCATTCGCAAAATCGCATCTTCGATGCTTTCCGCTGCTTCGCAGCTCATTTTTGCTCATGAAATGGCGCTCCCTTCACCTTCCCGGGGGCAGATTTTCCTGCAAGCACGAAATCTGCTCCCAGAAAGGTACGAGTGAACTATGGCATCAGCTCATAGATTCCACGATTCTTGTTGTCGCGCACGGACAGCCAAAGGTAATTGTTATCATCGTCCACATCCTGGCAGACCGGTACCTCCTTGCGGTTCGAACCGGCTCCGTAGGGGCTCCAGATTCCCGCGTCCGCAAAGCCGTTCCACTCTTCCTGATTGCCGTCCCAATTTAACGTCGTCAGGTACATTTCTCCGCTGTAGAAGCCGCTGCGGAACGTTCCGATCACATTCTGGATGTAGCGCTCCTTTTTGGCAGCCTTGCTCATATCCAGCTCGTAATGCTCCTGTCCTTCACCGTCCGGCAGGTCGTTTTTCCATTCTCCGGCATACATATGCTCGCGGTACGCGCGGTCCGACGTGGTGTCATCGTCATAATAAACGTAAAAGCGCACCCACTTGCCGTTGCCTTCGCGTTTGCCATTCGACCACTCGCCGTAGTAATAGGCGTTATCCGCATAGCAGGCGATTCCGGTTCCGTCCGGCTGTCCTGCGCTGCTGCGCTCGCCATAATAATAAAAGCTGTTTGCATCCGAAATATCCGACGACATCCTCATATACCAGGGCAGCATCGCCAGATCCTCCACCGCGTCCATATTATCCTGTTCCCAGTAACCGGACATCTCCAGAAGCATCTCTTCGTTTGTCTTGTTCGCACTCTCCGCGCCGGATAACGGATCGTTTCCACTCACCGTCCGGAGGTTGCCCTCCTGCTTGGCCCCCTGACTTTCCTTCCCTTTGCCTGCGGGAAGTTTGCTGTCCGGATGCTCTGTCAGCGTCTCATCCTCCTGCTGTCCCCTTTCCGTCGTCTGCTTTTTCCCCGCTGTTGTTTCTTCCGTCTGATCCGCTGCGTCCTTCGTCTCTGATTCTGCAGACTCTGCCTGTTCCTCGCTGTACCATATCTGCGTGCTTTCCGTTTCTGCGATCTCTGCCCGTGTCTCCCTGCGCTGATGCAGCCGTACTGCGCACAGCGCGATGATAATTACCAGAAAAAGAGCAATCGCCGCCACCGGGATCAGATCCCTTTTTTTATCGTCCATGTCCGCATTTCCTCCAGTTGGTTTATTGTAACATAGGCTTTCTTTTTTTCCTATTTAAACTTTATTAAGAAAAACGAAAGCTTTTTCTGTTTCTTATATATATGCGTTTTCCTCCCTTGACATCCCTCAAAGTCCTGACTATTATGGAACAGAAAACGAATTTACCTTACACGAAAAGAGGAGTTTTATGAAAAAATGGATTGTCTGGCTGAAAAAAAGCAGTCCCTGGATTTTTCTGCTGATCGGCCCTGTTCTGAATTTTTATCTGCTGGAATGGTACACGCATAATCCGTTCCAGACCATGAAACCGTATATACAGGGGATGAATCTGGCACTGTTTGAATTTGCAGCACTGTTTTTATTTGCACTGACCGGCAGGATCAGCCGCGCACTCGGCATCGAAACCGCCTTCTGCGCCGTTTACGGTCTTGCAAACTATTTCGTCCTGGAATTTCGCGGCGCGCCCATCCAGCCGTGGGACATTCTTTCGATCTCGACCGCTGCCAGCGTCGCGGACAACTACGAATACAAATTGAACCGCACCGCAGTAATCGTGCTGATCTGTTTTGTCCTGCTTCTGGTTCTGGAATTTTTCCTGAAAAAAGGCTTTCCGAAAAAAAATAAAAAAGCCCGGATTGCCCGCGTCTGCCTCGCGCTTTCCTGCGGTCTTTTATGCTTTGGCTACACGAAAATGCTGCACAGTGAGGACATCGTCGAGCAGAAGCTTCACCTTTACAACAAGCTTTTCACTCCGACGACGATTCAATTTAAAAATGGTACTGTAACTGCGTTTTTAATGGAGCTTCAGTACATTTCTGTTGATAAGCCCTCCGGTTACAGCGCAGAAAACGCCAAGGAGCTGCTGGCATCCTATGATACCGGCTCTCAGGAATTCGATGGAACACCTTCGGACAATGCACAAAAGCCGAACATTATCGTCATCATGAACGAGGCGTTTTCCGATCCGTCCGTGCTCGGCGATTTTACAACGAACGAGGATTATATGCCCTTCGTGCACAGCCTGCTCGACGGCGCGGATAACACGATTTCCGGTCACTTAAATGTCTCCGTCAAGGGCGGCAACACTGCCAACACAGAATTTGAATACCTGACCGGCGCTTCAATGGCGTTTCTTCCTTATGGAAGTATCCCGTATCAGCAGTATGTGAAAAAAGAGACGCCTTCGATGGCCTCCTATCTTTCCTCCCTCGGCTACTATACGATTGCGATGCACCCGTACCGCGCCGCCGGCTGGGACAGAAATCTCGTTTATCCCAGGCTCGGCTTCGACGAGATGCACTTTCAGGAGTTTTTCACAGATTCTCCCCTTGTGCGCAAATATGTCAGTGACGAAGGCAACTATGAAAAGATCATAAAGCTCTACGAGGAAAAAGATGCGGACACGCCGCTGTTTTTATTCAACGTGACGATGCAGAACCATTCCTCCTACAGCGACTGGGCGGATTACGACAACTTTTCTCCCGATATCACGGTAGAAGGCTCGGATTCCAAGCTGCTTCCGGCGTACCTGTCCTTGATCAGGCTGTCCGACAGCGCCATCCAGAACCTGATTTCTTACTTTGAAGCACAGGAGGAGCCTACCATAATCGTCTTTTTCGGAGATCATCAGCCTGCTGATTCTGTCGTACGTCCGGTCTGGAAGCTAAACGGCAAAGATGATACGAACTTAACCGACGAGGAAGAGGCGCTGCGCTACAAGGTTCCGTTCTTTATCTGGGCAAACTTCAATATCGAAACGGAAAACGATCTGGAAATCAGCGCAAACTATCTTGCGGCAAAGACGCTGGATGCCGCCGGGCTTCCAAAATCCGCTTACGATAACTTCCTGTCGCAGCTGCGCACGGAAGTACCCGTCATTTCAGCCAACCATGTAACGCTGTCCGACGGAACCTTTACCACTGCATCCAAGCAAAAAGATCTGCTTTATGATTATCAGACCCTGCAGTATTACCTGCTTTTTGACTAAACCGCGGAGGATTTCCTTTTTTATGAAAAAAAAGATCTGTTTCTTTTCCTTCCTGCTGCCGTTTCTTTCCATGATGGCGATTTTTATCGGCAACGGCATTTATCCCTTCGGAGATCAGAGCTTCATGCACTCCGACATGTACCATCAGTACGTCCCCTTTCTGGAGGAATTTGTCCGGAAAGTGCGCGACGGCGAACCGCTCTACTACTCCTGGCGCATCGGTATGGGCTCCAATTACCTGTCTCTTTACGGCTACTACAGTGCAAGCCCGTTCAACTGGCTGATGCTCCTTTTGCCCGAAAAATATTTAATCGAATTTATGAGCTACATGGTCGTTTTCAAAATCGGTCTGTGCGGCTTCACCTTTTCCTGGCTTTTGACAGAAAAATTCCACACAAACGACCTTTCTGTCCTGTTCTTTTCCACATTTTATGCGATGTCCGGCTTCGTTGCCGCATATAACTGGAACGTCATGTGGATGGATACCCTCATCCTCGCTCCGTTGATCGTTCTCGGTCTGGAAAAGCTGGTCTTCGAAAAAAAATACAGCCTCTACTGCATCACCCTCGGGCTGTGCATTTTATCGAACTATTACCTTTCCATCATGGTCTGCATCTTCCTGTGCCTGTACTTTCTCGTGCTCGTACCGAACCTGTTTGGCTCTGATGGCTGGAAAGCGTTCCGCGCAAGGCTGCTTGGCGCAATCGGACGTTTTGCTTTATTTTCCCTGTTGGCTGGCGGTCTCGCCGCTGTGCTGCTGATCCCGGAAATCGCTGCCCTGCATGCGACTGAATTTTCCGAATTCAACTTTCCGGAAAAGATCAACTGGTACTTTTCCTTCTTCGACGTAATCGCGCGGCATGCGACCGGTGTATCCCGGGAAACCGGTCTGGATCACTGGCCGAATATTTTCTGCTCCAGCGCAGTCTTTTTCCTGATTCCGCTCTATATCGTCAACCGAAAAATCCCTCTGAAGGAAAAGCTCGGCAGACTGGTATTATGCACCTTTTTCATCGTCAGCTTCTCGGTCAATACCCTGAATTTCATCTGGCACGGTTTCAACTACCCGGATTCGCTTCCGGCACGTCAGTCCTTTTTGTACATCCTGCTCGTGCTGCTGATGTGCTATGAGGCATTTTCAAAGCTCGACGGCTTTACCATGCGCGAGCTGTTTGTCTCCCTCGCCTGCGGGCTCGGTTATCTTTTGCTGGCAGGAAAGCTCGTGGAGGACGACGCCTTTACCCAGGGCACCTTTGTGCTGAGCGCCTGCCTGCTTGCTGCCTACGCGCTGCTGCTCTATGCCTGGAAAAAAGGGAAAGAAAAACAGCCTGCAGACAGCCTCCCGTATCAGCGCGCGATTGCAATCGCCGTGCTGGCGCTGGTCGCTTTTGAATCCACCTACAACATGGCGCTGACGAGCGTTTCCACCACCAGCCGCAGCAGCTATCTGGAAAGCATTCCCGCCTACCGGGAGTTAGTTGCTCGTAATGAAGAAAAAGATTCCGATTTTTACCGCTACGAAAAGCTCAGCCGCGTCACCAAAAATGACGGTGCGCTGGCAGGCTATCCGACGGCGTCGCTGTTTTCTTCCACCTCCAACGCGGCGGTTCAGGACTGGTACGACCGCATGGGCATGAGCGAAAGCAAGGTATTTTACAGCTTTGACGGTCAGACGCCGCTTTCCGCAGCGCTTTTAAATGTCCGCTACCTGTTTTCCCGCTCCGATGCAGAGGATTCCAGCCTCTACACGCTGATCGACGAGCAGGACGGCGTTTACCTGTACAAAAACAACAAGACGCTGCCCGCCGGATTTATCCTGCAGGATGGACAGAATCTTTCTTCCTCTGAGTTTTCTGAAGAGACCTCCGACCCGTTCGAGGTACAAAATCAGATGGCGGCTTCTGTTTCGACCTCTGATCCGCTCTTTGTTTCCATCGAATCAGAGGAATCCGGCAATCAGGTTTTCTTTGATGTATACACGGAGGGGCATTACTACGCTTACTGTAAAAGCTCCAAGATCGATACCGTTTCGATCTCTTCCGCCAGCGTCAACAAAACGTATAAAAAAGTAAAATATGACTATATCCTCGATCTCGGTCGTCACGAAATCGGCGACCATGTAACACTGACCAACGACGAAGATAGCGTGCTGAATGCCGTTGTTGTGCGCCTGGATGAAGCAGTTTTGTCCCGCACACTGCAGACGCTCTCTGAGCAGCCCTTTACGGTAGATTCTTATGATTCCAGCCATGTGACCGGACATGTCGACGTCACCAAAGCCGGTCGGCTGATTTTATCCATCGCGGACGAACCCGGCTGGACGATGAAGGTGGACGGAAAAGCCGCAGACTACGATGTGTATGATGGTGTATTTCTATCCGTTCCGCTGACGGAGGGCAGCCACACGATTGAGCTTTCCTACCGCCCTGCAGGTCTGACCACCGGTCTGATCGTCAGCCTGATCTGCCTGCTTGTGTTTATCGGAATCGGAGTTGCTCAGAAGCGTTTGGGAAAAAAATCCTGACACCCGGCTGATTTTATGCTATAATTTTTAACTGGTGCAGCGTTTCGTACCTGCACGATAAGACGTTTGATTCCTGATTCCCTGAGTTTCTGTCAGAAGCCAACGTCCGCTGCACTTTTTTACAGCTTCCTAAGATTATTGAAATATGCCGCCCTGCGGCAGAAAAGAGGTAATATGGAACACTTAATCATCCCGGAGAATTATTCCTCCGCCCTGAACCTGCACGATACCCAGATCGGTATTAAGACGGTGAAAGACTTTTTCCAGAGTCTTCTGGTCCGTCATTTAAACCTTCTGCGTGTCTCTGCTCCGTTATTCGTCGACCCCGCTTCCGGCATGAACGATAACTTAAACGGTTATGAGCGCCCGGTTTCCTTCGGCATTCTCGAGCAGAACGATTACCGCGCAGAGGTTGTACAGTCCCTTGCAAAATGGAAACGCTACGCCCTCAAGGAATACGGATTTTCTCTTGGCGAAGGTCTTTACACGGATATGAACGCCATCCGCCGCGACGAAACGACTGACAACATCCATTCCATTTTCGTCGATCAGTGGGACTGGGAAAAGGTCATCGACAAAAAGGACCGCAACCTGGAAACCTTAAAAGCAACCGTCCGCGACGTTTACAAGGCGCTGCGCAAAACGGAAATGTACATGGCGATCCAGTATGATTACATCGAAGAGATTCTGCCCCGTGAGATTTTCTTCATCACCACCCAGGAGCTTGCAGACATGTTCCCGGACAACACGCCCAAGGAGCGTGAATATTTCATCACCAAAGCAAAGGGCGCTGTCTGCATCATGCAGATCGGCGATAAGCTCGAAAACGGCGAGCCCCACGACGGCCGTGCACCCGACTACGATGACTGGGCATTGAACGCCGACATCCTCGTTTACTATCCTGTTCTGGACATCGCCCTGGAGCTGTCCTCTATGGGTATCCGCGTAGACAAAGAGGCTCTGCTGTCCCAGCTGGAAAAAGCCGGCTGTCCCGAGCGCGCAGAACTTCCGTTCCAGAAAGCAATCCTCAACGAAGAGCTGCCTTACACCATCGGCGGCGGTATCGGTCAGTCCCGTATCTGTATGTTCTTCCTGCGCAAGGCGCACATCGGAGAAGTACAGTGCTCCATCTGGCCAGAGGAAATCCGCAAAGAAGCGGAAGCCCACGGAATCCAGCTGCTGTAAACAATAGAATGCACGCTCTGCGAGCATTCTATTGTCATGAACAATAGAATGTACGCTCTGCGAGCGTTCTATTGTCATGAATAAGGATAAACGGCTGCGCGTTGTCCTGTTATTGAATGCACGCTCCGTGAACCTTCCATTGTCATAAAAGAGCGAGGAAGCTGTATCGTACAGCTTCCTCGCTCTTTTGGGTCAGCGCATCTCACAAAGGATCTTTTTCTCATCGCAATGCAGACGCTGTCACCAGCTAATCTTAACTTTTTCTCTGCTCATCCTTTTTGCCGCGATGCCGCCTTTCCCTGCAGCATCCACAATAAAAACAGGCTTCCTGCTGACAGCACCAAAAACAGCACACAGGACGGAACGCTTAAAAATACGCCGCCAAAGGGCAACAGCTCTAACATCACATACACAAACAGGTTCGCAACGCTGTGGAACAGCATCGGCGCTGCAATCGTTCCATACCATTCATACACCAGCGCCAGCAGGCAGCCGATTACGGTCGCATAGACCGCCTGAACAAGATTTCCATGGAACAGACCGAACGCCAGTCCGGAAAGCACCACCGCATACGGCACCTTCAACACCTTGCGCAGCTGTCCATAGACCACGCCGCGGAAAACGATCTCTTCGCCCAGCGGCGCAAGAATGCCGTAGGAAATGATTCCCAGCCACACCGGCGTATCGAACTGCATCTCCGAAACCCTCTGAAAGGTCGGAGAAAACCGATACAATTCTGTCAATGTCAGAACACCGTTCATGCCGATTGCAATTGCCGCCGCCAAAATCACCATCGGAACGATGGACAGTTTATCGATTTCTTTTGTCGAATGGAACCGGATCTTTTTGTGCCAGATTCCGTAACAGATTATAAATGCACCGAACGTCGAGAGTGCGCTCGCCACATTCAGCCAGAAATTGTAGGAAGAGCCCTCCAGCTCCTGCAGCCCGATCGCATACACAATCGATACCGCCGTCAAAATTACGCTGCTGATTAGGAGACTGATTACATAATAGGCAAACATCGCCAGCGCGCTGGTTCCAACTGCACTCCAGAACTGCCCGGATTTGGTCTTCGTTTTGGCAGCGCTGCCGCGGTAGCGCTCTGAAAGGGTATTCGAGCCAGTCGCCGTGCTGTTTCCTGCCTGCGCGCTGTTTCCTACCTGCGCGCTGTTTCCTGCCTGCGTGCCACTTCCTGCCTGCGCACTGTTTCCTGCCTGCGTGCCGCCCAGCAGTACGCTTCGCAGTCCTTCCACATCCCGGACAATGATCTCCGCACCGGCATTTTCCAGCTCTCCCGGCTGTGCATACCCATATGACACCGCGATGCAGTGTGCACCGATCGCTTTCGCACCCTCCACATCGAAGCTGCGGTCGCCGATCATCACCATCTTATCCGGATCGCTTTCGCCCCGCGCTGCAAGCTGGGACAGCACCTCTGCAACCACTTCTTCTTTGTGCACTCTTCTTCCGTCCAGCTCGCTTCCGACCACGATGTCGAAATACTCCCGGATTCCGAAATGCACCAGAATATCCTCCACATAAACGGTCGGTTTGCTCGATGCAATCGCCAGCGTCGCCCCGGATGCCTTCAGATCATGCAAAAGCGCTCCCATTCCGGGATACAGCACATTTTCGTATTTACCGGTTACAGAAAACCGCTCCCGGTACTTCTCAACTGCCTCCTGCGCCTGCTCCGCCGTAAAGTTATAATATTTCATAAAGCTCTCTGCAAGCGGCGGTCCGATAAACGGCTCCAGCCGATCCAGCTCCGGTTCTTCAATCCCAAAGCTTCTGAGCGCATACTGCACACAACCGCAAATTCCCTGTTTCGGATCGCTGATCGTTCCGTCCAGGTCAAATAAAATACAGGAAAACATAACAGTCTCCTTTCATTTCTCTTCTGTTCTGCAGCCAAACGCCTGCAGCCTGTCTTTATAGTGTACCAGAAAGCACACGAAAAGGTTATGAAATTTTTGTGAAATAGAGATTTTCCGTTTCCTGCGTTCATAAGTTGTAACAAAAATCCGGCAGGAGCCTTCATGATCCGAGATTTCGTTCATCTGATTCAAAATAAACTGCGCCACTATGCCGTTTTTCCCTCTCTGCACAGTCTCTCCCGCTCGTCTGCATTCCAGACCGCCCTGTTTTTGCTCGGCGTCCTCGCCTTTTCCCGCGCGTGCATTTTTCTCGCCCCTCCGTCTGTAACAACACTGGCGTCCGCCTCTGTAAACGGCACGTTTATGCCCATCTGCCGTGTCGAAACCGACCAGAAAAAAGTCGCGCTGACCTTCAACTGCACCTACAGTGCACAAGACATGCAGCAGCTTTTGGAAATTCTGAAAGAAAAAAATGTGCACGCCACCTTTTTCGTTTCCGACGCCTGGGCAAAAAACTATCCGGAGCTGCTCTGTACGATTCACAACGCCGGACACGATATCGGCGGTCTGTGGACAACGCAGGCATCCCTTTCCATCCGGGAACAGACGCTCACACTGGAAAATCTCACGCAGCGAATTGATCGCCTTACCGATTCTGAAACGACGTTGTTTCGTTTTGAAGACGGAAACTATGACAACTCTGCTATCCGGCTCATCCAGGAAGCCGGCGGTTATCCGGTGCAGTGGAACATCAATTCCATGGACTGGAAAGACTACGGGGCACAGGACATCCTCCATCGGATTTTAAACAGTCGCCAACTCCAAAACGGCTCTATCCTCCTGTTCCATGCCGGAACTGTTTATACCGCACAGGCGCTTCCCGACCTGATCGACAATCTGGAGGATCAGGGCTATCAGCCAGTTCCCATCTCCGAGCTGATCTGGAAGCACTCCTATTATATGGATGCAGACGGCGTACAGATTCCGAAGACGGAACCATAAACAATAGAATGCACGCTCTGCGTGCATTCTATTGTTTCTTTTCTTCTTTTTTATCTTCTTTTTTCACTTCCAGTATAGACGTACAGTACGGACAGCGGGTTGCCTCTGCCGCAACCTTGCTTCTGCAATAAGGGCACATTTTCACAGCAGGTTTTTCCGGCTCCTTCTTTTTGCCAAGACCAGCCAGCGCATTCATCCCTTTTACCATCAGGAAAATAATCACTGCCATTATGATGAAATTGATCACTGCGGTCAAAAATGCACCATAGCGGATTTCCACATCCCCGACCATCACAGACAAATACGTCAGATCCGTATTGGCAAACAGGCCGATCAGCGGTGAAATCACATCGTTTACCAGCGAATTGATGATCGCCTGAAACGCAGCACCAATGATAACGCCGACTGCCAGATCCATGACATTTCCTCTCAGCGCAAATTCCTTAAATTCCTGCAACAGTTTTTTCATAGTGGTATCCTTTCTTTTGTTATGTTATACTTTGGGACATGAAACGAAGAAATTTATCCCATTTAAAACTTACAATCTTTTTGATCCTGCTCGCTGTCCTGATTTTTGCAGCGGCAGCCCTGATCCTGAAAATCGTAAAAAACGCTTCCACTCAGGTGCTCTCCTGGTCGGAAGCTGTTGAAGCCGTTTCCTCAGAACCTGTAAAAAATGTTCAGACATCCTTAAGCGTCCCAACGCAGATTACTAAAATCGGTGACGATTATTTTCTGGTGGACTGCTATCACAATCAGATTCTGACCTCGAAAACACCGGATGCTCTACTTACCGACTGGTATGTAATGACCGATCAGATCAACCGCGGGCACACTATTGCAGGAGACGGCACCGTTTATCTTGCAGATGACACCGAAAACAACCGCGTCCTCATCTTTGAAAAACAGGACGGACAGTTTTGCCTTACCCAGCTTTTCAACGAAATCGGCACTCGCCCGCATTACGTCGTCTATGATGAAACGGGAAAACGTTTTTATGTACTCAGTTCCATGACCGGACAATTGTACGTCTTTTACCGCCCCGATCCGGACAGCTCATCTGTCGCCCTCGAAAAAATCCTCTCTGTGCCAGAGCTGGATCAGATTTATGTCCGCTCCTTTACCATCGACGGCAACGACCTGTATTTTGTTTCCGGCAATCAGTCGATTCTGCGCACCCGCAAAAGAGACCTGAAGATCCTGGAACGGTTCCCGGTTCCTGCCGAAATCTCCGGCATGATCCAGCTGACACACATTCAGGACTGGTTTTACATCACCGTTTCCACCGACCTTACCGGCAATCAGGATTATGCGACGATCCTGCGTGTGCAGGATTTAAACGATCTTTCTTCCGGCAGCTGGGAGGATATTTATGACAACTTTGCCGGAGGCGGAACGCCTTATTATATCTCTTCCTTTGACGGACATTATTATCTGACGGAGCACAGGATTCCCGGACACAGCGTCTGGCAGTTCGATGTCATCGACAACGCACTGACAAACATCCGCGCCCTGTTTTAGGACTCATCGACCGTTTCTGATCGTCTTGCGTTTCAAAAGCCCATGTCTCGTACTTTGCTTTTTAGTATGCCTGTTTCAGCTTTCCTGCGCAATCCTTTTATCGCGTTCCCGCTTTGAAAAAACGCAGCCGCAATAATCCTGACGATACAGGTCGTACTGGCGGCTTAACTCGATGGACCTTAAATAGCCGCCCTTTTTCTTAAAATCCGACGGCAGGCACGCCACATGATATTCCTCCGCCAGTCGGCTGCCGATTTCGTTGAGCTTCTGCGCATTTTTCAGCGGACTGATCGTCAGCGTTGTTGTAAAAAAATCATAGCCGCCCTCTGCCGCCAGCCTCGCCGCTTCCCGCAGCCGCAGCTCGTAGCAGATAAAGCAGCGCTCTCCGCCCTCCGGACAGTCCTCCAGCCCTTTCGTCGCCTCGAAAAATTTTTCCGGCTCGTAAGTGCCCTCCAAAAGTGCGATCTGGTTCAGCATTTCAGACCCTTTCGCCTCTTCATTCAGCGTGCTCACCAGACGTTTTAATTCCTCCACCCGATGCCGGTATTCCTCCAAAAAGCTGATGTTTGGATTGTAATAAAATACCGTCACGTCGAAATACTGCCGCAAATATTCCAGACAGTAGCTGGAGCACGGCGCACAGCAGCTGTGCAAAAACAGCCGCCGGTGATGATCCGGAAGCTTATCGATCAGGTGTTCCAGTTCTTTTTGATAGTTAATTTTGTTCATTTCTCCTCTTATTCACATACAAAAAAGTTTTATATTTTAACCATTTTCTTCTGCATCGGAATCTTCTGATTTACTTTTTCTCGTTTTTCCTGCCGAACTTTTTTACATACTCCTGCGCTTCTGCCAGAGAAATGTTCAGCTTTTTCTGTAATCTTGCAAGAATCTCTTCTTCTGAAATCCCAAATTCATATCCAGTCTCAATAATTCCTTTTGCTTCTCCTTCTGCTATCCCCTCACGCCTCGTCTCTTCAAACACGGTGCACATATCAGCATCTGCCACTCAAAATGTGTTTAAATATACTCAAACACATCGAGAAATTGAAGTCCTTGCGGATACTTCTTACTGCT
>ERZ827496.656-NODE-656-length-46881-cov-4.322449_pt1 | contig 46881 bp, 44 predicted proteins | sample MGYA00519769_ERZ827496 | MGnify/ENA primary metagenome ERZ827496 (study PRJEB31778, sample SAMEA3449327) | human gut metagenome | biome: human gut; feature: human-associated habitat; material: faeces | place: United Kingdom | collected 2010/2012 ...
CCGCCAGTTCGTAGACGAAAATTTTTCCGTCGCCGTGTTCGCCGGTGTGTGCACATTTGCAGATGGCGTCGATGGTTCGGTCTGCCCATTCTTGACTCGATACCACGATCTCAAATTTCACCTTTGGCAAAACATTGATATCAACATCGTATCCACGGATCTTCTCACGGTATCCCATCTGGGTTCCGCATCCCATTACCTGCGAAATAGTCATTCCGTTTACTTTCAATTTTTGAAGTGCATCTTTGATGTCTTCCATTTTATCTTCATTTACAATTGCATCTATTTTAATCATAAGAAAACCTCCATTCTATTAATCCAAACCATTGAAGGATGGGTAAGCACTTTCTCCATGCTGACTCTCATCCAAGCCGATTCTTTCATCATGCTCAGATACACGAAGCGGTGTAAACAGTTTCACGATTCCTGCGCAGATCAACGTGCCGACAATTGCGACCGCGATCGTAATAACAATACTGATAAGCTGTGCAACGAACAAATGGTAATCGCCAAAAACAAGACCATCCCATCTCGCAGTGCTGTTGATGGACTTCTGCGCAAATATTCCGGTTGCAATACCGCCCCAGACACCTCCGATTCCGTGACAGCCAAAAGCATCCAGCGCATCGTCATAGCCAAAATGTTTCTTGACGACAGACATCATGAAATAGCAGATTGGACTGACTACGATGCCGATAATAAATGCGGACCACAATGGTACAAATCCTGCTCCTGGTGTGATTGCGACCAGACCAAGTACAGCTCCGGTACAAGCTCCTACTACCGTCGGTTTGCCGTCACGAATCATATCGATCGCCATCCAGGAAAGAAGTCCACAGGCAGCAGATGTATTGGTTGTCAGGAATGCATGAACCGCAAGTCCGTCTGCTGCGAGAGCGCTTCCGGCATTGAAACCAAACCAGCCAAACCATAAAATCGATGCTCCCAAAAGAACAAATGGAATATTGTGTGTACGATATGCCGTTTTCTCATATCCACGGCGTTTGCCAAGTAAAAGAGAAAGAACCAGGCCGCTGACACCGGAACTGATATGTACAACGTTTCCGCCGGCAAAATCAACCGATCCAAGAACCTCTCCTAAAAATCCACCTTTGCCCCATACCATATGAGCCATCGGATAATAAACGACGATCAGCCACAGGGCAATAAAAGCAAACAGGGCTTTGAATTTCATTCTTCCAGCCACAGAACCTGTGATCAATGCTGGTGTAATGATGGCAAACATCATCTGAAAGGCCACAAAAAGTGTCGCCGGAATCGTGTCAGCATAGGCTCCCGGTTCCGCTCCCAATCCACTTAAACTAACTTGTTTCAAGCTTCCGATAATTCCTCCGAAATCCCCACTAAAGGAAAGGGAATACCCAAAGAAAACCCACATAGCAGCTGCAAGCCCCATGATAAAAAACGAAGAGATCATTGTATTCAATACATTTTTTCTCCGCACTAAACCTCCGTAAAAGAATGCCAGCCCCGGCGTCATAAAGAACACCAATGCTGTTGCAATCATCATAAATCCCGTATCTCCAGAATTCAACATAAAAATACCACCTTTCTTTGTGAAATAGAAAAGGGCGCCCCTACTTCTGTAGGAGCGCCCTTGCTCTTGACAAAGAAAGCATAGCACACTTTCTACTACTTTTCAAGTACTTTTTTAAATTTTTATTCTTATTGGTGAGTAGCCAGCTTCTCAAAATCCGCTCCAGTTATTTTTAATCGCATCATTTTTTAATGTAATGGAATGTCTCCCCTTGCTTCTTTTCCCTTTTCAATTTCTTTTACTTGATCCTTTGGTTCTTCCTATGTCAGCGTCTGGTTCGCACTTTTCTTATTTTTCCCAATAATTTTATATTTTTTTTACATTATTCTTGTCGTGTTTCTCTTTCTATGTTAAAATAAGTAAAACATTTTAAACCAGAAAGGAGTTTTTTTATGACAGGGATTATTATTGCCGCAATTCTCATCTTTCTTATCGTAATGTTTATCCTTTGTTACAACAAACTTACAAAGGAGCGGATTACTGTAGATGAGGCATTTTCGACCATGGATGTTTACCTGAAAAAACGTTTTGACTTGATTCCTAATCTTGTGGAAACGGTAAAGGGTTATGCCAAACACGAGGCTGAAACATTGTCCTCGATCATTGGCAAACGAAGCCATGATTATGCAGGAATGACACAGGAAGAAAAGATCAGCACCGGTGCTTCGATTTCACAGATGATGCCAAAGATCCTGGCTCTTGCTGAAGCCTATCCGGATCTGAAAGCCAATGCAAATTTTCAGAATCTGAGCATGCAGCTTGAACGCATGGAAGAAGATATCGCAAATTCACGTAAATATTATAATGGTGCCGTAAAACGTTATAATACTTCCGTACAGACGATTCCATGCAATATTATTGCTGGAATTTTCCATTTTGAGACAAAGCCAATGTATGAAATTGACAGCACGGAACAACGAGAAAATGTAAAGGTGAATTTTGAATGAAATACTTAAAACATATCCTTCTGTGTTGTAGCTTTTTTATCCTGCTCCTCTGCTTGATTCCGGCGCAGGCGCAGGCTTCTAAGTATACGTATAACATAGAAAAATACGACGTTTCCATCCGGGTTACCCCACAAAACACATACGAGATTACGGAAAAACTTACGGTGAATTTTAAAACCGAACACCATGGTATTTACCGCAGGATTCCTCTTGAAAATGAAGTGGGACGGGACGATGGAAGCCGTTCTACCATACACGCCCGTGTCTCTGGCATTGACTGTGGAGAAGACGACTATTCCACAAGCCGGGAAGGCGATTATCTCGTCATCCAGATCGGCGATGAAGACACTACACTGACCGGCAGATATAACTATACTGTTTCTTATCAGTATCATATGGGAAACGATGTTTTGCCGGATATGGATGAATTTTATTTTAATATCATCGGTCCCGGCTGGCAGGATACGACGATCAGCAATGTTACATTTACGATTCAGATGCCGGGTGCCTTTGATGAGGAAAATCTTGGAATGACTTCCGGAGTTTACGGATCGGGAAATTATGAAGATCTGTATTATTATATTGAGGACAATACCATTTACGGGGAACTGGATCCCTCGGTCACATTGCAGCCAAATGAATGTGTTACCGTCCGTCTGGAACTTCCGGAAGGCTATTTTGTGAAAACAGACACCACTCCGTGGCTTGCCTGGATCGCGATTGCCCTCGGTATAGTTTCTGTCTTCATTGCTTTCTTTATGTGGTGGTTTATCGGACGAGATGATCCGGTTGTGGAAACGATCGAGTACCACGCACCGGAGGGCATGGATTGTCTGGAACTGGCATTTGCTTACAAAGGATATGCCACAAAAGAAGATGTCATCCCACTTCTTATCGAACTGGCAAGACAGGGATATCTTTCCATTACCTGCGAGAACAAAAAAGGAACAGATTTCTCGATTACACTGATACGTTCTTCCTATGAGGGAACCAAAGAAAATGAACGCCTTTTCTTTGATGGCTTGAAGAAAATAGCGACCGGTCCGGTCATCCACAAATCAGACTTGAAAGACCGGTTTTACAAAACCTCGGAGGCTCTTGTGACAGCAACTAATACGCGGGAAAATAAAACAAAACTTTTCTATCCAAACTCTATAAATAAAGGATGGATTCTCTGGGTTTTGGCTGTTGTCGTATTTGCATTTGCTTATTTCCTGCCGGGATATCAATATTCTTACGACTGGCTGGAAGTGGGATTTGGTCTGATGAGCATCGGTGTCTTCGGTGTCAGCATTTATATGCTGTGTACCGACACAGGACAAAAGCTCAGCCTTTTAATAGGGGCATTTCTCCTATTGCTTTCCATCGGATTATCCTATTTGTTTGTCTGGATTCCGGTCACCTATGCTGACCGCTTCTACCAGTTTGCCTGTATTATTTCCTATATCACTTGTGCCATCCTCGTATTTTTCAGTTCGTTTCTTACAAAACGAACCCCATATGGCACAGAAATCCTCGGACGGATCCGAGGATTTAAGAGATTTTTGGAAACTGCTGAAAAGGAACGTCTGGAAATGTTAGTTGAAGAAAATCCGGATTATTTTTACGAGATTCTTCCTTACACATACGTGTTAAACGTTTCCGACAAATGGGTTAAGAATTTCAAATCCATCGCTTGTGAACCACCTTCGTGGTACACAAACGATAATGATTCTTACTTTGACATCATTGCTTTCCAGCATATTATGAATTCAACAATTGCTTCTGCTTCGAATTCCATGACTTCCTCACCGGAAAGCGCGAGTTCGAGCGGCGGCGGTTTCTCCGGCGGCGGCTCTGGCGGCGGTGGCGGTGGAGCCTGGTAAAGCATTTATTAAGACACTATTCTTCGTCTCTGGCGATCTCACGGGCAACCATGATCGCCAGGGCGGTAATCATTGCCAGATATTTTTTCTCATATACAATAACTACCGAATTATCAAAGATCAAATTGTCTAAGCGAAGTTCCAGATCATCCATCACAGCACCAATCGGTTTGTCGTTTAAGGAAACGAGATAATTATATCCGATGCTTCCCGCATACTCTTCCAATTTCAATGTTCCTTCTGCAATGTCCATCTGAAAACGATCTTTTGCCAGTGTAAACTGCTTTTCCAATATTCCGATCATTTCCCCATTTTGATAAAAACGATAAGTCGGTATTGCATTCAATACCTCTTTTGTGACTTTAAATACTTCATTTCCCACCTGGTCAAAAATGCGGAAAGTACGAAGCGGCATTGTTCCTTCGACGTGATAGATCACATTTCCCTTGCTATCCTGCAGATCAAACTGCTGACCGGTCAATTTGAAATCTTCCGTAAAGGTATATACTTCGGAAGGATTGGATCCCTGTATCGGAAGCACTTCGCCGGTTTTTCGGTAATTCTTGATATTTTCAAACAACTGTTTCTGCAGCAGCATAATGTCTGAACTGATACACAATTTTTCTGCAATATCACTTCCACTATATGGATTATATGGTTTGATTGGCTGCGTTAATGGCTGCTTGATCGCCCACTCTAAAAAGGTATAACCAAGGTAACCAAGATTTCCTTTGTCATTCAGCCAGAAATACAGGTACTGCCCCGAATCATCCGGTCCAAAGATCAATGCCTTCTGGCGCATCGTTTTCATTTTAGCGAGATACGGACTTCCAAGCGGCGTATCCAGATTCTTGTATGCGTCATAGATTTTCTCAATTGTCGTCGGCTGATTAAAGGCGATCATCTTAATCGTATCGTTTGATTTTTCATACGAATGCGGCGAAGACATATACCAGACAGCGCCTCCCACGATCAATACGATTGTTCCAACCGTAATGAGCACAAGACTTTCATTTCCTTTTACAATAATTGCCAGCCCACCAACGATACCACAAACTCCGATCAATTTGAAAAGCCAGAATCTCACTTTCAAGGCTGCATTCAGCTCACGGTATTCCTGCCAGCCACTCTTGGCATTCTTCCCTGCATTTTTGGCATTGGTGCGAATGCTTCTTCCCGATGGAATAAAATAGCCAATTGCCAGACAGATCAAAGCCAGCACGACTCCGACTACGACAAATGCCGCACTGTCTGCTTCCACATAATTATCGATAAACTGAATCATCGCATCGGCTCCGCCATAGACATAATACCGGTCTTCCATATAAGAAAGCATCGGATGGATATCTGCTTTTCCATCGCCTACCGTCATGACAGCACTCAACGTATCACCTTCCTGCAGTCCATAATAGACATAGCGGGTATTTCCTTCATAATTGCCTTCTCCATTTGGATAATATGTTGTCAATTCCGGCAATCCATAAACACTGTCATTGCTTACTTCAACGCCATTTCCAAGATCTGTCGTCAGATCCTCTGCTTTTACCTGATAGGAAAGGTCCTCGCTTTCCATCCAGTTGGAGTCCCGGTCAACTTTGTCCCCGAGTCCATCTTCTTCTGGATATCGTTCTCCCTTTGCATAAAGATAATAGAAAGAACCTTCGATGCCTCCCTGCGTATCCTGCACCAGCGTTCCCACCGGCGATATGTCTGTCACGATCATTTCCTGCGCCGGGCTCTGGCTCATATAAGAATCCAGATCCTGCCTGGAAATCACGGGATAATTCCGCATCTCTTCCGCTTTCTTTTTTGTCGATCCACTATCTGCTATCATGCCAGCTACTCCTGCCACAACAAAAAAGATAGCTAGTCCGATCCATATTTTTTTCATTTCTGATACCTCCGTTTTGTTTCTATGTAACTATTCAGGACGCCCCTCCTCCACATTGGATCCTGAATAGTTACGTTTCTATAAAAATTGTAGCGAAATCGCCTGCAAACCGCAAGCATTTCGCCACAATTGTAGAGATATCAGCGAGATTGTTATATTCCGGGATCCACGCCCCGCCTTTCCACAGGGAAGCTCACCTCTGAAACAATCTGTTTTCTCCATTTCCGGGGTGCCACCGGTTTACCCACGTCCCAGAATCGCATCCATATCCTGCTCCGGTGCCGTAATCGGCTGAAGATTGTAGGCGTCCACCAGATATTTCACCACATTTTCGGACATAAATGCCGGCAAGGTCGGACCAAGATACATATTTTTCAGACCCAATGACAAAAGCGTGAGAAGGATACACACCGCCTTCTGCTCATACCACGAAAGCACGAGGGTGAGCGGCAGTTCATTGACCGCGCAGCCAAACGCATCTGCCAGTGCAAGAGCAACCTTGATCGCACTGTACGCATCGTTACACTGCCCCATATCCAAAATACGCGGGATTCCGTTGATCTCGCCAAGGTCAAGATCATTAAAGCGGTATTTTCCACAAGCAAGTGTCAAAACAAGCGAATCCATCGGCGTTTGTTTGACAAAATCGGTATAATAATTTCTTCCCGGATGCGCTCCATCGCAGCCACCCACCAGAAAAATATGCTTAATGTCTCCCTTTTTGATGGATTCAATGATTTTCTCCGCATGCGACAACACGGCGCCATGTGCAAATCCGGTCGTCAAAGTATGACCGCCATTGATCCCACTCATGCTGCGGTCATGCTCATAGCCGCCCAATTCCAATGATTTCTGAATCAACGGCGAAAAATCTTTCTTTCCATCCTTGTCTCCTGTAATATGCATCAATCCCTCATATCCCACAACCGATGTTGTATAAACACGGTCGCGGTAACTTGGGCGCTGCGGCATCAGGCAGTTCGTTGTAAATAAAACCGGAGCCGGAATGTTCTCAAATTCCTTCTGCTGGCTCTGCCACGCCGTTCCAAAATTTCCTGCCAAATGTTCATATTTGTGAAGTTCCGGATATCCATGTGCCGGAAGCATTTCACTGTGTGTATAAATATTGATTCCTTTGCCTTTTGTCTGTTCCAATAATTGGGAGAGGTCTTTCAAATCATGACCGGAAACTACGATAAATGGTCCTTTTTTAATATCGGTCTGCACTTTCACCGGTGTCGGAGTTCCAAACGATGACGTATTAGCATGGTCAAGCAGCTCCATGCATTGAAAATTGATCCGACCAAATTCCATGATAAGTTCAATCCACTCTTCTACCGAATGTTCCCTGTTAATCTCGCACAACCCTTTGTAAAACCAATTCGTCACTGCATTATTTTCAAATCCAAGATTCATGGCATGATGCGCATACGCCGCCATCCCCTTGAGGCCAAACAAAAGTGTCGAGCGGAGCGAGACGATATCATTTGCTCCCTCCCACAAAGATACAACAGAAATCTCATCTTTTCCAATTTTTTCCTTCTCTTTTTGAACGCGGCCGGTAAATTCTTTAATCGCCTCATTATCAAAATTTACATTTGTCAATGTCGTAAACAATCCGTCCATCAAAAGGCGGTCTGCTTCTTTCGTATGCTGTCCGTTTTTTTCGGCCGTTTCCGCCAGCTGAATAAGTTCATACACCAGCTCATCCTGCAGTTTCGCCGTCTCCGGCTGTTTGCCACAGACTCCGGTATTGACACAACATTTATTTCCGGCGGTCTGCTGGCATTGAAAACAAAACATATTTGACATAATTTACCTCCAATTTTTCTTTTAATGGAAGTATTGTCATTTTCCGTGAATTCTATTCCAGCAATTCAAACTGCATCGTATATAACGTTTCATTGAGTTCCATAACACTCGCCCCCTGCTCCAGTCCGTACAAAATAATGCAGTCACGCTGGTTTCTCGGATACAAAACCGGCACCTGCGCTGCCCGGAGAAAATACTGCGTTTCCTTGATATCCATCTTCATCGCCACACAAATAGCCAGCAATTTACTGCGTGACGGATTTTTGCGTTCTCCATTTAAAATGTGATACACATAAGAGCGGTCCAATCCACTGTCTTTCACGATCTGCGACCGTTTCAGCTGTTTTTCCCGTATGATGTTTTCCAAATATTCCGCGATATCAACCTGCATAAATTCATCTTGGTTTTCAAGCACATAATTTTCCAAATTATTTGCCTTTTTCAATCCTTCCAGCAGTTCCTCTGTCTGCTTCTGAAATTTTGATCTTCCCACAAAATCACATCCTGTTAGTAATTGACACCTTTTTTATTAATCATTATAATATAATTAATTAAATTCCGCAATGGAGGAAAAAAGGAGAAATACAATGGGAACTACAGAGAAAAACCTCGCCAAACTAAACACTTCCACCGAATACAATACATGGCTTGTCAAACGCGACAGCCTTATTTTTGTAAAAAAAGAACTCCCTCTTTCTCAATATGATACGATGAAAACATTTTACTCTCTGCAGGAAAAAACACCTTCTCCTTTTATTGTCAAAATTTACAATGTTTTTGCCACGGAAACACTTTGTATCATTGAAGAAGAATGGCTTTCCGGAACTACCATTGCAGAATATCTGGACAAAAATCTCCCATTTTCTTCCGATGAAACACGACAATATGGCATCGAAATCTGCCAAGCCCTTCGCTGGATTCACAAAAACCGCATGGTCTACCGCGATCTCAAGCCTTCAAATGTAATCATTACAAATTCGGGACATGCCGTTTTGATCGATCCAGGCACAATCCGTATGTATAAAGCCATACAAAGCAAGGATACCGTTATAATCGGTACTCCGGGCTACGCTGCCCCGGAACAATTTGGATTTCACCAAACCGATCAGCGCGCTGATATTTACGCATTGGGCGTTTTATTAAACAATATGCTTACCTGCGCCATGCCAAATGAACAGCTGACTACGCATAAGAAATTCCAAAAGATCATCCGACGCTGTATATCCATCGCTGCCAAGAACCGTTACCAGTCCTGTATTATTGTACAAAGAGAATTGGAACGAATTGTCAGTGAACACAGCACTCGTGACATACAATTTTTTCGATGCATTCCCGGTTTTCGCTCCGCCCGCCTGTCTCATATGATTCCGGCCTCCTTTTTCTATTTGTGGGCAATTTTAATGTTTCTCTATTTTGTTATTACCTTTGTCTACTGACAGGACACCACAAGCCTTCTTATTCACGATATGATGGTATAGAAAACCAACTAATTTCCATGAAAATGTTCTTATTTTTTTCAAGGAAATTTTCCAATGCAAAATCTCCTATTTTTTGTTAGGATAATTTTGTACAAAAGGAGGCACTCATATGACTAACAATGAGAATACACTTATTACTATAACACCTCAGGATCTTGCCGGCGATTATGCCAGCATAGCCGAAATCATTGGCATGGAAAATGCCAAACTTTTATATGAACATTATCGTGGACAGCAAATTACTTTTCCGCAGCGTTTTTACTCAAAAAACTATGTTGCTCTTCAAGCAACGCACGAATTAAAAAAAGGGAATTGCACTCTTTCGCAGCTTGCGGTAAAATATGGTTATACTGAGCGGCGCCTTCGCCAGCTCATAAAAGAATTTACCTAAGGAGCTGCCATGAATTTATTAGCTTATTCCCTGTTGGGATTTGTATTGTTTTTTGCAATTTTAACCATATATCTTTCTGTTCAGAAAAAAAAGCCGGACTTCAAAGGCTTACTTTTTTTCCGAATCCCCGTTTTGATCCTCTTCTGGGGTTCTATTGTTCTGTTCATCGGAGGTCTTTTTTCTCCCTCGACGACACAGGCCACTCACGATGTCCCTGCTCCTACTCTAACAAAAGAGCAGCAGGAATATTTCCGCATCTCAGCAAACATCCGTGCCGGTAAATACGATCATGTCCCTGAAGATATCCACGATCTTTACCCTGATTTTACAACCGATGATGTCAAACTTACCAACCGCTTTATCCTCCTTCGGCTGTATTACGAGAAAACCGGGGACAAGGAAAAGGAAAAGCAGCTGATGCTGGATTATAAGAAAAATAAAGAATTATACAATGACGATGCGCACCTGCCAATCCGGCAGATTATCACAGAGCGGCTGGCGGCACTGGAAAAGGAATAATGGCAATATTACAGTAAAGATTCACTTTGATAAAGCGTATAAGACAATTTTATGCACTTTTTGTCTTGCGTATTGAACAAAATTGATATATAATTGTCTTATCCATTTAAAGGGGGTTATGTTATGAATCGAGATACATTAAAACAAATTATGATTGACCAAAAAGATATTTATCTGAGTAATCCATTGATCACAAGACAATATTCTCTGGAAGACAATGTTAATTACTGTTTCGTTGGTATCCGAAGAACCGGAAAATCCTATATGATGTATCAACAGATTAAAAATCTTCAAGCAAGCGGCATTCCTCTGTCTCAAATTGTTTATGTAAATTTTGAGGATGAACGTCTCCTTGAAATGACATCGGATGACCTCAATACTATTTTGGAAATCGGATTGGAGATATCCGGAATTGATAACAAGCCTTATTTTTTTCTGGATGAAATACAAAATATTAATGGATGGGAAAAATTTGTGCGCAGAATTGCCGATATGAAGTACAGAATCAACATAACAGGAAGTAACAGCAAAATGCTCAGCAGTGAAATTGCTTCTACACTAGGTGGAAGATTTATGATCCTACATGTATATCCCTATTCTTTTTCCGAATACCTTATTGCGAATGGAAAGGATAAGAATTATCTCAGTGTAGTGAGCACCAGAGATAAAGCCAATGTTCTTTCTCTGTTTAATGAGTATATTACCTATGGTGCATTTCCTGAATTAGTAGAAATCAAAAACAAAAGAGACTTCCTTAGCAGCATTTATCAGACAGTATACCTTGGCGATATCATTACCAGAAATAACATTACCAATACTTTTGCCATTAAAATAATCCTTAAGAAAATCGCTGAATCCATCACAAAACCTTTATCCTTTAACAGGTTGACAAACATCGTAAAGAGTACCGGAATTTCATTAGCAAAACAAACCCTAATCCATTATGTAAATTGCATGACGGATTCCTACCTGCTCTTTGCTCTCCAGAATTATGCCGCTAAACTGGTAAAAAAAGAGACTTTTCCAAAATATTACTTTATGGATACCGGTCTTCTTGGACTTATGCTGTTAGATTGCAAATCTGCTCAGCTTGAGAATCTTGTTGCCATTGAATTGGTTCGACGTTTCGGCGTTGAAAATGTATATTTCTTTGAAAACAATGTGGAAATCGACTTTTATGTTCCATCTGAAAACCTTGCCATTCAGGTGTGCATGCAGGTTCTCGAAGACATCGACACAAAAGAGCGTGAAACCCGTGCTTTTGCAAAGTTGAGCAATTTTATCCCAAACACAAAATGCATGATAATTACCAATAGTGAAGAAAGTGTGCTTTACTGTAATGGTCTGCAAATTCAAGTTATTCCCATTTGGAAATGGCTGCTGAAATAATCAAACTATAGAATATTTATAACTTCGTTTTCTCACAAAACTACAAAGGCATAAGCACTTTAAACTGTGCTTATGCCTGTTTGTTTTAGGAATAGTATCTTTTCTTTAACTTATAAACACCAGCCGCATCACTATTTTTGATTACCACTTTCTTTTTGAAAACTTTCATTTTCATCTTGCCAAGACGATAAACATTTTTTTGTGATGTTTTTTTAACTGATCCATCGCCCCAAGGATGCTTACCGGTTGCCGTGTACAGATAAGATATTGAATAACTTCCTACATCTTTTCCATCCGGGCTTGAATACTGATTTAATTGTAATACATAATACTCTCCGGGACCAAGTTTGCAGCGATACTCACCGGCAAAATATATTCTTTTTGCCGCAGATGCTGTAGCACCATTTGTGGAACAAACCAAGATAACAAGTGCCATTACAACACATACTAATTTGGTTATTTTTTTCATAATGGGTTACCTCCGTTTATTCTTATTCTTCATAAAATCCATTGCTGTCAATGCCATCATCATAATCATCGGAACTATCACTATTTGTATCAACATCATCCTGATCCTGTGAATTATAATATGCCTGATTCATTAAAATACCATCCTTTTGGTATTCCTCTAAGTCCAAACCTTTATCATTCGCATACGCCTCAAACATTGTATACAAAAACTCTGTCATCTCATCATAAGTACGTTTTTCCTCTCCAAACCCTATCCAATTGACGCGGAAGGGAGCTCCTTTTTTCAGCGAAACAAGTGATCTTTCTGATGTCTCAAACTGAATGGTGATATCCTGTTCCACACCCTGATAAAAACACGATCCCGTTGCCTGAATATATACCTTTTCATCATCTGATATCAGTGTCGTCCATCTTACATCTCCACAAAAGTTATCAATGGCCTGTCCATATGTAATATTTTGTATACTCATTGGATACGCATCTCGAACTACATTTGTCGCACCGACAAGATTATTACTTATAACAGAAACAATAAAAGCCGCAACAACTACACTAACTACCGTTCCCGCAATTTTACTGATAATGGTTAATGCTGTACCTTTCTTATTCATTATACTAATGATAAGAGAAGCAATTCCTCCAATTGCAATGGCTACCGGGAAAATGTACAGCCAGCCTATCGTATCTGCGCCAAATGGAGTAAATCCCGGATCTTCAAAAATCGAATACATGATGAGCGCAATAAATGCAACGATAGATACTACTCCTAAAATCGTACCTGCTATCGCCATGCCTGTTTTATGTTTTTTGTCCTTAATTCCCACAAGTCCAAATACAATTGCCAAAACTTCCGGAACCATAAGAGTTCCGCAGGATACCAGTCCCACGATTCCAAGAACCAGGGAAGCAATCGAAAGTCCGGAATGTTTCTTCGGTTCCTCAGCCTGCTGTACCGATGGTGGCGTCTGCATCTGCACCGGCGGTGGCGTTTGTGACTGTACCGGCGGTGGCGTCTGCGCCTGTACCGGCGGTGGCGTTTGTGGCTGTTCCGGCGGTGGCGTCTGCGCCTGTACCAGCGGTGGCGTTTGTGGCTGTTCCGGCGGTGCTTCCTGTGGCATTACCGATTCTGTTGGCACATTGGATGCCGGTTCAAATGTAAGCGGTTCTATTACGTCCATTCTCTGTCCACAATTCACACAAAATAATGATTCATCTTGTAATTCTCGTCCACATTTCGGACATATTTTACTCATAGCACTTCTCCTCTCTTTTCAATCACTTATTTTAATGTATAAATTTCTGTAACTATTCAGGATCAATGTATGGAAATCAATGAATCGTCGTGCTTGCACATAAGAGGCTTTGATTTCCATACATTTAGATCCTAATAGGGCTCCCCTCCCCATATGAGCATTTTTAGCCTTGTCAAAGGCAAGAAAGAACACAAAGTGTTCGAAATGCGAATGTGTGGGGAGGGGTGTCCTGAATAGTTATAAATTTCTTAAGAAATCGGGCTGATACCTTCATCCTCATCTTCGTACTCATTGTCATCGGATGTATCCGATGTGTCATCATCTCCCGAATTTCCGGATTGTCCATCTTTGATCAACACCGTACTGTCATGAATCTGCACTTCTATTTTATTGACTTCATCCGCATCCATTTCTGCATATACTTTACCGGATGTTTTTTTACCCGGAGCCAATGTCTCTAGGAAAGTACCTTCTTCCGACCATTCCGTATCTACACTGTAATCATCCGCATAAATATTGAAAATATTATCCGACACCGTAACTTCTTCATCTCCGGTATTCATGATCACATATTGAAACCAGGTAACTGTTTTTAATGAAAAAATATCCAATATACTTCCATCCACACTCGTTCCCCAATCTGTAATGCAGACACTATACTCTTCACCATTACTGTTAGAAAAGTTAAGTACATCTCCTACAGAATAGACTGACGGCTTTGATTCCTCAGAGGAACCACATGCTGTCAAATTGACAATGCATAACACGGTTACCAACATTAAAGCAATTATTTTTTTCACAAAATACCTCCTCTTTACTGACCGCAAACAGCAATCTTATGTCCCGGTGCTCTTCTCTCCTCATAATATTTACAGATGATTGCAAGAACAATTCCTGTTTGTTCTCTATCCAAATATATACCGTTCAATGATTCTTCCGTTTGATCTAACGGCCCATTAATAAACCAATATGCGCCTTGCGAAAGATGCATCAAGCGGTAAATATTTTCATAATATTCACCATAAAAATTCTTTCCATAGAAAAATGCAATTCGCCGATTGGTCAATAACATATAGTTTTTCGAAGCAGATGTCAGTCCTGTTTTTGCACAGAACAGAATCACTTCATCCTGCTGCAGATAAGGCGCTACCTTGCCCTGGATTTCCTGATATACTTTTTCATTGGAACGCATTGTAGCCAGTCCTTTTTGGCCTTGGATTTTCTCCTCCAGCTGGAGAAACATCTCATCAATTTCTTTTCCCGAGCGCAACAAGCCAAGCATAATATCCCAGCTTTCTTTTATGCCTCTTCCCATATTCATATCTCTTTGAATAAAAAGCCGGGAAGCAACATCCGCTGTCTCTGATTCCATTGACAAGCATTCTTGATCCTGCTGTGCGCAAGAAATTATTGTCTGAAGTTTATTCATAAAATCCGAATAATGGGAAGGAGAACTTACGCTCCAGTAATTGTAGGTATTTCCATCTCTCGTTTTTATCTCCAATTTGCAGCCAAGTGCTGACCATAAAACAACCGCTGCACAGATCAGCCCTACTCCTGCTGTAACAAATGCTGCTATCGCACACAGCGCAATAATTATAATTCCGTATAAATTAATATACCGTTTTATACTAACCGAAACAATATCGCGATAACAGATTTCTCTTTTCTTTTGATATGTATTTGGCATTGTTCCAATCTTTAATCGATCTTCTCCAAATACGATCCAGGATGCCACCTTGGTATTCATTAAACCTAATCGCTGACCAAGAAATGACCGGAACAATGTAGCTTCTCCAAGACACTCATCCGCAACATAACGTTTATTTTGTTCCTTTGTCTGCATAAAAACTTCCTCCGTTTTATTTTAATTTATTCTCATATTTAAGAATGAATTTTGCATTTGCCTTTTCAATCGGATTCAACACACTTTCACTAAATTCATCCGCCTCTACAGAACCAAAATACCAGGATTGTTTATCAAAATAATCCTGCAGTTCCTTATCATTAAAGCGTCTGCCGTGTCGTGCATAAATTTCATTTCGGGCAATACGGCACTGTTCTTTTGTCAATGATTTCAGATCTGCCTTTGTCACTTTTTTCGTATCTGAATTTGGCAGAATGTAATAATCCGTATCATCTTCTGAATCCTCTTCGTCCTCTGAATAATCATAAGAATCTTCCACCTCTTCCTCCGGGGTAGGCTCCGGTTCCGGCGTCACTTCCGGTTCCGGTGTCGAAGTCGCCTCTGAATTATCAAACTGCGTCACCGTTCCCGATTCAAATGAATTTTTATCCACATCCTCTTCATCGACATTATGGTTCTCCGCATAATCCTCAAATGCTTTTAGAATCATAACACTTGTGATGGTATCCTCCTGTGGTACATCATTAAAGCTCAATGCCCCCTGTGTAAAAGAACCATTGTCCATATCTACCACAAACTGAAGGCGCGCCTTTACCCGAGATTCTTTGTACGTACAATATCCTGTAAATTCCACGATATCCTGTCCCTTTTTGGCTTTGAAATACCGCCAGTTTGCCTCATCAAAGAATTCTCCAAAGGCATCACCATATTTAATATTGGGATAAGCTTTCGGGCTTCCCTGTTTTACTGCTTTTACATGGATATCCTCTTCCTGAGATTTATTGGAAGTTTTTTCGTTTTTTCCTTCTTCTGATGTTTTCGTATCGGATTTATCTGATGAAGAATTTCCACACCCAGCAATCACAAAAGAAACGGCCATACACATAACAAGCAAACATAATTTTTTTCTCATGCTATCTTCCTCCTTTCCGTATATTCTACCAAATCTTGTCGAAAAATCATTGGTAAATTACAAGGAAAAAAGCACGAGAAAGATACTTGGGAATGTGGTACTGATAATTAAAAGTTATCATTTGAAATCTAACCGTATAAAGGGGAAAATAACTATGATAAAAATTCAGCACATTGAAGACATAAAAAAAATCCGAAACATTGAAAAAACTGTAAAGGGAATATCAAATATCCCTCTATTTGATATTTCAACTTGGAATTCTGGAGAGCAATATAAGCATGAAATAATGAAAAAGTATCACACACCAAGTGTTGATTGTATTCAGGATTACAAATATAGTTATGAAATAAATAACAATATTAAAGAAAAAATAATTAAAAAAATTGGTGTTGATGATGAAAAAAAATGTGTCATTTTTCCATCATCAACAACTGCAATATGTTGTATTTGTGATTATCTGAAAAAAAATAATTATGATAAAATATGCATATTAGAACCATCCTATTTTTCGGTTGCTCCTTGTTTAGATAGTTTTGGAGTTTCCTATTATAAAGAATATATATCTTTAGATGAAAATGGAATTCCTATTATTCCATTTTCATCCATTGTAAATAATAAGTATAATGCTGTTTGGATTACTTCACCTATTTTTTCTACAGGAATATATTATGAACGACAAAATTTATGTTTATTAAAAAAATTAAACCAAAAGGGAATTTTTCTTATAATAGACGAAAGTATATCTTCACCAAATAAATATATTGCGAACACTTTCCAAGAAAATACAATAAGTATTATTTCCCCACCAAAATACATTGGAATAAATTCACAAAAATTCTCAGCTGTAATATGCGATTATCCATTAGAACAATTCTTGTTTGATTGGATTGATGTATTTTGTGGCTCTCTATCAAATTCTGTTTTTTTAGCTATAAACCATTTTCTATCACAAAATTATAATGAATGTGTTTGTATTCATGACAACTACATAAATAAAAGTATTTTGCTAATTAATGAATTAATCAAGCATTATCCAAATAATTATTTTAGCGGTCAAGATTGTACATATATTACAATGCAAAACAAAAAAAAATTATATTGTTCAAATATAGATTATAACTTTTTTTACAAATTTATGAAGCACACCAATGCTAGTATTATACCTGGTTATATTAATAATTTTTCTCCCAGGTGGGGATTTTGTTACCGCATAAATTTAACAGTTAATCATAATGATTTAACAAATTATTTGGGACGAATTTTTAATTTTTTTGATTAATAATTTCAATACTCCTAATATTGCTTTTTTTATATCCTTTAAAATCCTTTTGTGCTACAACATCGTGTTTCATAATTATTTGAAGTGTTGTATTAACTTCTGGATTAAATTTTTGTTTTTCTAAAGTGGTTTGTATGAGACTAAGTAAATCATTTGAATCAGTTTCTAATTCGTTATTGGCAGTAATGTACTCCTTTTTGTTTTTCTTGATCTGCCAAACAGTTATACCGATACCCAACATATCTATGAAAAGTTGCAAACATGGAATAACCCTTTCACAAATATGTATCCATTCTATATAAGACCCTTTTTTGGCCTTTATACGTATTGCATCAGGCGATTCAATTTTTAACGAACTTTTGATTTCATTTATTAATGTGCATATGTCAATATCTGGTTTTTTTTCATAAATTATTTTAATAATTTGATTATTTTCTGATGTGTCTTGCGAGGAATATCCATATTCTTGTCCCATCTTTTGATAAACTAAACTTAACTTATTAAGAATCAAATTTAGCACACCTTTAGATTTGTCAAATGTCTCTTTATCCTTTAAAGTATTAAACATTTGCTGCATAACCATAAATAATTGTACACAAGTAACAGGGGATATTTCTTTGTTATCAACTAGATATGTTAGCAAATTATAGATAAAATAAATTTGCTCATCTCTAATAAATATATCACTTTCTAATAATTTACCTATTATTACTATATATTGAAAAGCCGAGTTATCATAATCTTTGTTCAAATTCAATTCAAAAGTAATATAGTTAATAAGGAGTTTATCGTCTCTAAATTGTTTTAATAGACAATCCTTTTCGACATCTAGTCCAATAGTATCAAATTCATCAAATCCCCCAAAAAAATTATATGCAAATAATTTTGCTTCAAATCTCGTATTATAAAAATTACATCTACTATAAATATTATAATAGATATTTCTTTCAAAAATACATTTCTTAAAATTACACTTTTCATAATAGTTTAAGTACGTTGAACTATGCTCTAATTTTATATCTTCTAAATCGCACTTTTCATAAGTATTATTGTTCATCGCAATGTGATTAAAATCACAATCAATAAAAGAACAGTGACTAAATTTACAATTATTCATTGTTGACATTGTAAAATTAACTTTGTAAAAAACAGTTTCTGATACATTTAAGGAAGAGAAATCTGTATAAGACCAATCAACTTCTTTAAATTCACAATTATTTATAATAGTACCATCTACATTTGAAGATTTTAATTCAGTATTAATAATAGAACAAGAAAAGATATTGCATCCAATTAATTCCAGCTCTCTTATTTTTTTTGCTAAAACCTTTTCGTTCTCCATATATACATAGCTTAATATATCATTATTTTTTGCATTTTCAAAATATTGCGTTTTTTCCATAAACCAACTACTCCTTAAAAAATCAAAAACAATTTGTATAGTTACTAATAACTTTTAATTATCAATACCATTTACATTATACCACCTTCTCCCCACAATTTCAACAACATTTTACATTTTTTAACAACCCTTTTAATCACTTCCCCCTCCTATATATTCATACGATTTCTCGGATGCTTCATCCTTAATATTTCCATCTGCTTTTTTGACGCCACTTCCGCATAAATCTGCGTTGTCGTAATGGAAGCGTGGCCTAACATTTTTTGGATAAAACGAATGTCCACTTCTTCCTCTAAAAGCAGTGTTGCAAATGCATGGCGAAACATATGGGGTGTAACATGAAGATCAATCATTGCGTGCTCTGCATAGCGTCTGACCATACGACGGGCTGATTGTTCTGAATATCGCTCCCCATAACGATTGAGGAAGAAAAACTCTGTCTGGCTCAGTTCATCCTTCCATTGATTATTATATTCCTGCAATTGCTTTATTACTTGAACGGTTCCTATTTGAAGATACCGCTCCTTGTTTCCCTTGCCCTTTATACAAAATATTCCTTGCTCCAGATCAATATTTTTCTGCGGTAAATTGCATAGTTCCGAAATCCGTATTCCCGTTGCAAAAAGTGTTTCAACCACCGCAATATCGCGATTTAACAGCTTTGTTCTGCTTTCCGTATTTTTTGTCTGTAATTTTAAAGAATACATATAGCTGAGCAGTGTTTCCAAAGTAGAATAAGAGATCGTACGCGGCAAAACTTTCTCCTCACGAAATTCCGTCCGCACCTTTCGGATTGGGCTGTCTTCTATAATCTCTTCTTCCTCTAAATACGAGTAAAATGCTTTCAAACTTGCAATCTTCCGCTTTACTGTCTTTTGCTTATAAACATCATGCAAATGCAGGATATATTTCCGGATTGCCTCTCTTGACATCACCAATTCTTCCTGTCCGTTAAACTCTGAAAACTGCTTCAAATCAATGCGATACGCGCAGATCGTTTTTTCATCTAATTTTCGCTGCTTTCTCCCATAATATAAATACTCTTCGATTAATTCCAATTGTTTCTTCATGATTTTCTCCTTTTTCAAGCAAGAATATCACACAATTTCCTATTCTGCAATCAGCATTTACTCCACATAACGCTCAATAATCTGCTCCACTTTCTCATCCTTTCCAACTGCCCGAACCATGATTAAAAAATCCTCTGTCGTCGCAAGCCGGAACTGATACGTCTGATAATATTTTTGCAGCATTTCAAAAAATGTTTTATCGCCCATCGCCTTCCACAATTCATACAAAAATAGTTTGCCGCCCTCATAAACACAGGTCGAATATTCATCCGATGTTTCCTGATAATCACTTACTTTCCGATTGATCGGTTTGGTTCGCATGGACTGAGGAATAACGATTTTCCGGAACCATTTATCCATGTCTTTACGGGAATTGTATTTATTTCCCCACAACGTTTTCTGCAGTTTTTTATTGGCAAAATAGGGAAATAAAATATCTTCGCAAAACTCACTAAAGCCTTCGTCGAGCCACGGTTCCTTATAAGAATCATTGCCGATTGCCGCATAAAACCACTGGTGGGCGATTTCATGCGGCACATGTGATTCCAATTTTCCAAAAGAATTTTTATCAATATTGCGAAATTCTTTCACATCCGGCATGCCGATCATGCAAAGCCCCGGATATTCCATTGCGCCATCAAAGAAACAATGCACAATTTTCAATTCCGTAAATGGGTACTCTCCTATTTTTTCCGAAAAAACACGGACCGCTTCTTTGGCAAGCTGCAGAGAATATTTGTAATACTTCTGATTTTTCTTATAATCAGGAGCCAGGATGGAAATGGTGGTTTTCCCCTCATTGGCATCCAAACGACAAAAGTCATCCGACACAACCGCTGCAAATTCTCTCAGATTTTTGCCGGTAATCCTCGTTCCGTCTTGCATAGAATGCTCCGTCCCGGCAGCCGCAACGGTATAGTTTTTCGGATGCAAAAATGTAACATCATAATCTGCTGCCTCATTGACATACGTTTCATCGTTGTCTCCCATATATGGATTTTCATTCCATTGTCCGTTTTGGTATAACGAGATGCTTGGAAAGCAAAATGAAAGTTGATACATTTCGTGTCCATCAAAAAGGACATAACCAAAACGATTTTTCTGTTTTGGGATCTCCGTCCGGAATGAAATTTCCACTTTTACATTACTGCGAGCCGGCGCTATTATTCGGTTTGCAGCAGATAAATAGACAATAGACGCGTCCTCTTTTTTATCAATCTGCAAATTTTCTTTCCCAATTTTTGCCGAACTGATCTCCGTTTTAAACTTTTTCCCTTTTAATATGGCTGCCGCCCAGTTCCGCACACAAATCTTTTCCAAATCCTCGTCTGTTGCATTTTTAAGTATTGCACAAACAGTTCCGGAAAGGACTTTATTTTGAGTATCCAGTGATACTTGCAGCTGATAGTGGCTTGCATATGCTTTGCCCTCATTTTTTACCATTTCCTGCTTACTTGCAGTATCTGGTTTTTCTACTTTTGTAGTCTCTTTATGCATCATAAGTAAAATAACAGCTAGAACATTTATAATTATGAGCACAAAAACTACCATGCCTATTTTTTTCTTCATCTTTTTCCTCCTTACAAAACATCCACAGAAAACTGATACGTAGACAACCTTTTTGCCTCTTTTCTCGTTTTCGCCTTATACAAGGCAATACTATCTTCCGTCGTAACATAACCATACAGTTTCGTTATCACGCGTCCATTCCTTGCATACAATTTCCGCTCCCATCGCCCTTCTTTGTCCCCAATTTCTTCAAAAGAAATCTTCTTTCCATTCTGGTCAAATAGCGCAATCTGGCTGTGCACGCCCCCGGTCTCTTTTGTAAATACCACAATCTGGTACGGCGATATAAATACATTTTTTATCATCAAATGACTGCTTAATTTTTTATTGACCGCAATCTCCCGGCTTCCCTCTTCATAAACCGTGTATGGAATTTCAAAATCCCACCTGCCGGAGAGCGATTCCTCCCGAAAATAAATTGTCAAAATTTGTATACTGAGTTTTCCATCTTCTTTAATAACATCCGTTTTATCAAATTTCATCATTCCGATAAACGTATGCTTATCGACGCATTTCCCATCGATCAGAATATCCGAATCTTCCTGCGTTATTTGCTTCTGAAATCCATATCTGGTTTTGACGCAGATTCGTTTTGTTTCCTTGGAAAAATCAATTTGCTCCGACTGCATCTGCATCGTCACATACACCGAAAATCCATCACAGTAAACTTCCGATGCCGTCAGTTTAATTCTTTGATTTTCCGCGCTTAAACAACTTGTTTCTTCCGGTTTGATCTGCTCCGAATTTTTATATTCACCGGAGTAAACCGCCTCTTTCTCTACCTGCTGAAAGATGCTTCCAATCAGCGGAAGTTTTGCCGCCAAGGACGGATTCACCGCCAACACACCTCCACCTATTATGACAAGCACCACTGCCGTGGCTGCCAGTTTTTCTTTTCCAATATCATAATATTTTTTCAGTGCTTTCCTTGCCGACTGCAGCCTGCTTTTTACTGCACTTTGTCCAATCTGCAGTGCCTCCGCAATTTCCCGCACCTTAAACTGCTGCCCATAATAAAGTTCCACAACAATCCGCTGCTTTTCATTCAAATAACGTAACATTTCCTGCCACTCGATCTCTCCGTATCCTTCAGATTGATCCTCGATATCCGGAAATTTTTCCGCTGTAATCATTCTTTTCTTTTGATTATAAATCGCATAACATTGATGAATTAAAATGCGCATCAGCCACGTTTTAAAATATCCGGCGTGTCGCAGAGAACCAATCTTTTCCCAGCAGATAAGAATCGTTTCCTGTATCGCGTCCGCAGCATCCTCGTCATTTTGCAAAATGGCAATGGCGGCTTTATACATACTTGCTTGATTATCCTCAATCAGTTTCACAAAGGCCTCTTTGTCATGCTTTTTCGCTTGTATCACAAGTTTCGTATCCATGGGGTTATTCCTTTCTTCCAAAGCCTTGAAATTAAGTACTACAACTATTAGATAAAATAGTATCACATTTGGTCGGTTTAAAAAACAAAAAAGGTGCAGAAAACCTGCACCTAGTCACTATATTTTCTAAAAAATTATTATCTGTTTCCTCACCTTCACCTTTATTTTAGCCATCACACCATTTTGCGTAACCACATAAACGATAGCATGATCGAAGAAAGCATTCGTAGAATTTTGCGAATTGGTTCATGTGACACAAGGCATGAGTAAAGCAGGATGTCCCTATGATAACGCACCATGGAGGGATATTTCAACACTTTGAAGAGTGAGCTGATTTACCTGTGTGAATATGATGCTGAGGAAGCTCTCTATCAGGCTAGAATCGCCTAATGCGATACAATGCTCGAATGGATTGCTTGAGTACTTCTTACCGGGAGTGTTCCGTGTATGTCAAGGACAAAGCCGCCAAAGGCGGTGCGAAACATCCTTTACATACACGGAACACTCCGGTAATATCCAAGTAACAATCCAATGAATTTTTTAGATACAAATGTTACAAAAATGCTTGACCACAACATTTAGTAATGAAATTTTTCTATGATATTACGTAATTGTTCCGCACTTTCGTTGTTCTGTTCAATGGCTGTTGAAATATGTTCTGCAATAAGGCTTGTTTGGTTATTCTGTTCAACAATGATGTCAATTCCCTCTTCATTTTGGGTTGCAGCCTCACCAATCTGGGACATTTGAGTAGTAACCATTTTAACGAAATCAACAAATTCATCAACAATTATTTTGATGTTAGAGATGATCTCCTGAAGTTCTACAGACATAGTATTATTGCCACGTGCAATCTCACTAAATTCAGCAAACTTAGGCTTAACATTACTTTCCAGATAATCAACAATCTGATTAAAACAGTTAGAAACATCTTTAATATTTCCACTAGCGTTTAGGCAGATGTTTTTAATTGTTTCGGCTGTCGTAGAAGAATTGTTCGCCAGATTACCAATTTCACTTGCAACAACGGCAAATCCACGCCCGGCTTCACCAGCTCTCGCAGCTTCGATTGATGCATTTAAGGATAAGAGATTTGTTTGGTTGGACAATTCTAGGATATCTGCAACAAGTGTATTAATTTGTGATAACTCTTGAAGTTTGTTAACTGCTTCTTCAATTTGTTTGCGGTTGAGCTCAATATTCCTTTCAGAATCTTTATAGGAAGATTGAGATTTGTTTTCAATCGTCTCTGTGCTATCAAGTAGTTCATTGCTCTTGGAATTACCTTTTTCAATAACGCTTTCTACGTTTGAGATCAGTTGATCAATTGTTTTTACTTTTTCATTTAATGCAGTCAAAACATTAGTTGTAGTAGACATACTTGCGGCAAGCTGCTCGGTTGTTGAGGCATTTGTAACAACTGCGTCAACTAATTCGGAAGCATGGTTTGTCATACTTTCAGAGGAAGTGTGGATGGCGTCGGAACACGAATGTAATGTATTGATAATGTCAAGAAATACATTACGCATATGGTCAATCTCTGTTGCCAAAATACCGACTTCGCTCTTTCCGTTGATGTAAGTTTGCAGTTCTTTTGAAGGTGTCAAATCCAGCATGCCAAGTTTTTGAATTGCTGTTGCTGTCTTTTTTAAAGGTTTTGTTGTGATAATAACGGCGAGCAAACATAAGATGCAGATTAAAATTTCTGCCACAATACAGCTAAATAACAATTTTTTATTGGTTGCATTAGCAGAGGAAAGTACTTCATTTTTGTCATTTACAAGAATCAATGACCAAGGATAATTTTTCATTTGCTTGTAGATGACAATTTTATCATTATAATCAAAGGTCCCTTCTTTTTTTTGTTTTTTTGTAAGTTCAATCTGCTTCAAAAGGATGGGATCAGTTGTTTCTTTGGCAAGAGTTTTCTTATCCGGATTAATATAATTAATCTTTGTTTCTGTGTTGATCATGTAAAATTGGCTTTTGGTCAGACCGGAAATCGAATTTTTTTTCAAAATTGTATCAAGCTGATCGTTGAATACCCCAGCGCCAACATAACCAATAGGGGTTTTGCCATCTGTGTCAAAAACCGGAACATACATGGAAAGACATAATTTACCAGTTCCGGGAGATACGATGATACCAAGATTGTAAATGCCGTTTTTTGCATTTAACATGCCATTGCGAAGTTCTTCTAGGCGGTCACCTTCACGAAGAACTTTACCAATTACCTCAGGAACATTGTATGTAAGAACTTTGGAGTTCCAGTTTGCTATGTACAATCCTTCCCAGTTTTCCAGATGGTTATAGTACTCTGTGGTATAACTCTGAGCTTTTTGAAATAAATCTTTATTGTTCTGATTCTTCAAATACTCTTTTACAACAGGGGATTTGCTGAAGAGAATCAAAGCCTGTTCACTGGATGAAACAAAGTCCTGAACAGCGGAAGTTTCTGCCTGCAAATACGTGTCCATATTGTGCCGCATACCAGTATGTATTGCTGTTTGAGAACTGTGGCTCGCCAACTGGTACAACAATGAGATACATAGTACAGTAGATACAAGTACACTCGTCATAAAAATGATCGAGATTTTCAAATTTTTTGTGATATTCATAAGTAAACACTCCTAAATCTTAAATGATTGATTCTACCAATAATGCCTAACAAATAAATTGACTATTATATTACTATATTTTTTGTATAATGTCAAATTATTTTATAAAAAAAGAGTCTAATCACCAAGCTATGCTGGGGAGAATGGAGTAAGCGGAAGCGGAGAGTATATCGATAAAAAACTTCCTATGTATAATGAAAATGGTGTCGCAAGCCAAATTCAAAATCATAGGAGGTGATCCAATTCGAGAGATTCTTGAAACGTTATTCAAATATAAACAAGTCGACATAATAGCGGGAGCGATATGTATCGACCATGTGTATTTAAGCGTGGCGATTCCACAGAAGTCAAGTGAGTTTGTGGAAAGAAATGCGGAAAATCAAGCATTCCTGACTTGTAAGTTTCACATTTGTCTGTTATACTGAAAAAAGTAATAATTCAGAATTCGATGTGTGGGGTGAGGTTTTGGATAATTACAAAAATAGAAAGATAAGTTGAAGTACAGTCTTTACAGAAAGGGAAAGGATAAGGTTATGAAGAACAAAGCGAAGATTATTATGGGAATAGTTATTGCCCTTGTGTTTGTGGCTGCCGTAGGTGCGATTTTATTTAAGAAATTTGCGCCGAGTTATACGCAGCGGACGATGGAAGAACAGTATAAGGATTTGGCGAAGGACGAGACACTGATCTGTCTGGATGGATTTCCGCTGGAAGAAAAAGGAAAAATTATTGGCGATACGATGTATCTGCCATTGGATACGGTGATCGATAAAATGAACGAGAGATTTTACTGGGATAAAAAAGAGCAGGTGCTCAGTTTTGTCAGCCCGGTAAGAGGGCTGATGACCGTGGCTCCGAATACGACGACATATACTGTTGGGAAAGAAAATAAAGAAATGACGGATCAGATTCTTTATGTGGATGGCGATACGATGTATATTTCCGTGCCATTTTATGATGAGATGACACAGGAAAAAAGTACGTTGAAATGGGCGTCAAAGGGCGAGGCTCCGAATCGTGTTATTTTGAATGCGGATTTTGAGTCGACTCATATGGAAGCGAAGTTGAGCGAAAAGACAAGACTTCGTGTGGGACCGAATAAAAAATACGATTATCTGCTGGAACTCAAAAAAGATCAGAAAGTGATCGTCGATACGCAGAGCCAGGCCGAAAATGACTATCAGAAAGTATTTACAACCGACGGAATTGAAGGTTACGTGCCGGCGGAATTTTTGAGTGGACAGACCGAGACTGCGTGGAAACGTCAAAGTGAGGAAGAGACATTTACACAAAAAGGCATCGGAACGACCGTGTGTCTGGGATGGCATCAGATGACACAGACCGTGGGTGCGGCGGAACTTGAGAGTAAAGTGGCGGTGGCCGGAAGTCTGAATGTTGTATCGCCGACGTGGTTTGCCCTAAATGATAATAAAGGAAACTTTAGTTCTCTGGCGAGCGAAGAATATGTGACAGCCGCACATGCAAAAGGCTTGAAAGTGTGGGGGCTCATCAATGATTTTGACAAAAATATATCGTTGAAAAGAATATTGGGACGGACAAGTACGAGAAGCCGCCTGATCAATAATCTTGTGTCAACGGCGATGCGTTACAAATTGGATGGTATCAATATCGATTTTGAAAAAATAAAGAGTGATGTAGCACCGGCATATCTCGAATTTTTGAGAGAATTGACACTGGTGTGCCATGCAAATGACATTACGGTGACGGTGGACGATTATCTGCCGACCGATGCGACTGCCTATTACGATTGGAAAGAACAGGGAAAAGTGGCAGACTACGTAATCTTTATGGCATATGACGAGCATTACGCAGGAAGCAAGGAAAGCGGTTCCGTTTCTTCACTGCCGTTTGTGGAAAATGGCGTGGACAAGGGATTGCAGTATATTCCGGCGGAAAGAACAGTCGTGGCACTCCCATTTTATACCAGATTATGGAAAGAAGTGAAAAGCGGAGATGGGGTTGCGGTAACCTCAAGTGCATATGGCATGAGTTCGGCGGAGAGCGTACTCCAGTCCAATAGTGCGACGCCAAAATGGGACGAGGAGACAAGCCAGTATTACGCCGAATTTAAGGCAGACGGCGCCAAATATAAGATCTGGCTGGAGGAAGAAACGTCGCTTAGTAAAAAAATGGAAACCGTTATGGCGAAAAATGTAGCAGGCATCGCCTTCTGGAAACTTGGATTTGAACGAATGGCTACCTGGACAACGATAGAAAAATATGTGAAATAATGAATGTGGACAAACGATACTCCGTACATTAGTAATAAGAATGTGCGGAGTGTTTTGTTTTATGAAAGAAAAAAAGACAGGAACTTGGAAAATATGGGTGGTTACGATATTTTTGTTTGCCATTGTGGTGGCGGCGACGATCCGGGTAAGTACGCTTCCGGTGCTGAATTTTACGGCAAAGGGGAGCAAGGTGCATATTGTGATCGATCCGGGGCACGGCGGTTTTGATCCGGGCAAAGTAGGGACGATGGGAACACTGGAAAAAGATGTAAATTTAAACATTTCTCTTAAATTGAGAGAAATTCTCACAAAAAGCGGTTACACGGTAGCGATGACGAGAGAAAAAGACGAGGCTTTGTGTGGGGAGACGACGGGAAAAAAGAAAGTGGAAGATCTCAATGCCAGACTTGCGGTTATAGACAAGGAAAAACCCGAACTTACGGTGAGCATCCACCAAAACAGTTATTCTGCGGGGACAAAGGGCGCGCAGGTATTTTACTACTCGGGTTCTGAGGAGGGAAAACGGCTGGCGAACGTGCTCCAAGAGACGATCAAAGAGGAGATGGGGGACGGAAACCACCGTGTAGAAAAGGCCAATGACAGTTATTATATGCTAAAAAAATCCAGCGGACCATTTGTTATTATCGAGTGCGGATTTTTGTCCAATCCGGAAGAAGAAAAACTCTTAATTTCCGAGGAGTATCAGCAGAAAATGGCAAAGGCAGTCGCAGAAGGGATTGAAAAATTCTTGTATAACGAGTGAAATTGTGGTACAATAAAAACAAATATTTTTCGGACTGAAAGCGGTGAAAACGCTATGAATACAAAGATTATTACATGGAATGAAGAACGGGGATTTGAGGCGGACGAACTTGCGGAAGCGGCTCAGATCATCCGGGATGGCGGTCTGGTGGCATTTCCGACAGAGACGGTATATGGTCTTGGGGGAAATGGACTGGATCCACAGGCATCCCAAAAAATATATGCGGCAAAGGGGCGTCCTTCGGACAATCCATTGATACTGCATATTGCAAAAATCGATCAATTACACGAGGTGGTAAGCGAGATCCCGGAAGCGGCGGCGACGTTAGCCGAGGCATTTTGGCCGGGTCCCCTTACGATGATATTTAAAAAGACGGACTGTGTGCCGTATGAGACGACAGGCGGACTGGACACGGTTGCGGTGCGTATGCCGCAGCACATGGGGGCCTTACAGTTTTTGGAAGAAGCCGGAGTGCCGGTTGCAGCGCCAAGTGCCAATACATCAGGACGTCCAAGCCCGACATTGGCAAAACATGTAAAAGAAGATTTAGATGGGAAAATAGATATGATCATCGACGGCGGAGAAGTGGGAATCGGATTTGAATCCACCATTGTCGATGTGACCGAGGAGATACCGGTGATTTTGCGTCCGGGATTTATTACGCAGAAGATGCTGCAGGAGATTGTCGGAGAAGTGCAGATGGATCCGGCATTGATGCAGGTAAGCGGCGACCAGAAGCCGAAAGCACCGGGGATGAAGTACCGGCATTATGCGCCGAAAGCGGACATGACATTGTATCAGGGAGATACGGAAGATGTGATCGCCCATATTAACCGGGAGGTTGCGGCATATGTGGAAAATGGCACATATCGGCCGGAGGAGATTGGTATCCTTGCGACGACCGAATCGGCGGACCGTTATCCGATGGGACAAGTTGTCGTGGCGGGCTCCAGAGAAGAAGATACCGAGGGAAAATATTTGTACGATGCTCTTCGCAGATTTGACGAACTGCACGTAAAGCGGATCTTGTCGGAGACATTTTTTGACTCGGCAAAAGAAGAGGCGGTTATGAACCGGCTGAAAAAAGCGGCCGGGCAGAATCTGGTACAGGTAGAGTCTTATGAGGCCTGCAGCCGCGTGATCTTTGTCAGCAAGGACAATATTACGCTGGGACCGATGAATGAGTGGATTCTGAAAAGTATTCTTATGGATAAAGAGAAGGAGGTTCTTTCGAGAGGGCTTGTCGTATTGTTCGAAGAGCCGAGAAATATGAAAATAACCGATATCTTGATCAATCACGGAGTTCCATGTGAAGAACAGGTTTCCGTCGCATTTTCGCCGGAAGAGGTGACGCGCGACACCGTGATCATTACGATGAACTTTGCGGAGAAGGTAAAAGTTCTGGAAGATTATGGATTGGAGAGAAACGTCTATACATTGCGGGAACTTGCCGGGGAAGAAGGCGATACCGAGCCGCCGCTTGGAGGCGACGAGGAAGCGTATGAGGCAAGCTATACGGAGTGCAAAGATCTGCTCTATAAAATAAAAAAGAAATTACAGTGGAGGTAAGCTATGATTGCATTGGGAAGTGACCAGGCAGGTTATGAATTGAAACAGGAAATTATCAAGTATTTGGAAGAAAATGGATATGAATACAAAGATTACGGAAGTTACAGCACAGATCCGGTCGATTATCCGGTGTATGGGAAAAAAGTGGCACACGCGATTGCCGATGGCGAGTGCGACAAAGGAATCCTGATCTGCGGAACCGGAATCGGTATCTCAATTGCGGCAAATAAGGTCAAAGGCATCCGCGCAGCGGTCTGCGGAGACTGTTTCAGTGCCGAGGCGACGAGACTTCACAACGATGCCAATATCGTGGCACTGGGCGCACGGGTAACAGGCCCGGGACTTGCCGTACGTATCGTAGACACATTCCTGCATACTGAATTTTCCAGCGTGGACAGACATATCCGCCGTGTGGAAATGATAGAAGAATAAACGAAGCACAGCTTCAGAATGGATGGTAAAAATGTTAGGATTTGTTGGTTGTGGAAATATGGCGCAGGCGATGCTCAAAGGAATTTTGAGTAAAGGTCTGTATGCAAAAGAAGACATTCTCGTATCGAGAAGAAATGAAGAAGCACTTCAGAACATTCAAAAGGAATTTGGTGTAAATGTTACGACAGACAATGCCGAAGTGGCAAAACAAGCAGACGTTTTGATCCTTGCGGTAAAACCATTTCAATTTGAGACCGTCATTTCGGAGATTCGAAATGAAGTGTCAGAGAATACACTCGTGATCTCGATTGCAGCCGGCCAGACGATTGCGAATATAGAAAAATTATTTGGAAAGACTATCAAATTAGTAAGAAGTATGCCAAATACGCCGGCATTGGTGCTTGAAGGGGCAGCGGGTGTCTGTTATAATGATCATGTGTCAGAGGATGACAAAAAAACGACGATGGAGATATTTTCCAGTTTTGGCGTTGCCAATGAAGTGAGTGAATCCATGATTGACACGGTGATCGGCGTAAGCGGAAGTTCACCGGCGTATGTATTTATGTTCATCGAGGCGATGGCGGATGCCGCTGTGGCAGATGGTATGCCAAGAGCGCAGGCGTATGAGATGGCAGCACAGTCGGTGCTGGGAAGTGCCAAGATGGTTCTTGAGACCGGAAAACATCCGGGAGAACTGAAAGACATGGTATGTTCTCCGGCAGGAACGACGATTGAAGCCGTCCGCGTGCTGGAAGAAAAAGGATTCCGAAGTGCCGTGATCGAAGCGATGAAAGCCTGCGTAAAGAAAGCAAAAGAAATGAGTTAATGGTGCGATGAAAAAAAGAGATAAGCAACGTGAACGAAGGGAAGTCATTCATGCCCTTTCCATGATACTGCAGATTGGTCTGGCGATGCTGACCTGTATGGGAATCAGTCTTGCCATCGGGTATTATCTGGATCAGCTGCTTGGAACAAAGATATGGGTTATCATCATGCTGGTAATCGGAATATTGGCGTCGATGCGCAGCCTTCTTGTCCTGACGGGACAATATGGAAACAACGGCTCCAAAAAAGAAGAAACACCGGCGGATCAGGAGGACATTCATGAAGGAAGCAAAAAAGACACTCCTTAGGGTAATCGGCATTATGTGGGGACTTGCGGCAGTGGTTTTGATCGTAGGTGCCATTCTGTTTGCGATTCATCCCTTTCCCTATTTTCCCTATGTAAGCGGTGAAGTATTGGGAACGCTGGTTTCCGGTCTGCTTATGTGGCATCGCTTTAATACTTTGGATGTCGAACTGGATATGGCAAAAAAGAACGCCATACGGCATCTTCGTATGCAGGCGTCGGTACGAAGTCTGATCAGCCTGCTGACATTATTATTGAGTTTTTATTTTCGACAGTATTTCTACCCGGTTACGGTGTTTGCGGGATTGTTTGCCACCAAGGCGGCGGCACTCCTGTATCCGGTCATTTTCCGGGAAAAACAGGATCTGGCGGAATAAACTATACACAGACATTTGTCTGAAAAAACGAGAAAGGAGACTTAGGCTTGGATAACAAAGTGGATTTTTACGTCCATGGGTATCAACAGGTACACATTGGTGGTTACACATTTTGGATCACGACAAGCCATGTGTGTCTGGTAATCGTTATGGTTGCATTGATCATCTTTGCAATCGTGGCAAACCGTGTTATCAAAAAGGCGGATTATCGGAAAGCGCCGACAGGATTTTTAAATGTCATCGAGCTTCTGGTGGAAACCGTGGATAAACTGGTACTTGATAACATGGGCGGAAAACTTGCCCCGCGTTTTCGAAACTATGTGGGAGCATTGTTTATGTTGATTCTTACATGTAATCTTTCCGGATTGTTTGGACTCCGTCCGCCGACTGCGGATTATGGTATCACGCTTCCGTTGGCATTGATTACGTTTGTAATGATTCAATACCAGGGATTCAAATGGCAGAAAATGGGTAAGATCAAAGGGCTGTTTGAACCAATATTTGTATTTTTGCCGGTGAATATCATCAGCGAATTTGCAACACCGGTTTCAATGTCACTTCGTTTGTTTGCCAACATACTTTCCGGTACGATGATGATGGCGTTGATTTACGGATTATTGCCAAAACTTGCCACACTTGCGTGGCCGGCAGCACTGCATGCGTATATGGATGTATTTTCCGGAGCATTGCAGGCGTATGTTTTCGCGATGTTGACAATGGTATTTATTGCCAATGCAGCAGGGGACGAAGCCAAGTAAAAGAGAACAAAATATATCTTAAGGAGGAAACATATTATGAATTTTTCAGGAGCAGATTTAATTAGTGCAGCATCTGCAATTGGTGCAGGATTAGCAGTTATCGCAGGTATCGGTCCCGGTGTAGGACAGGGTATCGCAGCCGGATATGGAGCAAATGCCGTAGGACGTAATCCGGGAGCAAAAGGTGATATCATGTCAACCATGCTTCTTGGACAGGCCGTTGCCGAGACAACAGGTCTTTATGGTTTGGCTGTTGCGATGATTCTTTTGTTTGCCAATCCATTGCTTCCATAAAAAGCACAGAATAATCAAAAAGATTGGAGAGAGACATGGATAATCGAATTTTTGGACTGGATCCGCAATTGCTCTTTGATACGGCGATTGGATTGCTTGCCATGTTGGTATTGTTTATCCTGCTTTCATATTTGTTATTCAATCCGGCGAGAAAACTGATCCAGAAACGGAAAGAGTTTATCGCCAGCCAGCTTGAAGAAGCAGCAAAGGCAGAGAAGGATGCGAAAGAACTGGAGACCCAATATCGTGCGAAATTAGACAAAGTCGAGGACGAGGCAGAAGAGATGCTCAGCGATGCGCGTAAAAAGGCGCTTGACAAAGAGAAAGAGATCGTTGCCAAGGCTTCCGATGAGGCTCAGACCATCAAGGCAAGAGCCGAGCACGAGGTGGAATTGGAGAAGAATAAAGTTCGTGCTGAAATGAAACAGGAAATCGTTCATGTGGCATCTGCTATGGCAGGAAAATTTGTCGCTGCATCGATGGATGAGGACAAACAGGCGCAGCTCATTGACGAAACATTGAAGGAAATGGGTGATGAGACATGGCAAAATTAGTATCAAAAGTATACGGAGATGCTCTGTTTGAGGCAGCGCTGGAAGAAAACCAGCTGGATGCCGTATGGGATGAGGTCAGAGAAATCGCCTCGATCCTGCAGGAAAACGAAGCATTTATTGATATTATGAATCATCCCGAGATGACGCGGGAAAAAGAACTTGCGATGATGGACGAAGTATTTGGCGGAAAAGTTTCGGATGTTATGATGGGCTTTTTGCAGGTACTCGTAAAAAAAGGACGCTTTGGTGAAATTGAATCCGTGCTGGAATATTTTGACAAAAGAGCAAAAGAATATAAGAAGATTGGCGTTGTCTATGTGACGACACCGGCCGAACTTTCCGATGCACAGAAACAAAAGATCGAAGCGCGCTTGTCAGAAACGTCTTCGTATGAGACGCTGGAGATGAATTACAACGTGGATGCGAGTCTGCTTGGCGGAATCCGCATTCGCATTGACGACCGTGTCGTGGACAATACGATCCGGACGAAGCTGGAAGAAATGACAAGAAAATTAAGCAAGGTCAGAGTGTAACTTCTAAGGAAAGAAGGTGTTTGAGGAACATGAATTTAAGACCTGAAGAGATAAGTTCAGTTATTAAAGATGAAATAAAAAAATATAGCACCGAGTTTGACGTTTCGGATGTCGGAACGGTCATTCAGGTGGCAGACGGAATTGCCCGTATTCATGGCTTGGAAAAAGCGATGCAGGGAGAACTTCTGGAATTTCCAAATGAGATTTACGGTATGGTGCTCAACCTTGAGGAAGACAATGTCGGAGCTGTGCTTTTGGGAGATTCTTCCAATATTAACGAAGGCGATACCGTAAAGACGACGGGAAATGTCGCAACCGTTCCTGTCGGTGATGCGATGCTCGGACGTGTTGTCAATGCGTTGGGACAGCCGATCGACGGCAAAGGACCGATCCATACCGACAAGACACGACCGGTAGAGCGTGTGGCAAGTGGTGTTATTTCACGTAAATCCGTAGATACGCCGCTTCAGACAGGTATCAAGGCAATTGACTCCATGGTTCCGATCGGACGAGGGCAGCGTGAGTTGATCATCGGTGACCGTCAGACCGGTAAAACTGCGATTGCGATTGATACGATCCTGAATCAGAAAGACCAGGATGTACTTTGTATTTATGTTGCCATCGGACAGAAAGCGTCTACAGTGGCAAATATTGTAAAAACACTCGAAGACAATGGTGCATTGGATTATACTACCGTCGTAGCTTCTACGGCGAGTGAACTGGCACCACTTCAGTATATTGCTCCGTATGCCGGATGTGCGATCGGAGAAGAATGGATGGAACAGGGAAAAGACGTTCTCATCGTATATGATGATTTGAGCAAGCATGCAGCGGCTTACCGTACCCTGTCACTGCTCCTTCGTCGTCCACCTGGACGTGAGGCTTATCCGGGAGACGTATTTTACCTGCATTCCCGTCTTTTGGAGCGTGCAGCGAGACTTTCGGACAAACTCGGCGGTGGATCATTGACGGCTCTGCCGATCATTGAGACGCAGGCCGGTGACGTGTCGGCATATATCCCGACAAACGTAATTTCTATTACAGATGGACAGATTTACCTGGAGACAGAGATGTTTAATTCCGGTTTCCGCCCGGCGGTCAATCCGGGACTTAGTGTATCGCGTGTCGGTGGTTCGGCGCAGATTAAGGCGATGAAGAAGATTGCCGGTTCAATCCGTATCGACCTTGCACAGTACCGCGAGCTGGCAGCATTTTCCCAGTTTGGTTCGGATCTGGATGCCGATACGAAAGAGAAGCTGGATCAGGGTGAAAGAATCCGTGAAGTGCTGAAACAGGGTCAGTATGTACCACAGCCGGTTTGGTATCAGGTTATCATTATTTATGCGGCAACGAAGAAATATCTGCTTGATATTCCGGTAGAAGATGTATTGGATTTCGAAAAAGGACTGTTTGCCTTTATCGATACCAAATATCCGGAGATTCCGGCTTCGATCCGTGATACCAAAGTGCTTAGTGATGAAATGGAACAAAAGCTGATTCAGGCAATTGAAGAGTATAAAAAACAGTTTCTTCAAGCGTGAAAGGTGAGGTGATTGAAAAATGGCCTCAATGAGAGATATAAAACGGCGACGCGAGAGTATTCAGAGTACGTCTCAGATCACCAAGGCGATGAAGCTGGTTTCGACCGTAAAATTGCAACATGCCAAAGGAAGAGCCGAGGAGACAAAACCATATTTTGACAAAATGTATGAGACGGTTTCCGGGATGCTTGCCAAATCGCAGAATCTCAACCATCCTCTTTTGACAGAGAAAACCGGAGGTTCCGGGAAAAAAGGTGTGATTATGATCACCTCAAACCGTGGACTTGCCGGCGGGTACAATTCCAATGTCGTGAAATTGATCACAAAGGGTGATTTTACGAAGGAAGATACCATTATTTTTCCGGTCGGACGAAAAGGTTTGGAGACAATGCAGCGAAATGGCTATACCTGCCGTGGCGATTATTCGGAAGTAATGAATAATCCGCTGTTTGGCGATGCCGTTTCGATCGGAAAGACAGCGATGGCAGCGATGGAAAGCGGCGAGATCGATGAGATTTATCTTGCTTACACCGTATTTAAGAATACGGTAACACAAGTGCCTACGCTGATCAAAATGCTTCCGTTTTCGCAGGAGGATATCGAGACGATGGCGGCAAATGACGTGCCGGAGACGACATCCGGTGCACTCATGAATTATGAGCCGACGGAAGAAGAGGCGCTCGGCTACATCATTCCGATGTATATGAACAGCCTGATCTTTGGCGCGCTGGTCGAGGCAGTTGCCAGTGAAAATGGTGCGCGTATGCAGGCAATGGATTCTGCGACGAGCAACGCAGAGGAAATGATTGATACACTCGGTCTGCAGTACAACCGCGCAAGACAGTCCGCGATCACACAGGAATTGACGGAGATTGTAGCGGGTGCATCCGCGATCGAGTAACGAATAAAAATTTACAAATAATGGAAGGAGTGAAAGAACCACAATGGCAAAAGCGAAGAAAACGAAAAATGCTGGTGTTATCACTCAGATTATCGGAGCGGTGCTTGACATCCGTTTTCAGGATGGAGATCTTCCTGAGATTTACGATGCCATTCACATACCGACAAAAGATGGAAATACACTTGTCGTAGAGGTGTCACAGCATCTGGGTGACGATACCGTTCGCTGTATCGCGATGGGACCGACCGATGGATTGGTGCGAGGCATGGAAGCGATTGCGACAGGAGCCCCGATTTCGGTGCCGGTTGGCGAAGAGACACTGGGACGTATGTTCAATGTACTCGGAGATCCGATCGATGAAAAAGAACCACCGAAAGTAAAAGAATATCATCCAATTCACAGAAAGGCGCCTGCATTTGAAGAACAGTCTACTCAGGCAGAGATGCTGGAAACCGGTATCAAGGTTGTCGATCTTTTGTGTCCTTATCAGAAGGGTGGAAAAATCGGACTTTTCGGAGGTGCCGGTGTAGGAAAGACCGTTTTGATTCAGGAATTGATCACCAATATCGCGACCGAGCATGGTGGATATTCCGTATTTACGGGAGTTGGAGAACGTACCCGTGAGGGTAATGACTTATACTATGAAATGATTGAATCCGGAGTTATCGATAAGACGACGATGGTATTCGGACAGATGAATGAGCCGCCCGGAGCGCGTATGCGTGTAGGTCTGACGGGACTTACGATGGCAGAATATTTCCGTGATCAGGTAGGAAAAGATGTCCTCCTGTTCATTGACAATATTTTCCGTTTTACACAGGCGGGTTCCGAGGTGTCCGCACTTCTTGGACGTATGCCAAGTGCCGTTGGTTACCAGCCAACTCTTCAGACGGAAATGGGTGCTTTGCAGGAACGTATTACATCGACAAAAAATGGTTCTATCACGTCGGTTCAGGCGGTTTATGTGCCTGCCGACGACTTGACGGACCCGGCTCCTGCGACGACATTTGCCCACCTTGACGCAACGACCGTATTGGATCGTTCGATCGTGGAACTTGGTATTTATCCGGCGGTAGATCCGCTTGGCTCCAGTTCCCGTATTCTGGATCCGAAGATCGTCGGCGAAGAGCATTACAAAGTGGCTCGTGGCGTACAGGAAATCTTACAGCGTTATAAGGAATTGCAGGACATCATCGCAATCCTTGGTATGGACGAGTTGTCAGAGGATGAAAAAGTCCTTGTCAACCGTGCACGTAAGGTACAGCGTTTCCTTTCCCAGCCATTCTTCGTGGCAGAGCAGTTTACCGGTCTTCCCGGTAAATATGTGCCAATCTCTGAAACGATTCGAGGATTTCAGGAGATTTTGGATGGAAAACATGATGACATCCCAGAGAGCTGCTTCTTGAATGCAGGTACGATCGACGATGTCATCGCACGCAAGTAGCGAGAGCGGATTGGAGATGGCTATGGCGGATATGAAAAAATTCCAATTAGAGGTAATTTCTCCGGAGCGTGTATTTTACACCGGAGAGGTCGAAATGGTGGAATTGACGACGACAGAGGGAGACATCGGTGTGTATGCCGACCATATCCCATTGACGACGATCGTCGCTCCGGGGGTTTTGACGATTACCGAAAATTCTGAGGATGATGTGATTCGGGAAGCCGCTGTCTTAGAGGGCTTTTTGGAGATCCTCCCGGACAAAGTAACCATTCTCGCACAGTCGTGTGAATGGCCGGAGGAGATTGATATGAAACGTGCGCTGGAAGCGAAGGCGCGCGCCGAGCGAAGGATCAAGAGTCTGGATGCGCATGTCAATATGCAACGTGCTGAACTGGCACTCCGCAAATCTCTTGTACGAATCAATCTGGCAGAACAGAAGAAATAGAAACGATTTGGGACGAATGCGGAATCGTTAAAAAATAAATCCTCCCAGAGGTTTCAATGCGAAGCCTTTCGGGAGGACTTTTTCATTTATGGTTATTTACTTTGAAAAAATCTCAATCTGTACTCCATTTTCAACAATTGTCAACTCGCCGCGCAGCTCCGCTTCATTTAGCCAGCGGAGATTCTCGCTGTCGGTTAAGATGTGTGGTGTTGTGATGTTACAGTTTTGTATTGCATCATTAGAAATATACATTTTGCAATTATCGCCGGAATTATCTTTACCTTCCAGCATATACCTGGCAGAAAGAGTCCCTTTCTCCGGTACATTGATTTGTGTGTCGACTCCGCCCGGGAGAATGGTTCCGTTAAAATATTCTCCCTCAGCGGTTCCGTCAAAGAGAATCTGGGTTACAGTTTTTTCCGATGTGGAGACTCGCTGCATCCCTGTAATATTTACATTTATGGTCATAATTTTCATGGCTTGAATTTCTCCTTTAAAAAGAACTCACGGCACAAGCTATGTGCTTATGCCGGAGTCCCTCATGTAATACTGTTTTCTGTAGTAACTATTCAGGTTACTTTGTATAATCAGAAATCTACTTCCGTATCATAGTAGCAGCATTTCAACAATTTTTCCATTTCTTCCTGACTTGGCTGTCTTGGGTTTGAGCCTGTGCAGGCATCCAGGATTGCGTTGGCTGCAATTTCCGGAAGTCTCTCTAAAAATACTTCTTCCGGCACAAAGCCATTTTCAGTTGGATAACTGTCTGCGCCGTAGTTTTTGATGCAATGTGGAATGTTCAGATCGTCGTTCATCTTGCGCAGATATGCGATCAGATTTGCCACTTTTTCATCGGCAGAAGCACCGCCGAGTCCCATGAAATCAGCGATATAGCAATAACGCTCTTTCGCGGTTTCGTCTTTGGCGTTAAAGGCAATTACCTTTGGAAGATACATGGCATTGGCGGCACCATGGATAATATGTGCGCCATAATCGGCGAAAGCAGCTCCGGTTTTATGAGCCATCGAGTGTACGATTCCAAGCAAGGCATTGCTGAATGCCATACCGGCGAGACATTGTGCATTGTGCATCGAATCACGTTTTGCCATGTCACCATTGTAAGAATCTACCAAATCGTTTTGGATCATTTTTATCGCATGAAGGGCAAGCGGATCCGTGAAATCGCAGTTTGCAGTAGAAACATAAGCTTCAATCGCATGTGTCATTGCATCCATACCGGTGTGAGCGACAAGTTTCTGCGGCATCGTCTCGGCAAGGTCAGGGTCTACGATAGCAACATCCGGCGTAATCTCAAAGTCAGCGATCGGATATTTGATTCCTTTTTCATAATCGGTAATGATTGAGAATGCCGTCACTTCGGTAGCCGTACCGGAAGTGGAAGAGATAGCGCAAAAATGTGCTTTATTTCTCAACGCAGGGATACCAAATACTTTACACATATCTTCGAAAGTGATGTCCGGATATTCGTATTTGATCCACATTGCTTTGGCAGCATCGATCGGAGAACCGCCGCCCATCGCTACGATCCAGTCCGGCTCAAATTCCTGCATGACTGCGGCGCCTTTCATCACGGTTTCCACCGATGGATCCGGCTCAATGCCCTCGAACAATTTTACTTCCATGCCGGCTTCTTTCAGATACTGCTCGGCTTTGTCAAGAAATCCGAAACGTTTCATCGAACCACCGCCGACGCAGATGATCGCTTTCTTTCCTTTAAATGTTTTCAGCGCTTCCAGCGCACCTTTTCCATGATACAAATCTCTAGGTAATGTAAATCTAGCCATAATAGTTAACCCTCCTTAATGTACTCATCGGGGAATGTCACCCCGACGTCCTAACTTATCTCCATTATACCATATGCCGCGGAAAATGAAACAAGACTATTTTGTGGTTTATAGCAGAATTTTGATGGGCTGCCGGTTTTGTGCGTACTGTCTAAGTTGTGCCGGCTTTGGGGGCGCGTTGGGGGGTGGCGAGTTAGGGAAAATGGGAAATTGGGAGGATTACGGTAAAAAAGCAAGAAATTTCCAAAAATGACCGTAAAAACTGGATATAATTGTAGAAAGTTAGAGGAAAGTTAAGTACATTACGGGCAAAAAAGCAAAAACTCTTTAAAATGCCCGTAAAAAGTGGGAAATATTGTAAAAACATGAGAAATATTACGGGCAAAATTAACACGAAATACAAATTTGACCGTAATAAAGTAAAATATTGGAAAAGTTGTCGCGGGGCGGCGCAAAAAAAAGAAGGGTTACCAGAAGGTGAATACAAGACAACGTCATTTACGCAAAAAGTTTCCTCTTGACAAAGCACTTCGCTAGGTATACAATTGTTGATAACAAATGTATACCTGATGAAAGGATGATAACTTATGGAAAAGATTCACTTGTCGAATGCAGAATGGGAGATCATGAATATCCTCTGGAAATTTCCCGAAGCGACGATAACACAGATTGTAGCGGAGTTAAATAAAAAGAAATTCTGGGATAAGCATACGGTAATCACGCTCCTAAGCCGCATGGAGAAAAAGGGGGCGGTCGAGTACCACAGAAATGGCAGGGCAAAAGAATATTATTCGATCATTTCGCAGAAAGAAACGGTGCTGGAGGAAACGGAGCAGTTTTTGGACCGGGTGTATGAAGGAAGCCTGAGTTTGCTTGTGAACTCATTTTTGAGCAGTAAAAAGGTCAGCAGAGACGAACTGGATGATCTTTATGAGATTCTTCAAAAGGCGGAAAGAGAGGGAGACAAATGACGATGATCCTTTTGGAATCCAGTCTGATGATCATATTCATGCTGGTTTTCCGCAAGTTGTGCCGGAATGTACTCTCACCCCGTATCGTATACGCACTGTGGTTTTTCACAGCATTCCGCTTGCTGCCGATAGAATGTCTATTTGGACGTGATATTCACATGCTTTCGCTCAATGCGTTTTCCCGTTTTTTTGGAAAAATTCCGTTTTTGCGGGACATCTGGTTTGAGTTTTCGATGGTTCGGATCCCGTGGTATCTTCTTGTAATATGGGTACTGGGAAGTGTCGCTGTTTTTTTATATCAACATTTTATCAATTTCAAATTTGAAAAATTTTTGTATGAAAACAGAGTGCAGATTGAGGATGAAAATGTTCCGTTTTCCCTGTATTATGTGCCGGATCTTCGTTCCTCGTGCGTATTTAAGGTGAAGGGGAAAATAGGAATTTATCTGATGCCGGAGATTCTTGATCAGCCGGACATTTACCGGACAATTTTGCAGCATGAAATGTGTCATATCCGTGCAAAAGATCTTTTCTGGGCAAAACTGCGAATGATTTTTATCGCTATTTACTGGTTCAATCCGCTCGTATATATCGCGGCAGTTTTGTCGAAAGAAGACTGTGAAATAGCGTGTGACGACCGCGTCGCTGCGGCGTTACAGATGAAGAAAACAGAGTACGGAAAAATATTATTAGATGCCGTAATTGTTGACAAAATCCGAACAAAAGAAGATGTATTTTGTACCGCAACAATGATGGTTTCTTCGAAAAATGCACTGCGTGTCCGAGTTAAACGTCTGGCAGGAAAAGAACCCCGTAAAGCTGTCTCTGTTTTTGCTTGTTCTGCGTTTGTATCAGGTTGTATTTTACTAGGGTTTCTCAGTAACACAAATACCATTGCAAGAACGCCGGAACAGACGATAAGACAGTATGTTTACTATTCTAATACAGATTGTCAGGCAGGAATGATGGAGTTGTCTTTGTATGAAAAATGGGACTATTTATTTCCGAATGCATTGGATGGAAAAATTGTTACCATAAAGAAAATTCAGGGAAATGACGCGGCAAGTCATTTGCAGAATGTTTCGACGGATATTTCCAGGAAAAAGGAATGGTATGAGGTGGAAATGGAAGTGCAATACGAGGAAATGATGCGGAGAGAAAAACACATTGTGGCATTGACGAAAGAAGATGGGGGCGAATGGATGGTAGACTGGCGGTAGAAAGACCTTAAAATGGGGGCGCCTCGACGACTTCAATGGTGGTAGAATGTATCCAAAGGGAGGAAGAGATTATGTATCAAAGGTTATTAAATTTAGAAAAATATTTTTTTCAAACTTCAATGTGGGTTGGCGAACATCAATTAAAAATGCGTTTTTACCAAGCGGCAAAGTTAAATTGTAGTGTGGAATTAGTGAGGTGTTAGTTTGGGTGGAGTTTGTTTGCGTGCCATGACAAAGGAAGCGTGTCTCCTACAAGGGACATCAGGTTGACCAGTAACGAAAAATACGTTACAATTGTGAAAATGGTGGCGCATATTATGAGAAAATCAGCAATTTTGAATTTAAGAGTAAAGCCTGATGTAAAAGTAGATATTATAGTCGAGAAAGACGAGGCAAAGTGAAACTGGTATTTATTATAGGCAATGCCGAAGTGGGCAAAATGACAGTGGGACGGGAATTGATGAAAATCACGGGATTACGCTTGTTTCACAATCATATGTCGATTGAACCAGTTATTGAGACATGTGGATAAACGGTTCAAAAATTCAGAGAATTGGTGTTTGAAGAATTTCCGATCTTGATAAAAAACATCGAACTGAGAGCAGAGAGGGGGAAATTCGAAGAGAGGACTTTGGTAAAAAAGATGAAAGAAAAGAAAGTATATGAGTATAAGGAAATTGAGTTTAAGGTATTAAAGAAAAAGTTGGAGTTACCAGTTAGATATGTTGAAAAAGTGAATGAAAATTGGAACAGAGAAATGAATGCCGGAAAATCATATACAAATGGAAAACTGTATACAATGACAGCAGCAAATGCTTTAGAAGGTAAAATTCGAGTTTATGTCCAGGAAACCAATTTTGCACATTATTTATATAGTAGATCGATTGGAATAGATGAAAATTCATGCAGATCTATGGCGGCAAATGCGTTGTTGGTAACCAGTGATAATTACATTGTGTTGGGAAAAATGTCAGGTTCAACATCTTGGGCTAATAGAGTAAAATTTATAGGCGGAGCATTTGATCAAGCTGATTTTTGCAACGAGATTGTAGATATAAAAAGCTGCATAACTAGGGAAGTTAAAGAGGAAATTGGATTGAATTTAAATGATAAGGAAACAGTTGCAGATGTAAGACCTATTGCTATTTTGACAAGAGAAAAATTCTCGTTTGCAAATACGTTATTTTGGGTTAATATTAGACTTGACAAATCGGAACTCGAACGAAGATTTACAGATTATAAGGAAGGATTGGAAGCCGCAGGTGAGAAGAGTGAGCTTAGTGAGCTAATATATATTAGCAATAATTATACGAGTATTCTTGAATTTGTTCAAGATGAAAATAATTTAGTGATTGATTATATGCGTGATTTTTTTGATGCTTATTTTGGAAAGATTGAATACGGAAATATACAGGAATATATTATAAACAATTTGCCTGAGCTGACGTGATTTTGGATGGCATGTGGTCGAGAAGGACCGCTGCCATTTTTGTCATTTCCGGGTTGAAATGTCTATTGTATAGTGTTAAATATTGGGGATGTCCCCTCAGCTATACTTCGGCGGCAGGACGCCGCCGTTACGAGATAAGGGAATGCACCTCTGAAAAGGAAAAAAGCAAGTCGCCCCGAGGTGAGTCGCCGTTACGGGATTAGGGAAGTTACCCCGAGGTGAGTTGCCGTTACAAGATAAGGGAAGTCACCCTGGAAGAAGGAGAAAGCAAGTTATTCAGAGGTGTTCGCCCCATCCCACAAGGAAACGCCCCTTCGCATAAGGAAGCGCCCCCTCGCCCCAGGCTCGGCGGCAAGACGCTACCGGCAATAGAGTTGCTGACTGACGTCAGCAAGGCCGGCAGCTGTGGCAGGTCGTCGGGGACATTAGAGTTTGAGTTTCCCCATTTTTCAAACCGCTATCATTTGAAACCCAATTCAGCAAAGCATTCAGCCAGTGTCAGTTGCTGTGATTGCTCTTTTTTCAAAAGGAATCCTTTTATGCCTGAGTGTGTTCTGGCAAGGACACGCTCAATGGCATAACCTAATCCATAAAAAATAAATTTTGGTACATCAAAAATACGCTTGGAACATTCCTTTAATTCCAGCATAGAAATTGTATCATCTTTTTCGCAACTCATTATACCTATATAGCCGGTGACAAGTGTTGCAAACAGATTTAAATTACGGATTGATTGCAAAGACATTACCCGTAAATCTTCTAATTCGAATTGTTGTTTTTTGAACTTGAAATATTCCTCGATTCTCCACCGCATCAGATAAACTTTTGTTGCAATCATACACAGTTTTTTCTTTTCAGACAAATCCAAATTTGTAAGCAATAACATTGGCTGCGCACCGAAACCATATACCGCCACAAGAACCAGCGTCTTGTTTGGAAATTCACATAACTGTACAGGAATATAACTGATTTTACATTCTATTTTTTGCTATGTTTATCTTTAAAATCCATCCGATAATTCCCTTTGTAATTACCTGCAACATCCATAATGTTTTGCGTTTTTCCGTTATATATGACATTGCGATTCTTTTTTGACCGAATTACAAATTTTTCATCATTCTTCAAGAAATATCTGTAGTAATCATTTGCGTCAAATCCTCTGTCAAGTGTTCGGACACAGTTCTTTGCGAAATGTGCAGACAATGATTTCAAGCATTGTAGATTCTCGTGTGTTGCACTGATAACCCCTTTTTCTGCCGCCGAAAAGACCTTTTCGTAGACGGGGAGTGGCATTTTTTTGTTTTGTGAAAGCACGGCAGCTTCCACAGTAAAATATCCTTTTCTGATTTCCCCGGTACTCCCGTCGTGGACATCGGAAATCGCTTCCATTTTCGGACTGCATGGTTTGGTAATATCAGAATTATCAATAATAATCACAGCATTTTCCTCGTTTATCTGTTTCTTAACCTCCGAAATATAGTTTTTCATAACTGTTTCCTTTTCCTTAAAGGCAGACAAATTTCTTGAAAGTCTGTCAATGGTTTTCTTAAGTGTAATATTTTCGTTTAAAGAGCGGGTAATTTCGCTCAATGAAGTTTGTTTCCGGCTAAAATACCATAAATCATCTGTAAAAGAAATTTGCTTTGTGGTCGTTTCAATCCATTTGAAATTTTTTCTGAGAAATTTGCTAAATCCCGTTTAATTTCATATCCTAATCTGTTATAATTAATCATGCAAAAACACTCCTTTGTTTTATTTATTTTGTCGTGATTTAATTATAACATTAGTGCAGTGTTTTTGCTTTTTTATTTTGCAAATTCCAGCCGTACCGAGCCGTTATTGCTGACTGCATACAGGTTCGTATCTGCCTGTGTATTTTGTGCGGTATAAGGATTTAACACTTTATTGTCATTGACATAGACACTGCCGTTGTCGGTGTGTGCTTCCACGCGGTACGCACTTTCCGGCTTTGGCGCCGTTACCTGTATTTTACCGTTATTGGTTTTACAGGTCACCGTTCCCTCCCATGCTCCGGCAAGCTCTACATTGCCGTTATTGCTTGAAAAAAGGCTCTCGCCCTTAAATTCTGCATTTACCGTTATTTTACCGTTACTGCAATGCACCTGCGCATTTTTCTCGCAAATCATCTGCATCAGTTCAATTTTGCCATTGTCCGACTGTACATTAAGATTCTGTGTCGTAAACCAGGCATCGGCTGTCACTTTTCCGTTTGACGTATCAATTTTTACCGTATCAAGGGCTGCTTTTTTCGGCACATAGACCGTCACTACATTTTCCCGGTTTTCAAACAACGCGGCAAAACCGAAGTCTAAAATCCAAAATCCTCCGCTTGTTTTTTCCTCTATGCGGATTTTCCCATTGTCAACCGTAACCTGTGGTGTGCTGTGTGTATCCTCATAGGTCACGCTGTAACCGAAGGTATCATCCTGTGACGGCTTTATTTCAACTTTGGCATCATCCGCTTCAATCTCGATGTCTTTGATTTGTGAAATGCCATAGCGCTCATCAGAATAAGCACTGCCTTCCAGTTCAATACCGCGTCTTGAAATAAAAACCCCGCTCTTTGCACCCGCAAAAACGCCCGATACAAAACAAATCAATCCCGCGCCGATACACACGGCGGCTGTTATTCCTGTAATCTTTATCCATTTTTTCATCTTCTTCTCCATTCCGCAGGCATTTTAATGCACAAGGAACCGCGGACTGAATTTATTCAGTTCTGCGATAAATCCAGAA
>ERZ827496.657-NODE-657-length-46816-cov-17.140266_pt1 | contig 46816 bp, 41 predicted proteins | sample MGYA00519769_ERZ827496 | MGnify/ENA primary metagenome ERZ827496 (study PRJEB31778, sample SAMEA3449327) | human gut metagenome | biome: human gut; feature: human-associated habitat; material: faeces | place: United Kingdom | collected 2010/2012 ...
CAACCGTCTTGATGTTCGCCCCATTGTTGAGGATATTCACGGCGAATGAGTGACGAGCGAGGTGGAACAGAACCCACAAAGCAGCCGTCGGCAAATTAGTGACGATAAAACGTAACCCGTTTGAAATGAGCGGTTCTTCATTATTCTGCCAGATGCAGGAAACGCAACGGAGTGCGGAATATTGAGCCATTTCAGTTACCAAGCCGTTAGCCGTCAGTTACCGAAGCAGGGACAGGTAACGCACGGAAAATGAAATTGTTGCAAGCCCGTGCCGATTGCTCCGATACGCACCGTTCTGCAAATCAATGGACGCTTACTCATAAGTTAATTTTGCGACAAAAACAGTAAGCGTATGAAAGTTGAAAAATTCAAGGTGCTGCTCTACCTGAAAAAGAGCGGAACGGACAAGTCGGGCAAAGCCCCGATAATGGGAAGGATAACGGTGAACCGTACGATGGTGCAGTTCGGATGCAAGCTGTCGTGCAAGCCGGAGTTGTGGAACGCAAGGGAAAGCCGTCTGGACGGCAAGAGTCGCGAGGCGGTGGAAACCAATGCGAAACTGGACAAGTTGCTGCTTGCGGTCAATGCGGCGTTTGATACGTTGGTGGAGCGTGGGCAGGACTTTGACGCAACGGCGGTCAAGGACTTGTTTCAGGGAAGCATGGACACGCAGATGACGTTGCTGAGAATGACCGACCGCATCTGCGAGGACTTGAAGGCACGTATCGGCATCGACCGTGCCAAAGGAACCTATCCCGGCTATTACTACATGAGAAGGACATTGGGCGAGTTCATCGAGTGGCAGTTCAAGACGAAGGACATCGCTTTTGGGCAGCTTTCCGAGCAGTTCATACACGACTACCAGAACTTCGTGATGGACGTGAAAGGCTTGGCGGTGGACACCGTGCGCCACTATCTCGCCATCTTGAAAAAGGTATGCCGCATCGCCTACAAGGAGGGGTATGCGGAAAGATGCTTCTTTGCAAATTTCACCTTACCGCAAAAGACAGAGCGTACACCGAGGGCGTTGAGCCGTGAGGACTTCGAGAAAATCCGTGACGTGGAGATACCCGCATGGCGCACCACGCACATCCTTGTGCGTGACCTCTTTCTGTTTGCCTGTTATACGGGAACCGCCTATGCAGATGCGGTGAGCGTGACAAGGGACAATCTGTACACCGATGACGAGGGATGCCTTTGGCTTAAATACCGCCGCAAGAAGAACGAGCTTCGGGCGAGCGTGAAACTGCTGCCGGAAGCCCTTGCCCTGATTGAGAAGTACCATGATGACAACCGCCCGACGCTGTTCCCGATGGTATACCATCCGAACCTCCGCCGGCACATGAAATCCCTTGCCGTCCTCGCAGGAGTAAGCAGCACCTTGTGCTATTATCAGGCACGTCACTCGTTCGCCTCGCTGATTACGCTGGAAGCCGGAGTACCGATTGAAACCATCAGCCGGATGTTGGGTCATTCCGATATAACCACGACCCAGGTCTATGCCCGTGTCACCCCGAAGAAGCTCTTTGAGGACATGGACAGATACATCGAAGCGACCAAAGACTTGAAACTTATCCTTTAATCCTAAAACATTACATCTATGCGCAGTACATTTTCCATATTACCGTACATCAACCGTAACAAGGTAAAGGCTGACGGCACGACCGCCGTCCTCTGCCGCATCACCATAGACGGCAAGAGTTCCACGATGGCGACGGGCATCTATTGCAGACCGGAGGACTGGAACAGCAGCAAGGGAACCATCCGCACCGTCCGCGAGAACAACCGCTTGCAGGAGTTCAAGAAGTCCGTTGAACTTGCTTATGAGGATTCGTTAAAGAAACAGAACGTGGTGAGCGCAGAGATACTGAAGAACACGTTGACAAGGAAAGCCGTCATCCCCACCAAGCTGTTGCAGATGGGCGAAAGGGAGCGTGAACGGCTACTTGCCCGTTCGAAGGAAATAAACTCCACGTCCACCTACCGCCATTCGGGATATTACCAGAAATACCTGAAAGACTATCTCACATCGTTGGGCAAGGAGGACATCGAGTTCAGCGACATTACGGAGGAGTTCGGCAGTTCCTACAAGGCTTTCATGAAGCGCAACAAGAATTTCAGCGCACAGCAAATCAACAAGTGCCTGTGCTGGCTGAGCAAGCTGATGTACCTCGCCGTGGACTACGAGATACTCCGTGCCAACCCGTTGGAGGACATGGAATACGAGAAGAAGCCCGCGCCGAAGCACAGGCATATCAGCCGTGCGGAACTGAAAGCCATCCTTGAAACGCCCATGCTCGACCCGTTGCAGGAACTTGGGCGCAGGGCATTTTTGTTTTCAAGCTTCACAAATGTTGCGCTAAGTGAAATATTCTTGTAAATCAGAAAGTTATCCTCAATCAAAAAGAGAATAGGTAATGGTTTGGAAACCACCGAACTTCACCATTCTGCTCATCTTCAATAAGTCAATCAACTGGGACAAAGGTACGAAATAAATTTGAGAATGTTCCATAAAAACACTTTTTAAACGATAGATGTATATAAACAAATTATTGCGAAATGTTAAAATACGAGCAAATGGAATATTTTTCTACATATTGTTGCTTGTATTCGGAATATTTTCCGTATATTTGTTACCAGATTAAAAAATTAAATTATGGAGATATTTCAGACATCTTTATTCCCTTCAAGGAAGGGAGAGTTTAAACCCGATGAGTTCAAAAATGCAATCCATGGTACCCCATTTTTAGAATGCGTAAAAAATGGATTAAACAATGGCTTTCGTAGAATGCGAGAAACTTTTGCAGCAGGTGATATGTCAATGCGGAATGAATCCAACTTTTTACATGAGGCTATTTTTAATAGTATAAGGACTCAGATTGATACCTATATGCCAACTTGGAATGTAAATTTTTCTACCAATAAAATTGGTTCTGAAAGGTTGTTCTTTACATTTGGGGACTATATCTTTATTCTTAAGATTACTGGGGCAAAAACTAATGACACCAAGCCGTCACGATGTATTGAATATCAAGAAGCAGATAAGCATATTATCACTTTGGAATACACCTTAGATGACATGCGGGAATCAATACAATCTGCATATTTCCAATATAAAAAGGGTAAATCGTCAACTTACATTATGTCTGTTCCATTGTATCAACCTTTTGAAATCCAAGAAGAAGCTCAATCGGAAGATATAAAAATAGAAGTGAAGAAGCCAATACTAAAGGTTTCAAAGAAAAAAGCGAAGTAAAATATGAACCCATTTAATTATGAGAAGTTAGAGATAGCTCGATTACTCAGACAAAAGACCCAAAAAGACGTTGTTAAAGATGTTGGAATATCACAATCAACTTTATCTAAAGCTGAACATGGGTTATTGGAGTTGTCTGATGATATGATGCAGAAATTGAGCCAATACTACGACATGCCTATTGAGTTTTTTTCCGAAATGTATGAGGTTCCACCTGTAGGTTATCTATATTATAGACGGAAATTGACTATAACAAACAAAATAATAGATTCTTTCATAGCGAAAGTACAAATTTTCAAGGCTATCATAGATTCTCTTATGCAATCAGTTGAACTTCCAGATTATACCCTAGACAACTATAGACCAAGCGAAGATTTATCTCCCAAAGAAATAGCGCATAAAATTCGCTTTTCTTTGAAAGTATTTCATGGACCTGTTCCTAATTTAAGTACTTTATTGGAAAATAATGGAATTGTGATAGTTCGGTTTGATTTCGGAACCGAAAAAATTGACGGTGTTTCAGCTATAACAAATGAAAATAGGAAGGTTATGTTCATTAATAGCCAAATGCCTGATGATAGAATTCGGTTTTCTATGGCTCATGAATTAGGACATATTATTATGCACATTGCAAATCCACCAAAATCAAGTGAAGAGGCTGAAAGAGAAGCGGATGAATTTGCAACAGAGTTTTTAATGCCCGAACTTGAAATACGTCCGATGTTGGAAGATTTAACAATTTCAACCTTAGCCACACTCAAAAGAAGATGGAGAGTATCCATGCATGCAATAGTGAGAAGAGCTAAAGATTTGGAAGTTATTAGTAATCAACAATATCGCAATATGCAAATTTATTTTTCAAAGAAAGGATACACTAAATCAGAACCAATACAATTGCCAATTGAGCAACCTACAATTCTGAAAGAAACATTACGATTATACAAAGATGAGCTTGGATATTCTGACCAAGATTTGATGAGCATAATGCATATAAATAAGAATGATTTTGCAGAATGGTTTGCACCACAACCTAAAATTATAAGGCTTCAACCGATTTTTAATAAGAGTATTTAGGAATAGCGTGTTCTTGGCTATATAATTCAAGAATAAAAACATAGGAGATTAAGCATATGGCAACGAATCCACCGTCTGGTGACAGACATCGTAATGGGGCAGTGAAAGGACGTTCACAGACTTTCAATCCCAAGACAGAACAATGGGTAAAACGAGATTCCGAAACAGGTCGTTTTATGGATGTTAAGAAAGATGGTACGCCATTCAAAGGCGTAAGGAAAGAAAAATGATTATTGCTTATAGCGAAGGTGGGCGAGTTATCCCCACCTTCGCTTTAATTTATACTTTTACTGCATTGGTTTTATCATCTTTTCGATGAATGCAATTTCTTCATCGGTTAGATGATATTTGATATAAAGTTGTTGGTCTATTTCGGGTATTGTTCCACTCCAATTAATATCACCATTTATGGTAAAATCTTGAATCGGAACAAATGCAAAACATTCCTTTGTCACATTTACAGAAGTTATCCCTTGCCGAAGAAAAAAACGAGCAAATTTCGTTAGAAGATACTTTTTATAATTCGTAGCTTCTTCCAATGTACAGAAGACAGCTGTATCAATGTAAGTTTCAGTATTAATTTCAGCAGGGGATAGTATTTGAGGCTCGGTTAATACCCGATATCCTTCACCCGGTTTAACACTCATTTCACCATTGCTGGGAACAAAACGACCAACAATTATCTTAAATTGGTCTATATACTCAATACCCTTAGATATGTCTGTGCGATAAACTTTCGCCCATCCTTTGCTTGTAAGTATCTTCACATCACCTTTATCACTTCCTCGAAAATATGTTCTAAATCCAAATGGATTGATTGAAAGAACAAGACTATTCAGATATGATATGGATTTTGATGTTATTTTTTCAAGGATAGAAACAGCCGCATTTGAACGAATAAGTGTATCAAATTGATTTAAGTATCGGTTTGCCGTAATATCTTTTAAGGCATTATAATTTGTTACCTTACAAGTTCCATTATAATTCGCATCCCATAAGAACGTACAAAGCCCGCCTGCAATATCAACCGTAGGAAAAAGGTCTTTGCTTAGCTCGTAGTCATGTAGTTGAGAAAGATGAGTATCAGAAATCATATCAGAACGAAATTCATCCAAACCTCTTCCACCCGCATACCAACGTGCAGGCATTATCAAACTTATATAATCAGGATGTACTCGTTTTGCAATATTCATAAAGTATTGATACACAGGAACGGCTCCTCTATCAGTGCCTCCGTCCATAACCTGATACGGTGGATTTCCTACTATCGCATTGAATTTCATATTGTCGTCATCATTAGCTTTCCAGAACGAGCGTCCCTTTGCCATCTTCTCGATGAAGTTCTGGGGTTTGTTCTTGATTTGGTTGATTAAATCCTCGAAATAACGTGTGTTTACTTTGGTTTTTCGGAAGCCTACCAGCGTCCGCTTGGTGATACTCTTTGCCATCGGTGTCTTGCACACCACGAAGATGTTCTCCGCCACCACCTTGTCCCATACCGCCTGTTGTTCCTCCAACGTGTCGGCGGAAATGGTGCTGTCTTTCAGCCGCGCCCGATAGATGCCGTAAGCCATGTAAAGCGGATACAGGCCGGACTTGGAGTTGATTTCCAATATCCGTGCATCGGAAGTGAATACCTCAGCCGTCACCTTGCCGTGGTCAATGAAACGTGGCTCGTAAAGCGTGTACTCGTATTCCTTATCAAAGAAGTTGTAGCCACCCAGACAGTCGCCGAGGTGCATGTTCACCACGCGCCACGGCGTAAGCACGGTTTCCTTATCCGGATTGCGGAAGGTGCTGAAAATGTCCGTGATGCGTCCGATGCGTTTTTCCACACTTAGCTTGTCCGCAGCCTTGGCCATCGCACGGATGCGCTTGCCTGCCGCACGGAAGATGTCTGGGTCGTAGTATTTCTTGAAGGTGTTGAACTTCTGCTTGCTCACCCCCTTGGGCATAAACTCTTGCCACGAACGCGGGTCTATCTTCTCGGCGAAGTTGTCAATGGTGATTTCCTCGTCCTCGTTCTCCAACTCCGCACCATAGATGAGCAAAGGCATACGGATGGAAATGCCCCGGAGAATAGAAATGGCCGCCTCACGGTTTTTCGTCTTCTTTTTCAGTTCTTCCAGTCTGCGCTTCTCTTCCTCGGTAAGTTCCTTCTTGGATTTCTTCTCCAGTTTCTCCTTCTCCTCGTATTCCTCGCCCGTCAGCCCTTGGTTGTTGATGTCCACCTGATTGGTCTTGGGCATCGCCTTGGTCTGGCCGATTATCTTTTTCAGGTCGTCAAACTCCTGCAACTCCAAATCGCCCAGTTTCAACAGTTCGTCATTGTAAAGGCTGTTGTCCTCGAAGCCGTTGCGTACCACGCGCTCCACATAGACTTTCTTGAGCTGCTCCAGCATACGAGGCACATCAAACTTGTCCATCCGGGAGCCTTCAATGGAAATGACCGGACAGAAGTTGAGGAAGTCGCCCATAATCTTGCGGTCGTTCTGTGAGGTCTTTCCCGCCTTAGCGGAAATCTTGGCGGTCTCGGCAAGCACACGCAAGGTGCGGTCGGGGGCAAAGTCGAACACGTAACACTGCTCCTTCACACGCCCGTTGATGGTGGCAGGGGTCTGCACCCGGAAAATGGTCTGCATATAACTGGATGCCGCCGTATTGTATGAGCCGGACAGCATGAACACAGCCGTCCATGCAGGAACACTTACACCCGTTGTCAAACGCCCGCAGGACAGGGTGATGGTGCGTGTCGCATCCGGGTCTTTGCCGATGGCGTTGTTCACCGCTTCCAAGGCATCGCGGCTTTCCTCGTCCTCATCGCCGTCACCAGCCACGTTGACGATGTTAAAATACTGGAATACTGGATGCCGCTGTAACAACGCACTGAGTGCCTTGGCCTCCTTTACCCCCGGAAGCATCCACAGCGTATGCCGGAAGATACCCCGGTATTCCTCGTTGGCAAAAGGATAGCAGCTATCCTTGTCCTCCTTGGTCAGCAGGTTGAGGAAAGCGGGAACATCCCGTTTGTGGACAAAGCCGCCATCCTCGTTCACGCGGAAGAACTCGCGGAAATTGAACGCTACGTCCTCATCGGCGAACTCTTTGAGCAAGCGTCCGAGGTCGTAGGTATAGATGTTCATGACGGGCAGTGCTGCGTAGGGATTCGGGTCACCCTGATGTACCCTGTCCCATTCCTGTTTGGCGCGTTGCTCCATCACGTAGTCCCAGGTGTATATCTCGTCCTCCTTGAAATCGTCCAGTAGGTTGAACGGTGTTCCTGACAAGCGCAGGACTTTTGTATCGTCCTTGACCAGTTCCACCATCACCGCCTTGCCCAGTTCCGTCTGTGTGCCCTCGTGCGCCTCGTCCACGATAATCAAGTCCCAAGGCGTGGCGAACACTTCATTGTTCTTATCGAAGTTGCCGCCCACCAGTTCCGAGCCGCGTAAGTCCTGCATGGAAGCGAAATAAACGTAATGCAGACCGTTAGCCTTTGTCCGCCGTTCAAGGCTCTCGTGACTGTCCCCGTTGTTCTTCGAGCCGTAGGCAAAATCACTCCGGTCATAAAATATCTTGCCGAAGTCCTCGAACCATCCGCTGTCTACCACGGGACGGTGGGTCAGAATGAGTGTCCGCCGGAAATCCATGTCCTTGACCACCTGCAAGGCGGACAGGGTCTTACCGAAACGCATCTTGGCGTTCCACAGCATCTGATTGCTTTTCTTGAACTGCCGCTTGGTCTTGTCGATGGCTTCCCGCTGCTCGGGACGGAAGATGATTGGGCTTCGCCCGTATGCCACCTCTCCCGGCAAAAGGGATTCCTTGCCCTCCTTGACGGCTGCGATGGCACGTTTCACAACATCCAAGTTGGTGATGAACCATTCGTTGGCTCCGTTCACCTTGTCAAACACTTTCTTCTTTACGCCGGAACGCTCCAATACGACATGGACTTCCTTGTCGTTGAATGAACGCAAGCCTCCCCGGTTGTAGAGAGCCAACTCGGTGTAAAGCAACTCATAGCGGATGCCTGCCGTCTGCGTGTATTGGTTGATGCGTTTCCTTGCCGCCTCGTTCAAGGGCTTGCTGTTCTGTGCCAGCCCGATGACGTTCCCGTCGTCACAGGTGGCCTCGCCTATTTTCAGACAGCCCTCGTGTTCGGCATCGTTGATGCGGAACACATATATCAGCTTCAGTTTCAGGGAAGAGAAGTATTTCATAGGCATTCATTTTAGGAGGTCGATATATTTGATTCGCTTACCTTTGCGTCCGGTCTGAGGATCTTTGGCCCGCCAGTCCTTGATAAGGCAATACGTCCCGTTGTGCTTGAATATGTTATCCGTTCTGCATCCCTCGCAAGGAGTGACAATTTCCTTGCTTTCACCGAAAAGGGACACTTCCGTGTGTACCTTGTCCTTACAACTTCCGGGGACAACGCCTTTCAGCCCGTCCATCTGCCACACGTTCCACGAGATGATATAGGCGATGTAATTGATGGATTTTTGCAAAGGGTTCTTGCCGAATTTGGCACGGTAATACTCGATGAAAGAATAGAGCATGGACTCACGGGCGATGAGCAGGCTGTCACCCTGCCATTCGTAAGCGTATGTACTCTTGTAGGCTTCCTGTGCAGCTTCCAGCCACTGGCCGGAAGTGTCTGTATTCTCGCTGACGACCCGCAGTTTCCGGTCAAGCAGGCCTATACGCTCGACGATGGGAATGACAGCCCCAGTGGTGGTATCATAGCGGCTGACTATATAGGGAGCTTCGCCACAGGTGATTTCAAGACGGGTGTCACGCACATAGTCCTTCCATGTTTTTCCTTCGGGAAAAGTTATCTTGTCAGAATTCGTTGTCCATCCGTACGTGCCATCCTCTGACGTGTATTCCGTGTTGAACACGTCTTTCCTGCCGAACCACGCTTCATCAATGAGGTTGTTCTGCGCGTTGCACACCCATGAAGGGGTGAACACCTCCGCCATTTCCCGTACACGCGCCGACTGGGTGTCCCTGTGCTTCAGGATGCGTGGCATGATGACCTGTCCGTTTTCGCCCGTAATAAGCTCCGGCAATATCGGGTCATGGTAGCCATACCCTTCACCGAGGTGTTCATAATCGGAAGTTGCCCAGAAGATATTGCACACGGCATCGCCCCTGCTCGTCGTATGGTCTTTGAGCAGGGTCGCCAACAGTTCCGGAGAAGCCCGGAGGATGTCGTTCTCCAATATGTCCGCTATGTCTGGCATGTTTGATACGCTAGGGGCAAAGCGTATCTCCTGACGGGAGAGAATAAAGGCTGATAATCAGATTGTTTCCTGTTGGCTTGTAAAACAAAGGCTATTTTTAGGCTGCTTTTATGCTTGTCAAGTGTATTTTAGCCGGGTGCAAACTGCTCATTTTTCGCAAAAATGTGTAAATTTGCACCCGATAGTGTATCTCCCGTCAGAAGCACCGCCATTGTTTTCAAACAATCCCTGCCTATAAGTCTTTTAGGATGATAGAGTTCGCCTTGTCTATCACCGAACCGTCCAAGGAGGCGAGATAGATGCGTGTGGTTTCTTCCGAATCATGTCCCATACCTTCGCTGATGACTGAAATCGGTATGTTCTTGCTTTTGGCAATACTTGCCCATGAATGCCGGCTCACATACATGGTAAGCGGTGTCGTTATTCCGCACAGCCGGGCGATTTCCTTCAGATACTTGTTGATACGGAACATCGTGCTCTTGTATTGGCTGCGCAAATTGTTAGATGGAAGCTTGAGGATGGGAAGCAGATAATCCTCGGAACAGCCTGCCGCATATTGGGCGACAATCGCTTCCATGCAGCTTTCCCATTTGATGTGCAATTGCTGCCCCGTCTTATGCCTGCGGTAACTCAATATCCCGTTCTTCAGGTCGGACTTCTTGAGGTACGCCATGTCAATGAACGACATGCCACGGGTGTAAAACGAAAAGAGGAACATGTCCCTCGCCAGTTCCCAATGCGGTTTCCCGCTCAGGTTAAGTTCCTTAATGTGCTTGATGTCCTTGAAATGGATGGCACGTTTTGGGGTCTTGTCCATTCCGGTATAGACATGCTTGAATGGATGCTTTTGCACGGTCAGCCCTTTTTCCACGGCACGGTTGTAGGCGGCACGGAGGATGCGCATATAAAATGATATAGTATTCAAAGACACGCTTTTCATCTTCAACCAAGCCTCGTATTCCATCATCAGGTCCGCATCCATATCATCCAACTGCACATCCTTGTTGCGTCTGAAACGCATGAAACTGGATAATGCCGCCGAATAGGTTTCTGATGTCCGTTCCCTGTTTAACCGCCTTAACTGAGCGATGACCGATTCCATGAAGCTGTAGAAGGACTGCAATTCAGATATTTCACGGAAACGGCTTATGATGGCATCTGTGGAGCAACTATCTTTACAAGACAACTCTTTGATAACGGATTCCAACCTCCCCACATCCCGGTTCACTTGCTGGACAATCAACCGAAGGTGATGCTTCCTTTCTGCCGGAAGCATGGTGGGTATGTCAATCATTGACAACTTCCCGTTCCATTCGCTTTCAAATATCCGGTAGTCCGTCCTGATGTGTCGGACCACGCGGTTGTGTATCACTTGATAATAAATGCTGCCCTCCTTGCCGTCTATGGAAGAAGGACGGAATTTTGCTTTTACTGATGCCATCCACGTTACTTTTTGTTATTGGTAATTTGTTCCACTTTCAACTTCTCCTGCATCAGGCTGTCGGAAACAGCCTTCAAATCCCTGTCATAATCGTCAGCCTCTTGGCGCAACCACTCTATGGTTTCCTCGTCACGCCGGATGTCAAACACATCGTTCAGCCAAAGGATAGTCTTTGCATCGCAACCTCCCCATGAACGAATAATCCGGAACTTCAGCGCATCGTCCGCATACTGACATCTGGACTGCCAAAGTTCGATGTTGCCCCAGATGGATAGACCGCAAACGACACCCATGACGACCAAAAAGGAAAACACCTTGCTTGACTTGATGTCGAAGCTGTGGCGGTGGATATGTTCCTGCGGTTCGTTCACCTGTCCGTTAGCACTTCGAGTAAACGATTCTTTCAAATCACGCAACAGATTCAGAATCCGGTTTGACGTGTAGACTTCCGCCTCTCCGAATTTGTTCAGTATGGCTTTAGTCTGTTCCCGGTTTTCTCTGGCAGAAGTATTCAGCAATTCCTTTATGGGAGCCAAATCCATTGCCGGAGGCTGTCCGTCTGACTGGTTGTTGCTTACTTTCGGAGTATTCTCCAACTTGCTGTTTATACTCTTTAAGGCACTTTTGATGTCCTCAAAGAGCGCATACACTTCGTTATTATCCATGTTTATAAACTGATTTTACGTTGTTTCTTTTTCTTACGTTTTAACTGTTTCTCAAAATAGTTCTCATCTGCCTGACCGTTTGTAGCATTCGGCATGAGCAAGCCTATGGAACCACTGTACAAATCATCGTTGCCCATCACTTCAGATTGCAGTGTCGGCTGCTCGGAAACCTGATTGCCCGTCATTATCCTTTGCTGTTCCTCCTGCCTGTTGGCGTTCATAGCCTCGTCTATCTTGGAATAGCTGAACCGCCTGTCAATCTTGGAGCCGCTGAACGAATAGCCGTTCTTGGAGAATATGACACCCTGTACCTCGTTCGACTTGCCTTTGTACTTGAACTGCATTTCCACTCCTTGTTTTTCCAGATTAACGGCTAACTGCCGCCAGTTACCGTATCTTGAAACTTCCGATTTAAGGAGAAAATAAAGTTCGTATTTAGTCTTGTCCGGTTCTTTCAGCCGATGCAGTTTCACCTTTTCCTTGCCTTCGGATACGTACAGACCGTACTTCCGTGTCAGTTCCTTGCAGATACGTGTGCTACGTATCCGCTCGTTCTGGTCGCTGATTATCCTGCCGTCATTAGCGATGCGGTTGAATGCGATATGCACGTGCGGATGCTCCTTATCAAAGTGGCGCACGACAAGAACCTGTGTGTCCTTTATACCCATTCTCTCCAAGTATTCCAATGCAATTCCTGCCATTGTCCGGTCGGTAAGACGGTGCTCGTCCTCCTTGGAGAATGCCAGTGCGATATGTCCGACAGGCTTCATAACCCTCGGATTCATCCCAGCCTGCGCCTCAAAACTCATGACTATTGTGTCCTTATCTTCGGAAAACAAGCCGTCGCAAACAAGGATTTTGGCATCCTTTTCCTTGTCAAGAATGTAGTTAACCACACCCCTGAAGCTGCTTCCCTTGACAATTTTGGCTATCATAGGAGGATAAGGTTCAGCAGTTCCTCGATACGTGCCACGAGCACACGGCATTCCATCCTCACCGTGACGAAGCCTGCGGCATTCGCCTTGTGCGCAAGCTGGTTCAGGTTGTTCGCCATACCGCACAGCTTGCGGACATAATCCGTATGTTCCGGCGTGAGCCGTTCCTTTACATGGCAGCTTCTCATACACTCGCGCAGGAATTCCCCGGCGGATATGCCTGCGCTCCGAGCCTTGCCTTTCAGGGTGTAGTAGTCCGATGTCGCCATCTTCACCGTGAGACGGTATTTCAGCTTGTCTGCCGCCTCCTTCTTGGGGCGACCGCCCTTGTTCCTTCTGTCGAATTTTCGTTTCTGTTCCATTGATTTATAATGATTAAAATGTAATTACTTGATAGACCAACGGGATGCGTTTCCCACGAATTTAAAGAGTGGAAGCAGGCGGTTTCGGTATGCCCGAAACACAAACTTGCTCCCCTCAAAACTCCGTTGGATTGGTTCAGAGTAACTCTCAATAACACCCCGTAAACCTGTTCTTTAATTCTCAGAGTTTACGCCATGCCTCGATGTTCTCCCCGTAGGTGGCAAGGTGGTGGCGGGCAATGTTCTCCATCAGTCCCGACACGCTCATCCTGCGACTGCCGAACAGGCTGACGATGCGGTCGAGGGCATCGCGTGTGTCGCGGCTGAGGAACACGGGTTTCCGGTCTTCGATGGACGGTACCGGGAGGAACATTGCCTTGTATTCCTCCAGCGATGCCCTGCGTTGCTTGCCGCTGACACGGTGTACCACCTGCGGGCTTCCATCCGTATTTTCCTGCACGGTTTCACCTATTTGTTCATCCATGTTCTCATCCGTACCTGCCTGTACATCCTCGTGCTCCTGTGCCGGCATACCGGCAGGCACAGGTGCAGGCTTCTGTTCTTCCACTTCCGGCTTGGTTCCCAAAAAGATTTTCAACTCTTCATCCATTGTCCGGCTGCTTGCATTCTTTCTCATACTTGTTTGAATTAAATGTTTAACAATAGTGGTCGTAGTGCGCACATTTGACCGATTATCGGCAGCAAAGGAAATGGATATAATACAGGAAATCAAATACTTGGATTGGCAGTGGCAACAATGTGGCATTTTGCATTTTTCATGAATGATTAGTGGTGGATAATTCACCGATTTGCCACAGAGGTAAAAAATAGCTGTTTCATATTTAAGGGCCTAATCCGACCGGATAAGACGAGAATAAGAATGTTCTCAGGAACTTGATTGGAAAATCATCTTGCAGTACACGGTATCCGAAATATGCCACAGGCTACCGTACCAGCGCCAAATGCTGCCACGATGCTGCGGGTTGGTTGTAATCTGCCGAAGTTGGCTTTTCTTTGTACAGTCGGCAACCGGAAGGGCTGTTGCGGAATATGGAATTAAGCCAATCCCTACCACTTGCCGCCACAAGCTGCCAGTCAGTAGTAAAGCCATTGTCCGATACTGGTATTGGCTTTACTTTGCAGACAAACAGGATTACCAACAATAAAAACAGTATATGCAATGAATGAATTTGTGATTATCTCGAAAGACGTGTTTGAAGAAATGGTCGGAAAATTTAACCACTTCTCCGACCGAGTGAATGAAATCCTCGGCAAAAGAGAGGAAGGACGGCTCAGCCGCTGGATGGACAATCAGGATGTCTGCCAGCAGCTTCGTATCAGTCCGAGAACCTTGCAGACGCTTCGCGACAACGGGACGCTGGCTTACTCCCAGATAGGGCATAAGATTTTCTACAAGCCGGAAGACGTATTGCGTATTGTCCAGCTCGTGGAGGACAGACGAAAGGATGCAACCTGTCGGGGAAAGACTATCTGAATATAATCAAATCTATTGTACCACTAAATCCACTGTAACAAATGAACGGAACGATTAAAACAAATGATGAATGGGCTGTCGGCTTCATGAAGGAACTGGACTCTATGCTGAACGGCATTGAAAGCATGAACGAAAAAAGCAAGGCTTCATTCGGTAATGAACGCTTCCTGACGGACAAGGAGGTGTCGGCATGGCTCAAAGTGAGCCGACGCACCTTGCAGGATTATCGTAACAACGGGATAGTGTCCTATTACCAGTTGGGTGGTAAGATTCTCTACAAGGAATCTGACATCGAAAAGCTGGTGATGGGCGGGTATCGGAACGCCTACCGAACGGAAACGTAATTTTGTAAAGTATGAAAGGAACAGAAGCCGATGGCGACAGGTAAATTACCCGGCCATCGGCTTCTTGCATTATTATCATTATAGATACAGACAACATTAACATTTGTATCGTGGATTGGCTTCGGACAGTGAAAAGAACAAATGAATGGGCTTTTCCCGATTGGAGGCATACAGCCTTTCCATAATGAACATTCTGAAAGCCATACATTCCCTGCTACGTAGCCTGAACGCAAGAGCTATGACCATTTCAAGGCTGTACACCTCGTAACGTGTCCCGTCTTCCTGTCTGATGTAGCACATTGTTGTTTCTTCCAACAGTTCATGATTCTTATAAATATCACGGATAGCCTTGTGGATGTCACAGCAGAATACCATAAACAGGTCTGCCATTTCCTGCATCGTCATCCAAACAGGATCGGTCGGTATCGTGACCATTCCTATTTCACTAATTGTAATGATTCCTCGTTCCATGTTTGTATTATTTTTCATTTGTCAGAATTTCGTTTACATTCCTTTTTCCAGCCGCTGTAATTGCCACATTTGAATACACGTGAGGGCATCTCGTCATCAGGCAAGGAGAACTTGCCTTTGGTCGTTTCGGACAATACAGCCAAATCCCGGCTTACTTTCTGGTTGGTGATTTCCGCATAGATTTGGGTCGTCCGAATGGAGGAATGTCCCATCATCTTGCTGATGCTCTCTATCGGAACACCGTTGTTCAGACAAATCAGTGTTGCGAAGGAGTGTCGGCTTTGATAGTAGGTAAGGTGGCATTCCAAGCCGCATTGTTCGGCAATCATTTTCAGGCTACGGTTGAGGTTTCCGGTAATTGGCACATAAAACAGCTTACCGTCTTTTCCTTCTCCGCGATACTTTTCAATGATGCGCAGGGGGATATCTAACAACTTGATATGACACTCCGCTTTGGTTTTCTGTCGGGCAATGTGAATCCACTTGCTGCCATCCTCTTTCGTGATGATGTTGTCCTCTGTCAGGTTAGCCAAGTCAGCCCTCCCGATACCCGTAAAAGTCGAAAAGACGAAAAGGTCTCTCGTATGGCAAAGCCTGTATGTAGGCAGTTTAGCATTCAACAGCTTTTCAAACTGCTCGCCCGTCAGGTAGCGGTGGTTCACCGGGACTTTCTCAATCTTATGTCCTGCAAATGGGTCGCGTTTGAGGATATGCTTCTTCAGGGCGAGCCGAGTCATCTTGTGCAGCAGAATGAGATAGTCGTTGTATGCCGATACCTTCAATCTCAGCACGGTGGAAAGGTAAAACGTGAAGTCGGTCATGAAGCGCATGGTCAGCGAGCGCAACGGCATGTCCTCCATGTTGTACTTGTACTTCATGAAATTGTGGATGTGCTTGCGTGTGGTCAGATAGCGGACATAGCTGTGCCTTGTCCTGTCAATGCCCACACGCTTGGCATATTCTTCGTTATGCTCGTCCATCAGCGCAAGCAGGGTTTCCTTCACCTGCGACTTGCCCGTCACGGCGTTCTTGATGATTTCAGCCGACACGAAGCCGTAACTGTCCACATTCTCCTTGTAGGCGGCATGGGCTTTGGCTTCCAGTGCGGACAGGGCATCATTCAACCGTAAAAGTTTCTTTTTCTTCTCGTAGTCAAGGCTTTCCTTGCGCCCGTCAGTGGAAGCCCTGCCCGTGTCGGCATCCCAATACGCAGGCTCGACTTCCAACCCTGTGGAATACTGGCTGACCTTGCCGTCAAGGGTAATACGTCCCATGACAGGGCATTTGCCGTTCTTCTTCACCTTCTGTCGGTTGATGTAGAACAATAGCTTGAACGTGCTGCGCATGGCTTATCCCTCCATCATTTGTTTGACAATAGCCCTTTGTTTCCAACTTGGATTGACCCTGCGCCGGGTGTTGTCCTTGCGTATCGTGGAAGGGGATGCATCAATCCCGAACAGGGAGAACTTGCCGCCGATGGCTTCATTCAGCCTGTCCACGTCACGGTCAATCTTGTCCTGCGTGACTTTCGCATACCGCTGTGTGGTCTTGATATGTTTGTGCCCCATGATTTTGCTTACCGTTTCGATGGGTATTCCTTGTGATAAACAAATTATGCTGCCGAATGTATGACGTGCCTGATGGAATGAAATCGGACGGTTGATGCCGCACATCACCGACATCTTTTTGAGGTGGCGGTTCATGCTTTCTTTCGTAAGCATGGGCAGCAATTTCCCGTCGGCATCCATGCCCTTGTATTTCTCCAATATGGCGAGCGGTATTTCCATCAGCCTTACACATTCGGGTGTCCCGGTCTTCTGCCGTTCGGTATGAATCCACAGGCTTCCATCCTCCGCTTTCACGAGATTCTTCTCCGTCAATGCCCTCATGTCGCAGTAGCAGATGCCCGTCCAGCACGAGAACAGGAACATGTCCCTCGTGAAATTGCGGTTGGGCGTATCATAAGTCATGTTGGCGAACTTGCCCAGTTCCTCTTCCGTAAGGTACATCTGCTTGAACTCCGGCTTTTGTGGTCTGTAGCCTTTGAACGGGCTGAACGGGATAATGCCACGGAACACGGCAAGCATCATCACGCTTTTCAGGCGGTTTACATGTCCGAGTATGGTCTTAGGCATAAACCGCTTGACGGTGCGCATGTACATGTCGAAATCCTCGATGAAATTCTCGTCCAACTGCTTGACAGGCATGTCTGAAAGGCGGTACTTGTCTTTCAGGAAGGTGGCGAGGTGGCGGTAAGTGTTCGTGTAATGGTAATAGCTGGTTGCGGAACGGTTTACGCCTACGCGCAAGGCATATTCCTCATTATGCTCCGCAAACAGCTTCATGATGGTGTCCTGCGATTCCGCCAGCCCTTGGTAGGCGTTCTTCACTTCCTCTGCCGAAACAACCTCCTTGATGTCTTTAAGTTCGTTGAAACGCTGGCGCAACAGCAGCAGTGTACGTTCAATCTCCCGGTTTGCCATGACCGCCATCCTGCTCTTGCCCGTACACCGTTGTGCCGTGGCGTTCCACAGCCTTACATCTACCTTGAACTTGCAGGAGAACTGCGCGATGGAGTTGTTCTTTCCCCTGACGGCTATCCTGCCCATGAGGGGTGACAGTCCGTCCTTGTCCTGTCCGCTGCGCTTGATGTAGAGCAGCACTTTCATTTCTGTCTTCATTGTCATAACTTTTTTGGTTGCAATATTAGTGATACATTGCCGACCGACAGAATTGGAAACGGGGCAGAACGGCGCAAACGGAACGGACGCTGCTAAATCTGCGGATTTGAAGTCCCTGCCGCACGTATAATGCTTGTTTACAAGCATTAGGAACGCTGTTTTTCAGGCTTCAGACAGGTAGCGGAACAGGTAATGACTTGGTAGCGGAAACCTTGCATTATCCTGCCTTTCCCTGCTGTTTGGCTATAATGGCAAACTACTGTAAAACCGCTGCTTTACAACGTATTGCGTTTGATTCTCTTTATTCCTATCTCCCTTGCTTTGATGCTTCTTTCTTCGTTCACTGGCTTGGCGTATGTGGACATCATGCTGCTCCATCCGCACCATATCGGCACGACGGCGGACGGCAGGCGTTACATCCGCATCAACCGCAAGAAGACCAACGTGGAGGCGTTCATCCCCCTGCATCCGATAGCGGAGCAGATACTCGACCTCTACAACACGACCGACGACACGAAGCCCGTGTTTCCACTTCCGAGCCGTGACGAGATGTGGTTCGAGATACACGAGCTGGGCGTGGCGATAGGACGGAAAGAAAACTTGTCCTACCATCAAAGCAGACACTCGTTTGGAACTTTCTTGATTTCGGAGGGCATACCCATTGAGAGCATCGCCAAGATGATGGGGCACTCAGGCATAAAGACCACCCAGCGGTACGCGGAAGTGACTGACAAGAAGATTTCAAAGGACATGGACACTCTGATGGCGGTCAGAATGATACGGAACGGGCAAATGGTACAAAAGACAAGAACTGCCAAAAGGAACAAGCATTGATAATAAATAATATGAGGCATGACAATGGAACGGGGAATAATCACAATCACAGAAAACGGGGCGGTTGCCATGCCGACCGCTCCCGTTTGGATGACGCAGCAGGAAATGTCCGATGCGTTCAACGTGTTCGGCTGCGACATCCGCAAGGCTATACACTCTATCTACAAAAACATGGAATTGTTGGAAAGCGAAACGAAGCGGTACATCAAACAGGACAACGGGATAAACTACGATGTTTACAGTCTTGAAATGGTGATAGCCGTTTCCTTCAAGTTGAGAAGTAGGGAGAGCGTGGCTTTCCGGCGGTTCATCATGGGCAGGCTGACCATGAACAACAGACAGTCCGTCAACCTTTTCTTTTCGCTCTCCACGTCGCGTGGAAAGAGAGCGGGAAATTGAGCAGACCTCAGACGGCGTATGAGATACCCTCAAACGGCGTGTAAGGCTATCTCTTACGCCGTTTGAGGGTAACACCGTTTTACAGGGGATTTCCGTCAGCCTATCTGAACGCCTCCCGATAATTGGCGGCAAGCATACTTTCGATGTCCGATTCCTTGTATAGAATCTTGCCGCCCAACTGGTAATAGGCGATTATGCCGTTGTTGCGGTAGTCCTGCAAGGTGCGTCGGCTCACTTTCAGCCGTGCAGACACCTCCCTGTCCGTCAGGAAGCGTTCACCGCCTAATGTCGGACGGCTGTTTGCCATGAAGTTCTCGATGCCGTCCAACAGACGGTCAAGGCTGTCGCCGAACTCAGCGATAAGCGCATGGTTCTTGGTAATCATTTCACTCATTGTTACATTGGATTTAGTGGTACAATAATAATCAAACGGCTTTGTCTGCCAGCTTACGTTCAACGGGCTTGACAATGCGCGACACATCCTCCGGTCGGTAAAACACCTTGTGGTTTATCTGCGAATAGGCCAGCGTGCCGTTATCACGCAGCGTCTGTAAGGTGCGCGGACTGATGTTCAACTGTCGGCAGACCTCTTGGTTGTCCATCCAGCGGTTTAATGACTTGCCGCCTTGTTTGGCAAGGAGTTCGTTCACACGGTCGGAGAAGCGGCTGAACTTCGCCGCCATTTCCTCAAACGCCTCTTTCTGAAAAATCAATACTTCCATTGTCGATACTGTTTTTAATGTTGATACTCGGTTTTGGACGCAAAGTAAATGGGCATTACGCATCAAACGATGGGTTGGCACAATCGTGGCAGCTTGTGGCAGGGAGTGGCGTTATCCGCCGACCCCGTGACGGCTGTTCCAAGCGTCCGTGATGCAAAGGAAAGCGAAGTCCGGCACAATCCAACCGCTTCGCACCTGCGTGGCAGCATTTGGCATCGGTGTGGTAGCCTGTGGCGTTCATCAGGTTCAAATAAGCCTGCTAATAAACCTGAGCTTGATGTAGAATGAAGTAAGACTTTATTTTATGGAATAGGATTGATTTGAAGAAACATAAAAGCCAACCCATCAAGGAGAAGTTTTGATGGGGAGCAGGTTTGTGTTTCGGGCATACCGAAACGGTTCGCTCCCCATGTTTTGGAAGACGCAAAATCCCTAAAAATAGGTATTGCACGACAATTTCAAGCCTTATACCTTTGCAAAAAATTAAAAACAGACATTGTTCGTTATAAATGCAAGTGCTGAAAGAGGACATAAGGGGTCGGATATTGACGATTGCCAGACAGCAATTCGAGAAGAAAGGCTATTCCAAGACTTCCATGCGCGAAATAGCGGAATTGTCGAGTGTTGGTGTTGGGAATATCTATAACTACTTCACAAGCAAAGATGAATTATTCCGTGAAGTGGTCCGTCCTGTTTTGTGCGCTTTGGAAGCCATGCTGCAAGAACACCACGGCATACGGGGCGAAGATATTATGATGATGCGGTCGGAAAAATACCTGAAATCCTGCATTGACGAATATGTTTCGCTTATAGACAAACACCGTTCGCTAATGGAAATACTGTTGTTCCGTGCGCAAGGTTCTTCATTGGAACGCTTCCGTGAGAATTATACCGACCGTTCCACGGAATTGGTTAAGGCGTGGTTCGCGTCCATGCAGCGGAAACATCCCGAAATCAATACGGCTGTGTCCGATTTTATCATTCATTTGCATACGGTATGGATGTTCACGATGTTCGAGGAGCTATTGATGCATTCCGTACCCCGGCAAGAGATGGAGGCTATTTTGCACGATTATATTCTGTTTGAAATCCAAGGTTGGAGGGCTATTATCAAGATATGAGATACAGACAACGTACATACGAACATTCAACCGCATCAGAACGGTTGGTAAGGAGGAAATCTTCACGGAGGTTTCCTCCTTTTTTTATGAACAATTCTGAATATCGTTCACTATTAAACACTCCAAAAATATGAGACAGAAATACGAGTTTAAGAGTATTGTAGCGGAAACATTGCTTATTCCGCTATACATGAGAGCCAAAGAAAGTCGCCGGAATAATCCCATTCTATATGACAAGGCTGCGGAATGGCTGGCGGACAGTTTGGAATACGATTATTCCCAGTTCGACGGAGCAAAGTTGAGCGAAGTGGGATGCGTGGTGCGTGGATGGTATTTTGACTGCGCTGTGCGCCGATTTATTAAAGCACATTCGCATCCGGTCGTGGTCAATGTGGGATGTGGACTGGATACCCGTTTCCAGCGTATCGGAAGTCAGAAAGCAGTCTTTTATGATTTGGATTTGCCTGAGGTCATTGCTCTACGCCGGGAATTGATACCCGAACAGCCGGACAATGTCTATATTGAAGCGTCTTTGTTGGAGACCGACTGGATGGATGACCTGCGCCGGAAGCACCCCGAAGCAGAATTTATCTTCATCGTGGAGGGGGTACTGATGTACTTCTACGAGAAGCAAGTAAAATCCTTCCTGCATCACGTGGCAAACCGTTTCGGGGGAGGTGAATTGTGGTTTGACGTGTGCGGCACGATAATGAGCCGACATGGTGTGAAGCCCGATTCGCTCCGCAAACACGAGGCTCAAATCCGTTCCGGCATAAGCAACGGGTATGTGGTGGAACAATGGGAACCGTCTTTAAAGCTCATTGAACAGGCTAACTATATGAAGTTCTTCCGTTCACGCTGGGGATTCTTCTTCGGGCAGATATTGGGGCGCATCCCTTGGCTCTGCTACAAATTCAGTTCATTGCTCGGATATAAAATCACATCAAAATAGCGTAATAACAATGGAAAAGTCAAAAAAGAAAAAAGGTTTGTCCCGTCTGTTCGAGATAGCGGGACAAAGGAAAGGTCTGCTTATATTAGCAGGTCTGCTGTCGGCTGGCAGCGCGGTGTGTATGCTTGTGCCTTATTGGGCAGTTTATGAAATTTTGAAAGAGTTGCTGTCGAATGGCTCCAATCTTTCCGCTTTGGACGGAACGGACATGATGCGTTGGGGATGGATTGCATTTGGAGGGCTTGTTGGCGGATTGATATTGCTCTATGCCGCCCTGATGTCCTCACATGTGGCTGCATTCCGTATCTTGTATGGGTTGCGTGTCCGTCTGTCTGAACATATCGGCAAACTGCCTTTGGGATATTTGAACAATACCTCTACGGGAGCCATCAAGAAAACAATGGACCAGAATATCGAGAAAATAGAGGGCTTCATCGCCCATACCATTCCGGATTTGGTCAATGTAATGGCAACGGTAGTGGTAATGCTGGTCATCTTTTTCTCGCTGGATGTGTGGCTGACAGTCGTGTGCCTGGCCGTTGTGGTGCTTAGCTTATTCCTGCAATTTTCCAATTTCATGGGTAAAAGGGCAAGGGAGTTCATGGGTATCTACTACGATGCACAGGAAAAAATGAGCGCATCAGCTGTGCAGTATGTACGGGGAATGCCCGTCGTCAAGATATTCGGGCAAAGCGTCCGTTCGTTCCGTCAGTTCAATGCCGAGATTCAGGCATACAAGACATTCGCCTTGAAATGCTGTGACACCTACCAGAACGGAATGATTGCCTTTACCGTCTTGCTCAATTCGATGGTGACGTTTATTCTTCCTGTGGGCATCCTGCTGATGCAAGCCAGTCCGCAATCCTTGTCATTGGCGGTAGTATGGCTGTTCTTCATTATCATGGGGCCGGGTATGGCTTCTCCCGTTTATAAACTGACATTCTTGGGAGGTAATACGCGCGACATCGATGAAGGTGTAAACCGTATCGACCGCATACTTGAAAAGAAACCTGTGCTGGAGCCGGAACATCCGCAAGTGCCTGCCGCCTACGATGTGGAATTCCGACATGTGTCATTCTCTTACGAAAACACGGAACAGGGCACACGGACGGAAGCCCTGCGTGATGTCAGCTTCATTGCACCACAAGGAAAGATAACTGCTCTTGTCGGTCCGTCAGGAAGCGGAAAATCAACGGTTGCCAACCTAATACCCCGGTTCTGGGATGTGGAGCAAGGGGAAATTTGTATAGGAGGTATTGACATTCGTCAGATAGATACGGCAAAACTGATGGATATGGTTTCATTTGTATTTCAAGACAATTTCCTTTTTTACGACACATTATATGAGAACATTGCCGTAGGTTCTCCAGATGCTACAAAAGAAAAGGTAATAGCCGCTGCGAAAGCTGCCCAATGCCACGATTTCATAGAGCGTTTGCCGCAAGGCTACGAAACAAGGATAGGCGATAAAGGTGTATTCCTGTCCGGCGGTGAAGCCCAACGGATATGTGTAGCTCGTGCCATATTGAAGAATGCTCCGATACTGGTGTTGGACGAAGCCACTGCCTTCGCTGACCCTGAAAACGAGCATAAAATGCAGATGGCTTTGCAGTCACTGATAAAGGACAAAACGGTCATTGTGATTGCCCATCGCCTTTCTTCCATCATCTCCGCACATCAGATTGTCGTCATGAAAGAAGGACGCATTGTGCAATGCGGAAAGCATGAACAGCTGTCCGTGACGGAGGGTGTATATAAAAATATGTGGGATGCCTATACGAGCGCATTCCATTGGACATTGAACAAAAACTAAAAGCAATATGAGAAAGAAGAATTTCTTAAACAAGGTCTTGCAAAACACAAGTTGTCCGCAAGGATTTTGGGGACGGATGATTTTGCGAGGAATGAATTGTTTTCATGCATCTTTAGCTAATCGTGGCATGAAGCACGTGGAATGGCAGCCGAATTGGAATGTACTTGATATAGGCTGTGGCGGTGGTGCGAATTTGAAACGTTTATTGAATTTATGTCCGAAAGGAAATATCTACGGCATAGACCTGTCAGAAGAAAGTGTTTCATTCGCCCAAAAGTACAACGAAAAAGACTTGAATAAAAGATGTTTCATACAACAAGGGAATGTTTGTTCATTACCTTATGAGGATGGATTCTTTAATGCTATCACGGCTTTTGAAACGGTCTATTTCTGGTCGCCTGTAAACATAGCGTTGTCTGAAGTGGCGCGTGTTCTCCGAGAAGGAGGTTGTTTCCTTATTAGTCTGGAAGCGAGCGACCCCGAACTTGGAAAAATGTGGACGGAACGGATAGATGGTATGGTTGTCTATACTCCGGCAGAATTGGAAGAACGGTTGCATGAAGTCGGATTTTCATCCATCAGAACAATCCGTAAAAAGGAAGAAATACATATTATAGCATATAAATAAAATAAGATATGAATGCAATAAAGAATATTACAATAGGTCACACGGAAAGACTTTACAAGCCGGTGGGTTACACCATGCTTGCCAACTTAGTGAATATAGTACCGTTTTGTCTTTCTATAGAAGCGATACGTATCATTTTCAGTGCATTTGACGGGAGCGGACAGCCGCTTGACACGACCCGCCTGTGGTGGATATTCGGCATTATGGCTGTTTATATGCTGGTCATGGCTTTGGCAGAACGGGCATCCTACCGAGCCAATTTTAGAGGAGCATACGAAATGAGTGCTTCCGGGCGTTTGTCGCTGGCGGAGCACTTGCGGAAACTATCGTTGGGCTTTTTGTCGAAACGTGATCCGGGTGATTTGTCGTCTATGCTTGTTACGGACTTCATGATGGCAGAAACCGGAATTTCACACCACCTGCCCCAACTTATGGGTGCCATAGTCATGCCCGTACTGGCTTTTGCTTCGCTTGTATGGATAGATTGGAGGATGGCGGTCAGTATGTTTGCTGCCTTGCCGCTTGCCTTGCTCGTTCTGTGGGCAAGCACAAAGGCACAGCGGAAGTTAAGCGGCAGGCAAATTCAAGCAAAAATAAATGCTGGAAATCGGTTGGAAGAATACTTACAGGGTATTCGTGTAATGAAAGCGTACAATCTGATAGGTGACCGCTTTGTTAGGTTGCGCGATGCTTTTGCGGAACTTCGTCGTGCTTGCATCCGTCAGGAGGCCTTGTTAGGCCCATTCGTCTTGTTGAGCATCACTTTAGTACGTGCCGGGCTGACAATGATGGTGCTATGTGGAACTTACCTTCTGTTGGGAGGGCAACTTTCAATCCTTGTATTCGTGCTATTCCTTGTAGTCGGTTCTCGTGTGTTCGACCCGCTGACTTCCGCACTGACAAACTTTACCGAGTTCCGCTATTTTTCCATTGCCGGTGGACGCATCCTTTCCTTGATGAACGAGCCGGAGATGAAAGGAGAACGGCAATCCCCGGCAGCAGGCGATATCCGGTTTGAACACGTATCGTTTGCCTATCAAGACAAGGAAGTGTTGCATGATATAAACATTACGCTCCCGAAAAACTCCTTGACGGCTCTTGTCGGACCTTCGGGAAGCGGGAAAAGTACGGTGATGAAGCTTTGCGCCCGTTTCTACGACCCACAGAAAGGATGTATCTTTTTCAATGGTGTTCCGATGAATGAGATAAATCCAGAAAGTCTGATGAGCCACATCTCTATGGTATTTCAGGATGTTTATCTGTTTCAGGACACCATACGCAATAATATCCGCTTTGGTAAAACTGACGCGACGGAAGAAGAAATTATAGCCGCAGCTAAAAAAGCCTGTTGCCATGACTTCATCATGCGGTTGCCCAAAGGATATGACACCTTGGTAGGCGAAGGGGGGTGTACCCTTTCGGGCGGAGAAAAGCAACGCATATCCATAGCCCGTGCCATGCTGAAAGACGCACAAATCATCCTGCTTGATGAAGCGACCGCCTCACTTGACCCCGAAAATGAAGTGGAAGTACAGAAAGCCATAGATGCACTCATCAAAGGGCATACTGTCATTGCCATTGCGCATAGACTTAAAACCATTAAGGGGGCAGACCAAATTATCGTGTTGGATAACGGACAGATAAAGGAAAAAGGTACGCATGAAACATTGATGCAGGCCGATGGGTTGTATGCCCAACTATGGAATATTCAGGAACAAATTTCAGGATGGAAACTGTAAAAAGCGGCATAGAAATCAATAGGATGCCTGTTTTTATAGAGCAGGCATCTTTAAAATGATAGATTCTTAAATGAATTTACGGTATAAAGTGTTAGTAGGATATTTTATCTTAATTGTACTTATCGGCTTTATGGCATCAATTCTGGTACGTGAACGACATCGAATATCAGAAATTGATTTACAAAACAGCGAAGTACAGCAAGCTATACGTGATATTCACAATGTCCATCGATATATCACTCGGCTTACCATGTTGGGAGAGAGTGTCATTGATTGGAACAGAACAGACTGTAGTCATTACCGTATCCAACGTCTGTGTACAGATAGTTTGTTACAAGCATTGAAGTTCCATTGTGCAGCATATGTGTATCCAGCGCAGATAGACACTCTTCGCTCTCTACTGGCAAGCAAGGAGGAACATCTGCGGCATATCATGTCGGTATTTGAACGGCAGGAAGAAGCCGACAGTATTTTGGTGAACCACCTGCCCGAAGTGGCGAAACGTGCGACCAGTCTGCGCACCGTACAGCAGAAGAAAAAGGGCATCGCAGGTTTCTTCGGCGGCAAAAAGACCGTACAAGTACTTCCCTCAGCCCAAGAGTTGCACGAGTTTGGCGACAGCTTGATTGCCCTGCAACGGAAACAGGCGACGGAGATGGATGCCTACACCGACAGCCTTCGCATACGTAACCGGACATTGAACACCCAACTGAACCGTCTTGTCAGCGACCTTGACAGGCAGGCATTGGGGGCGTTCATACAGAAAGAGCGGAAGATGGCGGAGGCGCAAAGCCTATCCGTCAGGCTGTTCACCGCTACCATATCGGCAGCCATCATCCTGCTGTTCCTGTCCTATCTCACCATCCATAGGGAACTGAAACGCAACGCGGACGAAAAGAAAAAGCGTGAAAAGCTTATCGGCAAATTGCAGGAGAGCAACGCCAAGAACGAGGAACTTCTATGCTTGCGGCGCAACCTCATACAGAACGTAAGCCATGAACTGCGTACACCTTTGACCGCCATCAGCGGCAACGCCGAACTTTTGCTGAACGATGACAACAAGGATGCAAATAATTGATAATAAGGAAGATAAATTCTTTTATTTTCCTATGATTTCTCCTTTTTCTTTTTTGTTATTCGTAATCCATTGGCTTTCTAAAATTAATGTGAAAATCGGAGGAATTTTTGATCTTATCAGTTATATACATGTATGGTATTATAAATGACATTGATTAAGAAGTTTCTCAAATCTTATCTGTATGTATTTTTACAATATCATAAAATCTATTAGAAGTTATTATCCGGTTTCTGACGAATCCATAAACCAGCTTATTGAGCATTTTACAGTTCATTATTTTCCAGCTAAGCATCTAATCATCAGAGGTGGGGTAATAGACAAATGTGTATTTCATAGAAAAAGGATTGACTCGTTCATATTGTCTGGTAGATGGGAATGAACATACCACTTGGTTTTCTAAAGAAGGAGACATTACTTTCGGACTGTTATGTTTGTATCATAATAAAGCTGGCTTTGAATTTGTTGAGACAGTTGAACCAACTCTTGCGTATTCAATACCAGTAAGTATTCTGAATAAATTGTATGATACTAATATTGAGATAGCTAATTGGAGCAGGATTATTCATCAGGAGTGTTTGCTCACGTTGCAATGCGTAAGAATAGATAATCTTACGATGACGGCAAAAGAAAGATATAATGTTCTATTGAAGAGATTCCCGGATATATGTCAGAGGGTTAACTTGGGTTATATAGCTTCTTTTCTTGGCATATCAATATCTACCTTGAGCAGAATCAGATCCGAAAAGTAAGGATATAGGAGCAGCTTTTTTGATATAGGTCAAAAAACGTGTTCTTTATAGTAGCTACTTTTGTGGCAAAAAAGTATGAAAGAACTATCTGGTGAGAAAGATGAAAAGCGTATTATATGGCTTGACTTTGTGAAGTTTATTGCTATCTTTATGATGATGGCAGTACATTGTACCGATAATGTAACTCCGGCAGAACGTTCAGAGCCGTGGTATAATCTTTGGGGAAGTTTTTATGGCTCGTTTATGCGTCCAGCCATACCTCTGTTTGTAATGGTAACAGGAGCATTGCTTTTGCCTGTAGAGCAGAATATTTCTGCTTTTTATAAAAAGCGCCTGACAAGGCTTCTTGTTCCTTTTATTATATGGTCTCTTTTGTACAATCTTTTTCCATGGATAACCGGACTATTGGGATTTTCCCCTACAATCATTAATGATTTTTTTGCCTGGGCAGAACCTGACCAGTCTTTGTCCAGTGCCTTGCATCACATTGCCATGATTCCTTTCAATTTCTCGATGCTGGCAGTACAGATGTGGTATGTTTATCTTCTTATAGGTTTATATCTTTATATACCAATCTTTTCGGCATGGGTGAAGCAAGTTTCAATAAAAGAGCAGAAGGTCTTCCTTGTTCTTTGGTTTGTATCACTCTTCATTCCTTATTTAAGGGAATATCTGACAAAAGACCTTTGGGGAACATGTTCCTGGAATGAATTTGGTCTTTTATATTACTTTGCAGGCTTTAATGGGTATCTGCTGTTAGGTCATTATGTTATAAATAATAAAATGAATCTCAGCTGGAACAAACTCGTCATGATGGGTGTTCCTTCGTTTGTTATTGGCTATAGCATTACATTCTTTGGCTTTAAGTCTGTTACGGCAGTTCCTGGCCAGTCTGTAGAACTGGTTGAATTGTTCTTTACCTATTGTTCTCCAAATGTGTTGATGATGACACTTCCTCTTTTTCTTGCCATCCAAAAAATACACATTAGTTCTGCTGTGATAAGACGCTTTTCTGTGAGCATTTCTACATGTACATTTGGTATCTGGATGTCTCACTATCTTTTTCTTGGTCCATGTTATATGCTTGTAGAATCATTGCCTCTACACACAATGGTAAAAATGATTGTATGTACCGTATTTTTATTGTCGGTTACCTGGGGCTTTGTTTATATTGTCAGAAAATCAGGTAAGATAGGCAGATGGATAATGGGGTAATTTTGTATCCGGTTATTAAAGCCTGTAAATGTTATTTGAGGCATACAAATATGCCAGGAAGATTTAATGGTTCACTCTGATAATTACCCGCTTGTATCTGGTTAGTGAAGGTGTACCATTATCTGACGCCTCACAGATGAGGTGTATGGTATCTCCTGGGCGTGCTTCTTGTGGAACGCTGAAGACAATTTTGGGCTGGTCAGATTCAAAACAGAAATTGCCCTTATAGCTGCCGGCTTCCAGATACATCCACCAGTGGAATTTCAATATGTTCCCGTCCGGATCTTGGCTTTGTGAGGCATCCAGTATGATTTTCTCCCCTGGTTGGACACTCAAATCAAGCGATTCCAGATTCAGATTCACTACAGGATGGTGGTTGGCTGAGGCATAGTCTTTTACACACCAGTCTGCCCTGGCGGCAAAATCCAGCTGCACTTTATCCAGCCAGCGCCATAATGGCTGAAAATAACGGGTGCGCATGGCTACCTGTGCCGTATCTGTATAATGTTCCATCATCTTCGACCAACTGTTGTCAAAACCATATTGGCCAGCCGGGTAGCTGTAGTCCGATGATGGTTGAGGGTCCATCCATACATTATTTCTTACTTTCACATAACGGCCTCCCCATCCTCCGTATCCCGGATTTTCCATATTGCGCAGTCCCGTTGGGATGCTATGCAGAAATGCAGGTGTATCTCCTTCCGCATTGAAAGCTCCCTTTTTGTGAGGGTATGCGTCACAGAGGGCACCATGCCCTTGAAGGATATGTTGTGTCATCCATTCTTTCTGAAAAAAAGGTTGCACTGAAGCGGGGAGTACCTTATTCCAAATATAGGCCATACAGTCGAACTGATCTGAGATAATAGTCGGTATCTGGAAGTGTTCCCAGTTCGGTCGGATGTATTCCTGATAGGCTTTATCTTGCTCCCAAATTAAGAACAGACGCATCTTGGAGGCTACTTGTTCCATTTTTTCTGGGTAGTCTTCCTGAATGATTTTCAGTGCAGATGCCAGTGTGTTGCAACCTCCCCAGGCCTGAATCCAGATAGGGCGCGGATCATTGTCCTCGGTGAGTAGAACCTTTGCGATAAACTGTGCTCCTTCGGTTCGTTCCCGATATTCTCCATCCCCTTTTATATTTCCTACTTTCCATTTGCTCAACAGATATTCCGGTGAAGGATAATTTTTGTCGTGCAGGAGCAGATTGGGATACACCTTCTTATAGTATTCAATGTATTCCCGTATCCATTCTACGGGGTGAAAGGCATTCCATCCCTTGCCGCCTTCCCAGTGGAATTGTGAACTGCTGTTGATGATTCCTTCCACATCAAACTCATTAGCAGAAAGCAGGAAACGAACCATAGAAGCTCTGTCGTCAGCTTCTCCGTCAGTAGTGACGATTACGCGGGTCTTTTCTGTTTGTGAAGTCGGGCGAGAATAATATAAAGCTGTTACTTCTGATGTATAAACGAATAATAAGGTAATAAGTAGAAAAAAACTTTGTAATGTATAATGTGTATTCATGCTAGTGAGTGCTTTCTATGTTTTTCACTTACAAATTTAATGTATTTTTAATGCCTGTCAAATCTCATTGCAAATAAACAAAAATCCCTCTACCTTTGGATCTGGTAATTTTAGTGTTAAAGCCTATGAAAACAGAATATGAAAAAATGCGCAGTCAGGAGCTCTATTATTTTTCCGACCCTGAAATACATGCCAGTCTGGTACACGCCAAGAAAGTTTGTGCCCGTTTGTGCTCCATGACCATCTACGATGAAGACTACCGTCAGGTGATAGAAGAACTGATTCCCGGTATTCCGCAAAGCACTACCATCTGTCCGCCTTTCCATTGTGACCATGGTACAGGTATCATTTTAGGGGAAAATGTGTTTATGAACTATGACTGTATCATGCTCGACGGAGGCTATATCCGTATCGGAAAACACACCCTGATAGGTCCCCATTGTCAGTTTTATACACCTCAGCATCCCATGGATTATGTGGAGCGCCGTGAAGAAAAAGAAACCGCCTATCCCATTACGATAGGTGAGGACTGCTGGTTGGGCGGGAATGTGGTGGTATGTCCGGGAGTGACCATTGGCAATCGTTGTATCATTGCAGCAGGCAGTGTCGTAACCAAAGATATTCCCGATGATTCTCTGGCAGCCGGCGTACCTGCAGTAGTAAAAAGAAGTCTGAAGAAATAACCTGAATCTCACCAGATATAGTTTTCAGATGCTTCTGTGAATACTCCATTTTGTCTTGTTATATTCTCTGTTTCACAGTGCGGGATTTGTATCCCACACTGTGAAATATATATCCCACACTGTGGTTTTTGTATCCCACAGTGTGAAACAGAGAATTTGTTATTGGCGAATGACTTTTTTCGTAGGGAGATTTCTGTTTTTGTTTAGATTCTTTTGCATTTTTATGTTTGGTATAAATGAAAAAATTAACTTTGCGCAAAACCAATCTTCGAACTATGGATGCAAAACTCTTTTTAATGGCTGGTTGTCTGGCTGGAATCGTTTCTGCATGTGTGCATGAGAAATCAGATGATGCGTCTGATATACAAAAAGTTGTGCATGCATTTGTGCTGGAGGATGACAGCTTGATGCAAAGTGATTCTTTGTTTTGGAATCGGCCAATTAACAAGTCGCATCCGCAAGTATGCATCCATGACTCACTTATACGTCAAAAACTGGACAGTGCGATTGCTTTACGTCCTGACAAGCAGACTTATCTGTTGAAATATCGCTATTTGTTGCAGAGCTGGCGCCTGCAGGAAGTATTGGACTTGTTGCGTGAAATGGATAGATGTATGAGCGATTCCATGTCGTCCGAATTGCTTCACCTGAAAGCTGTACTCGAAGATTATAAGGGAGATACGCTTACTGCCCGAAGAGATTTTTTGCGAGCCGATTCTGCCTATACGATAAAAATTCAGCAGGTAGCACAAGATTCTCTGATGTATGGTTTTGCCCGAATTGAAAAAGCACTGAATCTTTCACTGATGCAAAATGATTTCCGTCCGCTTCATGAGGAAATCGCGTTTTATGAGCGGGTACATTCTTCCCCCATCAATGGGATAGAACAATGGAAACAAATAACAGATAAAGCCGTCTATTATCGGAAAATGTTTGAATAAATTGAATTTACGCTACAACACACAGATGGAAATTACGGAACGGATTATCATAGAGCAACTGAAACAAGGTAACGAAGAGGCTTATAAATACCTCTACCGTCATCATTATGCCTTGTTGTGTCATATAGCGCGTGAATATGTGGGAGATGATTTTCTGGCTGAAACGCTGGTAGGAGATGTCGTTTTTCATCTGTGGAAAGTACATGAGACACTCGACATTCAAGTTTCCTTACGCAGTTACTTAGTGCGTGCCGTGCGGAATCACTGCATGGATTACCTGTCTTCTAAGAAAGAACGTACGGAAGTGGCTTTTTCTTCTATTCCGGAAGAAGGAGAGATGCGTTATCTGCTCTCGGATGATTATCCTCTGGGAAGTTTGCTGGAACATGAACTGGAGGAAGAAATTCATCATGCCATCCGGAATTTGCCGGAAGTTTGCCGGAAAGTTTTTATCAAAAGTCGTTTCGAGGGGAAAAAATACGAAGAAATTGCTACAGAGCTGAATATTTCTGTTAATACGGTTAAGTATCACATAAAGAGTGCATTATCATCTCTTCACTCAGAACTCGGGAAATATTTGATTATCCTGATTTTATTTTTTTCGCCTTTCAAGTAAAAAATTACGTTTTTCGCCTACCCGCTCAGGCGAAAATTTCGTCTCACCTATAGAAACCCTGAAAATGGAAGAAAGAAATTCACATATCGACGAACTGATTGCCGCTTTTCTTAGTAAAGGTCTGAGCAAGGAAGCACGCGAAGAACTGGACGCATGGATTGCCAGTTCTGAAGAAAACCGACGTTATTTCATGCAGCAGCAGGAAATCTGGTTTTCTGCCGTGCAGGAGGAAGAACGTACGCGCTATGATGCCGACCGCGCTTTTGAAACCTTCCGGAAACGGGTGGCTGCAAGTACGGCTCAGAAGCAATCCAAGAAAGGCATAGATTGGAAAACAATCTATAAATATGCGGCCGCAGTGTTGGTGGTGGGCCTTATTTCCTTCTTCTCTTATCGTCAGGGAGAAAGCAACCTGCAAAATGCGTTGACCCAGGTAGAAGTAGAAGCTCCTCTCGGTGCACAGACACGCCTCCGTTTGCCCGATGGTACATTGGTAGTGCTGAATGCCGGTTCCCGTCTGGTCTATCCGCAGGACTTTGGAGTAGACAACCGTGAAGTGGAATTAAGTGGAGAAGGATATTTCGAGGTAGAGCGTAATGAGAAACTGCCGTTTCATGTGCAGACTCCTTCTTTATCGGTCAGAGTATTGGGTACCAAGTTTAATTTTCGTGACTATCCGAACGATGAAAAAGCAGTTGTTTCTTTGCTGGAAGGAAAAGTAGCATTAGATAATCGCTTGCGGACAGAAGCAGAGATGATTCTGCTTCCGAACGAACAAGTTACGTTGGATAAGGCGGAAGGTCACATGAAAAAGGAAACAAAAGAAGTAAAGAATATATTGGAGTGGACTTCCGGCAAGTTGTTCTTTGATGAATTGCCGTTGCCGGAAGTTGTAAAGATACTGGAACGCAGTTATGATGTACATATAACCTTTGCTACAGATTCTCTTCGGGATTTTCGTTTTTATGGAAGTTTTGGTCGGGGTGAACAAGGTATTAAAGATATTTTGGAAGCATTAGAAAAAACCGGAAAAGTACGCTATAAGCAGAAAGACCGGGAAATAACCTTATATTAACCGTTTGTTAAACACACTAAGACCTTAAAATTATGCAGAATGTGGATACTTAATTTAGCATTTGGTGAAAGAACATAAAAAAGCCGGAAGAAGGGGAAGTTCCTCCGGCAATACCTTAGTTCTTTCTAACTTGTTGGTTTTTAAGATGTTTTCTAAGGAATGTGGCAAAAGTAATAAAACATTCCTTGTAAAACGCCTTTTATCAGAAATTTTTAATCTTAAAATTTAAGCTTATGAATTACAGAAAAAAAGCCATGTTAATGGCCGGGGCTTTGCTATGCCTTAATCTAAGCATATACTCACAGAGTATATCGTTGAAAATGAGCAATGTATCGGTGAAGAAGGCGATGACGGAACTTCAAACCAAGAGTGGTTATTCTTTCGTATATATAGCTGGTGATGTGGATACAGACCGTACGGTTTCAATTAATGCCAGTCAGCTGAAGGATGCGGTTGCTCAGATTTTGAAGGGACAGAATGTATCGTATGAAATTCAAGGTAAAAATATTGTAATCAAAAAAGGAAGTCAGCAGCAGGTTACTTCTGGGAAAAGAAAAAAGGTAACAGGAACAGTAAAGGATGCTAATGGGGAGCCGATCATTGGAGCAACAGTAGTTGAAAAAGGAACTACCAACGGTACCGTGACCGATTTTGACGGAAATTATACACTGGAGCTTTCTGAAAGTGGAACACTGGCTGTTAGTTATATTGGCTATAAGAGTCAGGAATTTGCTGCCTCTCGAATTAAGCAGGGGGCATTAGCTGTTACATTGAAGGAAGATACAGAGGTGATGGATGAAGTCGTTGTGGTGGGATATGGTAGTGTAAAGCGAAGCGATGTAACGGGTTCTGTCTCGTCATTGGATGCGGAAAGTCTAACTGCAGCCTCACAGACCAATGCCATTGATGCGATGCAAGGTAAAATATCGGGTGTGAACATTACAAGAAATGCAGCTCGTCCTGGAGGAAGTTATAATATTGTAGTTCGTGGTCTTAGTTCTATAAATAATAGCAATGCTCCTTTGTGGGTGATAGATGGAATTCCGACTAATTCGGATGCAAGTGATATAAACCCGGCAGATATTGAAAAAATAGACGTATTAAAGGATGCTTCGGCTACAGCTATTTATGGAAGTCGTGGTGCAAATGGAGTAATAATTGTAACCACAAAGCGAGGAAAAGAGGGTAAAGTCAGTATCAATTATGATGGTTACTGGGGTATTCGTAAAGCAAGTAATTTACCCGATATGATGAATATGGATGAGTATATAAAGTTCCGTACTGAAATGTTTCAGGCACAAGGTAAAAGTACCGATCGTTCCAATGCTGATTTTTTTACTCCAGAAGAATGGGAACGTATAGATAATGGTACTTATACAGATTGGGTTGATCTTATTCTTTGTAATGGACAGCAGTACAGTAATACGATTACAGCTTCAGGTGGTAATGCGGACGGTACTTTTTCTATTGGCTTGGGACAGTTACACGAAGAGGGTACGATTCCCAATCAGAATTTTGACCGTTATAACATGCATTTGAATGTAAACCATAAATTCTCTAAAATCTGGGAAGCTGGAGGAAGCTTATATTTTACTCATAGTGTGCAGAATATAGGAAGCTATGAGGCATTGCGTTCAGCCTATCGTTTGCCTGGAGTAGCATATCCTTATGATGAGGAGGGGAATTTGGTTTACCATGTTTATCGTAATGATGTAGTTAGTAATCCTCTTTTAGAATCAGGGGAAGATGGTGAGCAGCGACAGAATAAGCGCTTCCGTGTCTTTGGTAATATTTATCTGCAGATGAAACCGATAGAGGGATTGACGTTAAGAAGCCAGTTTGCCCCACAGATGATTTATAAAAGAGAAGGAGTTTATATAGGGCCTGATTCGAAGAATTCTACAGGTAAAGCTGAAAGTACAACTGCTGATTATAATCAAACTTTGTATTGGTCGTATGTGTGGGATAATCAGGTGACGTATGATAAACTATTTGGATTACATCATTTGAATTTAAGTTTCGTACAGAGTATCCAAATGGAGGAATGGGAATATTCGAATCAAAGTGCCAAAGGGTTTTCTTACAACAGTTTGTGGTATAATTTAGGAGCTTCTGGGTTAAGTAATGCCACGAAATCAACTACGGATTTTGAGAAACGCACATTGGCTTCTTTCTTAGGTCGTGTGCAATATTCGTTTAATGAGCGTTATTTGTTGACTTTGTCTGGCCGTTATGATGGTTCTTCCCGCTTGGCAGCAGGAAACCAGTGGGCGTTCTTCCCTTCTGCTGCATTGGCTTGGCGTATGTCTGAAGAAGATTTTCTGAAAGGCTTTGAACAGCTTAGTAATTTGAAGCTTCGTATAAGTTATGGTACAACAGGTAATGATGCGGTAGATATCTATGGCACGCAATCAGGTATTTCTCTGAAAAATTATGATTTCGGTGGGCTTACCGTCCCGGCTTATTATAAGGACAGGCTGGCCAATCGGGAGCTTTCTTGGGAAAAAACCAATGAAATAAATGTGGGATTGGATTTCGGTTTCTTCAATAGCCGCATAAACGGAGCGATTGATGTGTACAGACGAGATGCCAAAGACCTGATTATGGAACGTAAGTTGCCAAGTACAAGTGGATGGACTTCAATATGGGATAACATCGGACATGTGCGTAACGTGGGTGTTGAGCTTCAATTGAATACGGTGAATGTGCAGACTAAAGATTTTACTTGGGAAACAGGCTTTACATTTAGTAAAAATCATAACGAGCTTATTGAACTTTATGGAGGAAAGAAGGATGATGTCACCAATAAATGGTTTATAGGCGAACCAATAGATGTGAATTATGATTATGTATTTGATGGTATATGGCAGACTGATGAGGCTGAGCAAGCTGCTGTGTATGGTCAGAAACCGGGTCAGGTAAAGGTGCGTGATATAGACGGTAATAAAGTCATTGATGCGGATGACAAGCAGATATTGGGGCAACGCTCTCCGAAATGGATTGGAAGTATAACCAGTACATTCCGTTATAAGGATTTTGATTTGTCTGTTTATCTTTATACTCAGCAAGGCGCGCAGGTACAGGATGCCTTTATGTCGTCTTTCATGACTTTTGAAGGTAATTACAATCAGTTGGATGTAGATTACTGGACTGAAAACAATCCGTCCAATGAATTCCCACAACCTGGTAATAAAGGGAAGTATTATGATACAATGCGTTATATTGATGTTTCTTTTGTACGAGTCGGAAGTATAACTTTGGGTTGGAATATTCCTAAAGAATGGACAAAGAAGATTGGTATAAAAAATGCTCGTTTGTATTTTACCACTAATAATCCTTTTACTTTTTCTTCTTATAAAGGATTTGATCCGGAATGGGCTACTCAAAATACTTGGGGTACTGTTACCGGTTATACAACGTATCTGATTGGTACCAAAATAGAATTTTAATAATTAAAAACGATTGAAATATGAGACTGATAAAATTATATACTGCTTGTATTTGTCTTTCATTAGGAATGTCGTCTTGTGCTGATTTTCTGGAAGAAGAAAATCGAAGTAATATAAATGCACAAGAGTATTTTGTTGAAAAGGATGGTTTTGAAAGTTTGGTTAATGCTGCTTATGCTTCATTGCGGACTGTGTGGAAAAATGAACCGTGGCTGTTTTGCCTTGGGGTAGACATATATACTCGTGGGGAAAGTGAATTAATAAGTGGAAGTTATGGGAATCGTGATGTGTATAGTAGGGAGTTGAATGAATATGGCTCTTTAAAGGCTGATAATGAGTTTGTGGGTAATTTTTATTCCAATGTGTATTATGCAATCCAAACTTGCAATACTGCTATATCAAAGTCTGAATCTGTTGTAGGTTTATCGGAGAATGTAAGGAAACAGCGGGTGGCTGAGCTTCGTTTCTTACGTGCCTATTATTACTATTTATTGGTAGAGCAGTTTGGTAGAATTGCAATTGTTACAGATGAAATAGAAACTCCGATGTTATCGTTCCCTCAAAAGAGTGAGCAGGAAGTTTATAAATTTATTTTGGATGAATTGGATACAATAGATGATAATATATTACCTGAGGTGCAGTCAGACTATGGACGTATTACACAGGGAGCTGTAAAACATTTGCAGGCATTGGTCTATTTGACTCGTGGCTACAAGGATTTTGCTTCTTCTGATGATTTTTCTAAAGCTGCTGCATTGTGTGATGAAATTATTAATGGGACTACGTATGAATTACAACCCACTTTTGCAGATGTATTTAAAACAGGAAATGAGAAGAATAATGAAATTATTTTTTCTGTTCAGTATGATGCAAGCTCATTAGGTGGACAATACAATGGAAATGGCCAGCAAAATTTGTTTGGCTTTGAACTTTGGACAAAAGTTGTTAGTGGGTTTGAACAAGGTAATACTACTTATGGCTGGAAGAAGAATCAGTTTATGTGTACCCCATTTTTATTCTCATTGTTTGACACGAGCATCGATAGCCGTTATGATGCGACGTTCAAGAGTGAATTTTATGCCACTGTGGCAGACCCTTCTATCGGTCTTAAGGTGGGTGACCTCCGCGTTTATTTCCCCAAATATGACCAGACTTTTACAGATGCTGATAAGGCTGAACTTTTGACGGAACATCCGAATGCAATTGTGGTAACCAAAGACCGTTGGAAGCAAGATATTGAGAATGTGGGAGGTACAGGAATGTGCCCTATGGTGTGGAAGTTTTATGATCCTAATGCTACATGGCCGAGTAATAATACAAATTATACCAGTACGAAGGATATCTTCCTTTTCCGTCTGGCTGACACGTATTTGATGGCGGCTGAGGCTTATTACCAGGTTGGAGAACCTGATCTTGCGGCGAAACGCTTGACTACAGTACGCCAGCGTGCGGCTATACCTGGGCATAAGGATGAAATGGTTGTTGCTTCTTCTGATGTGAATATTGATTTCATCCTGGATGAACGTGCACGTGAACTTGTGGGTGAATATAAACGGTGGATGGATTTGAAACGTACTGGTAAATTGATAGAAAGAACTTTAGCTCACAATAATTTGGCAGCACGCGAGAATAAGATGGACGAGCATATATTAGTTCGTCCTATTCCACAATCTGTAATAGACCAGACAGAAGGTGAGATTTCTCAGAATGATAAATATTAAATTATCATATAGCTTATTAGATTAATAGAATTAGTAGCGTATGATTAAAATGAATTTATAGAATAAACCGTGTGTTTGGTAAGTCTCTCTTTTTATTAATATTTTGTTGAAGATTTATCGGGATAGCTTATTATGCGTTAATAAACTATCCCGAAAATTTAAAATATTAATATGAATGTATACTGTTTCTTTATTGTACTTACTATGATATTGAATATCTGTTATTTCTAATGGTGATATGTATTATTATAGAATATTCATCCTGTGTTAATTCTTAATATATGTGTAAATGAGAAAAACGGTTATGACTTTTTTTTTATTGCAAATGCTGTTTACTACATCAGTTTTTTGTAATAAACATTTAGATGGATATTATTTATTTGTGTATTTTACTGGAAATCAGACTTCTAAACAGCAAATTTGTTATGCATTGAGCAGCGATGGGATTGATTTTGTCCCGCTTAATGGTGGACATCCAGTGATTGCTTCCGATTCTATTGCTGTTATGAAGGGGGTTCGTGACCCGCATATTTTGCGTGGAACTAATGGTTGGTTTTATATGGTTGCCACAGATATGGATTGGACAAAAGGGAAATGGTCTAATAGAGGGATAGTAATGATGCGTTCACAAAATCTTCTTGATTGGGAGCATCATACTGTTGATTTTCATCAGCGATTTGCAGGAACAGAAGCAGCGAAAGTTAATGCAGTATGGGCTCCACAAACTATTTGGGATCCTGCGGCTCAAAAATATATGATATATTTTTCATTACATTCGGAAAAAGATGGTCCATATCCTCAAGACGCTATTTATTATACTTATGCAAATGCTGATTTCTCAGATGTAGAAATTATTCCTAAACGGCTTTTTGAATATCCATATCCGACTATTGATGCTGATATTGTGTTGGATGAAGCTGGAATATATCATCTTTTTTTTAATACGTGGGGGGCCGATGGTCTATTACGTCGGCAATATATGTTTACAGATTTGCATGATCAAGATAAATGGAGGTTGGTTGAAGGTCGGATGCAGCCTAATGATATAGCCTCAGAAGGTTCTTGTGCTTATCCTTTGGCTGGGGGCGAATGGATTTTAGTGTATGATTGCTTTAGAGATGGCTTCTCACAATTTTGTAGGAGTAAAGACCTTATTCAATTTGAATTAGTAAGGACTACATCTATGGATAAAGGAGCGTTTTCGCCTCGTCACGGAACTGTTATTCAAATAACTGAAAAAGAATTTGAAATTCTAAAAAAAAAATACAAGTGACTGATGCAAATCGTAAAAGATGAACGGTGCAAAAGATGGTTCTGATTTATATAGAAGACCGGGATACTTAAAGTGTGGTAAAGGGAATTTATATTCTCATAAAATGATGCCTTGATTTTAATTTAGAAAGGTATTTATTAAATAGTTAAGCTGATAATGAAATGAAACGTTTACTCATATTCTTGTATTTCTTGTGCGGAGGAATGGCTTATGCACAGAGCAAGTTAATAGTTAATGGCATTCCATGGTATGATAATAATGATAATATTGTTAATGCACATGGAGCTTGTATAGTGGAAGAAAATGGAAGATATTATCTTTTTGGAGAGTGGAAATCAGATAAAAGCAATGCATTCCCAGGTTTTGCCTGTTATTCATCAAGTGATTTGGTTAACTGGAAGTTCGAAAATGTAGTACTGAAAGTTCAACAAGATGGAATATTAGGACCTAACCGGGTGGGTGAACGGGTAAAAGTTATGAAATGTCCTAAAACGGGTGAGTACATTATGTTGATGCATGCTGATGATATGAATTATAGAGACCCTTATATCGGACTTGCCATTTGTAAAACTATAGCGGGAGATTATCAATTGAAAGGACCGTTACTCTATAATGGGAAGCCTGTTAAACGCTGGGATATGGGAACATTTCAAGATTCTGATGGTAAAGGCTACTTATTAATACATCATGGTCCGATTTACCGCCTTAGTGAGGATTACAAGTCAGTGGAAAAGGAGGTTGCGTATATCGAAGGAGCTGGTGAATCTCCTGCTATGTTCAAGAAGGAGAACATGTATTATTTGCTTTATTCCAACTTGACCAGTTGGGAGAAAAATGACAACTTTTATTTCACGGCTCCCCAAATAGAAGGTCCTTGGACGAAACAAGGACTGTTCTGTCCGGAAGGCAAACTGACCTACAATTCGCAAACTACATTTGTATTCCCACTGAAATGCGGTAATGATACAATACCTATGTTTATGGGAGACCGTTGGTCGTATCCTCATCAGGCTTCTGCTGCAACTTATGTATGGATGCCTTTGCGGGTAGAAAACACTAAAATATCCATACCTGAATATTGGCAGGCTTGGGATATTAATAAGCTTAAGCCTGTAAATCCGTTGAACGGTAGTTTACAAATAGAAAAAAAGCAGATTTATGCTGATAGCTACTGGCATATTACAAAAGATAAAATGGAGTCAGATGTGAAAGGAAGTGTATTATCGGCTTCGTTTCGAGGAACACGAGCTGCCATCATAGGAGAGTCTACTCCTTTGGGGGGATATGCTCGGGTAAATGTAATAAATGAGAAAAGAGATACCGTATACAGTTCTTTAATAGATTTCTATAGTAAATATCCGGAGATGGCAATCCGTGTTATTACTCCTGTGATGGAAAAAGGAGAATATACTATTTCTGTAGAAGTTACAGGCATTCGGCCGGTTTGGTCAGACAAAACCAAACGGGTTTATGGCAGTAAAGGAACTTGTGTAAGTATCAATCAAATTTTATATTTTGAGGAGGAATAATGATGAAAAAATACATTCTTACTTTATTTATGTGTATCATAACCCAATTTTTATGGGCGCAATTTAGAATATCTACCGGAAATCCTATAAATGTAGCTTGTAATCCAAACGAGAAAAATGTGGTATGGCAGGCATTAGAGTTGTTTAAACGTGATTATAGGAATGTTTTTTCTGATAGTGTTCGAATCTCAGAATCTCAAGGAAACATCATTGTGTCTACTATGGGTAAGAATAATCCTTTGATGACATCTTTGCAAGTAGACTTTTCTTCCTTAGAAGGGAAAAAGCAGGGATTCATGATAAAGGTATTGCCAAACAATAAATTGTTAGTAGTAGGAAGTGACAGGCATGGGACTGCTTATGGTATCATGGAGCTTTCTCGTATGATAGGTGTTTCCCCCTGGGAGTGGTGGGCTGATGTGACTCCAAGAAAAAGAGATTTTTTTGAACTTCCGAAAGATTTTGAGATAGTTCAATCACCATCCGTTGAATATAGAGGAATTTTTATAAACGATGAAGACTGGGGCTTGATGCAATGGAGCAGTTTAAATTATGAGCCTTGGCATAAACCTGGAAGAATCGGACCGCGCACTAACGAAAGAATCTTTGAACTGATGCTTCGTTTACGTGCCAATTATTATTGGCCAGCCATGCATGAGTGTACGGAACCTTTTTTCCTTACGGAAGGAAACCGGGAGATGGCCGAGAAATACGGGATTTATATTGGAGGCTCCCATTGTGAACCTATGGCTTCAAGTACCGCTGTGGAGTGGCACAGACGGGGAAAGGGGGAGTACGATTATGTAAACAATCCTAATGAGGTATATAAATTCTGGGAGGAGCGTGTTAAGGAGGTCTCAAAACAAGATATTCTTTATACAATAGGAATGCGCGGAGTACATGACGGGCAAATGAATGGCGCAAAAACCATAGAGGAACAACGTAAGGTGCTGGAGCGTGTATTGGTGGATCAAAGAACATTATTGCAGAAATATGTTAATCCGGATATTACAAAGGTACCACAAGTTTTTATTCCATATAAAGAAGTGCTAGATATATACAATTCAGGATTGCAAGTCCCTGAAGATGTGACTTTAATGTGGTGTGATGATAATTATGGGTATATTCGTCATTTTCCAACAGCTGAAGAACGCGCCAGAAAAGGTGGTAATGGTGTGTATTATCATGTTTCTTACTGGGGACGTCCTCACGATTATCTTTGGCTAGGTACATTCAGTCCTTACCTGCTTTTCCAGCAAATGAAATTAGCTTACGACCGTGGAATACAAAAAATGTGGATTCTTAATGTGGGTGATATTAAACCTGCAGAATATCAAATAGAATTGTTCTTGGATATGGCTTGGGATATAGAAAAAGTTGCAAAAGGTGGAGTTTGGACTCATTTAGAAAGTTTTTTAAAAAGGGAGTTTGGCGAATCAATAGGTAAAACATTATGCCCTGTCATGAATGAACATTATCGTTTGGCTTATATTAGGAAGCCTGAGTTTATGGGAAATACCCGCGTAGAAGAGTATCGTAATTCTGAATATTTTCAGACGGTAAAAGATTTGCCTTGGAGCTCAGCTTATCTTAAGCAGCGTGTGGAAGATTACAACGAACTTTCGGATAAGGTGCAGATGATAGACTCTCAAATTCCGGATAATCGAAAGGATGCGTTTTTTCAATTGGTAAAATATCCTGTACAAAGTGCTGCCGAGATGAATAAGAAGATGATTTTTGCTCAGTTTGCACGTCACGGTGAAATGGGGTGGGATAAGAGTGATGCGGCTTATGATAGCATTGTGTCATTGACTCAGATTTATAATGTGGGTATACAGAATAATGGAAAGTGGAATTATATGATGGATTTTAAACCCCGTAATTTGTCTGTTTTTGAAAAAGTGAAACGCGTTTCACTTTCAAAACCTATGAAAGAAGAAAGAAGTGATATCGTTTGTATGTGGAATGCTTCGGAATGTAATTCTGGTAGTTTTATTCCTTGTGAAGGATTGGGATATGAAGGAAAGGCCGTAAATATACCTAAAGGTAAGGGTATTAATTTTAATTTCCTGAAGATAAACTCAGATTCAATAGGTATTGAACTTTATTTTTTACCCTCTCATCCGGTAGAAGGAGAATATTTACGCTTTACTGTAACTTTGGATGGGAAGGAGACTGCCCCTATTCATTATGAAACTAAAGGGCGTAGTGAAGAATGGAAAGAAAATGTATTGCGTAATCAGGCATATAGGAGAGTTGTCCTGCCAATATCTTCAGGAATTGAAAGGCATCGTATAGAGATTAAAGCATTGGATGAGGGCGTAATCTTAGATCAATTGGTGATAAGTAATTTGGCGTTAAATATGAGTGAATAAATATATTGTTGAATATGGAGAATATAGCGATAAGGGTATAAAATCGTATATGTTATTTATATAATTATTGCGATGTTTTTTTTGTAGGTCTGGGATTTTTAGATAAAACTAAAAAGCGATATGAAAGATTCTTTGGTAAATTAAGTATTTAACTATTTTATTTATCAATAAGGTTGAAATTGATATATTTATGATAAGGATGGCATTAAAGAAAAATAGAAGAAGATTGGTATTCCATTTCTTACTTTGCATTAATTTTTTTTCGGTAGTTATGGCTCAGCAAACCGTTTGTCTGAGTGATAGAAGCACGGGTAAACGCTTTGATGGTATAGGGATTGTGAATGGTGGAGGAGCTACCTCTGTCTTGTTGAAGGATTATCCAGAACGTCAACGTAATGAAATTATGGATATGGTTTATAAACCGATGTTTGGAGCTTCTGTTAGCTCGTTGCTTGTGGAGATACCAGGTGATGGTAATTCTACTCAAGGCTCAATGCCTAGTCATAGTCATTATCTGGGTGATTTTAATTATAGGCGAGGTTATATCTGGTGGATTATGCAAGAGGCCAAAAAGCGTAATCCGCTTCTTACTCTTGATGGAACGGCCTGGAGTGCTCCTGCATGGGTTGAGGATTTTTGGTCACAGAAGATGGTAGACTATTATATTTCTTGGTTATTGGGTTTACGTCGAGTATATGGCCTCAATCTGGATGCAATAGGGTGTCATAATGAAACAGGTGTTAGTTATGAATTTGCTAAAGAACTTAGGAAGGCTATGGATGAAAAAGGTTTTCGAGATGTAAAATTGCATGGCTTTGATAATTGGGGGGACTCTAAGATGGATTTCTTAAATGATATGCAGGCTGACAAAGAATTAAGGGAGTCTCTTGATATTGTAAGTGCTCATACTTTTAGTGAAATTCAATTAACAAAGGAGCAGAGGAAAATGATTGAGGATATGGGGAAACCGATTTGGAATACAGAAGATCATGTTTATCGAAAAGGTTTTGATGCATTGATTAGTATTGTGAAGTGTTTTAATGAGAATTACATTATTAGTGGTGCTACCAAAATTATTAATTGGTATGATATAGCAGGAGTTTATCCATTGGAACCTTATAGTTGTGACCCGGCCATGATATTGGCTCGTGAACCTTGGAGTGGAAACTATGAGATTCGTGAAGCCTTATGGGGCTATGCCCATTATGGACAATTCACTCAGGTGGGTTGGAGATATGTGGATGATGGATGTGTAAATCTTGAACAAGGGGGTAGTATGGTTACATTAAGGGAGCCTGAAACAGGTGATTACAGCATTATTTTCGAAACGAAAGATGCGGAAAGATTTCAAGTTGTAAAAGTTAAAGTAGCGGGTGGATTGTCTACAAATAAACTTTGTGTATGGTATAGTGATTCTAAGCAGCAATTTATTCGTGTGAAAGATATTACTCCTCAAAATGGATATTACAGTATAATTCTCAAGCCCAATTCTGTTTACTCTATTTCTACCACAACGGGGCAGCAAAAGGGGGTGTTCTCTCACATTCCTTTGTCAACACCTTTCCCTATTCCTTATGAAGATGATTTTGATAGTTATTCACATCCTGTAGAATGGGGGTACTTGCCACATTATACAGCTGATATAATAGGTTGTTTCGAACTCGTAGAACGTCCAGATCATAGAGGTCAATGTATTCGGCAGGTTGTAGGTGAACATACACTTAGCTGGGCTCCTGAATGGCATCATTATACAATTCTAGGCGATTCTGCATGGACGGATTACGAGGTGAGTGCGGATGTCTATTTGAATCCGCTAGATGAGGTGGCTGTAATGGGGCGATTGTGTGATGTTGGCTCTGGATATGGTATTTGGGCTAAAGGTTATTATTTGAAGTTAGATGATAAGGGAAATTGTTCTTTAGTTATTTCTAAGGGGAAAAAAGACCAGAAGGAACTTATTGGTGATGCTGAGCAACAAGCCATGATTCTTGCCCGTACAGATGTGGAAGTTGGAGGAGAATATGTTTTAGCGACTGCTAAGATTGAGGGTATAAATGCTTGTGAATGGCATTCGTTGAAATTACGTTTTCTTGGTAATGAATTAATAGGTTTTGTTGATGGTAAAGAAGTTTTGAGGACAGTATCTGATTGCTATCTTCATGGTATGGCAGGCTTGATGGCGCCGTTACAAAAATATCATGTGAGTACTCCTTATTTTGATAATCTTAGGATTCTTCCCATAGGACAGACGAAAACTGCAGTACGGAGTGTAGAAAAAAAAGATATAAGACCTTTATATCCAGAATTGTATAAGTGAGTATGTAATGAAAGAAGGAGGAAAAGTCTTCGATTTTCGAAAAGAGGCTGTCTCAAAATAGAGTTGAGATGGCCTCTTTTGTTTCATCTCCAA
>ERZ827496.679-NODE-679-length-45956-cov-20.293327_pt1 | contig 45956 bp, 26 predicted proteins | sample MGYA00519769_ERZ827496 | MGnify/ENA primary metagenome ERZ827496 (study PRJEB31778, sample SAMEA3449327) | human gut metagenome | biome: human gut; feature: human-associated habitat; material: faeces | place: United Kingdom | collected 2010/2012 ...
AAAAATCTGGACGGCTATCTTTTTATGTGGTGAACGCTATCGCGGACGGTTGTACTTTGGAAAAGAACGTCTAAGCGTTTTCTTTTAAACGCCTTTACGTTTTAGATAAAACGTCGAAGCGTTTGAAGTAAAACGTCCTTGTGTTTGAGATAAAACGTAAGGACGTTTTTGGAATGAGGTTACTGACGCAGCAAAGTGTGGATGATTTCGCCTGTGTACATGGTGTAAGATTTGCTGCTATCTGCTTGAATATTGAGTGATTTCAGGTCATCGGCTGTCATTTTCTGGCTCATAGACTTTTTGCATTCAATGACTGCGGCCGGCTGGTTGCTTCCTTGAGCGTAGAAGGTAATCTTATATTCCGTGCATTGTTCCATGAGGGCGCTGAGGGCGATACGGTCTTGGGCAATTAGCAGATAGGCCACGTTCTTATTGAACAGCTTTCCAAAACCTCCCCAGTTTTCCGGTTTGATTTCGATTTCTTCCTCGTTGGCGGTCAGGGTGATGCGTCCGTTCTGCAGCTGGTTGTTCCAGTTGTCTGTAAGTTTCGTTACATCTATTTCTTTCAGTTCGCCAGTCAATGCTGGTGTTAGCGGAGTAGCTGCTACGGTTGTGGCAGAAGTGGTTCCGTTGGCTAATACCTTTTGTCCCAGCGCATCGGTAGCCGACTGGAAAAGCTGGTCTTTCAGGTCGATGGTCTCACGGCGGAATTTTCCGCAGATGGGGGCAAGTTTTGTTTTCTTTTTGTTCAGTGCCATGTCATCGGTAATCCATTCTTCAGCCGTATACTTCTGTCCTCCGTCACGGTTTTCATCGTACCAGTAGCGGATACGGGTCATAGTCATTTGGCATACCCCGTCGGTTACATGGATAAAGTATTGGTAATAGATACGGGTACGGTCCAATGAAAGGGCAGAAGAGGAGAATACCATGTATTCTTCCGCCGAAGCGGCGATGTCGCCTTCTTCTTCATTGGTATAGACCACCCGACTTAGCAGTTTCCCGTCGGGTTTGAAACGGTTGTTGGCCCAGTCAAGCATTTGCTGGTAGAGTTGTTCTTTGGTAAGAGAGGGAGCTTGGATGTCGTGAGTGAAAGTCACTTTTCCATCGTCCAATGTGACAGCTCCTACCAAATACTTCGGGTCAGTATTGTCTTTTTTGTCTTTGGCCATTCCAAACAATGGCAGACAAGCCAATAGAATGAATAACAGTTTTTTCATGATTCGTATATATGATTTACAATTTAAATTTGTGGGGTGAATATAGTTATTTCTGCCATATTGTTTGTAAAGATAGCCATTTTTTTTCTCCTGCATGCAGGAATTGGATTTCTTATTATTTTTTAGGGGAGGCTGTCATTTTGTCATTTGCGAATTAGGTATGATGTTTGCGGAATTTATTTGAATAAAAGATACTAATGATATGAATACAAAGAACGACGGACGAGTGGTGATTATGAATTTTACGGGTGTGTACGACTGGGAACGTTTTTCGCATGAGCGGAATTACACGTGGCTGGATTGTACGCATCTGAAGGGTACGGAATGTTATTGTGACAAAGAAGGAGCCGAGGCTTTAAAGCAATTGATAGCCGATTATCCCGTCAAAGCCATTCATTTTATTGACTCCGGCAATTATCATTATTTGACAAAGTTCTGGACCGACAAGATTTGGCAGCCTTTTTCATTGGTGGTGTTTGACCATCATCCTGACATGCAGCCTCCGTTGTTTGAAGGTGTAATCTCTTGTGGAGGATGGGTGAAGGATGTGATGGACACCAACCCTTACGTGCGGAATGTGATTCTGGCAGGAGTGTCGGAAAAATTGAAGGAGGCTATTCCGGAAGCTTATCGGGAGCGGGTGATTTTTTATGGGGAGAAGGAACTTTCGCATGAAGAGGCCTGGAAACGGTTCTCGGCACAACATGTGGAGGGGCCGGTGTACCTGTCAATTGATAAGGATGTGTTGGATGCGCATTCTGCTGCGACCAACTGGGATCAGGGAGAGCTGTCGCTGCCGGAACTGGAGCAGCTACTGTCGGTGGTGTTGCGCCAGGAGCAGGTGATAGGCATTGATATCTGTGGAGAGTGCCCTACCACCTTGGATATTTTCAAAGAGAAGCAAGAAGTAGCTCTTGATAGCCGGGCCAATCAGGAATTGTTGGATTTTTTTCGGCGGAACCAATTAAGTAAATGAAAAAATCCCGTTTCCAAATCGAATGAAAACGGGATTTTCTATTTCGCCTCAAATGAATAGATTTTTTCTGAATAATCTCAGAATTACCGAACTGGCATCTTGTCAATCCTTGCCTGATGACGTCCGCCTTCAAAGTCGGTCGTAAAGAATTCTGTCATAATCTTGTCGGCAGTGGCTTCGTCGATGAAACGTCCCGGCATGACCAATACGTTGGCATCGTTGTGCTGACGGGCCAAATGGGCGATTTCCGGAATCCAGCAAAGTGCCGCACGGATACCCTGATGCTTGTTCAGCGTCATGCTGATGCCTTCTCCGCTTCCGCAGATGGCAATGCCCGGATAGCATTCGCCTTTTTCTACGGCCAACGCCAATGGATGTGCATAATCGGGATAGTCGCAACTTTCAGTGGAGTAAGTACCAAAATCCTTGTATTCCCATCCTTTAGCTTCCAGCCATTTTTTTACGTATTGTTTCAATTCAAATCCGGCATGGTCGGATGCAAGTCCTATTGTTTTCATTAGAGCATTTCTTTTACTTGGTTATACACATTTTCTGCGGTGAATCCCAGTTTTTCATCCAGCACTTTGTAAGGAGCAGAGAAACCGAATGATTCCAGGCCCCAGATTTTACCGTTGGCACCTACCAGTCCGAGCAAGTTTACCGGCAGTCCGGCTGTCAGACCGAATACTTTGGCTCCTGTAGGAAGGATGCTTTCCTGATATTCCTTGCTCTGGCTGCGGAACAAGCCTTCTGACGGTACAGAAACGATGCGGGTTTTGATGCCGTCTTTGTGCAACAGTTCAGCTCCGGCTACCAGTGTAGAAACTTCAGAACCAGAAGCTACCATGATGACATCCGGATTTTCGTCAGAACCAGCTACGATGTAAGCTCCTTTGGCAGCCTGTGCATAGTCTGTTCCTTCCGGCAGCATATTGATGTTCTGGCGAGACAGAATCAAAGCCGACGGAGTGTCGGTATTTTCCATAGCCAGTTTCCAGCAAACAGTCGTTTCTTCTGCATCGGCCGGACGGAGAACCAACATAGAGTTCTTTCCGTGGTGGTTTTTCAGTTTCTCCATCAAACGAATCTGTGCTTCCTGTTCTACCGGTTCGTGTGTAGGTCCGTCTTCTCCTACGCGGAATGCATCGTGTGTCCAGATGAATTTCACTGGCAACTGCATGAGAGCAGCCATACGTACAGCTGGTTTCATGTAGTCTGAGAATACGAAGAAAGTACCGCAAGCTGCGATGACACCGCCATGCAAAGCCATACCGATACAGCAGCAAGCCATGGTCAGCTCAGCTACTCCGGCCTGGAAGAAGGCACCGCTGAAATCACCGTTGGTGAAGGCGTGAGTCTGTTTCAGGAAACCGTCGGTCTTGTCAGAGTTTGACAAGTCGGCAGATGCACAAATCATATTTGGAACCTGCTGTGCCAATGCGCCCAATACGGTAGCCGATGCGTTACGGGTTGCATCGTTTGCTTTCTGCTGGATGTGTGCCCAGTCTACTTTCGGTGCAGCACCACTGAACCATTCTTTCAGTTGTGCGGCTTTTTCCGGGTTGGCGGCAGCCCATGCAGCTTCTTCTTCATGACGGGCAGCTGCGATGGCTTTCAGTTCTTCTGCACGTTTGGCATAGATTTCTTTTACGTCGTCGAAAATAACGAACGGATTTTCCGGATCACCGCCTAAGTTCAGGATGGTATTTTTGTAAGCGTCGCCACCCAGAGGAGCTCCGTGAGTCTTGCAGTTATGTTCGTATGAAGTGTTGTCTGCCTTGCGGGCACCCTTACCCATGATACATTTACCGATAATCAGAGTCGGGCGTTTGCTCTCAGCTTTTGCTGCATTCAGGGCTGTACGGATTTCTTCGCAGTCGTTACCGTTGATTTCGATGACGTTCCATCCCCATGCACGGTATTTCATGGCTGTATCTTCCGTAGTTACATCCTTTGTTTCAGTAGACAACTGAATCTCGTTGGAGTCGTAGAACATAATCAGGTTGTCCAGTCCCAGGCATCCGGCAATACGTCCACTGCCCTGAGAGATTTCTTCCTGAATACCTCCATCTGAAATATAAGCATAGATAGTTTCTTTTGCAAAAGTAGGATTGCCTGTGCGGGCAGCCAGAAATTTAGCAGCGATGGCAGCACCTACCGCAAAGGTATGTCCCTGTCCGAGCGGACCGGATGTATTTTCAATGCCGCGCATTACGTCTACTTCCGGATGTCCCGGAGTAGGAGACCCCCACTGGCGGAGTTGCTGCAATTCTTCCAATGTGAATTTTCCAATGAGTGCCAATTGTGAGTACAACATCGGAGACATGTGTCCCGGGTCAAGGAAAAAACGGTCACGTCCTTCCCATTTCGGGTTCTGAGGATCATATTGCAGGAACTCAGAGTACAGTACATTGATGAAATCGGCTCCACCCATTGCACCTCCGGGATGACCGGATTTCGCTTTTTCAACCATTGATGCAGCTAAAATACGAATATTGTCAGCGGCATGGTTCATTACTTGTTTACTGTTCATATTATTAATTTTTTAATTTGTATGCTACATAAGGCAGACACCGCTATGGGTGCCTGCTTCTTGAAATTATGAGCAAAGGTATGACATTTATATGTAAATTACAAAGTGGAAGTAAGTTATTTATTTCACATTTTTTTACTTCTTGTATTTTACTGCGGCCTCTTCTACAGGCAGACAAGCCTTGTATTTTTCAATATAGGCATTAAATCCGGCTACGTCTTCTGCCGTAGGTGATACCTCTACGCCTGCATTGCCTGCGAATACCTTTTCGTCGAGGAAGTCGGCTAAAGACTGCTTCTTGTCATTGTTTACCAGGTAAGAACCCAGCAGGGCGATACCCCATGCACCGCCTTCACCGGCTGTCTCCATGACAGAAATCGGAGAATTGATGGCAGCGGCAAGTACTCTTTGTCCCACGCCTTTGGTGCGGAATAAACCTCCATGACCTGTGATGCGGTCTACCTTAATCTTTTCTTCGTTGAAGAGGATGTCATTACCAATTTTTAATACGCCTACAGAAGCATACAAGTGAGCGCGCATGAAGTTAGCCAGATTGAATTTGTCGTTGGCTGTACGCACGAACAACGGGCGTCCTTCTGTCAGTCCAGTCACAGGTTCGCCTGAGAAGTAGTTGTAGGAAATCAGTCCGCCGCAGTCGGCATCACCTGTCAAAGCGTTATTGTACAGCTTACCGAAGATCTCGTCCATGTCTACCGGCATGCCCATCAGTTCCTGGTATTCCTTGAACAGGTTGACCCATGCGTTCAAGTCGGAAGTACAGTTGTTACAGTGTACCATGGCCACCAGACTGCCGTCGGGAGTAGTCACCATGTCAATCATTTCATACGGTTTTGACAGGTCTTTTTCCAGTACAATCATAGAGAAGGAAGAAGTACCGGCTGAAACGTTACCAGTCCGCTGTTTTACGGCATTGGTAGCGACCATACCTGTGCCTGCATCTCCTTCCGGAGGACATACAGGGATACCTGCCTTCAAGTGGCCTGATACATCTAGTTTCCTGGCACCTTCTTCGGTCAGGCAACCGGCATTTTCTCCGGCCAGCAAGACTTTAGGCAGGATGTCGGTCAGTTTCCAGCTGAATCCGTAGGGAGCCACCAGTTTGTCGAATTTAGCCACCATTTCGGCAGAATAATTCTTTGTGGCAGGGTCGATAGGGAGCATACCAGAAGCATCGCCGATGCCCAGCACTTTTTCACCGGTAATCTGCCAGTGTACGTAACCGGCAAGTGTGGTAAGGAACGTGATGTCTTTTACGTGCTCTTCCTTGTTCAGAATGGCCTGATACAGGTGAGAGATACTCCATCTCAGAGGAATGTTATAGACGAACAGTTCAGACAGTTCGGCCGCAGCTTTTCCGGTGTTGGTATTTCTCCAGGTGCGGAAAGGTACCAGAATTTCAGCCTTGTCATTGAAAGGCATATAGCCGTGCATCATGGCACTGATACCGATGGCTGCCAGCGTTTCGATTTCTATGTCATATTGTTTTTTTACGTTAGCGCGAAGATCGGCGTAGCAATCTTGTAGCCCAGCCCAGATAGCTTCAATGCTGTAGGTCCAGAGTCCGTCTACCAACTGGTTTTCCCACGTATGACTACCTTGTGCGATGGGTTTGTTTTCCTGGTCAATCAAGACAGCTTTGATTCGGGTGGAACCGAATTCAATACCCAGAATGGCCTTGCCTGCCTCAATGGTTGACTTAGCATCTGATTTCATATCAAAATCAACAATTTAAAGTTAAGAAATAAAGCGAGATTAAAAAATTAAAAGTGCTGCCAGAAAGAAATCTTCTGTCCAGCACTTTTAATGAAACTGACAAAGTATTAGCAGAGTGCTTTGTTCAGCATGTAGTATACTTCGTTCATGCGAAGTTCTTTCTTGAATTCACCGATGGTAGTGTCTTTGTTGATATGTACCATTTCAATGCCGGCGATTTCAGCATAGTCTTCCCAATATTCTGCAGTCAGGTCGTATGAGAAGCAAGAGTGGTGTGTACCACCAGCCAAGATCCATGCACCAGCACCGATTTCGAAGTTAGGCATCGGTTTCCAAAGAGCAGAAGCAACCGGCAATTTAGGCAGCGGTTTCGGTTCGATGCATTCTACGTCGTTTACAATCAGACGGAAACGGTTGCCAAGGTCTACTACAGTAGCTGTACATCCTGTACCTACTTTAGAAGTGAAGACAAGACGTGCAGTCTGGCTCTTGCGAACGCCGATACCCAGGAAGTGTACTTCCAAGCGAGGTTTCTTGGCAGCAATCATCGGGCAAACTTCCAACATGTGGGCCTGCAGGATAGCGCTGTTTTCCCCGTCGAAGTTCAGTGTGTAGTCTTCCAGGAAAGAGCATCCGTTAGGCAATCCCTGATTCATTACCCATACAGTACGGTACAAAGCCGCTGATTTCCAGTCGCCTTCTGCTCCGAATCCGTATCCTTCTGCCATCAGTCGCTGAGAAGCCAAGCCCGGAATCTGATCGAAGTGGCTGCCGTCTGTCTGACCCAGGTCATCGAAGTTAGTAGTGAAACCTTTGGCACCTTTTGCTTTCAGGATGGCGCGGAGAGCCAGTTCAGCTTTGGCAGAGTTCCAGACTTTCTGGTAAGCTTCTGTAGATTTGTCTTCCAGTTCCGCATCGTGGTCGTATTCGCTGAAGTAAGTTTTTACCAATGCATCCACGTCTTCGTCTTTTACAGCTTTGTGGTATTCCATCAGTTCGCTTACCGGGCAGTAGTCTACATGGTATCCCATGCGCTGTTCAGCTTCCACCTTGTCACCGTCGGTAACAGCTACATTGTTCATTTGGTCGCCGAAGCGGATAATCAGCATATCCTGAGCGTCAGCCCATGCAGCACATACACGCATCCAGACAGCAATCTTCTTCTGAGTAGATTCTTCTTTCCAGTAACCTACTACTACTTTGCGACGGATACGCATGCGAGTGCAGATATGACCGAATTCGCGGTCACCGTGAGCAGACTGGTTCAGGTTCATGAAATCCATGTCCATTGTGTCCCATGGAATTTCTTTGTTGAACTGAGTGTGCAGGTGGAGCAACGGTTTTTTCAATTGCTGCAAGCCGTGAATCCACATTTTGGCCGGAGAGAAAGTGTGCATCCAAGTGATGATACCGATACATTTATCGTCGTTGTTGGCTGCTTTGAATACAGCTTCTACTTCTTTTGAAGAGTTGGCTGTTCCTTTATATACCACTTTCACAGGCAGTTTGCCGCTGGCGTTCAAACCTGCTACCATTTCGTTGCTGTGTGCGTCTACTGCGATGACTGCATCGCCTCCGTAAAGGAGCTGAGCTCCGGTTACGAACCATACTTCATATTGATCAAATGTGTTCATAGTGATTTTATTTTTTATTAATTAATTGGTTGGCTTTGTTTTTATTTCTTTTGTCCGTAATAGGCATTCGGACCATGCTTGCGGCTGAAGTGTTTTTCCACCAACAGCGGATTCATGGTCAGGTGCGGGTTGATAGCGTAAGCAATGCTGGCCATTTTTGCCACTTGTTCCATGACTACGGCATTGTGTACGGCGTCGTGTGCATTTTTACCCCATGAGAAAGGTCCGTGATTCTTTACGAGCACTCCCGGAGTATGTACCGGATTCATGCCCTCGAAGCGTTTCACGATGACATTTCCCGTTTCCAGTTCGTAGGCACCCTTCACTTCTTCTTCTGTCATGTCGGCTGTGCAGGGAATAGCCTCGTGGAAATAGTCTGCATGAGTGGTACCGATGTTCGGAATGTCGCATCCGGCCTGTGCCCAGGCAGTGGCGTAAGTAGAGTGGGTGTGTACCACTCCGCCGATTTCAGGGAAAGCCTTGTAGAGAACCAGATGGGTAGGGGTGTCGCTTGAAGGGCGCAAATCGCCTTCCACCACGTTTCCTTCCAAATCGACTACTACCATATCCTCAGCTTTCATTTCATCGTAAGACACTCCGCTAGGTTTGATGACTACCAGTCCGCTTTCACGGTCGATGGCAGACACATTTCCCCACGTAAAAATCACCAGTCCGTGCTTTACCAAATCCAGGTTTGCATGGAAAACTTCTTCTTTTAGTGCTTCTAACATGTGATTAAAGTTTAAATTTCGGGTCCTTCTGATAGGCCTTGTCATTAAATTTATAGAGAGAGGCGCCTCTTCTGGATCCTGTTTTATCTATTTTATCGGTTTTTTCAATAAATCCCATTTCTGCGATACGTTTGCGGAAATTGCGCTTGTCCATCGGCTCGCTGTAAATGGCTTCATACAAGCTTTGCAACTGGGTCAAGGTGAACAGTTCGGGAAGCAGGTTGAAGCCGATGGGGGCTCTCGATGCCTTCTGGCGCATGATGGCACGTGCTTTCTCCACCATTTCGTTGTGATCGAAAATAAGTTCGGGAATTTCATTGATGTTTATCCAATGCGCATTGTGCTGCTGCACCAGTTCCCGGTCATATTCGTTGATGTTGATAAGTGCATAATAGGCCAGTGAAATTACGCGTTCTCCCGGATCGCGGTCTACGGCACCGAAGGCTCCAATCTGGTCCATGTACACATTTTCCAGACCGGTCAGCTCACTCAGTACCCGTTTGGCTGCATCGTCCGCACTTTCGTTTTCCTGGATGAATCCTCCCATCAGAGACCATTGGCCCATTGCCGGCTCAAAATTTCGTTTCAACAGCAATAAGTTCAGTTCTCCTTTTTCGAATCCGAAAATGATACAGTCGATGCCGACGTAGAATTTGGGATTATGATTATAATAAGTGGTCATTCAATTTTTGACTTTTTGTTCTTTTCAACTAACTAGGTTTCTTGTCGGTTTCTGTTATTTCTCCACTGTAAATTTGAAGATGCAGTGACTCTGGTAAGTTTGTCCTGGAGCCAGAATAACAGAAGGCCATTGGGGCTTGTTGGGGCTGTCGGGATAGTGCTGTGTTTCCAAACAAACGGAAGCCCGTTGCGGATAGGCAATGCCTTTCTTTCCTTTCACTGTTCCGTCCAGGAAGTTTCCTGTATATACCTGTATACCTGGTTCATTGGTGTAGACTTCCAAGCTGATACCTGTGGTTGGACAAGTCAGTTTGGCAGCCAGCTGGTTGATGTCGCCTTTGGTCTTCAATACCCAGTTATGGTCGAATCCGTTACCGAATTTCACTTGTTCGTTGGTAAAGTCTGTGACATCCGGACTGATGGTCTTCGGCGTGTTGAAGTCGAACGGAGTATCTTTTACTGCCATCATTTCGCCGGTGGTCATGAAGGTGCTGTCTACTGGTGTGATGCTGTCGGAAGCCACATAAAGCACGTGGTCGGTAGCCGGTTTTGAAGGATCACCGCTCAGGTTGAAATACGAGTGGTTGGTCATGTTGATGACAGTCGTCTTGTCGGTAGTGGCATCGTATTGGATATCAATGGTGTTGTCAGCTGTCAGAGAATAGGTTACATGAGCCGTTACGTTGCCCGGGAAGTTATTGTCTCCATCCGGTGATTTCATGGTCAGCACAAGGGTACTGTCATTGGTTTGATTGGCTTCATATACTTGATATTGCCATCCGGTAGGACCGCCGTGCAGACAGTGTCCGAAATTGTTTGTCGGGAGTTGGATTTCTTGTCCGTCAAGAGTGATTTTACCTTTGTTGATTCGGTTGGCATAACGTCCGATGGCTGCACCGAAATCACTCGGAATATGCTGGTAGTCAGCTATGCTGTCGAAGCCGAGAACCACATCGGTCATCTTGCCGGTTTTGTCGGGAACCATAATGGAAACCAGTCGACCCCCAAAATTGGTGACACAGACTTCCATCCCCTGATGATTCTTTAAAGTGTAAAGTTTTACAGGTTTTACACTATCTACCAGCGTCTCAAAATTGGCTGGGTCCAAACCCGATAAGGTCAGTTTGGGAGCTTCTTGCTTTTGACTGCATCCGCAGAAAAAAATTAAAGCAGCACTCATGCCTAGAAGTGATTTCTTCATGCTTTTCATAAATTTATATTTAATATTATTTGTATGGTGTAAAAGTAACACTTAAAATGATTGGTTGTTCTTTTTTTCAAATGTTTTTCAACATAGAATTCATGTTTTTCGATAGTTTCTATATAAAAAAGGAAGAGGCTGTCTCAAAATAGAATTGCAAAAGTAAAAATCTTATAGATTAAAACCTAGAAGTAAAAAATCTCCTGCTTTAGCCCTTGTTTATTGCAATTATAGGACTAAAAGCAGGAGATTTTTATGTTGTAGCTTATAGATTGTAAGTAACCCTATCTCTATTTTCTATTTTGAGACAGCCTCTTCTATTATAAGTTGTAGTTTTTCGGATTACCAGAAATATGCATAGAACAATGCGCACAGTACCACAACGCCCAATGTGGCAATAACATCCCACATATTCCAGCTTTCGCGGATGGCTTTCTTGTAGTCGCCTGTGAATGTGATGGCGGCAATCTGTTCAGATGTCGGTTTGGCAGTAAACATGGATACCACGTACATCAGAATGACGATGAATACAAGTAACCATACTTCGAAGATGAGCCAGTTGGTCTGCCAGAACCAAGAGGTGTATTCCCAGAATGCACCGTCCATGACAGCTTTGCCTGAGTCGGTGATTACATTGGTCAGCAAACGTACCATACCGATAAGGAAGCCACCGATAAGTCCCCATTCTCCGGCTTTCGGAGTGATACGCTTCGAGAAGATACCAAGGGTAAATACAGCCACCATAGCAGGGGCAATCAAAGACTGGATATCTTGAAGATAAGAATACAGGTTACCCATGTTCATCATGATAGGCATCCAAGCTAATCCTAAGAGTACGACTACGACGGTAGCAATACGGCCTACCATTACGTAGTGGCTTTCACTCATACCTTTTTTCATCGGCTTGTAGAAGTCTTCAGTAAACAAAGTGGCGCAACTGTTGAAAAAGGCAGCCAAAGAAGCTACGAGAGCACAAATGAAACCGATGGTGACGATACCTTTTACACCGGCCGGCAGGATGTTCTTGACCATCATGGCGAAAGCGCCGTCTGTGTCATGAGTGTTGGTGATGTCCATAACAATGTTGCTGCCGGTTTTTTGCGAGAGTGCAAAAGCTACCATACCCGGAATCAGGAACATGAATACAGGCAACAGTTTGAAATAACCGGCTGCGATTGTACCGCGGCGTGCACGGGCCATGACTTTGCGGTTGTCTTCTCCCTTAGTTTGTCCGAGTACACGTTGTACGATATGCTGGTCAGTACACCAGTACCAGAAGCCGATGATGGAGGCTCCGAGGAAGACTACGTAGCCAGGGAACTGCGGATACATGGGGTCGGCCGGATCCGTATGGAACATGTGGGTTGTACCAAAGCCGTCGTGTGCGGCGTTACAAGCGGCCATCATTTGTGACCATCCTTCTGCGATGCTGCCGTCTCCAAGCATATTTAGACCAAGGAACAAGACCAGGAACGAACCAATAATCAATATCGGGGTTTGGATGGCAGAAAGTGTCATGACACCTTTCATACCACCGAAAACTGTGAATACGGCTGTAATGAAAATAAGACCGAGTGCACCCCACCAGAATGGAAGTCCAAGCAAATATTCAAAGAAAATACCACCGGTGAATGCTGTTACGGATACCTTTGTCAGCACGTAGGCAATCAGAGTGATGATGGACAACCATGAACCAGTGCGCTGGGTATAGCGGAATTTCAGGAAGTCAGGCATGGTGATGATTTTGCCCATTTTGTTATTTAACAACTGGTAAAAAGGTACGAACAGCCATCCAAGAATAAGAATCATCCAGCCTTGCATTTCCCAGTGCGCCATTCCCACACCGTCTTTCGCACCCGTACCAGCCAATCCTACCAGGTGTTCAGAACCGATATTTGCTGCAAAGATGGCAGCACCGATGATATACCAAGGTTCTCCTTTTCCGAAAAGGTAATCCTGACTGTCTGCACCTTTCATCTTTTCATGGTCCTTTTTAATTGTACGGTAAACCGCCCATACAATAGCCATGACCCCGACTGCGAGAACCAACCAGTCGAGCCAAATAAATTCAGTTGAATTCCAATTCATAATAGTATTATTTTAATGATTTGTGTATTGACTTCGCGGCTATCAAAAGTTTATTTTGTTTCGTTTGTTTTCCAAAGTGTATTAGTAACACTAATTCGACTGCAATATTACGGATAAGTGTAAAAATACACTAATAAAAACTCATGTTTTAGAGCATGTTTCTTTGCTTTTTCTGTTTGAACTTTGTTTTTAACATTTCGGTAGAGATAAAATGTATAAAGCTTTTGAGGCTTTTTACAGTTTCATTCGTATGATAATGTTTGAAGAATGGATGAGTAGAATGAAAACTGGTAGTTTTTGTAGAAATGTATTTTGAGTCTCTTTTTGAAATATAGACAGAATCTGTGTATTTTTGTTTGTAAAAATGAATTTTAGTTTATGGCAATGAAGTCTTTTTTGAAATATATCATTATTTTTTTGTGGTTCTGTTTATGGAATGTGCAAGTAGATGCTGAATCATCTGTCATTCGTAATTTGTCTGTTTCAGATGGACTTTCGGATTTGGTGGTTAATGTGATTTACAAGGATTCGAGGGGATATGTTTGGATGGGAACGAATACTTCAGTGGAACGTTTTGACGGAATACGATTGGAGCATTATATGGTGGAAGGTCGTAATGAAAATTTAAAGCGTGTGTATGCACTTGCCGAAATGCCTGGAGATGAAATGTGGGTCGGTACGGGAATGGGGGTATGTCGTTTGCGTTTAGGTCAGGATAGATTGGAGCGATTGGCACCAGAAATGATTACGAGTGGGGTGCACGTATTTTGTCGAGTAGGTGAAGTGCTTTATATTGGTACTGAAAAAGGGTTGTATGTCTATCAGAATGGAGTCTTTACACATTTGCTGGTTGATAAGAATGTTTTTTCAAGTGCAAATTATGTAACAGGAATTGTAAAAGGAAATAAAGATGAATTGTGGCTTTCGACCATGGGTGGACTGAAGTTACTTTATATGACTGACCGGAAGATTGTTTCATTCTCAGATAAATTAGGTAAAAACGGACAAAATCTTTCGTTCTATAATATAGCATGTATTAATCGAAAAGTCTATTTAGGTTCGATGACAGATGGCTTGATAGTCTTTGATTCTGTACAGAAACAGTTTGCACATTATGTGGATGTCGGGTGCGGAGTTATTTCTTCTTTATCTACAGATGGGAAAGATTTGCTTTATGTAGGTACGGATGGAAATGGAGTACATTTTATTTCGGTCAGCAAATGTAGGATTGTTCGTTCATTTCGTCATGACCGTGATACAGACGGTTGCATTCGTTCCAATTCAGTATATTCTGTATTAGTGGATAAGGATGGGGTTATTTGGATTGGTTTTTATCAATTGGGAGTGGATTATACTTTGTATCAAAGCGATTTATTCTCTACCTATAAATACAAATCTTTGTTCGATTCCGGGGATATGGCTGTAAGAACTATTGCTTTTCATGGAAAACAGAAATTGATAGGTTCTCGTGATGGATTTGTGTTTATAGATGAGGCCAATGAACAGTTTCAAAGTTATAAGATTCCTCGGTTGCGTGCTTCAATTATCGTATCTAGCTGTTACTTCCAGGGAGAATATTATATTGGAACGTATGGTGGTGGAATGTATGTGTTGAATCCGGTAACATTGGAACTACGTGATTTCTGCCCGGATGTGGCCGATCCATTCTTACATGGTCATATTTTTAGTATTCGTCCTGATAATCAGAATAATTTGTGGGTTGGAACCTCTTCCGGGCTTTATTGTTTCCATAATGGGAAAGTAATGCATCATTATACAAGTGGAGATTCTAAACTTCCAGAAGGAAATGTATATGAAATTTATTTTGATTCTTCTCACAAAGGATGGATTTGTACGGAAACAGGTATTTGTATTTGGGATCCTTCTTCTGAGAGTTTGAAAAATGATGTTTTTCCGGAAGGATTTGTCAACAAGGAAAAAATTCGAATGATTTACGAAACGTCTGATCATGAGTTGTATTTTTTGCCGGACAAAGGTGATCTATTTGTTTCTGATTTAACGATGACTCAATTTAGGAGGGTTACATCTGGTACCTTATTGGAAGGGAAATCTTTGATGGCTGTGATTGAAGATTCGGAGAATTGGTTATGGTTGTCCACCAATAAGGGTATGTATAGGTTTGACAGAAAGAATCGCGTTGTCCCATATAATTTCATGGATGGTATCCCAAGTCTGATTTTTATCAATTGCATTCCTATAAAAGATGAAAAGGGAAATTTATGGTTCGGTAATTCTAAGGGATTGGTATGTTTAAATGGAGAAGAGATGAATCTCTTGTCTAGACGTTTTTATACGATTGCTCTTTCAGATGTACTAGTGAATGGAAAAAGTGTACAGCAACGGATTTCTGGTAAAGCTGGTCATTATTTTTTGTCGTTGGACGATAGTCAGAAAAGTGTGACTATTCAGTTTTCCGCATTGACATATAGTGATCCTAATAGTTTGATGTATGAATATCAGCTAGACGAGGATGGAGAATGGATTTCCTTGATGGGAAAATCAGAGGTTTCTTTATATGATTTGCCCTATGGCACTACATATTTTAAAGTTCGTCAGATTGGATATCCGGATTCTGCTATGATACTAGAGATTAATATACCGAATCATTCTTGGATAAAAATTCTATATACGTTATTGGTGTTGGGAATATTAGTATGTGGAATCTATACTTTTCGACGTCGGTTGTTGCAGAGTGTGTTACGTGTTCTACGTAAATTAAACGATTCGGAAGATAGAGATATACCAGAGATGGAGAAGAAAGTTGAAAATGATATTACTCGGAAGGAGGTCTTGTCTTTAGAAGGTATTTCTCATGAGGTGGAGTCGGGAACTGAAAAGAAGATATTAGCCCATACTGATGACAAATATCGTACAAACAAGGTGAGCCCAGAAGAATGCAAACGTCTTTATCGTCTATTGGATCAGGAGATGAAACGAAATAAGCCTTATCGTAATCCGAATCTAAAAGTTGCAGAACTGGCCTCTTTGATTGGTACTACTTCTCATTCTCTTTCGTACCTGTTTAATCAATATTTGGAGAAAAATTATTATGACTACATTAATGAATATCGGGTAGAAGAGTTCAAAGCACTTATTTTAAAGGAAGAATATGCGAAATATACCCTAACCGCGTCAGCAGAACTTTGTGGTTTTAGTTCGCGTGCATCTTTCTTCCGTTCATTCAAGAAAGTTACAGGTATAACTCCTAATGAATACATTAAACAGGTTTCCGGGGAACGCCGTTCGGTAGATTAACAATTCCGATTGGTGTTGAAATCCACTAAGACATCCCGTGGAAAAGTTTCAAATAATAAATTGAGACTTTTCTACGGGATTCCTTATTTTATTGATAATCAAATATATGCATGCTTTTTGGTCTTGCTGTATGAGGTGAGATTTATTCGAGGTAATATTTGCTCTAAGTTTTTGATAATGTAAATACTTTTGTAGTGTGAAAAACAGAAATGAACTAATTTATGAAAGACCTGATACACACATCCAATGAGCTAATAGCACGAATTTTTGCGGACCATCGCCAGTCAGTTTTCTTCTATGTTTATAAGAAAATAGGTAAGAAAGAAGATTCTGAAGATTTGGTTCAGGACGCATATCTTCGTCTTTTAGAATATAGGACTATGCTTCGTCCCGATACCGTGAAATATTTTTTATTTACTATAGTCCGTAACCTGGTGACCGATTATTTTCGCCGTTTTTACAAAAGACAAGAAGTTGTGGATTTCTTACAGGAGTTTTCTCAAACAAGAACAATGGAATCTGATAGCCATGTAATTGTAAAAGATTTGCAGAAACAAGAATGGAATAGAGTAGGGCTATTGCCTCGTCAGCGTCGTAAGATTTATGTCATGAATCGTTTTGAAGGGAAAAATCTGTCAGAAATAGCATCGGAACTTCATCTGTCACAGCGCACGGTAGAGAATCATCTGTTTATCAGCCGAAAAGAGGTACGGATGTATATGAAACAATGTATATAAGAGTAAGAATAGGAATCAATATCGTTAATTTAAAATTTAATTTTATGAAGAATGATTTTCTGAAAAATTCATCACAGAGAGTCCTTTTTTCAGCTTTTATGGCTTCAGCTTTGATTGCGGGAAATCTCACTCCTATGCATGCAGAAATGGCCTATGTTCAGTCTGCTATGCAATCCGTGAGTGTAAAAGGACAAGTATTGGATGGTAGTGGGATGCCTGTTATCGGTGCGAGTGTTCTTGAAAAAGGAACATCAAATGGGGTTATTACAGACATCGATGGAAATTACTCATTGAAGGTTTCCTCTAAAAGTGCAGTCATTGTCATTTCTTATATCGGATATAAAACCGTAGAATTGCCTGCATCTGATGCGCGTCTGTCGAAAGTGGTGCTGAAGGAAGATACGGAGGTGTTGGATGAAGTTGTGGTGGTAGGTTATGGTACTCAGAAGAAGGAATCATTGACTGGTGCGGTGACTGTAGTCGATTCAAAGGCTTTTAAAGAAAAAGGAAGTTTGTCCAGTCCGTTAGCAGCTTTGCAAGGACAAGTTCCAGGAGTTATGATTTCCCGTTCCTCATCGGCACCGGGTGATGAGAGTTGGAGTATGAATTTACGTGGTTCGGTATCTGTCAACTCAATAGAACCTTTGATTGTTGTAGATGGAGTGGCTTATACGAGTGTCAACGACCTTCGTTTAATTAATTCCAATGACATAGAATCTATTAATTTCTTGAAGGATGGTGCTGCTGCTATTTATGGTTCGCGTGCTGCTGGTGGGGTCGTTTTGATTACGACCAAAAAAGGAAAGGAAGGAAAAACCAAAGTAGAATATAGTGGAACAGCCACGTTGAAGACTGTTGGTTTGATGCCTCAGTTAATGAGTATAGATCAGTGGGCAGATGGTGTCATGACAGCCTTGGAAAATGATAATAATACTTCCAATAGCTGGTATGCCTATGCGCAACTTGCCAAAAAGTATAAGGGTTCATATATTGATTTGCACCAGAGTGCCAATCCTTTTGGCAATGCTGCATTTACTGATGTAAGTGATTTCGTTTTTGATGACGGAGTGGATTGGCTGGGATCTTTGTTTGGAAGTACTTGGTCTACTGAGCAGAATTTAAGTATTTCAGGTGGTACGGAGCGTTCTTCTTATCGCCTTTCTCTAAGTTATTTATATGATGGTTCAACTCTTCAGTATGGAAATAATAATAACAACCGATATAATTTCCGTTTGAATAATACCTTTAAGTTGACGAATAATCTGACTTTGGACTCATCCATTTCATATAATCGTCAAGAGCAGGTGTCGCCTTCTATGATTGGTTCTGTTTTGACGGTGAGTGTGCCGATGCCTGGTTTACCTCTTACTACGGTGGATGGAAAGCCTTACGCATGGGGTACATGGGGATCTCCTGTGGCAAAAGTTTCTGAAGGAGGTGATAATCGACTGTCGGTGTCGGCTTTTAGTGTAAGTGAAACATTGAACTGGACATTGACAGACTGGCTGACAGCTAACGCTAACGTGGGGTACAATACTAGTACAGCAACAAGAAATCAGACAGAAAATGCAATTACTTATTATAATTATTTAGGTGATACGCAAGTGTTGATTGATCCTGTACAAGGAAATTCATATTATAAACAAACTAGTTCAAGAACGGATTTTTATTCGGTAACTGGTTTCTTGAATGCACATAAAACATTTAATGAAGATCACGATTTAAGTTTGACAGTTGGTGCTCAATATGAATTCAAAGAGTATACTTATTTTGGCGCAAAAGTGAAGGATACTCAGACTGGTTTGGAGATTGTAAATGGATCGGGCGAGATTACTCTAAGTGGAGATGAAGACAAGTATCAGAATGCCAATATGTCTTATTTCGGGCGATTCAACTATAGTTATAAGGATAAGTACTTGTTGGAGTTGAATGGACGCTATGACGGTTCTTCTAAATTTCAACCAGCGAATCGTTGGGATTTATTCTATGGGGCTTCTTTAGGTTGGAGAATGAAGCAGGAAGCTTTTATGCAGGATATTGACTGGCTGAGCGATTTGAAACTGCGTGTATCTTATGCCGAGATGGGAAACCAGAGTGGGATTGCAAACTACGATGGCGTGCAATTGTATGATGTAGTGGCTGGTACAGGTGCTTATGTCGGTGATGGAAAATTGTCATATATCAAAACCAATGGTGAACTGGCATCTAATTCTCGTAGTTGGGAACGCATTAAGAATTATAATGTCGGTTTGGATTTCGGATTCTTGAATGGAGCGTTGAGTGGTTCGGTAGAGGCCTTTCTTAAAAAGAACGATAACATGTTGGTCAGCATTACATACCCTGGCATTTTAGGGGATAAAGCTCCTAAAGCCAATGCCGGGAAATTCAAGGATTGGGGATTTGAAGGTCAAATGACGTATCGTGGAAACATCGCTGGAGTAAATTATTATGTGGGTGGAACTTTTACTTTTGCGCGCAATGAACTGGTGGATTATGGTGGTACAACTGTATTGAAATCTGGCTATACTACGACTCAGCAAGGATATGCATTGAATTCTATTTTTGGACTCCGTTATGGAGGCAAGATTCAGAATGAGGAACAGTTGCAGGCTTATTTGGCCAAATATTATGAAAACAATGGAATCAATATGCCAAGCAACTTGCGTGTGGGTGATAATATGTATTGTGATGAAAATGGAGATGGTGTATTAGATGAAAAGGATTACATTTATTTGGGAAGTGATACGCCTGAAATCTCTTATTCTTTTAATGCTGGAGCTTCTTATAAAGGTTTTGATATCAATGTGATTTTTCAGGGGTCGGCCAATCGTTTTGTATACCGTGGTATAGATAACTGGACTGTTCCTTTTCGAGCTAATTATACGAATACTATCACCTCTTCTATTGGGAACGTGTGGAGTCCGGAGAATCCAAATGCCTATTATGCACCGTATACCAACGATGCCAATATAAATAACTACAATTATCAGGCATCTTCTTTGACTTCTCAGGATGGACGATATCTGCGTTTGAAAAATTTGACCATTGGTTATACGTTTACAAATAAACTGTTACAAAAAATTAAGTTTTTGCAAGGGGCACGTATTTACGCAACAGGTACAGACTTATGGGAAACAACAAAGATAAAAGATGGCTGGGATCCGGAAGCGGCGCGCGATGCTACAGGACTGAAGCGTTATCCATTTACACGTAATTTTACATTTGGTGTTAATCTAACCTTTTAAATAGAAAACCTTTATGAAAAAAAGATATTATTTCAAGGCAGCATGCTTGTCAATCTTGAGTTTGTTTGCCGTGTCATGTTTGGATTTGGAACCGAAGGCACAATTAGGAGATAATTTGGTATGGGACAAAGCTGATAACTTTCAATTGTTTGCTAATCAATTTTACAGTTGGACACGTGATTTTCAACTTTCTGCTACCAATACTTATGGTAATGGAGTGAGTGATGGACCTCATAGTGATTATCGTTCTGATTTGATAGCTACTTCTTCTATCAATACTTATAGTCAAGGAACTAATGTGATACCGTCGGAGGATGCAAATTACACGACGTTGTATAAGCAGATTTATTATACGAACTTGTTGTTGAACCGGGCTGAATCGTTTTCAGATAAGGCTGCCATTGCCGTACCAGTGGCGGAAGCAAAATTCTTTCGTGCATATTGTCATTTTGAACTTGTACAGATTTGGGGTAATGCGATATTGCTGACACGACCTTTAGATTTGGATTCCGAGGAGTTATATGCTGCTCGGAATGATCGGGGAGAGGTGATTGATCAGGTTATTGCTGATTTGCAGGATGCGGCGGAAGCATTGCCGGAAACTGCAGATGCAGGCAAACTTACCAAATATGCGGCTTATGCCATGCTTTCCCGTGTAGCACTTTATGAAGGTACGTGGCAGAAGTTTCATACTAATGGAGCAGATACCGAGAATAATACAGAGCGAAGTACCGAATTATTGACACTTGCTAAGGAAGCTGCTTATCAGGTAATAAAAGACAATAAATATAAACTCTTTTATAATGAAACACTAGGAAATCAGAGTTATCGTTATATGTTTATTTTGGAAGATGCAGCTCAGTGTAATCCGGCGAATCTGCATAAGAGTGATAATACGGAATATATTCTGTCGCATCGGCACCGTGATGGAGATAAGGGAACTAATATTACTCATGGAATGTTGGCAAACGTTTGTTACATTACTCGCAAAATGGCAAATATGTATTTGTGTTCCAATGGATTGCCGATAGATAAAGCAGGTGATTTATTTAAAGGATATTCTGGTGCTACTACAGAATTCCAGAATCGTGACAACCGTATGACTAATACCTTGATTCAGCATGGACAGAAATATTGGAATAATGATGGTAAATGGCGCACTACTTGGAATGATGAGGATTTGAATAATAGTTTGGTGATGGATGTACGTTCAAACAGTGGTTATCAAAATTATAAATGGTGTGTAGAACGTCAGGTGGCCGATTATTATGAGTCGATTGATTATCCGGTAATTCGTTATGCTGAAGTCTTGTTGAACTATGTGGAGGCCGTTTATGAGTTGCAGGGCAATATCAGTAATAGTGATTTGCAGTATCTGAATCAGGTACGTACGCGGGTAAATCCGGATATGCCGGAATTGACCAATGAATTTGTCAGTCAACATGGATTGTCTATGCGTGAAGAAATTCGTAGGGAACGTACGGTAGAGTTGTTCCTGGAAGGATTCCGAATTGATGATTTAAAGCGCTGGGCTACGGCTCCTGAAGAAATGCCTCAGGATCAGCTTGGGGTACAGGTAAAAGGTACTTGGTTTGAAACAAACTGGTCGGCGCAGTCTCGTCAGTTAAATAGTGATGGATGCATTATCTTATATGACGGACGTGTATGGGATGATAAATTGTATTTGTATCCATTACCTTCCGATCAATTGCAGTTGAATCCACAATTGGGACAGAATCCGGGGTGGACTAATAATTAAATTCATGTGTATTCACTTTAAAAGGATTTTATGATGATATCTAATTTATATAGAAAATTAAATGCCCTGTTGTTAGGGGTAACAGCTGTCACGATGATGGCTTGCCAGGAAGATGAAACAGGTGATTTGTATGAAGCTATTTATCCGAAATCAATCACACTTGATATTCCGGAAAGTGTAAGACCTTTGATTTATCAGGATGAGAACGGTACCAATGTTTTGCCTTTGCTGAAGGGAGAAGAAGTGCAATTGGGCTATACTATACTTCCTGAAAATATTACTTTTAATGAAGTTGCTTGGTCTTCAAGTGATGAAAATGTGGCTACTGTAGATGAAAATGGAAAAGTGAAGGCTGTCAATGGAAACGGAAGTACCTATTCCATCGTGCAGGTGTCTCCTTCCGTCTTTTTTACTGGAAGCGGTATATACAGCACCCTGAAAGTAATGGTTTCAGATGAACTGATACAAGCTGAAAATATTTCTTTGTCGTCAGAAGCTGATCAAGTGTATATGGGGGAGAGTATGCAACTGCATTATACTATCTTTCCTGAAAACACAACTTATAAAACTGTGAGATGGAGCAGTTCGAATGAATCTGTAGCAACGGTGGATGAGAATGGTGTGGTTACAGCGCATGTCATTGATGCAAATACAGAAACAGTTACCATCACGGCTTCAGCTTTGGATGGTTCACAGGTATATGCAGACAAACAACTGAAGATAATGAAAATTGTTCAACCGGAGGATGTGGCCATAGATCAAAGCTATTCAATTGAACAAAATTATTTGTGGGCTATTACGGATAAAACAGTTAAATTATCTTATACCACAACGCCTTCTGATTGTACAACATCCTTGATACAATGGACTTCAAGCAATGAGGAAATCGCTACTGTTAGTCAGGGAGTGGTATCCTTTAATCAGAATGGAGTGTTTGGAGATGTGACGATTACGGCAACGTGTCCTGAAACTGGGAAAACTTCTACTATCAATTTACGCTTGGAAGAAGGTCTGGTACGTGAATTGTTCCATGATGAGAATAATTATACATGGTATAATGCGAAACAAAGTAATAGTGGAACGGAATCGTCTCACGTATGGCATGATGGGTATGTAACTGTGACTACTTATACACAAAGTGCTACCAAGCAACGTGGTGACTTTAAATGTTGGAGTCCGAAAACCTGGTTGCATGCTGGTAAGTATCCTATTTTTGCTATCCGCATGGAAGATGTGGCCGATAAATATAAAGACGAGGGTGTGACTGCACGTAATGTTAATTTGGATGCTTCTGGAACATGTGGAGGAGCTAATTTTAGTGGAAATCTAGGTGGTTCGAACAACAAGTATAAATATAATTATAAATGTAGTGATGGCAGTCGTGTGTTTGTTTACGATTTGTCTTCTCAATCATGGGCCAATGGTGGCTTGTTGCCTACTACTTCTGTAGCAGAGTTCACGACTTTACAGTTCAAATATGCTGATATTGCAACGATTGACCATCAGATTCAATATAATGTATATTGGGTACAGACCTTTAAGAGTCTGGATGATTTGAAAGCCTATCTGGATAATGAAGGGTTGACTTATGAAGAATGAAATTATAAACGTAGAAACTATGATAAAAACAGTCAAGTTATTTGCAGGAGCAACGCTACTTATGGTAGCGTTCTCTTCCTGCTATGAGAATGAATATGGCGTAGTAGATCTTACGATGCCTGAAGATAATCCTAATGTAACTGTAGCGGGTGAGTATGTATACAATCATCCTTGCGCAATGTACAATGAAGCCGATTTCGTGCGTGTCAAAAAAATGCTGGACGAGGGAACGGCACCGGTTGAAGTGAAAACAGAATTTACAAATTTGAAGAATAGTCCGTATACGTTGTTGTCGTATGTGCCTTTTCCTCAAGAGGAAATCGTCAGGGGAGATGCTACTGGAACTGTGGCTGGAAAAGAAAATTATGCTTATGCGATGCGAGATGCAGCTGCCGCATATCAGACTGCCATCTTGTGGAAACTGACAGGGGATACGAAATATGCAGATCTTTCTGTAAGGATTTTAAATGCCTGGGCTGACGTTTGTAAACGTATAACTTCAAATGATGCGAATCAGATGCTGGCTGCTGGATGTCAGGGGTATACATTTGCTAATGCTGCTGAAATTATGCAGACATACAGCGGATGGAACGAGAACGATATAATTGATTTTAAAAGATGGATAGTAGAGGTGTTCGCTTCTAAAAATAAAGATTTCTTGGATAATCATCAAGGAACAAATAATTGTCCGCTCCATTATTGGTCAAACTGGGATTTGGTAAATATGTGCTCGTATTGGGCCATTGGTGTGTTGACGGAAAATGACGAGATGGTGAATTTTGTGGTAAACTACTTTTATTCGGGTGCAGGCAACGGATGTCTTGACAATCTGATTCAGGCTACGTTTGATGACCCTCTGGAAAGTGGAGAACAGATTTGTCAGAATCAGGAAAGTGGACGTGACCAGGGTCATGCGAGCATGTCACTTGCTGTGACTGCCAATCTGTGTCAGATGGCTTATACGCTTTATCAGGATAATCAGTCTGTTCCTCAGTTGGATTTTTTTGCAGCAAACGATAATGCCATTATGAAAATGGGCGAATATATTGCTCTTTTTAATTTGAAGAACGGTACAGACAATGCGAATGCAACAGGACAATGGTTAATAAGCGCAGCTAAGATGCCATTTCAAGAATACAAGTATTGCATTGATTGTTCTTGTAAGGATAAAAACCATGGGGCAGACCAAAAAGTAGTGGCTGATGATGAAAGCCGTGGCACAGTACGTCCAGGTTGGGAAATTTTATATCATCATTATGCAAAGGTGAAAAATCTAAGTAGTGGTTACACTTATACAAAGCAGTTTGCAGATAAGATTCGTCCAGAAGGGGGCGCTGGAGACGGTCGTTATGGTAGCAACAGTGGAGCTTTCGATCAGCTTGGATGGGGCACTTTGATGTTGTATCAGAAATAATAAGTTAGAAAATGCCTTGTACCCTTGTAAAAGGTATAGGGCATTTTTGCCTTTGTTTAGACTTGATATTTAAGACTATGAGAATAATAAATTGCGTGAAAAGACTTTTGGGGGTGTTAGCCTTTGGGGTATTTGTATGGAATGTTCAGGCACAGGTTGTTACGAATCCAGACATTCAACGTACGGGTATGGCACATAATGATGATTATACAGTGAGGGTACGGGTACCGGATGAAGAGTGGCAGGATTTGTTTGAATACAATGTACAGGTAGACATGGACAAGATACAAGATGCTTCCATGGTGCAATTTGACATGAATGGAAAGGTAGAGGTGATGGTAAAAAAGAATAACGGAAATTTCCGGGATGTTTCCATACGTCCACATCATAATCAGATAGCGTATAGACGGGTAGGGGATGCCATTCTTTTTACATTGGACAAACCTCAGCATCTTTCTATAGAATTTGATGGAGACAGGTTGCACAATTTGCATTTATTTGCAAATCCCTTGGAGACAGAAACTTATATTGCAGCGTCAAAAAAGGTTATGTATTTTGGCCCAGGAATACATCGTCCGGATGATTTGCCTAATAATCAGATTCGCATACCTAGTCATACTACCGTTTATTTGGCTTATGGAGCAGTAGTTAAAGCCAAACTGTTAGTTGATCATGCGGAGGATGTTCGGATTATAGGTCGCGGAATATTGGACCATCCCGTTCGTGGCATTGAGATTACAAATTCCAGAAATGTATATGTAGAAGGGATTACAGTCGTAAATCCTGATCATTACACAATCTTTGGTGGTGGCTCTCAGGGGATTACTATAAAAAACTTGAAGTCTTTTAGTTGCAAGGGATGGAGTGATGGGATTGACCTGATGTGCTGTCGGGATGTGGTGATTGATCAGGTTTTCATGCGTAATAGTGACGATTGCATTGCTTTGTATAATCATCGATGGAATTGGTGGGGCGGTTCGAAGAATTTGGTATTGCAGAATTCTGTATTGTGGGCTGATGTAGCACATCCGATTAACATTGGTGGGCATGGCGACCCGGAATCTTCTGAAGGAGAAATAATTGAGCATCTGGTTTTCCGAAACATTGATATTTTGGAACACGATGAAGACGATCGCATGTATCAAGGATGTATGACGATATCTGTTGGTGATAAAAATTGGGCTAGAGATATTCTGTTTGAGGATATTCGTGTAGAACGTATTCAGGAGGGAAGGCTTTTTAATATCAGTGTCAACTTTAATCCTAAGTACGATAAACAGCCCGGAAGAGGGATATCACACGTTGTTTTTCGTAATATATCTTATGAGGGTGTGGGAGAGAACCCTTCTCAGGTAAAGGGATTGGACCGGAATCGGATGGTACGTGATATTCTATTTGACAATGTAGTAGTAAATGGAAAGAAGATGGAACATCTGGAAGATATTGATTCGAATGAGTTTGTAGAAAATGTAAGATTTAAATGAGAATTCTAATTGATTAATGGGCATGAAGGGAAAAATATGGATAACGATGGCTTGTTTGATAGGTTTGGATGGGACACTTTTGGCTCAGTCGGCCTATCCCGGACAAAGTCAGGAGAAATTTCAGGTATCACTGGCAGTTCCAGTGGCTGCAGAATGCGTTAATTTACAGGATGTACGTTTGCTTCCTAGTCGTTTCAGGGAGAACTTGGAGCGGGATTCAGCATGGATGGTTTCGATAGGAGTTGACCAATTGTTGCATAGTTTCCGTACCACGGCCGGTGTGTTTGCCGGGCGTGAAGGCGGATACATGACGGTAAAGAAACTGGGAGGTTGGGAGTCACTGGACTGTGAGCTGCGAGGACATATCACAGGACATTTGCTGTCTGCCTATTCGCTGATGTATGCGGCTACAGGGAGTGAAATTTTCAAGTTGAAGGGAGACAGTTTGGTAACCGGGCTGATGGAAGTGCAGAGAACGTATGCAAACGGGTATTTGAGTGCCTTCCCGGAGGAACTGATTAACCGGAATATCAGAGGGGAAAGTGTATGGGCCCCTTGGTATACCTTGCATAAGCTCTTTTCGGGTTTAATAGACCAATACATTTATGCTGATAATAGCCAGGCATTGGAGGTGGTAAAGCGGATGGGCGATTGGGCTTATGCCAAGTTGAAACCGCTGGATGAGGCCACCCGGCAGCGGATGATACGGAATGAGTTCGGCGGTATCAATGAATCGTTTTATAACCTGTATGCCCTGACAGGAGATGAACGTGATCGCTGGTTGGCCGGATTCTTTTACCACAATGAAGTGATTGACCCCTTGAAGGAGGGACGGGACGACCTAGGAACGAAGCACACCAATACTTTTATCCCGAAGGTCCTGGCCGAAGCTCGCAATTATGAACTTTCGGGTGCGCAAGACAGCCGGGCATTGAGTGAGTTTTTCTGGCATACGATGGTCGCACATCACACGTTTGCTCCAGGATGTAGCAGCGACAAGGAGCATTATTTTGATACGAAGCAGTTCTCCAGACACTTGTCCGGCTATACCGGAGAAACCTGCTGCACGTATAACATGCTGAAGCTAAGCAAGCATCTGTTCTGCTGGACGGCTTCTCCAGCGGTGGCCGATTATTACGAACGGGCTCTGTACAACCATATCCTGGGGCAGCAGGACCCCAAGACAGGAATGGTGGCCTATTTCCTGCCCTTGCTGTCGGGAGCCCATAAGGTGTACAGCACGCCGAACAATTCATTCTGGTGTTGTGTAGGCAGCGGTTTTGAAAGCCATGCCAAGTATGCCGAGAGCATTTATTTCCACCACCGGGAAAAGCTGTTTGTAAACCTTTTCATCCCTTCTGTCCTGAACTGGCGAGAAAAAGGGATTACGCTTCGTCAGGAAACCGGATTCCCGGAGGAGGAGACCACCCGGCTGTATGTCGGGGCGGAACGGCCCGTCCGTGCGGAAATCTGTCTGCGCTATCCTTCATGGAGTGGGAAAGTGAGGGTGACGGTAAATGGGAAAAAGGTGAAAGTGCCTCATCGGCCAGGTTCCTATATCGTGTTGGACAGAGAATGGCGGCAGGGCGACCGCATAGAGGTGACATATCCCATGTCTTTCTCGCTGGAGACGGCTCCCGACAATGCCGGCCGTGCAGCCCTGTGCTACGGTCCGGTGGTCATGGCTGGAGAACTGGGGACGGAAGGTATGCAGAATCCTGCTCCTTATTCCGACCCGTCGAAGTACAACGACTACTATACCTACGATTACCATATACCGGAAGGACTGCCCGTAGACTTGGTATTGAAAAAATCAAATTGGAAGAATGTATTTAAACGGGTAGGACACGGCTTGATTTTCTACACTCATGATGGCAGAAGGATTTCTCCTTTATATGATATACATCGTCAACGGTATGTCGTGTATTGGAGGCTGATATGGGAAGAATAGTCTAATAATGTATATAGAAAGAGGTTCTTTGCGTTTTTCAATGAAATTCCTTTGTTTCTCGTACTATATATATCATGAAATTTGATTTATTTTGTTCGTTTCTTTAAGTCGGATATTTGAAAACGTCAAAATTATTATAGTGTATGAAAAGAACCAATTTCCATATACATAAATTCAATTTAAGGTTGTTGTATACTCTTTGTTTGTGGGGTAATGTGTTGGTTTTGATGGCCGATACCTTTACATTTCGGAACTTTTCCAGTGCAGACGGTCTGTTGGACTTGACTGTCAGTACCATTTACAAAGACTCTAAAGGATATTTATGGTTGGGTACGGCTACTTCGGTTGAGCGGTTTGATGGTGTGCGATTCAAGCATTATCCTGTGTTTGGGAATAATGAAAAACTGAAGTGGGTGAATGTCATTACCGAGACGGCTGGGAATCAGCTGTGGATGGGGAATGAAACGGGTTTGTGGAGAATTGGAACAGAGAAATTGGAGTCGGTTTACCGTGATAGCATACGGGGAATTGTGCGTGAAATCCTTTCAGACGAGAAGGGAAATATGTATATCGGTAGTGGTGACGGTGTTTGGATACGGAAAACGGATGGAAAATTGGAACGGTTAGTACTGGACGAACGCACTCTTTCGCCGGACAATGCCGTGGTGGCTATGTGCCGTGAGAGAAACGGTGCATTGTGGGTGTGTACCCAAAGAGAAATGTATTGGATTTCTTCCGACAGAAAGCAGAAAATACATTATCCGAATCCTTTGATGAATGACAAGGAACCTTGTACGTATCGAGGAGTCGTATCAATTGGAGATAAATTATACATTGCTACGTTGGGAAAGGGCCTTTTCTGTTTTGATAAGCAGTCAAAGACGTTTTCTTCTTTTGTAGACGTGGGCTGCAACTTGATTAACAAATTGTCTACCGATGGAAAAGATCTTTTGTACGTGAGTATGGATGGAGAAGGGGTGGCTTTTGTCTCTGTAAGACAGGAAAAGGTGGTACGCACTTTCCGTAACGATCCTTCGCATGGAGAAAGCCTGCACTCCAATTCTGTGTATTCATTATTGCTTGATCGTGATGGATGGCTGTGGGTAGGTTTTTATCAGCAGGGTTTGGATGTGACAAATTACGATAGTGGAGCATTTTCAGTATACGATTATCCTCCTTATTTTGATTCTCGAAATCTGTCCATTCGTTCAATTTGTATTTCAGGAAAGGAAAAAATAATAGGTACACGTAATGGAGGGTATTATGTGGACGAAGATCGTCGCTGTTGTCGTTCCTTTAGGAAACCGGAGATAAGAAGTAATCTGATTATGTGTTGCGAAAAGTTTGGAAGTGACTTTTATATTGGTACTTATGGCGGAGGGCTTTACAGGTTTCATCCTGAGACATTGACGCTTAGCGATTTCCAATCTTCAGAAGGAAATGGACCTTTTTCAAATGATAATATCTTTTGTTTGGTAGAAGATTGGGAAAAATATATTTGGATTTGTACCTCATCTGGATTGTATCATTATGATAAACAAGGAAGATTATTAGGGCATTATACGACCGAAAATTCTTCTTTGCCGAGTAATGCTGTATTTTATATGCTATTTGATTCCAGTGGAAAGGCTTGGATTTGTACGAACAATGGATTGGCTATTTGGGAACCAAGCGATGGGAGAATACGGACGGATGTATTCCCTGAAGGGTTTATTCACCAACAGCGTATCTCATCAGTGTATGAAGATTCCGATCATCAGTTGTATTTTGTACCTGATAAAGGAGAATTGTTTGTGTCGGATTTGCAAATGACTCATTTTAGATACTGGTCTCCTTCTTCTTTGCTGTTTGGAAGGAGTCTTTCCTTTGTAGTAGAAGATAAAGATAAATGGCTGTGGATTGGTACGAATGATGGGTTGTACCGTTACGACAAAAAGGAGATTTTTATTCCTTACAGTTTTGCAGATGGAGTTCCTGATCCTAATTTCTTAGCTTGTATTCCTGAAATAGACGAAGATGGAGTTATCTGGTTTGGTAATTCCAAAGGCTTAATTTCTTTGCGGAGAGACTGGCGTATGCGCGAAAACAAAAATACTTATCGGATAGGTATATCAGGTATACTTATGGAAGGAGAGGAACAAAGGAATGTTTTGCAAGAAAAATTTCCAGGACAGTATCAGGTGACTTTGTCTTGTTGGCGGCGCCATCTTGCATTATTGTTTTCTGATTTGACTTATACTGATGAACCACATACCTTTTATGAATACCAATGGGAGGATGACGAGGATTGGCAACGCTTGGAGGGAAAGTCGGAATTGGTGTTTTATAGCTTGCTTCCTGGTACGTATAAGTTGAAGATACGGCGTATGGGAGAACCTGATTCTATGTCGGTGCTGATGTTGGATATTACTATGCCGATTGGTTATCGTCTGTTGTTTGGAGGTATTGTGTTGTTATTGTTGATTGTGGGTGTTGCTGGATATTATTGGATAAAAACAGGGCAGATGAAATGGGTAGCGAGAGTGGGGAAAACATTGTCGGAAGATGGTTTGGAAAAAGGAAGAAAAGAGAAATATGTTTCTTTGACTCAGGAGGAATGTGAACAATTATTGGAAAGAGTACGAAATTGCATGAAAATCCAAAGATTGTATATAAATCCAGATTTAAAAATTGGACAGCTTTCTGAAAAATCAGGTATATCAGTTTATTTGCTTTCGTATTTGTTCAATCATTATCTGAACAGTAGTTACTATGATTTTGTGAATAGTTTTCGGATTGAAGAATTTAATCGTTTATTGGAAAATGGAGAACATCTTCAATATACGTTACAAGCGTTGATTGAGAAATGTGGGTTTAGTTCCAGGACATCTTTCTTCCGCTATTTTAAAAAAGTGAACGGAATATCACCAGGAGAGTATATTCGTAAGTTTGATGATAGAAATAATAAAGAATAAATTCTTCAGAATATCTTACAAGTGGTGAGGCTGTCTCAAAATAGAAAATAGAGATAGGGTTACTTACAATCTATAAGCTACAACATAAAAATCTCCTGCTTTTAGTCCTATAATTGCAATAAACAAGGGCTAAAGCAGGAGATTTTTTACTTCTAGGTTTTAATCTATAAGATTTTTACTTTTGCAATTCTATTTTGAGACAGCCTCATTTTATTTATATCTATTTAATATACAATGTTTTATATTGAATTGTTGTTCCATCCAAAAGGTTGGACATTCTCTTTGTTATGAGTATTCCTTTTTTAAGGAAAGCCCTTATATATTTGCATCCGTAATCAGTTAACAATATGTAGATATGGAAAACATACTTGCACTTTCAAACCAATCAATTTCGGATGTCTATAAACAATATGCACATTCTATTTTCTTTTATATATACTATAAAGTAAAAGATGAAGAATTGGCACGTGATCTGATGCAAGATACCTTTTTACGTTTGCTTTCCTGTAGGGAAGAAATTTGTTTTTATACGGTAAAGCATTTGCTTTACATCATAGCTCGTAATCTAGTGAATGACTATTTACGTCGGTATTATAGAACTCAAGAAATCGCAACTTATTTGTATGAAAATGCAGAATTAGAAATATGTGAAACAGAATCATTCCTTTATACAAGAGAACTCGCTGTTTGTGAGTTGGATGCTGTCTCCCGGCTTCCGATGCAACGTCGTAAAGTATATGAGTTGACACGTTTTGAAAAAGAGAATGTGGCAGAAATAGCAAAAAAAATGAATATTTCCCGGCGTACAGTGGAAAATCATTTGCGAATGGGAAGAATGGAGGTGAGAGATTATATTAGAAAATGTATATAATAAAAAGTAATGATTAAAGGATTATTAATTTTAAATCGTAAACTAATGAAAGATGATTTTTTTAGATTTTCGTCAAGAAAAATTCTGTTCTCGGCGATGTTTGTTTCAACATTCTGGGCAGGGATGGTTTTTCCATCGTATGCGGAATGTACTGAGAGTTATGCTACTATGCAAGGTCAGAGGGTGCAAGGAATGGTTGTAGATGCTAATGGAGAACCCGTTATTGGTGCCAGTGTTTTGGAGAAAGGTACCTCAAATGGAGTCATTACGGATATGGAAGGCAAATTTTCATTAAATGTGAAATCTTCTAAGTCTATAATTGTGATTTCATATATTGGTTTTAAAACAAGGGAATTGACAGCTTCGGATAGGCAATTGCATAAGATTGTTTTATCGGAAGATTCGGAAGTGTTAGATGAAGTGGTGGTGGTAGGTTATGGTACACAGAAAAAGGCAACATTAACTGGAGCTGTTGCTTCTGTGGGTGGAGATGTATTGGAAAGTCGTCCTATATCAAATACAGCAATTGGTTTACAAGGACAAATACCAGGCTTGAATATTACTCGTACATCTGCTCGTCCTGGTAACGAAGATATGGCTATACAGATACGTGGTGCCTCATCAATAAACACAGTGGAACCATTAATTATAATTGATGGTGTACCTGCAATCAGTAACACAGAATTCAGTTCATTAAATCCAAATGATATTGAAAGTGTATCAGTATTGAAGGATGCATCAGCGGCTATCTATGGTGCTCGTGCAGCAGGAGGTGTGATTTTGGTTACCACAAAGAAGGGTAAGAAAGGTGAGAAAATTAAGGTTTCATATAATGGCATGTTGACAGCTAATACACCGGCAAATATGATTCCTTTAGCTGATATGAAGACATGGGCTAATGCCATGGTTGATGCGACTTATCAGGATTATGTGAAGTCGGATGGAAAGGGGGGAGAAATTATTACCCAACGTTATTGGAACGGACAATGGTGGTTTCAAACTTTGGAAGAACAAGGGAAGCTGGCTCCGTCCAATGCTACTTATGCAGTTAACGGCAAAGAAAATTATTTGTTAGTTGATAAAATGGCAGAAAATCAGGATTTTGATTGGATTGATTCAAGTGGTGTTCTGCACCATTTTGCTTCTAATAATTGGTTGGACTTAATATATGGAACGACCTTATCAACTCAACATAATTTAAGTATACAAGGTTCCAGTGAACGTGCACGTTGGATGGCTTCTATGGGTTACGCTAATGACCGTTCTATTATTACGGCTGTTTATGATGGGGCAAAGAAATACACAGCTCGTTTGAATGTGGATTTTGATTTGACAAAATGGTTGACCTTGAATACCAATATGTCTTACAGTAACCGTAATGTAAAATCTCCATTGGATGGTTTGGATGGAATGAATTCAGGTATGTATGACTGCCCTTGTGCGCCAGCTTATACGCCATCTGGAGAGTTTTATGATTATTATGTAGGGGGACGTTCTCCATTGGCTGCCATGAAAGGTGCTGGTAATTATAATCAGGAATATGAGACTTTCCGCTATGCTAATACTTTGAAAGTTACGATTAATGACGATTTTGATGTAACCGGATCGTGGGCTTTTATTAAAAATAATAATGTGCAGTCAGAATATCGTACTACATATTATGTGGGCTATTGGGATGGAAGTCAGAGAGTACAAGTTGGTCAACAGAAAAATACCTATGTGCAAGAACGGATTCAACGTACATTTTATGAAAATTATTTATTACAAATGAATTACCACCATACGTTTGGAAAGGCACATAATGTGACTGCCATGATTGGTGTAAACGCAGAGCGTAATACTTATAAGAATGTAACTGCTAAACGTAATAATTTGCTTTATGAAGGGCTCTATGACTTGAATACAGCGTCTTCCGATCCTTCGTTTCAGAGTATAGCCGGTGGTTCAAATCAGAATGGTTATGTGTCTTATATAGGACGTGTAAACTATGATTATGCCGGTAAATATATGCTTGAAGTATTGGGGCGTCGTGATGGAACATCAAAATTTCATCCGGATTATCGTTGGAGTAATTTTGGTACAGCAAGTTTAGGATGGAGAATCTCTGAAGAAAATTTCGTAAAAGACAATATCTCTTGGTTGAATAATTTGAAATTACGTGCTTCTTACGGGGTAACTGGTGGCGCTGTATCCAGTTTGGGCAATTATGATTATCTGGCAACAGTAAATACGGGAGGAACTTATTATTTTAACTCAGGTTTGGAATCTACAGCTTACTTAGGTAGTATGACAGATTATTCACGTACTTGGGAAAAATTGAAGAATTTAAATATTGGAGTTGATTTTGCGGTATTGGGGAACCGTTTAACTGGTAGTTTCGATTGGTATAAGAAAAACAACAATAATATGTTAGTTGCTCTTACTTTTCCTGATGTGTTGGGAGCTACTGCCCCGGCGACGAATAGCGCAAAACTACGTGTAAAAGGTTGGGAAGCACAATTGAATTGGAATGACAAGGTGGGTGAAGTCAATTATTGGGTTTCAGCCTCTGTTTCAGACTCTCGGTCAATGGTGACTGAATATAGTGGAACTGATGTCTGGACTGCAGGAATGGTTTCTGTACGTGAAGGTTATCCTTTAAATTCTCTGTTCGTGTATAAAACGGATGGTTACTTTAAGTCTTATGAGGAGATTGAGGCATATTATAAGCAGTATGAAAATTGTACGGGAGGAGCGGCGTTAGGTTTGGTTCCTCAAAAAGATGAAGCCTTACATTTGCGTCCAGGTGACCGTAAGAAAGTGCTAATTCTAGATCCGGCTAATGATACAACTGGTGGAAAAGGAAATACAGGCTCTGGAGATGTCTATTATTATGGTGATGTGGATCCGCATTATATGTTTAGTTTGACTCTTGGAGCTAAATGGAGAAACTTTGATTTTTCGGCATTTGTACAAGGAGTTGGACAGCATTATTTGATTCGTGGTGGTTGGGGTAGCAATTCCGGCATGAATATGTGTGCTTTCTATCGTAACTACAATAATATATTGGAGACTCAACTTGATACATGGACTTGGGATAATCAGGATGCTGAATATGCACGTTTGTCTTTGCAGAATAACAAGAATAATTGGAATATGAATAATAATGATTCTTCTATTCAGAATGGTTGGTACGGTCGTATAAAAAATATAACTATTGGATATACGCTTCCTGCTTCCTTGCTGTCCAAATGGAATATGGAGAAAATTAGAATTTATTTCTCTGGGGACAATATCGGAGAACTGACCGGATTGACGGATGGTTATGACCCGGAGAAGAGTACGGCTTCTCGGACTTCATTACCTTTTAACCGTAGTTGGACTATTGGAGTTGATGTGACATTTTAAAGTATAATATATTGATTTTGTTGAAATATGAAAAAACATACAATTATGGCAGGCTGCATATCTTTGATGCTTATGGCAACGTCCTGCTCAGATTATTTTTTGGATTTGTATCCAACTGATACACAGACTGAGGCTAATTATTATCAGACAGCGGAGCAGTTTGAAGCTGCCGCAAACGGTACTTATAGTTTTTATGGATTTAAGGATGTGTCCGAGAAAGTGAATGGAACGAACTATACACATAGTGTATATAACATTTGGGATAATGGTTCGGATATTATTACAGGGTTGAACGAGGTGGTTAAAGGAACCCTGGCAGCGTCCCAGACAGATGCTTATTGGTCTTTATGCTATGCGAAGATACGGAAATGTAATGTAGTAATAGAAAAAGCTGAGGAGTATACAGGAAAAGAAGATATTAAGGCTTCAGTAGCAACAGCCAAGTTTTTCCGTGCATATCAGTATTTTTGGTTGCTTCAGCGTTTTGGAGGAGTTCCGTTGGTTTTGGGAACATTGTCTACTGAGTCTGAAGAGCTTTACGTGAAACGTAATTCTCGTTATGAAGTGGTTGCACAGATTCTTGCCGATTTATCGGATGCTGTTCAGGACTTGCCGGATGAAACTGATTATAGTGGAAAGGTAACTCGGCAGGGAGCACAGGCTTTTAAGGCACGTGTGTTGCTTTTTGAGGGGACTTGGGAAAAATATGTAAAAGAAACAACAGACGGAGATGGTGTCTCTGAAGGAGCTGGAAGTAAAAAACCGGATAGTTACCCATCTATTACGGATATGTTGACAGAAGCCGCCTCTTTGGCGGATGAGGTGATACGCTCCGGAAAGTATACACTATGGAAGGCGGAAGGAACTCCTTATGAAAAGATTGCATATAATTATTTGTTTAATCTAGAGGATGAGAACTCTAACCCGATGGGATTTAAAAAAGAGACTAATAAAGAGTTTATTCTTCAAATTTGCCATGATCCTGTAATGAATAAAATAGCAAAGAATATCACACACTCATACGGTGCGGTTCCTTCTACGGCTCTTGGCGGCAGTATTCCTTTGAAATGGATGTTGATGGTACCTTGTGTGTCAGACGGGCTTCCTTATTTTTATTCAAAAGATTATAAAGGATTTAATAAAATGACTGATATTTATGATAATCGGGATTATAGATTGACATCTACTGTGATGATTCCGGGAACTACATATTATATCATGGGAGTAAATGGAGCAGATCAGTCTACTTACGCTAAAGCAGATTATGCAACGAAATTTGATTTTCCAAGTGGATGCATACCTTTCTATCCAGAGATTACTAGTACAGGACCTACTGGATTTATGAACCGAAAAATGACTTCTGAGCGTAAGGATTATGGTGACGGAGATGAGGCGTATAATTATCCGGTTTTGCGTATGGCTGAAGTATATTTGATTTATGCAGAGGCAAAATGCGAATTAGGAAATGGAACTATATCGGATGAAGATTTGAATAAATCTATTAATGAACTGCATAGACGTGGTGGAACGGCCTCTATAAATAATGAATCTGTTGTTCAGGCAAATCAAAATTACGAGAGGAATACTGGTAAACAGGGGAATTTGACAATTTTACAATTAATACGTAATGAGCGTGCTGTGGAATTACGTAATGAAAATAGTCGTCCGATGGATTTGTTAAGATGGGGAATTGCTGAAACGGAATTGAAACAGAATATGCTAGGAATCGTAGTAAAAAATCCAGATGGATCAGATACAGAAGTCGTAAATTATAAATATCAGATAAACGGATCGGAAAAGGTTTGCTGGTTGAATGTGGCGGGAACAACTTATGGATATGAGACTTTGGCCGATGGTTCACAGGCTTATATTGTATCTCCAGCCTCTCAAGTAAATATGACAAGGAAAAATTATCTATATCCGATACCTTTGTCACAAATACAATTAAACTCGGCTTTGTTACAGAATCCTGGGTATTGATTTCCTTTACGATGAGGCTGAGTTCATTTAGCCTCATCGTATGTACATGAATTAGGGCTAGGTGGATATTTTAACCATGAAAAAAAATATTATGATACTGGGTTTCCTGCTCTGCTTGGCAAGTCTGACCTGGGCACAGCAGAACGAGTGGGAGAACCCTTTGCGATACGAATGGAACAAAGAGAAGCCGCACGTTGACTTTGCATTGTATGAGAATGCAGATGATGCGCGTACGGAGGATTACGGCCGTTCGCCGTGGATTCATTCGCTGAACGGTACATGGAAGTTCCGCTATGCTTCTTCGATAGTGGAGAGTGTGAAAGATTTTTATCGTACTGACCTTTCGGAGGAAGACTGGCAAGAGATTGCCGTACCGTCCAACTGGGAGCTAAAAGGTTTTGGTGAACCGATTATCCGCAACATTCAGTATGTTTTTTCATCGAATCCTCCTTTTATCGATGTGGAGAATCCGATGGGTACATACCGCACATGGTTTACGGTACCTACGGGGTGGAATGGACGTGAAGTGATGTTGCACTTTGGTTCCATCAGTGGATATGCCCGTGTGTTTGTCAACGGGAAGCAGGTGGGTATGACCAAGGCTTCTAAATCGCCAGCGGAATTCAATGTGACTTCTTTCCTGAAAGAAGGGAAGAACCTGCTGGCAGTACAGGTGTACCGCTGGCACGACGGGAGTTACATGGAGGACCAGGACTTCTGGCGCTTGTCGGGGATTGAGCGTGATGTGTATCTTCAGGCTTATCCGAAACTAACTATCTGGGATTTCTTCCTCAGAGCAGGACTGGACGATAATTATAAGCATGGGGTATTCCGTGGAACGGTAGACCTCCGTGAGTTCAGTGGTAATCAGATGAAACAGGGAATGGTGATTCTGGAACTGTTGGATAAGAATGGCAAGAAGGTGTGGGCGCAGAGCAGGCGCTTCGACCGGGAGCAACAAGTGAAAACGCTTTCATTTTCCGGAATAGTCAGTCGAGTAAACCAATGGAATTCCGAACACCCTTATCTGTATGACTGTGTACTGACACTGGCTGATGCGTCGGGAAAAATGCAGTCGGTCACGGCTTGCAAGGTGGGATTCCGTCGGATTGAAATCAAGAACTCGAGGCTGCTGGTGAACGGGATGCCGGTGTACATCAAAGGTGTGAACCGTCACGAGCACAACGACAGTCTGGGACATGTGCAGAGTCGGGACATTATGATGAACGACTTGAAGCTGATGAAGCAGTTGAACATGAATGCGGTACGTACGTGCCATTATCCTAATCATCCGCTGTTCTACAAGTTGTGTGACAAATATGGATTCTATGTGGTGGACGAGGCGAACATTGAGACTCACGGAATGGGTTCCGTACCTTACTTCAAGGATACGATTCCGCATCCGGCTTACCGTCCGGAATGGTATGCGGCACATGTTGACCGCATTACACGCCTGGTAGAGAGAGATAAAAACCATGCGTGCGTCATCGGCTGGTCATTGGGTAATGAGTGCGGTAACGGAAAGGTGTTCCACGATGAGTACAAGCGTTTAAAAGCGTACGACCCTGACCGCTTCGTGCAGTTTGAACAGGCATGGGAAGACTGGAATACGGACGTGGTATGCCCCATGTATCCCAGTTTTGGCCGGATGAAAGAATACCGCAATTCGGGCAAGACGCGTCCCTATATCATGTGTGAGTATGCGCATGCGCAGGGCAACAGCAACGGAAATATCAAGGACTTGTGGAAAGTGATTTACGACAGTCCGAACATGCAGGGTGGATTTATCTGGGACTTCATGGACCAGGGGTTCAAGACGCAGACAGAGGATGGCCGCACATACTGGACATACAACGGAAAGATGGGCAGTCATCGTTGGCTGGAGGATAAGAAAACGGAGCTGGATACGGGTACGGACGGATTGATTTCGGCCAATGGAGTGCCTAAACCGCAGGCTTACGAGGTGAAGAAAGTGTACCAGTACATCCATTTCAAGGCAGAAGATTTGTCGGAAGGAAAGATTTTGGTGCGTAACTTGTATGATTTTACCGACCTTTCCGCGTATGACTTTCGCTGGCAGCTGGTCAAGAATGGGGTACCGACTGATTGCGGACGTTTTGAAGTACGCCTGAAACCGCATGCATCCAAAGAAGTGAAGCTGTCGCTTCCGGATATTTCTGCAGATGGAAATGAATATTATCTGAACTTGTATGCCTATACGCGTGAGGCTACGGATTTGGTTCCGGCGGGCTTTGAAGTGGCTCGTGAGCAGTTGAAAATAGGAACGGGTGATTTCTTTGCCGTACGGCCGGAAACAGAGGGACAGTTGATTGCCGAAGTGAAGGGTAACGTACTGTCGTTCAAGTCGGGTAGGGTATCGGGCAAGATTGACCTGAAAAAAGGAATGCTTTTCCAGTATGCGCTGAATGGAAAGTCCCCGTTGTCGCAGTATCCGGAACCAGCATTCTGGCGTACGCCGACCGACAATGACTTTGGCAACAAGATGCCGTTGTTGTGTGGGGTATGGCGTACGGCGCATGTGAATCGTTCAGTGCGCAAGGTTTCAGTGGGTGAGCAGGATGCGAATGGAATTCTGGTAACGATAGATTGGATGCTGGAGGATGTGCAGGTGCCTTATATAATGGAGTACCAGATTTGCCCTGACGGTTCGCTGGTGGTGACGGGAAGTATTGACTTGACCGGCCGGAAGCTTCCGGAACTTCCTCGTTTCGGTATGCGCATGGAATTGAAGAAGGATTATGAACAGTTGGTGTATTATGGACGCGGACCGGAAGAAAATTATACCGACCGTTGCAGCTCAACTTTCATAGGTCGCTATGAAGACACGGTCAGTAATCAGTTTTATCCGTACATCCGTCCGCAGGAAACGGGCAATAAGACCGATGTGCGCTGGGTTTCATTGCTTGATACCCAAGGATTTGGACTAAAAGTAACGGGCTTGCAGCCGTTGGCCTTTACAGCCTTGCACTTTACGCCAGAAGACCTTGATCCGGGACTGACCCGAAAACTGCAACATACGGTAGATGTGATTCCGCAGGAAAATATATGTTTGCATATTGATTTAAAACAGCGTGGATTAGGTGGTGATAATAGTTGGGGCATGTTTCCGCATAATGAATATCGCTTGCTGGACAAGAAGTATAGTTATAGTTATATGTTGCAGCTTGTAGGAGAAAAATAGAATTTAAAGATGACTTTAGAAAAACGGGGAGAACATTTAAGAATGCGGCTTCCCGTTTTTTTATGCCTGTAAAGTGAAAAATTATTTCCACATTTAAGTGAATAGTGCTTTTTGTACGTATTATTAAGAAAAACAACGTTTAACTTTGAAAGAGCAAAATAAACAAACAGAAAGATGAAACGTATCGTATTACTGGCTGGCATCTTATGCAGCATGGGGATGGGATATGCCCAGAAACTGAAACATCCGGATTTGCTTTACACTCCGGAACGGATTGAACTGGTGAAGCAACGCATCGGGCAGGAGGAACAGATGTCTTCCGCCTGGAACGAGATAAGACAGACCGCAGAGAAGGAATTGAAAGGAAACAGTCTGAACAAGGCCGATTACCTTTCACTTGCTTATCTGATGACGGGCGATAAGGCGTATGCCGACAAGTTGAAGGAAATCTTGTGCAAGGCCATCGAAGCCGACAACTGGGGCAGCGCGGAGATGCTGGCCCGCAAGCCGGCGTGGCGCAGTGATCTGTCGCTGGCACACAAGGCCTATCTGTCGGCGATAGCCTACGACGCGGTATACAATGAGTTGTCGGCTGCGGAACGGAAAAAGATTGCCAAAGAATTATACAGGCTGGGAGTGGAGCCTTTGTTGGGAGACTGGCTGCTGGAACCCACCCGTATCCATTCGCTGAACTCCATGGGGCACAATTGGTGGACGTCGTGTGTCTGCATGGGAGGGATTCTGGCACTGAGCTTGCAGAATGAGCTTCCGGAGGCAAAGGAAGGGGCGCAGGCCGTGTACGAATACCTTCCGGAGTGGTTCAGCTTTGCGGGCGATGTCCTGCAGCAGAAGGCAAAGACCTTTGATGACGCCGGCGGAATGTATGAGAGCCTGAACTATGCCAATTTCGGTATACAGGAGGCTCTGCAGTTTTATGTAGCATGGAAGAATGTACACCCGGGTGCGACCTTGCCCGATATCCCGCAACTGCAGAACCTCTCCAGCTTTTTCGCCCATGTCTGCTATCCGCGTACGGGAATGTTGTACAGCATCAACTTTGGCGACAGTCACAAGAACATCTCGGCCGAAAGCAGCCTGATGCTGCTGTATGCGCTGGGAGTGAAAGACAAGGATATGTTGTGGTACATGAAGCAGGTGGAGCAGGGACAGCATCGCGACGGCTATTTTCTGAATCGTCCGATGGGTTTCCTTTACACGCCGGAACTGAGTCATGCTCCTGAGGTGCCCCATTTGAAACTGTCGCAGTTGTTCTCAGATTTCGGATGGGCTACTATGCGTACGTCGTGGAAAAAGGATGCCACGATGCTGGCCGTAAAGAGCGGACACACCTGGAACCATTCGCACGCCGATGCCAACTCGTTCATCTTGTTCCACAAGGGAGTGGACATCATCAAGGACGCCGGAAACTGCTGGTATCCGAATCCGGCTTACCGCAATTATTTCTTCCAGAGCCAGGCGCACAATGTAGTGCTTTTCAACGGACAGGGACAGAGCCGCGAGCAGCAGTATCACGGGTCTACCTTGAGAGGGTATCTGTATCATCTGCTCGACGGAGGAAACATTCGCTACCTGCTGGCCAATGGAACAGGACCGGTGTCGGATAATTTCAGCCGGAATTTCCGTCATTTCCTCTGGATGGACAACGTGATTTACATGATTGACGACTTGAAAACGCATCGCAGCGGAGAGTTTGAGTGGCTGTGGCATCCGGGAGGTGAATGGAAAAAGAACGGGGCCGACGTGACGATTACGAACGGGGAATCTTCGGTGGTGGTATGGCCGTTGTATCCCCGGTTGCTGGCTCTTTCGGATTTTGTGCATGATTATCCCGACGACTTGTACTGGGAGGAGATTACGGCACCTACGGAGGACCTGAAAGGAACGGAGAAATATTATTCTTTCCATTTGCCGGGTGAATTCAAGCAGGTAAAAGGGCTTACGGCCATTATTCTGAAAGACAGTGTGGGGCAGAAAGGGCTTCCGAAGATGGAACGCCGGGAAGGAAAGGACTGGATTGGGTTGCGGGTCACTTATCAAGGAAAGGTGACCGATCTGTATATCAACCAACTGGCCGACGGACGGCTGATGCACAGCAATTCCTGGATTGAAGCCGACGGATGGTCGACGGATGCGTATCTGTTTGCCGTTACCTATCCGGAAGGTACGGATCCGGTAGACTCGAAGGAAACGTTTATGGCATACGGCAGCGCCCTTCGGCGGGGACAGACTTCCTATTTCTCCTCGTTGTCCAAATTGTTCTATATCCGGAAAGATGACGGCCGTAAGGTGGAAGTCTGGATGGACGGACAGCCGTATATGCACGTTCATTTCCGTTCCGTAAAACGCCCGGAACAACTGACGGTGAACGGTCAGCGCGTGCAGGTGGATTACAAGCAGGGTGGAATTACGGTGAGATGTAAAAAAACAATGAAATGATGAAAAAGAGTCTGTGGATAGGGTGGCTTGCGCTGCTGTGTGTGCAGGCCGTGTGTGCCGGTGAGTGGCAATGGGCCGTCACCTTGAAAGGAATAGTGTCGGAAGAAACGCATAAGGAGCCGGAAGCTTTTTTGTGGATTCCTGAAAAATGCGAACGCTTGTCGGCGGTGGTATGGAGCCAGCAGAACATGACGGAAGAGACTTTGTTTGAGATGCCTTCCTTCCGTGACTCGCTGGCGGACATGAATGTCGGACTGGTGTGGGTGGCTCCCGGCATCGACCAGCAGTGGGATGTGCGGAAAGGATTGCAGAAAGTGTTTCACCAGATGATGAACGATTTGGCGGAAGTGAGCGGATATACGGAATTGCGTGAGGTGCCTGTGATTCCGCTCGGCCATTCGGCCATGGCCACTTTCCCGTGGAACTTTGCCGCCTGGAATCCGGAACGGACCCTGGCTGTGATTTCTTACCATGGAGATGCGCCGCGTACGAACTTATGTGGCTATGGCCGGGAAAACCTGGAGTGGGGACGGACACGGAACATTGACGGCATTCCCGGACTGATGATTGAAGGAGAGTATGAATGGTGGGAAGCGAGGGTGAACCCGGCACTGGCTTTCCGGATGATGTATCCCGAGAGTTGCATCTCTTTTCTTTGTGATACGGGCAGGGGACATTTTGACGTATCGGAACAGACGGCCCGTTACATTGCTAAGTTCATTCGCAAGTCATTGGCCCATCGTGTGCCAACCGATGGGGGAAAGAAATTGGTAAAAGTGAATCCGGCTGACGGCTGGCTGGTACAGCGCTGGTCGCCCGATGAGCATAAAAAGCGGGTCGCTCCGGTTCCGGCAAGTCGCTATAAAGGAGATGTCCATGATGCGTTCTGGTATTTCGACCGGGAGATGGCGGAACTGACAGAGCAACGTTATAAGGAACACAGATTGAAGAAAATGCAATATCTGGGCATCTGTCAGCATGGAAGCCTGGTGAAGTATGACCCACAACTGCATGCAGGAGTGAGGGTGAAGTTCCAGCCTGAAGCCGACGGACTGACATTCCACTTGGAATCCTGCTTTACCGACTCGCTCCGACGTCGGCCGACGGACGCTCATGCGGGAGGAAGCATCCGCTTGGAGAAAATCTGCGGACCGGTGGAACAGGTGGACGATACTACGTTTACCGTCCATTTCTACCGGATAGGCATGTATAATCCGCGCCGTACGACAGACATCTGGCTGCTGGCCAGTCATCCGGGTGACAAAGAGTATAAGGGTGCTGTGCAGCAGATGAACGTGCAGATTCCTTACCGTCAGACGGAGGGAAAACGGCAATGCATTCTTTTCCCGGGATTGGAAGATGTGAAAGCTGGGAGTGCTCCGGTGAAGTTGAAGGCTGTTTCCGACCGTGGTCTTCCGGTACATTATTACGTGAAAGAAGGTCCGGCCCGTATTCAAGGCAACGATGTGTTGGAGTTCACGCCGATTCCTCCCCGCAGCCGTTTCCCGATGAAGGTGACGGTTGTGGCATGGCAATATGGTATGGCAGGAGAAGTACAGACTGCGGAACCTGTGGAACGCAGTTTTTATATTTATTGATGAACTTTATTATGAAGAAAAAGCCCTGGAAAACAGGGCTTTTATTTTTGTAGCATTTGAAATAGTTTGTCTAACTTGGGAGCCATGATAATTTCTGTACGTCGGTTCTTTGCACGTCCTTCTGCACTTTCATTGTCGGCAACAGGCATGAATTCGCCACGACCACAGGGTTGTATTTGGAGTGGGTTGACTTGGTATTTCTCAATCAGAATGCGTACTACGGAGGTTGCTCTTATCACACTCAGGTCCCAGTTGTCTTTAAATTGGGAAGTATGAATCGGTTTGTTGTCGGTGTGTCCTTCAATATACACATCTATTTCCGTCTGTTTGTTCAGGACCTCTGCCAGTTTTCCTAAAGCTTCTTCACCTCGTTTGTCTAGTTTGGCACTTCCTGATTGGAACAAAAGCTTGTCAGACATTGCTACGTATACTTTTCCGTTTTGTTCGCGTACGGTTAGTTCGTCGCTAGTGAATCCCAGTAGGGCGTCTTTCACACTGTTGAGCAGATTTTGCACTTTTGCATTTTGCTGATCAATCATACCTTGTAGGTCTTGAATGGTCTGGAGTTTTTCTCCTAATAGTGCGTTCAATTTTTCCTGTTCACTCATGTTGCTTGTCAACAGTTGTTGGTAGTGGCGGATGGAGTTTGCTTTTTGGGTTGTATCTTGTTGCAAATAATCGATTTCTCCGCGCATTTTCTCCATTTCATTGTGACATTCATTTAATTGTCCTTGTAAATTGTCGCCTCTGGAGAGAGCTTCGATTCTTCCATTTTCAGCGATAAGGAATTTTTTTTTGGTGACGCACGAAGTACTGCTTACAATTAACAGTCCAGTCAGTGCAATAAAGGGAATCTTTTTCATTGCTTCGTAATTTTTTTTACAAAGATACATGACTTTATGGGTTTTTGTAATATTGGAGCAAATTTTATCCACATAATTTATACAGAAGTGTGGCCTGAAATGAAAAAAAGAATGAGAAATGATAAGTTTCTCTTTTAAATTCTATGTATAACTAAATGTGTTCTATGGTAGCTTTGTAAAACTGATTACTCTTTTAGGAATACGATGTTTAACTAGTCAACTTAGCCGGGAATTAATCTTCAAACTGACAACTAGTTTCAGTACACTTTAAATCTTGTAAAGTCTGTCTGAAAAACGCTTCGACGTTTGTGTTGAAACGCCTAAACGTTTTCCTTGAAACGTCGAAGCGTTTTGTCTTAAACGTCTAAGTGTTTTGATTGA